>Ga0194133_10009162_pt1 | contig 11392 bp, 12 predicted proteins | sample TA2KigOf40mmetaG_FD_155448 | JGI IMG/M metagenome (GOLD analysis project Ga0194133, IMG submission 155448) | Freshwater microbial communities from Lake Tanganyika, Tanzania - TA2015055 Kigoma Offshore 40m | ecosystem: Environmental > Aquatic > Freshwater > Lake | place: Tanzania: Lake...
GCCCTTCGAGCTTCACTTTTTAAAACTTACTTTTTGTGGCACACGCGTTAAGAGATTTAATAAAAGAATTTATTTTTCCTACCAAGCTTTCACTATTCATTGTGGAATCTCCTAGAAAGAATCCTTGGAAAAGCCAGAGCCACTTGGCCGCAAGGTTGCACCCTGAGATGAAAAGGCTTTCAATAAGCAAAGTTCATTCTACTTTAATAATAAGGTCAAAAATCAACAAGTCAAGGGAGTCAAAACAACTGGCAGTTTTAAATGGAATCCTAAGCGCCCGGGGCGAGGGTCAGGTTGAGGTGGCAGCGGAAGAACTGCTTCAGCTCGGAGATTAATCGCTCGCGCAACACTGAAAGGGAACACGAATAGAAGTAGGGTGCGAGATGACTACATGGAAAATTGTACTCACTTGGCGTTCCCTGAAGGAGGGTGAGAAGTTCAATGGCGTCCCCGGCGTCCAGATCGTCCACAATACCTCGCACGTTTTTCACTAACAATTTCTGCGTGTCTCTGGACATCTCGTCCAAGAGGATGGTCGAAAGGGGCACAAACGTGTTGGAAGAGACAGCTGCGGCGACACATCCGCCGATCGTACCCCCGACAGCCAAGCCCACGGGTCCGAGGATGAGACCTCCCAGGGCACAGGCGCCGCCTGCAATCAGGCCTCCTTTGGCACACTCCCGCACAGCCACCTAAGTTGAACAGAATAAAAGAAGGTCAAGGGGATCCCCCCCATCCACTTTTTTTAGTATACCTGCAACTTTTCTTCGTCCCCCAAAGCGGCGAGAACAGACACTATATCATTATACTTGACAACCATGGTTTAATGGAAGGTGACCCAATCAGTCAGGCTCTCACAAGGATTCTTCTCTCACTGATCAACAGTTGTTGCGTGTTGCTTGGGGTTGCGCTCCATCATCCCGCAGGTACGGGTGGATTACATGCCCAAAGTGCAGCCGGTTCTTAATACCTAAAACGTGTCTTGTGTCGAGAACCTGCCCCTTTACCGAATGAAGCCACCCTTTTTGGAGGCTGTCGCTGTTTTTTGAACGAGGCGGTCGGTTTAGCCTCAAAGGAAGAATGAAACGAACGTTTTTCGGGGTAAGTCGAAGGTTTCAGCCTAGCTTCTCCGCAGATTTTCATTTGTCATGCAGCATTATAGTCATGATTAAATTGAAGACCAATAAATGAGGTGATAGGCAAATTCAAGAATTTATTTCCACTCTTCTAAAAAAGCGAAGAAGTTATTAGGAATTTACCAAAGATATACAAATGTAAAAACAAACGATGCTGAATTTGTAAAACTTAAAACCATTATTGATGGGAGCTTTTTCTGAATAATTGGGAAAAATGTCTAGCTTGTCACAAGGCTTAGATCTCACACTTCAGGACGGACGTAAAGGTGCAAAGATTTGAAAAGTTGGATTCAGGCGAAACATAATTTTTCATTCAACCCTGAGTTATAAAACTCTATCATCCTGTTGGTGAAAATGGCTCACGCGTGTGGAAAGGCGGGTGGTAATCCTGGTGTGGCCGGTATGAATCGCATGGGCTGTCCAACGTTCTGTGACTGGGACATGGGCAGGGGCAGTAAATCCTGAAGGAGCACTTCCTCAAAGTTTCCATAATCTTTGTAAAACACCACAGCTGTGGTTGTTGAAATAGCAGTGACTTTGATCTGAAAGGAGTATTTCCCTTGTTTACGTTGAAATAAAAAAATCGACTGTCAAAATTTTACTCACAGGGTAATATTTTCCGTCTTCCCAGTATTTCGCCATTCCCTCGTCGCCGTCCCTCCACTGAAGAGTCTGTGTGTCTGGCAGAGCTTGATGCTGCTTGAGGACTTGATAATTTGGCGAAACGTTGGCAGGCGGGTGTGCAGAATGTGTCTGTGTGGGTTGCTGTTGCATCAAAAGATGTGCAGAAGGGTGAAAATTGTTCTGTTGATTTGGTGGTTGAAGCCCTGGACCAGCAGGAGCTTGCATCTGTTGCTTCCATTGACTCCGTCCTTGTGAGTTTCCGCCTCCACGGCCTCCGCCCCGTGTATAATTAGGATGGCCCAAATTGTTTGCCTGGTACAGTGTGCAAATTGTCAACCATTTCTTACCTTAAAAAAAGTTTGCAGAAAAATACCTGGTTAGATGACCATTGAGGTGTTGCTGAGTTAGAATCACTTTTGATGGGTGGTGGTTGTGAAAAATCGGGTGTTTGTACCGAGACAATGTCGGCGCGACCTCTTGATCCTTCGCCAGATTTTTGTTGATTATGGCTCCCCTTAAAATCATACAAAAGCTTCAACCTTATCCATGTTAATGAATTTATGAACATTTAGAAACTAGTTTTTGATTTACTCTAATATTTTTTAAAAAGCTGTCATCAAACCTTGTCTGAAATCGATAATGACTGAAGAGCTGCGTGTAAATGTTGCTGAATTTGGTGGTGTAAATGATTGCCCTGTTGAGGGTGCTGCTTTTGAACGTTAGATTGGCATGGCTGCTGGCCTTGGAAATAAGGCTGCTGCATGTGTTGAAACTGAGAATTATGTTGTTGGTAATTTTGGGGAGCCCTGGTTTGCTGAGAGTTATGGTAAGTGCTATTATTCCATTCACCGAAGTCACGATCATTCATGAGACGCTGAAATAAATTCTTTCAGCATATTGAAAGTGAGAACTTTGATTAAAAATTTACCTCTGCTTGACCACTTGACCTAGTTTCTGAACCTTGCTTGTCTTTTCTTCGATCCCCTTCTCCTCCGGTTGATTTGCCTTTTTCACCTTGTCCATTATAGTCAACAGTCCGTGTTGAAACTTCAGCGTGATTGTTTGAATGTAAGGAATCAATCTGCTTTTCAAGGCTCGAGCCAAGTTCAGGATATTGAGCTCTGTTTGCTAATTTTGTCTTGTCAGATTTCCCAGACCTCAAATCCTTGCTTGGCTGGCCCTTGTCTGAGTTACTTCCTCTGTTCCCTCTTTCAGAGCGACCGTTTCTGCCACCTCTCTCTGAATATCTTGACTGATCAGGTCTATCGTGAGCAGATTCTTGTGAACGTTCTCCTAGCCAAGATCCTTTTTCAGGATATTCCCTTTCGGGTCTAACAGCTCTTGCATTTCTTTGAGGTTGCCGAAAACTTTCGTCAGTTTGCTTTGTTCCATTTGACTTGAGACCATCCAGATGATTAGAATAGTCTTCTCGAGCTCGATCATTCCCACCTCCTTTTCCATGCCGACTTCCACGTCCCCGGTCTCCTCCGCGTTGTCCTCTGTAACAAAAGAATTGAATATGTACTCATTGCGATTTGTGTCGATCTAAATGAGCTTCAAAGATAAAGTTTCAGTGTTAAGATCTTTTAAGTTTAAAATTTGTAAGGATCGAATTCACTGTTTTCCCAAACATACAGTTAATTGCAAAAATTTGAAATAAAAATATCGCTAATCAAAACCTTGTATCTAATGTGGAACTTCCTCGCTTCGAGGTATAAGAGTGGTCGGCCTCAAATGTGTCAAATTCATGGTGAATTGAATTTTCCTAAAAAAAGCTCAAGAATTGTAACTGTTGTCTGATATGATATCAGGACATCTAGAGGTCATACCTGCAATCTGTAGTCATGTCTCCTGTCATTATTGTTTGCTCTTCCTCCTCTTCCACGACCCCTAATGCTGACATTTTCTCTTTCGAAGTTTTGGTCGAATTTTTTATGCTTTTCAGGGTACGATGAATCTTGCCTTTCTTGAGTGTTAAATCCAGAACGTTTTAATGAAGGATTCCAATCTTCAAGAAAGTAATAAGGATCAGTTGAAAGATATTTCAAAAATAGAGTTGTACATACAACATAGTCAGGTAAACCTAGGGCGAGGATGTTTGCCTACCTTTTTGAGGTTCAGCTGAGGATGACTTTTTACTTGAATCTTGATCTACAGATAATTTGTCTTCTAAGAAATCGAACAAAGAAATCTTTCCAGAGGGTTTGGCCTGTGAAGTTCCTGTGTCATCGTCGCGATTCCTTCCTTTCCCTTTTCGGCCACCTTTAACTCGTTCAGATCCGTCGAGGCCCTCAAACTATAAAATTAGTAGTGAAAATTGAAGTCTTAGCTAAAAGTAAAGCTGAGTACTCAAGATGAGTTTGAAAATTGTGCAATCTTATGGACCTTGGAAAATCCATTTTCTGTCCTCTGACGGTCCTTTCCTCTTGTAGGTTTTTCGGCCTCTTTTATATCTTTACTTCCAGCCCCAAATACTTTCTGACTGCCTGTTTTGGAGGCTTCTTTAATTGCATCACTTCTCAATGAGTCGAATTCAGTGTTCTCTTTGTTGGAGGTAGAGTTCTGAAACAAGGTTTTATAAACTCCATTAAGTCTTGACATTTTACTAACAATATTTTCCTTAATTTAGCAATTAAATAGATAGCACCTAACCTGATTCTGGAGAGTTTTGAAGGCTCGATCAACCACTTCTGCACCTGGTATTTTAGACCCAAAAGGTATCCAAGCAGGAGGAAGTCCCTCAACTCCTTCCTAGAAAAGTATGACAATTTGGTTTTCAAAAATCAATTCTTTTATTTTGGTTTCTGAGGGTATCATTTCAAATTTTTCTATGATACAAAACTTATTTGTTTATTTTCTTTAGATGGCTAAATCTGACAATTAACGATACAGAAATGATTGAAATCTTAGTCTTTTTTAAATCTAATCAAAGAGTCAAATCACTTGATTAAATTTCTTCACACATTTACTTTGAAACCCCTACAACTAACTGCATGTTTTGAAACTTAAGTAGTAATGAGTGATGAAGAACCTGCTCTCGTGTCCAGACCTCTGTCTTCATTTGCCACTTTTTTGCGAGAGCTTCAACATATCCACCCAAAACTGACAATGACCCTGACTCCAACAGCAAATACCCATTTGAGACTGGAACATCTTTGACCAATTTCACCTTTAGTCCTGGCATCGTTTTTTCTATACTTAGCCCTTCTAATTTGGACATCTCTATGGCGTTACAAGATTTTTTTCCGTCGGTTAACGTAAGCTTTAGCATTCGTGGAGCAGTTTTGGAATCTTCGTTACTCTTTGGAGCACTCACATTTCTTATCTTACTGACTTGAAGAATTATCCCTATATTTTACCAGAAAAGTAAAAAAAAATTATTCAAATTTATGGAAGAAATTTAATCTATTTCAAGGGGAGCATGAATATAAAGATCAAAAATCTTAATTGACCTAGAAACGTTTTTGAATATTTTTAAAACACTTTTAAGGTGAAATTGAAGGAAAGTTTGTCAACATACCTCCTTTTACAATATCAACTTTTCCTTTTCCAAGCTCTTCGGGCAAGGATGGGGCGCCTATTTCATTGAGGTCCATGTCAATAGCATCTTCGTAACAGTTATTACACAAATCTAGGCCTTCTGGAGTAAGAAACCAGCCATTTTCGTTCGTCAACTCCATGGACAAAGGCTTCTTTTTGAAGGGGCGCTCTCCCATGACGATACGTGTGACCTTCACCCGAAAAAGTTCAATGAATCCAGTTAGTAATCTCACTTTTGTTCTTTAAAATACAATACAACAAAAGAAAGCGAGGCACGTAAAACAATGCAGCGAAAGGACTTAACTTGATCCCACCTGCAGAAATTTCTATTCGATAGCTATGGGTCCACTTGGAAAACACCTACTTAACTAACAATATATTTTCTGAGGCTTCTGATCTACTAAAAGAAATTATTTGAGGCTTTCTAAAGCATTATGAAACTTATAATATCCTAATTGGTCACTGTTTCTTTGGTGAAAAAGAGGTGGAGGGCAGTTGGGCTCAAACTGGTGTTGCTTGGATTTCCTTTGAGACAGGTGTGAAAAAATATCTTCAAAGACCAGATTATAAGGTAACAAAACAGCAATTTCTATGGAGCTCAGTTGAGAAAGGGGTCAACATCTTATATAAGTAGGTACGGACGTAGAGCTCAATAAACTAATACAACTCTAGAAGGCGATTCAGCCTCAAGGATAAGTTTTACCTGCGCTCAAAATGCCTTTTTATCTGTAGATCTTTACCACTTTTTTCCGAATTTGTCTGAGAGGCGAGGTTGAATCGGAGAATCGTAACAATAAAGTCAAAATAATACACAAACACAACATGCGAAGATCGAAAACTTTTGCTCTATAGATGTGTATTGATCGCGTAAGTGTCGGTACACAGAGATCTACGACGGCCACGGGCCGCTTTTGTATTGAGATGTCTGTGGGACCCAGGATCGACCCGGCGGTACATAATGACGCCTTGCACGGTAATTACATTTTAAAAAAACGTGCACAAAAACATTTTTTCTTTTACTTATAAATACTTTTAATTTTTTTAACTAATTTCGCAAAAGACGTGGGTTGCCATTTTTCTCTGGTTGCCCCACCACGGCCAGTATATAGAAATGGGCATGACCCTACCTGACCCAACTAAGTACTTCTAACCTGCAGTAAATAGATGGCCCGACCTGGTTTTGAGTTTTGACCCAGGTATTTTTTCATTCAATACCCAAAGAGGTTATTTTTTCCTGACTTAAATTACAATGGAGATATTTTTTAGCCAGATAGGATGAGAAAAATGGAAAAATGTGATCCATTTGGAGAAAATTTTCCTCACCCAGACTGACTTGAAGGAGGCTGCGGCCCTACGACCTAGACCTACCCAGGATCGACCCGGGGCAATGATGTTTTCTCTTGTGTTTGGACACGTGTCCGCATTTTATAATAAAATGCTGCAAAAGGCAGGTATAACGTTTATAATAGACTAGAAAGGTTTATAATTTAACAACATCGCTACTAGCTAAAAAAGTGGAGAATTGTGGAAAATTCGATTTCAAATATGGGTAAATGTTTATGGCTTTTTGATCCAAAGGGGCAGTGATGAATCACTTAAGGAGAACTCGAGCGCAAAACTTGAAGAGAAATTTAAATAAAGGCAAACAATGAACAACCTGGGTCTGAAAAATAGTTGGCAACTACTCAAATGATGTCGGAATTGTTGAAAAGGGAAGAATTGGACTGGTCGCCCTCATAGACAAAGCAATGGCTTGACACTTTGCCGAGTGGGCAAAGTATTTTATTGCCTCTTCGTGTAACCGCAATTTCGTTTCAATGGTTGGCGTTGCGAGGGACTCGTCTTCATAAACTGGAGAATGTAATGGACTTTGAGGGAGGAAGTCGAATTCACCGCTCGATGTTTCCTTGTGGTCTTCGTCGGCTAGTACATGGACGTGAGCTTCTTCGGGCAAAAGGAATTCATTGGCCTAAAAAGGTTTTTTCCTCTTTTAATCATGTTTCTCGTCATTAAAAAGATCTGCACAAACTTACTAAGGCCTCAGTCACTACTCCGAGCCTGGACCATATGTCCTCTGCCCCCGGTTCGATTCGAAGGGCCATCTGAAATGTTTGTGCTTTTAATATGAGCAGGAAAACAACTCTCAAAAAAGTGAGCATTCGGTTAATTACTAACAGTGTATTTTATTTCTTCTTAATAATTGTTGAAAAGTATGTTCTAAAAAAATTGCCTTTGCATCAAACATAACTGGTGTTTACCTTCAATGTTTGCTCAGAAAGTCTGAAAAATCCTAGTTGGTAATAAATTTTTCCGAGATGATAGAGACTGCTCAAGTGGGTAGGATTCACGCTGAGTGTATTCTCAAAACACTGCCTTGCTTCCTCAAACAAACCTTTGGCTTCACAAATAAGGCCTCGCACATATGTAAGATGGTAGCAAATAGGGGACCTTGATTTTAGAGGAGGTATATTTCAACAGCAGCTTTCCTGAGAGAAGCTTAAAACAAACAAAACAATCTACCAAGCTCGGGCCTCGGTGATGCACATTTCGGCCCCCTCCAAGTTTCCCATCCGAAGATGAATCTCTGCAGTGATGAGCCAGATCCTCATAAGAGAATACATTGGGTCGGTGTTGTTTACTCTGAATAGCTGTGAAGACATAGAGGAAGCTATTTCTGATAAAGTCTTTTCAACGTGGGAAGCTGATACGCTGTGAGCGTGCAAGGAGATCGAATCCTGGAAAAATGGATGTTGCCGGGTCATGAAGTGACGAGAAAATCTTTCAAAATCTCTGGTGTTTTTCTACCTTGTCAGAGAGGGCATCGAACATCTGACCGCTGTTTTTTAAGGTCCCGTAACCTGTTGTGTCTGAAACTGGCCCAACTAGAGTGGCAGCAGTTGATGCCTTGACAAGATAATTATTTCTTACAGAAAAATGTAAATTTAAGAAGTGGCATTAGTACCATCATGGTAGGAGTAGCACTTCCAACAACAGAGAAGCTTCCTTCGTGTCCCAGACTAGTTTCATCGAGATGCCTTTGCTCTACAACCGCATGCCATTCGAAAAGCATATCTGACAACGAGGAAACAGAATTAATTTTTTGCTTTTATTTAAATAGACTAACTCGACAAGACCAAGTTTGAAAATTCGAGTAGCAAAATTTCTAAAACTAAAAAAGCTCATTATCAACTTACCCTTGGCTGTTTTCAGAGCAGCTTCAGGGCCGACGATAATCTCTTCTAGCCGGACCTTAAAGTTTAAGTTTCATAATCATTTACAAAAGGCTTATTTAATATTGTGATCACCTTGAGAGTTAAGAGGGATAAGTTTTCCGGATATTCTCCAAGTGTTTCATCTGTTATTTCCAAAGCTCGCTCAAAGTCATGCTTTGACGTCAGAAGCAGAATAAGTAATTGCAGAGAGGGCTAAATTGGTTGACATGAGAAGCACATTAAAAATTCCAAATTGTTGAAAGATGAATATTCCATTTTTCATAAGCTTATATTATAGATTGTAAAAAACTAAATTACCAAATGGTCTGGAAATAAATCCAAGGCTTCTTTGACATACTTGAATCCGAGATCAATTTTCCTTGCCATTGCATGATGAAGTGCCAGGTAATATTTTATCTAAAAGCCGAAACAAATTGCTTTCTTTGACTCTCAAAAATAATTTTTAAACTTAAAAAAGCATTGCTCACCAAGTGATCCCTGCTATCAAGTTCTTCCGCCTGCTTTAAGTGGCTTTCAGCTTTCTGAAATAAGTTGCGTCTCTCGTGACGACTTTCGATGTTTCTTACTCTTAGAGTGAAACCTATGGCCAGGAAGGTGTGACACCTAAAAAGGGATCTTATTGGCAAAAACAAATGGTTCCTTGTCAGTTAGGCATGACGTTTTGCAATGCAAAGAGGAAAGACAAGGCAAATAATAAAAATTCCTTTTCTTTACCTTGCTGCTAACCAGGGTTTACTCTTAATGTCTTCTGACTTCAAAGCCATTTCTGCTAAATTTTGACCCTCCTTAACAAAAATCTGCTTTGAAAAACTCTTTAAAAAAATTTATGTTTTCAAAATTAGGTACCTTGTAAAATCCAAGCTTCTCTAAGCAGTACCTTGACATAGTGAGCAAAGCACCTACGTCAACCGATTGATGAATCTCAAGCATCTCTCGGAATACCAAAAGAGATCTATAAAAGTAAATAACCTTAAGTCACTGTTTAAAATTTTTTTTATCTCCTTACCTGTAATAATTCCCTTCACTGGCTAGTGCATAGACAAACTGTTGCCATGTATGCTTTTCCGAAAATGAAAATTTCATGGATCGTTCCAATGCATCACTTAAGAGTCGGAAGTTGAAAAATCTTGCAAGAGTAAGGCTGAGAAGGTCATAGGTTGTCGATGCAAATTCGTATCGAGACTTTCTCAAAGTTTGCAACTGGGAATTTTGACTTAACACAGCATCTTTACTTGCAATATGATCTTAAATCATAATAAAAATTACCGTAAGAGAATAATGTTGTTTAGAAAAAATCCTTTAAACTTACCTGACAAAAGTATAACAAGAATAAGTTCTTCATATTTATTTTTTGGTGTGAACACGTTTGTTCCAATGACATGCCGTTTGGGTTTCCAAGGGCTTTCACTTGCTATTGATGTTGTACCTAAAATTAGGAAAATACCTATCTTAAAATTTTATTCTGGCTATTTAAATATCTTTTGAATATACCTGTTGAGGTGTAAGGCGCTTTTAGCCTTTTGGCAGAAGACTCTACCTCAGGCTTGGCGTATCTTCCGTCGCTACATCCATAAAGAAGGGTTTCAGCTAGTTTGCAACAGATATTTCGTCGAATTTCTTTGGTAGATTCTGTCTCTTCAGCAAATAACATTGATCTACAGGATATGTTTTTCAAAAGTAATAACTTACAGAATAGACTCAGAAAATTTTTTTCAATAGGTCAATACGTTCTTACCTGTATCTGGCAATTGCCTTACTATTTTTTCCTGCTTTTATATATAAAACTGCTGCCTGATATAGAGCAGACTCGAGAATGGGACCCATCTTTGGACGATAGTCTGCGCTTGGGATCGGAGAGGAAGATCCTGTTGTCGCCGTTGTTCCTACAGATGTCACTGACCAAGTACTTTGCCCACCTAGAGTTTGGAAAAAATTAAACGTTGATGGGCTGCCGCAAGTAAATTTAAAGATCGTTAAATAACCACTACTTGAAGTAGTCCTATCGGCCTGTTGCAAAAACAAAAGCGTCAAGTCACCAGCTAGCTCATAACATCGAATAATATTATCTTCACGCTCTGATTTTCGACTTTTACTGGTCGATTGGAGGGGAAGTTTTTCTCCACACATTGCTTTAATTGCGAAAGCCTCTGCCATTATCTAAAATTCAAAAATTTTAAGAAGTAGATAGAATATTTATTTTTAAATATTGTCACAGTACTTTCAGACTCCTTGGGGGAAGATGCTTTTCTTCTAGAGCTTCAATTTGGGCTTTTTCATAGAACTGGAGAGCCTCAGCATACATTCCTTGAGCAAAATGTAGCTTACCCAATAGGATGAAAGAGTCTAAGTGAACACCTAGAATGAATTGAAGAATTTGGGCGATTGATACTGTCAATTGAAACATTCATTCTCTACCTAATTTTTTAGCATCATCTCCTGTTGCCTTTAAAAGGTCCATTTTTGCATCATTTAGTCCTCGTTTAGCATCACTTAAATTTGATTCTTTGGGAGGATGCTCGTCAAGATATTGTTCTAACTTTGCTTCTCCAGTCAAAAAGAAACTCAACGTTTCTATCTGTTTATCTGGCCCACGTTTTCGTAATTGGTCTGCCAAAGATAGTACCTAATATGTTTGTACTTACAGAGTTAAGGACATATTTTTACTTTTTCCTAAATGTCAAAATTGTACCTTCTCCCATTCTTCTTGCTCACGGTTTCTTTCTATCTCATGCTCCAGGTTTGGCGTGGCATTCAACACTCTTTTAGTTCTTCCAGCCATAACGTCGAAGGAGTCCTTTTTTTAGTTTGCTAGCATCGTTTGAACATTTTTAAGTCTTCAAAAAGTATGAAATTGTAAGT
>Ga0194133_10009164_pt1 | contig 11389 bp, 12 predicted proteins | sample TA2KigOf40mmetaG_FD_155448 | JGI IMG/M metagenome (GOLD analysis project Ga0194133, IMG submission 155448) | Freshwater microbial communities from Lake Tanganyika, Tanzania - TA2015055 Kigoma Offshore 40m | ecosystem: Environmental > Aquatic > Freshwater > Lake | place: Tanzania: Lake...
CTTTCATCTAGAATGGGCGTACGGAGGAGTTCGCCTGGTGCGGACCATGTCGGCGGGGGGTGCCACGGCGGACGTTACCGGCCGGATGACTAAGCGGGAGATGTATCACTGTTTACATGCGTTTCGAGACGGGCTCTGGCTCGGGCTTGACACGGGCCGGGAGGTGAATCCGTGATCGGTCTTCCCATGGTGGATGCCGGGCCGGTGCCCGGTCGTTTCTATTTCCCCAAGCACGGTCTGAATAAGAAGCTTGGCCCCGGCGTCGTCGGCGTCAAGGCGGATCGGGATTCGTGCCCGGCGCGCTGCCCGTTCCTGCGGGAGCGGGAGGCGGAGTGCTTCGGTCGGGGATTCACATTAAGTCGAAAGTGGACGGAGGTCCGGCGGGATGGCTGGGAGTTCCAAGAGCTTATCTCCCGTCTCCGTCGCGCTATCTGGGGCTCGGCTCCGTGGCGGTTCGGGGTGGTCGGGGATTTGCCCTCGGAGGCTGGCGTGATCCGTCGGGATGCGTTGGAGGCTCTGGCAAGCGTGGGCGGGGATGGGTGGGCATATTCTCATCATGACCTGTTGCTTCCGGATAATCTGGACGCGGTCCGGTCCGTGGCGGGCCGGTTCACGGTCAATCAATCGTGCGATACGGTCGAACAGGCAGAGGCGGCGCTTGATGCGGGCGTGCCTGCCGTCATGGTCGGTCCTGCCGATATGGTGCGGCCTGTCCTGTCGGATCGCGGGTCCATCTTCACTCCGTGCCCGGCAACTCTTCCGGGCTCGGAGGTGACTTGTGCCCGGTGCCGGCTGTGCCGTTCCGGTGCGGCGGATCGTACCCGGCGGCGTGTCGTGGTCGTGTTCCCCGTCCATGGTGACGCGGTCTCGGTGGCGCGTGGGGAGTCTATCGTGGCGGCGTCTGGGCTGCTGGAGTTGGGAGGTCGCGCTCATGTCTGAGATTGTCGTGCTTCATGCGGGCGGGTCGGTCTCGCGTGTCGTCGTGGTGTTCGGTCGTGGCGGTGCGTTGCGCTTGGGTGACTACCCGGTTCATGCGGACGCGGTGGCGGTGGCGGAGGTCTGGGCGCGTGCGTTGCATCGGGAGGGGGATTCGGGTTGCGTGACCATCACGCGCTAGCGCAGTAATCACGGGCGCTCCGGTCATCATGGCCGGGGCGCTTTGCTTTGGGGCGGTCGCAGGCACGGCGCATGCTTTGGCGTCGGCCTGGTGGCGCGGCATCCTGACGTGCCGACGCGGTCCCGTGACGCGTCCTCAGCGGGTGCGCGTGCTTGCGTGCGACCGCGGCGGCCAGCTGGGCCGGCGGGCGCGTGCCGGGCTTCGCTCGTGCCCGGTCTGGGGCCGGTCTGGGGCCGGGATGGGGTCGGGATGGGGTCGGGATGGGCTTCCGGGTCCGTTTCGGGCTGCTTTGGGTCCGAAAACGTCGCATAAGTCTGGTTATGTAAACGCGTGCTAGGGGGGTGGGGGGTGCCGGGGCATCGGGGCCTTTGGACGCGGTAGCCCGGCGAGGGGGTCCGGGCGCCTGCTCTCGATGCCGCGCAGGGGCGACGCCGGGCCGAAGCCAAACGACGCCGGGCTCGCTTCGCTCGCCTCATATGGAATGGCTCGCTTCGCTCGCCTTAGTGGTGGCCCCCCCCCACCGGGGGGTATGCCAAGGCCCAAGGGGGGCACAGGCACTTACACTGTCCACGCTTGCGAAAAAATAAAAATCAGCCACACTCGGTGCATGAGCGTATGGCGACCTAATCCTGGCCCGCAGACCGAACTGCTGCAAAGCCCTGCGTTTGAAATCTTTTACGGCGGGGCTAGGGGCGGCGGGAAGACGGATGGAATGTTGGCCGATGCCTGTGCCCAGGCCAGCCCTCAGGTAATCGCTCTACGGGTCCAGCAGATGAACCCGGACTGGTCGCACAACGAAGTGATGAAAGCAGCAGAGAACGCCACTAGCAGGTACAAGGCCATCTTCTTCCGACGCACGTTGCCCGAGTTGAACGACTTGATCGAGCGGGCCAAGGAGCGGATTCCTAAGTGGTTTCCCGGCGCCAAGTACCGCGTGCAAGAAAAGATCATGGCGTTTCCGTCTGGCGCGCAGATGCTGTTCCGGTACCTGAAGAAGCCTGACGACTGGCGTCAGTACCAGGGCCACGAGTACACCTGGGTGGGCTTTGAGGAACTGGTGAACTTCCCAGACGACAAGTTGTACATGACGCTGTTCGGTGCCTGTCGAACGAGCAACCCGTACCTGAAGTGCTACATGCGAAGTTCTGGCAACCCGTGGGGGCCGGGACTTAACTGGGTCAAGAACAGGTTTGTCGACATTGGCCCACCGAAAAAAATCCACAAGTTCACCACCACCGACCCGTTCAGCAAGCGCGACGTTACGCTGACCCGGCAGTTTATCCCGGCTGCAGTGAAGGACAACCCGATCTTGATGGAGTCTGACCCGCAGTATGTGGCGCGTCTGATGACCTTGCCTGAGCGTGAGCAGCGGGCAATGTTGCACGGGGACTGGGATGCAGCGGCAGGTATGGTGTTCGGGGACTTTGACCGCGACAGCCACGTCATCAGTTGGAAGGACTTTCAAGACCTTACCGAAGACGAGTACGGCAAGGTGCCCGAAGAGTGGCCTGTGTATATGAGCTTTGACTGGGGCTGGGGCAGACCGTTCAGTGTGGGCTGGTGGGCGATTGATCCATACAACCGAGCGTTTCGTATCTATGAGTGGTATGGGGCCACGCGTAACGCCGAGGGCCGTGTGAACCCGAACGAGGGTTTGAGGCTCAGGGATGAAGAGATTGCGTTTGGCATCATGCAGCGAGAAGAACAGTGGGGCATCCAGAACCAGATTGCACTGCGCGTGGCTGACCCTAGTGGTTCTGTGTTCAACGAGCGTGTGGCGGCAGGCACGGACCAACGAGGGCCGTCTTGTGCGGATATCTTTGCCGAACACGGCATCTACTTAGAGCGTGGGGATAACAACCGCATCGCAGGGAAGATGCAGCTACACCACCGTCTGGCTGAGCATGAAGTGGCCGACGAGGTGGTGACGCCGATGCTGTTTATCTTGGAAACCTGTACGGAGTGGTTGCGTACGGTGCCCAGTCTTCCGGCTAACCCGAGGAATCCTGACGATATAGATACGGACGCCGAGGACCATTCTTATGACGAGACGAGATACTTTCTGATGTGCAGACCGGTAGGGACAGAGGATATAGTGGACACAAGACCTCGTTGGCTAGTGGAAAGCGAGGGCCAAGGGTCTTGGAGGACTAACTAGGTGGCACTTCACTTCGCACTTGATAAGAACCTGTCGCTCGCGGTTCTTCCCTCTGCTGCGCGCACGACCAGCCAGACGGTTGAGTGGCAGGGCAATCTGTCCTGCAAGGGCGTCGAGGTCTTCATCGACGTTACGGCTGTTTCTGGTATGCCTAGTCTTACGTTGTCGGTCAACAACGTCGACCCGCTGAGTGGAAAGAGTCGTGCAGTGTTGAGCAGCACGGCCATCACAACTACCGGAACAACCGTGTTGCGCGTCTACCCTGGGATTACGGCAGCAGCCAACGCCGCAGCCAGTGACTTCATCGCACCGTTCGGTAACATCAAGGTTACGGCTGCTAACGCTGATTCGGCAACCTACACCGTCGGGGCCAACTTCATTCGATGAGCGAGAAGAACCTGGTCGGCAAGCTGCCGCTGGAACGGTTGCAGCAGTGGCGTAGCGAAACGAAGGATTACTTCCGTCCCTGGAAGCAGCGGATGAAGACGGCTCGTGACGCGTACCATGGCGACCAGTGGAACGAGCAGGACAAGTACGACCTTGAGGTGTTGCAGCGTCGTGCGGCTTTGACGCACAACTTTATTGCGCCTACGGTCAACTTGCTGATTGGCATTGAGCGGCGCAATAGGTTGGACACTCGCGTGTTTGCGCGTGGCCCTTCCGACAGCAAGAAGGCTGAGACTTTGACCAAGGTGGTCAAGTATGTGCGCGACCAGAACAACAGCGATATGGCCATCAGCCAGGCTTTCGAGGATGCTGTGCTTGGTGGCTGTGGGTTTATTGAGATCCAATACCAAGAAGAGGATCCAGACCGCGAAGCCATCGAGATTTGCCGCGAAGACCCGTACATCATGTACTGGGATTGGCGTGCAACCAAGTGGGACTTGAGCGATGCGCGGTATTTGTTCCGCGAGAAGTGGCTGGCCCGTGAGGTTGCGGGCGAACTGTTCCCTGAGTTTGCCGACAAGTTCCAGACAATGGTCAGCGGCGACGAAGATCCGGTGCAGCCGTGGCAGAAGACGCCTGATTTGCCGTCTGCGAACGTCTACGGGCACTACGGAAACGTGCCCGAGTGGGACCAAGATGGCGGAAACGACTTCTACGACAGCAAGAAAGACCTGATTGCGCTGACTGAGTGTTACTACATGCGGCGTGAAATGGTCGATATGCTCGTGGCCAAGGGTAGCCGCGAAGGATTCCCCTTTGACCCTACGAATCCGCAGCATCTTGAGCAGTTGATGCTGCGTGATCCTGTTGGTGAGCCATTGTTTCGCGTGGTTCGGCAGAAGATTAGGGTGATTTATCTGTGTGTCTTCTGCGGAGACACCGAGATTTACCACGAGCGGCTGAGTTACAAGCACCGTCTGTACCCGTTCATCCCAGTTTGGTGGCGGAAGAAGGACAACGGCGAGCCCCGCGGCGTCGTTGCCGACCTTCTGGACCCGCAGGACGAGTTGAACAAGCAGTTGTCCAAGGCATTGGACATTCTAGTCAGCGAGCAGGCCATCATTGAGCGCGGTGCGGTCAAGAACATCAAGGATTTCGCCAAGCAGATGGCGAATCCGCGTGGTGTTATCGAGGTTGAGCCGGGCGCGGTGCGCGGCGGCAAGATTCAGATACGCGACAAGGACACGCGTGTGCCCCAGCACCTGCAGTTGGCCGAGTTGTTGGTTAATGAGATCAGGAACGTGGCCGGTACGCCGCGTGAGCGGCTGGGTGCCGGTCCTGCTCAGGCTGCTTCTGCGGTAGCGATGAAGATTGAGCAGGGCGACCTGATCACGGCGTTTGGTTTCGACAACCTACGCATCGCTCTTGAGCGTGCGGGTGAGTACATCGTGAGCCTGGCGCAGCAGTTCTACGAGCCTGGGATGTTTATCCGCATCACGGAAGATCCCCGCTCGCCTGAGTATGTGCAGCTTGGTTCGGACGAAGAAACAAGCATTTTCCAAGGCCGGTTTGACGTGAAGATCGACGCTGCGGCGGCGACTCCGACGTTCCGCCAGGCTGTTATGGCTCAGGTTCTTGAGATGGCCAACAACAAGGGCTTGCCTCTGCAGGTTGTGTTGCTGCTGCTCAAGACTGCGTTTGATAACAGCGACATTCCCGACCGCCAAGCGATGGTCGGCACGCTTGAAGCGATGTTCCAACAGAGCGTGCAGGGTATTATTCAGCCGCCTAACCTGCCAGAGAATCAGGGTGGGCAGGGTGCGCTTGGCCAGATGCCGCCTGAAGTGGCCGCGCAAGCAGCACCGCTGCAGTAGTTTTACGCTGACAATGCACCTTAGTGGTGTATTATCAGGACACGCCACTCCCGGCGAACAGGGAGTTTTCGCGGCCACGGCGCATGTGGTGGAGGAACAATGGATCAGGATACCGAACCCGGATTCCTCGACGAACTGATTGCCGAAGTACAGGGGGAAGAATCGGTGGCCCCTTCTGAGACTCAGGTCGAAGAAGCACCCGCACCGGAACAGAAGGCAGACGGACCTGGCGACCTCAAGGTTGCTTTGAAGGAAGCGCGAGCGGAAACCAAAGCAGAGAAGAGTGCCAGAAAGGCATTGGAAGAAGAACTGGCCACGCTTCGTGGGCAGGTCAACAACTTCCAGAACATGTTTGGATCACTCGGCGAGGACTCGTCCGACCCGCTTGACCCCGACGCCTACAGTGCCCTGAAGAACCAGATCAAGGCTGTTCAAAGCCAAGCGATGGAGCAGGTGCAACTGACCCGTGTAGAGATCAGTCGCGAATTTGCCCGGCAACAGTACTCTGATTACGACGACGTAGCCGCAAGTCTGCGTCCGTATGTCGAGAGCGGTCTTATCAACCTCGACGCCATCCTGGCCTCCGCAAACCCCGCACAGATGACGTACAAGCTAGGCAAGATGCTGCAAGGCGAAGCCGACGCCAGCGAGGCGCAAGTCCGCGAGGACGAGCGCAAGAAGGTCTTGGCAGAACTGTCTGGCAAGGCGAAGTCTGGGGGAAGGGCACCCGTTACCCTGCGGAACGCCCCTAATGCAAAGGGTATCGACAACTCTCAGGCTGACGCCCCAGAAGATAGCTGGGGCTAGGCCCACCACTCAGGAGGTAGGCTGTGTCCGAAATTAGTTTCGGCGTAAACGACCCCTTGGCAGTAGCCAGGTGGCGTAAGGAACTGGCGAAGGTTGCCCCTAAGGATTCGTTCTTCTTCCAGAACGGATTTGTTTCGAGCGGCAACGACAATGTTGTCAAGGTGCTGGAAGACCTGAAGTCGCAGGCTGGTTACAAGGTCACGGTTGGTCTTCGTGGCAACCTGCAGGGCGGTACCGTCAAGGGCGACTCAACCCTTGAGGGTAACGAACACGACCTCAAGTTCTTCGACGACTCGCTTCAGATTAACCAAGAGCGTATCGCGCTGAAGACCAAGGGTAAGGCTGATGCACAGAACGTCCCGTATGACCTGCGGGCCGAGATGCGCGATGCCCACTCGATCTGGTGGGGCGAACACTTCGACGAGATCATGATTGCCAAGCTCTCGGGCGCTGTTGGTATCAACACGTTTGAGACGATGGATGCTCCGGCGACCGACGTGGCGTGGGACAACAACTCCCTGCGTGCCCCGTCAGCCAATCGGCACATGTTCTCGAACGACGCTACCTCAAAGGCTTCGATCGGTACCAACGATACGTTCACTTTGGATGACGTCGACAAGCTGCTGCTCCGTGCCACTAGGATTGACGCTACCGCGACCCGTCGTAAGCTCCCGCCCCTTCGTATCGGTGGCCAGAACATGTATGTCCTGCTCATCGACAAGGTGCTGGAGCATCAGCTTCGTACCGCCACCAGCGGTCGGTTCTACGACCTTGAGAAGGCTAAGATCCAGGGCGGGTTCAAGGACTCCGCGCTGATCCAGACTTCGCTCGGCGTGTACCGGAACGTCATCCTGCATTGCCACGAGGGCATGGTCAAGTTCAACGACTACGGCGAATCTAACAACCTGACGGCTGTTCGCAGCCTGTTTCTGGGTGCGATGGCTGGTGCAATGGCGATGGGTTCGGACAACGGAGCAAACAAGTTCTCGTGGAACGAGAAGATGTTTGACTACGACAACAAGCTCGGCGTGGCGACCGGCTGCATCTGGGGCTTCCAGAAGACCAGCTATGCCACCACGCAGGCCGGCGCTACCCGCGAGGACTACGGCGTTATTGCGCTGGACTCCTACTACGACGCGACCATCGGTTAAGGGAGGAACGCGAAAATGACTTTTCCTGCTCGTCAACTTCCTTACCAGGTTGTTCACTACATCGCTGGCACCTACTCGGCTGCTAACGATGCCACCGGCAAGTACATCGGCACCATTCCCGCAAACTCGATGATCGTGTCGTTTCACGTCAACATCGTGGATGCGTTTGGTGGTTCGGCTTCGGTCGCTCTTGGTTGGTCTGGTTCCACGTCGGCTATTGCCGCCACCGGTACCATTCTTCCCAACGCGACGGGCGGCAAGGCTGGTGCCTTGGCTGTTCGTACCACCACGTCTAACCGTGACGTCATCTGGACGGTCACCGAAGACGAGGCGGTTGCCCAGGCTGAGTGCGTGATCGGCTTCGTTCCCGCAACTGACGTGTTCCCGGTGGCCTAACGATGCCTAAGCTACAGTTCCTTGAGGAGATGCCTGCGTCCGGTTTGCGCCGGGTGACGGTCGACCGTGTCGTCTTCTGGTTCGATCCAGTGTGCGACGTGCCGCAGGAGATTGCAGATCGTCTGCTGGCTCCTGCGCTCAAGGGAAAGCCCTGTAGCTTCCGGCTCGTAACTGAGGATGCCCCCGCTTCGGCCCGTGTGGTCGAGGCGGTGGCATCCGAAGAAGAGGCTGTCCCTGAGGCTGCTCCGGCTCCTGCGCCGAAGCGGCCTCGGGGCCGTCCTCGGAAGCAGTAGGGTATGGCAACCCAGGCTGCGCTTCTGGCCGAGACTCAGAAGATTCTGGATGATACCAACGCCAAGCGTTGGTCTGCTGCGGACCTCCAGAGCTATCTGGATGAGGCACAGCTTCAAGCCAACGTCCTGCGTGGTGACTACAAGATTTCGCAGACGGTGACCACGGTTGGGGGCACCGCGACGTATACGCTGTCAACGATTCCTGTTGGCCCGATTGCACGGGTCGAGGACGCCGATGGTCACCAGCTTGTCCAAACCACGGAAGACACGCTTAACAACCTTATTTTTGATTGGCGCAACCAAACTGAACTGTACTCCACCCAATGGATGATGGGCGTCAATAACTTCAACACAATCCGCTTGTGGCCAACGCCACTTAGAGACAGCGTTGTCTACACCGTCTTGGCACCTACGACCCCGCCTGCAATGAGTGGCGTCCAGAACACGGTGATCCCTGAGCATTACACGCGTGCGCTGCCGTTCTACGCGGCGTCCAAGGCGCTGCTGCGGGACCGTAACGACCGAGATTTGGCCTTGTCGGACAAGTACATGGCGCGCTTCAATGAGATCATCGGAGGGTAGTCATGGCGGAAGGTTCTGTTGCCATCAGCGGTGCGATCGTCGGCCTGCCCACCGGCAGCTTCGTGATTGCGCCCCCCGTCATTTCGTCTGAGGCGTCTGTCTCGGAAGTCCGCACGGTGGCTTTGTCGGCCGGCAACAACACGATCAACATCCCAGATGGGGCCACGGCAGTGATCATCACGCCGCCGTTGGCCAACACCAAGCAGCTTACGTTCAAGGGTGTGACGGTCGACACCGGCTTGCGGATTGGCCGCAACCATCCCACCTTGGTTGCGCTTGAGACGCAGGGGCCTAGCATCCCGACCTCGTTCGTGCTGAACGCGCAGGCGCCTGGCTTTAACGTCGAGGTTGCGTTTCTGTGACCACCCGCCGAGTGCTTGAGCAGCGGGTCTTCACCCGGTTGCGTGACTTCGGTCGGCAGATGGCCAACCCGGTGGAAGTGCAGCTTCTGCTGAACGACGCGCAGGACGCCATCAGCGGAGCGGCCAACGTCATTCGCCGGTTCCGGTCAATCCCGCTCGTGTCTGGCACGTCGGTCTACCAGGTTCCTGATGCACCTGGTGTGCGCGTAAGCACGATCCTGAACGTGCAGGTAAACGACGGCACCTACGACCTGTACCCACTGCAGCAGGTTGACCTGATGATGATGGCTGAGGAAGTGCCGACGTGGCGCACAGATACCGGCGTGCCGACTGCATACATCCTAGGCACAAATCCCGCCATCAACTACGAATCGGCGCGTCTTACGGACACCATCACGACGTATCCACAGATTGATCTGGACGGCTACAGCCTGAAGGTTGTGTACTCTGCCGTGACCGACAACCAGATGCGAGGCGACGAGATAGAGCCCTTGCTGCCGTTTGCTTTTGACGAAGCCCTCGTCAGCTACGCGGTCGCCGAGGTGCTGCTTCGCAATATGATGCTTGCTTCTGGCGACCAGTCCACGCGGTTTGCGACGCTGGAGCAGACGTACCGGGCACGCTTTCAACAGGGACTAGATGACGCCATTGCTCTAGGAGCCAACAGCTTCGGGACGCAGTACGAGATTCCCGCTCGGAGGTTCTGATGCCTTCCCCCTTCGAAATCCAGTTCGATAGCTGGGGAAACACGACGCTCAATAACAAGGTCGTGCCGACGCGGTTGCCGCAGGGCCACGCCCAGGTTGTCGAGAACATCGACCTGCAGGACGATTCGCTGGTCGGGCAGGCGGACACCACGGCCACGACGGCGCCTACTGCTGGTATCCCTACCAGCCCGAACTGGATTCACTATGTGGCGGGCGGCTGGGTCGGCGAGACGTCCAAGAACTACAGCCTGAACGACGCTGACCGGGTGTACGTTGCCAAGCCTGGCCAGACGCCCACGGTGTACCAGGTTCTCGGCAACTCGTTGCTGACGTACCCTCTTGGGGTGTCGCAGCCCACTGGTTTTACTGTGACCACAACTGGCTTAGGATCCAGCTATTATCCAGCAGGCACCTACAGCTTTGTTCTTACAACGGTTGCTGCTGGCCTTGAGAGCAATCCGTCTCAGGTCTTTACGCTGACGTTCAACGGTAGCCAGAATCTATCTGTTGCGCCTGCCAAGATATACTACCCGACAGAGATCGTGACCAAGTTCAACGTCTACCGCAAGGGACCGGGCGAGACGGTTTACACCTACATCAACAGCCTCGACAACGTCTTGGGAACCAACACGTTTAGCTTTGCAGCGACCTTGGCTACCAACCCGCAGTTGACGTGGAACGTGGGTGGGCAGACGGAGAGCGAACCGTATGTGGCGGACCACAGCGTGCCGCCTGTGCTGACGTGCCTAGCCGACAACCTGTACACGATTGACGGCAGCGTGGCTGCTCGTGGCAAGGGCATCCTGTTCGGTGCCAGCGGCAACAGCCTGCGCTGGTCAATGAAGGACTTTCCAGAGTACTGGCCCTCGTGGGCGCGGTACGACCTATCGGAAGAGGTTGAATCAATCATTGCAACGCAGGGCTATGTGGCCGTGGGCACGTCATCTACTTGGACCAAGGTCGAAGGCGTCGACCACGAGAGCCTGCGCTTCACGCAGCTTCCTGCCGCGCACTACGTTCGCAAGAACTGTGGCCGATCTACGGTGTCGACTCCGTACGGGATCGTCTTCCTAGCCCGCGAGGGATTCTGCATCTTTGACGGCGTCCAGACCAAGCTCATCACGCAAGACAAGCTGTCCTTGTCTTTCGTGCAGGGACTGACGGTCAACCAGGCTGGTTACTTTGACGGTCGGTACTACCTGTTCCACACGACGGGTACCGTGGTTCTGGACTTTCGCCAAGGCGACGTGCAGGTCATCACCAACACCAAGGTGATCACGGCAGCACACGCATGCGATTTCACCGAACCGTACATCGCAGACCAAATCGGGACACACCCGATGACCGGGCTTAACTCGACGCTTGGTATGCGTAGCATGGCGCTTGGCGTATTCCCCACGCCCACCCCGAAGTTGTTGCTGCTGTCTGGTGGCCAGTACCTGAACAGCGTTGGCGTGACGACTGACTCGTCTTTGACGTTTCGGTTTAACCTTACGAACAACACATACGAGGCCATTACCAACACCCACACAAGCGGGCCATCAAAGGCCCTGTC
>Ga0194133_10009165_pt1 | contig 11389 bp, 11 predicted proteins | sample TA2KigOf40mmetaG_FD_155448 | JGI IMG/M metagenome (GOLD analysis project Ga0194133, IMG submission 155448) | Freshwater microbial communities from Lake Tanganyika, Tanzania - TA2015055 Kigoma Offshore 40m | ecosystem: Environmental > Aquatic > Freshwater > Lake | place: Tanzania: Lake...
TTCTTTCTTTGAAATTTAGTCGCAAGTCTTCTTGAAGTTCCAGAAAAACCTTTAAGTCTATGAAAGATTCCTCATGTGTATACAAAGCATGTAAACCTTGACTTATTACAATATCTCTACTCTTAACCCGCTTTAGGTATTGAAATCGTCCGTTTCCATGATCATAATTCTTTTGGTAAACATCTTCGCCGAGAATCGCAGTGGAAAAATCTCTTTGCCACTCGTCAATAAGATTTTCGTCGGGGTTAAGATGAGTTGACACCGACCATTTCCTATGTCCGCGTTCATATTTATGATACCCATCCCCAGCCACTACTGTTACGGATTCCTTTCCCAAAATCTCCGAAATTGCTTCGACCAGAGTATCTTTCCCTACTCCAGAATCTCCAGCGATTGCCATAGAAATCGGCCTTTCAACAAGATTGAGATTGTCTAATTTCTTGATTGTTTCACCAAGTACCGTAATGGCCCACATACCCGCTAGAACCAAGGAAGTAGTAAATAAAGTATTTGAAATAATTGGATCAACTTCAATAAATCTGTAGCCCAAAATACCTAACTTACCCGTGAAGAGGTCGCTAAAAATGATAGCAAGCTGAACGACGTAGAAGCTGATGCCTTTGCCAACTTTGGAGAATAAGCCCAAGTAGATCAAAATCGGAATTCCCCAGAGAAACCAACCAACAGCCGACTCAGAAAATAAAGCAAGCGAAATCAGAGCTGCCCCCGTAAACCCAACTACCGTTCGCAGACCTGAGCGATACCTTTTGTAGATCCATATACACAAAAGAATATATGTTGCGGGGAAAAGGTAAAAGCTGTGATCTCCTAAAGATAGCTTCATGACAATTAAATTGAATACTTCGGGGGTTCCAAAAACCATTTCTCTAAATCCTCGAGAATATAGAGTTGGGCTGTATGAAATAGCTGAAATGACTGTGCACAAAATAAAACTTTGGTAAATTGTTTTTCTAACCCTGACATTAAATAATGCGTAAATCAACAAGAAAGGAATGACAATTACTACACCAAACTTGCAACCGATTGCTAACCCAAGAAATATTCCAGCTAATTTTCCTCTTTGTTGCAGTAAATGAATTGCAAAAAGTATCATAAACAAACCAACAAAAACATCAGTTTGTAGATAAAAAACATTGACATATAGAACTAAAGGGCTAAAAAAGTAGAGTAAAGAAGATTCCGTACCTCTATATTTAGAGATTATTCTTACCATGGTTAAATCACAGATAACGACAAGCAGCGCAAAAAACAAAACAAATGAAAGAGTTCCAAAAACAAAAAAAGTGATCTTCCAGAGGAGAAAGAAAATAGTTAACAACGCAAAAAGCACCAGTCCGTATGGGAAGGCATCTGTTCGGCCACCTGAATCAACCCAGCTGGTCCAAGGGTCGAGACCAAAATCTATTGATTCTAGATAATCTAAGTAATAGAACTGAACATAGCCGCCTGTGGAAAGTGGTAGGAGAGCAATTCGGAGGACTGCGCCGAAAAGTATTTGATATCGAAGTTTCAATTTAATCAATCCAAATACTCCTTTCTTTGGTGCAAATCATGTCAACAACATTTGGATTCTCTTGCATGAAATGCTTCAATTCAATGAACTCTTGGCGGTGTAAGCTCTTATCGCGTCCTTGCAGCTCGGGAGATACCAAACAAACTTTCCCTGAGAGTTTCGAAGCTAAACTAGGACTATCAACCAGATGTTGCCAGTTACCCGTAAATGAGTCAACCCATATTAGTTTGTTTGTAATTTCGGACATAGCAACGAGTGACTCATATTCTGATAGGCGTACCGCTACCGGTAGTTGATCTCGAACAGCTTTCACCAGAGAAGGGGTTGGAAGGTCCAAGAATACGTAATCAACATCTGGAGCAATTGCTTGCACAATTTCTGACAAATGGGACTCTAGGCCCGTTTCCTTTGTATTGAGAATAAGGAAATTTCCTGTGAAATTGAGTAACCATTCCTCAAGAGCCACTCCGCCTTGAAATGGATCGTGAGCCAGGACTATCTCACCGAGGTGAATACGTACATCAATTTCAGCACCCGAAAAACCGATAGGGATCACAGCCTGGGATAAAGAGTTTGCCCGGTGAAGAATAAAGTCACTCATAAAAGTTTTTCCTAAGCCGTATTGATAGTGACAAAGTGCGCCTTATGAACCGAATTCTCGAGATTAATCCTGAATTCCAGGAAGATTTACCATTAATCCGCTTTCCAAATTTTACTTTAACTCTTGCAATTTTCGCACCTTTACTGATGGCGTGAATGTAACTGTATAAATCCAAACCAAAGTCATTTGGGGGCTGCTTCCAAGTATCAACTAAACTACGCTTTACTATTGTCGGCTGGCCATTTATGTCTCTCAATATTTTTCTAAACATAATTGATAAGATAACTGACATTCCTACTGTAAAGAATTTATCTGAAATTGGCCTTCCTATTCTCTTTCCTTTCAAAAAATCTGCGTCTGGCCCCAAATACTTGAGAAATACAACTAAATCAGCTAAATCGGTTTGTAGATCAGCATGTACCCAACCAACATACTCGGTGGCGAGCCCCTTAAGTCCTGCCGTTATTCCAAATCCGTAACCTTGATTTACAGGAACTCTTACCGTTTTAACGTTAGAAGGTAACTCTGTTCTGTTTAAAAATTCAGAAGTTCCATCTGTGGAACCATTATCAACAATTATAAATTCTATCTCCTTCAACAGTGGGCTTGAGAGCTTTTCTACTAAAATTCTGAGATTGGGGCATTCGTTGTAGCACGGAATTGTCATACCTAAACGGCTAGACATTGGGTCTACTCATTTCCGAAAAAGCACCTTCAAAATATTCCGCTATTTTTAGTTCTACCTCTGTTCCAACCGCGGCGAATAACCCTACTTTAAAAGTCCCAACCCTCAAGCCTGCCTTCATCATTTCATCAACCAACAACTCCAGATGTGACTCCTTGGCTCTTAACTCGAAGTTGTAATCATCTCTGCAAATCAACTTGGTATATCGCAAAGCTAGATGCGCATTTCGAAAGCTAAAATTTCCGATGATTAGGTTCGCATTCGTCATATTAGGCTTTCCCTTCAAATACGTTTTAGTTACAGAACCAATAACATCCGTTTCTAGCCAGCTAAAGTTTTGTTCTTGCCCGAAAGCTCCTAAATAATCCTCGCAGGTCCAAACAACCATATCAAAGGATTTTAAAAGGTGCTCGATATCTAATAAATTTACGAGTGGCGTGATGTTATCACAAGCCAATATATGAACTATAGAGTTCTTATCCTGTATTTCTTCCAAACCAATTTTTGCTGTTTCACTTTGGCTTTTTGTTCTTCTTCTCAACCCTTTCACTGCAAAGTTGTACAAATTGGTTTCTTGAAATTTTGATTCAAGATCAGATCGAGTAACTACTAGGCGTTCAATAGCAAATGCTCCAATTTCTGCAGCATAGTTCCACAATTGTTTACCAAATACTTTTATCAAAGGTTTGGCCATAGTTGAATAAGAAGTCAATCTAGAGCCACCACCCGCTGCCAGAACTATTACGTTTGATCCACTCTTGCCGTGCGTGCGCTCTTTACTTTTCCTGTTAAATTTCACAGAACTCCAGACTTGAAAATCTTTTAGGTCCTCTGGAGTACCCCACTGGAAGAACTTCTGAATCTTGAATGTACGTATTTCCAAGCCAGATTGGATTAATGGTTTGTATGTAAGGGAAGTATAGAACTCTCCATTTACTGATATGTCTTCAGCAATCTGATGACTTATTGCCTTAATCATGCTTTTTGCGTCTTTAAACACGTAGGTTCCGGACGAGGCTTCTTCTGCGCTGGGGTTATCGGTAAAGGCATTTTTTTCTCTTATGTCGGTAACTCTTCCCGTTGAATCTTTTTTGACGAATGCAAATCTCTGGCTCCTGATCATATGCGGATGAAAGCCACTATAGGTCAGTATTAGGCCATCTTGTTTCGGAATTTGACGAACGAGTTCAGCCTCTGACCACAAGCCGGAGAAATCACAGTAGTTTACGACGCAGGGTTCATCCATAATCAATACTTCTTTAATTCTCCAGACTGCAAAACTTGGACCTTTTTTATGGCCATCGATTTCAAAAATTCGCGCTTGCGGTCTATTTCTTAGAATTTCTTGTCTTAATGAGTATTTTTGAATGTGATCTCTACTTATTATGCATATTGGTGACGAGATTTGTTTGTGGTTATTGAAGACACACTCAATCATGCTTCCCATGCCTGTCTGTATCAATGGCTTTAAAATCGTGTGCCCCGCATTTACGAATCTCTGACCGACACCTGTCATAGGAATCACTAACTGATAACTATCTTTCAATTTTGAATCCTTTGTCTCTCTTTTTCCAAATCCCATTGTAAGAGCTCATTCACTTGTTGTTGAGTCAGACTAGAAACTGTTTCATCGTCTCGAACCGAATGAAGCGCAAGCGACAGGCACCAAACAAGGTTTTCTACCCAAGTATGAGGTCCCCTTGAGGGCCTTGAATTTATTAGGTGAGAGAAAACGACATGATCGGGTGTGAGAAAACCACCTTTTTCAAGATTTGTTAACATCTCCTTTGAAACCTCGCCTAAATTCGTGTTGATTTGCAATAATTCTTGGATACTTCGTTCCACTAGTACGAGTTCGTCATAAAGGCTACTGAAGTCTTCTCCCCACACCACAAGACCGTGGTTTTGCAACAACACCCCTCGTAAATCTGGCTCAACTTCAATTAATGAAAGTACTCTCGTTGCCAAACTCTCTCCGGGTTTAATATAAGGCAGAATCCCAATTTGATGTTCTTCAAGTAATTTATGATGCTCCGGTTTTAACTTGCGGCGTATTCCGAGAGCGATGGAGCCAATCGAGTGAACATGAAAGACGACTGAATGTGGTATGCATGCATGCAAATAAGCTTCTATAGATGGGCGCAAGTTTGAATTAAACAGTGAAATGCTTGGGTTTGTTCTTTCTACACAACAAAATATTGGTTTCGTATTCGCGTCCGCCAAGTTCAGTCCGCTTGCCTTTACCCAGACGCGCCCCGACGACTTAAAGGAAGTATTTCCACCTGGTCCTTGGGTAAGGCTGCGATTCTTGCCGATTAACGAGGAGTAAAAATCTAGATCTTTAGGCCACTCTCTAGTTGCATTCATAACCAAACCGGAATTCTAGACCGTGCGATCGACGATGGCGATCACTTGATTTGAGGATTTGCAGGGTCACTAAAGTGGGAACACCTTCCTTTAGATCCGTACCTGGAGTCTTACCTGATTGACTTGATTCACTTGCAATATCGATTACATCATCAGCAAGTTGGAAGGCAACGCCAACTTTTTCACCGAAGGATGTAAGGGTCTCAACTACTTCAGGGCTTGCACCACCAAAGATGGCACCGAAGCGGGCGCTTGTTGCAATTAGCGATCCAGTTTTTTCGCCAACAACGCGCAAGTAGTGAGCTAGTGGATCAGCGCCGGGTTTCACGCCTTGAGTCTCTTGAATCTGGCCAATTACAAGTCACTCTCCTCTTGTCCCTTGGTGTACACGGGGTTGATTAGTTACAGTATCTATCTTTGGCACCAACCGAATTCTATTGGTCTCGAGTAAGCCCAACTTTTCTAAGCAGAAGTGTCGTATATGCTCTGAATTGAAGCATCAAGAGTCTTATCAAATTCAGCATCACTCTGTTGAGCCGCAAGGCCCTCAACGAGTGCAAGGGAGAATCTTGCGATAACACCCGCATTCTCAGTTAATTGCTTATCTTCTACCCCTTAGGAGTGGCAACCGAAAACTGGTGTCGATCTTCCCGTTGCAATTCAACTTCATGGGATGAAGTAACTAGATTTGAGGATAAACTACAAGTGATGATTCTAGATATTGCAAGCATGGTTTGTTTAAGTGCGGATAAATCTACTCAATTAGATGCGCTCAAGGCATTAGATCCCATTTCAAATTCCTCAACTTTGTCAAGAGAGAGACTATGTGGACAGTTCTAACCGCAAAGTTGGGCTTCACTCTCTTTCTATTCAAATCCCAATGACCCTGCTTTGCGAATGATTGGCGTTAATGAAAAGAGCACTTACGAGTCTCTTAGACGGTCTTGGCTCGAATTATTGGCTTCAAATCCGATGGATTACCTGCAAATCAAAGTGTTTCAATTCAGTCAACTCTTTTTAGCTGGTGACTCAATTCGAATCTATCCAGATACTTTCAAACAACTCATTCTCATTCCATATGAATCAATTAAAGCCCTACGCCTACTATCTTTTGCTCCCGCACTTCTATTAATTTCTTGGCTCACCTTCTCCTCGAGATTCAAAGCAGAGGTAAGGATTCGTCGGAGCCTTTTAATAACCTACCTACTCTCTATTGGAATCGTGACCGTTGTGTTTATCGGGGACAATCAAAGATACATTTCTTGGTTAGCTATTCTCGTATTGTTTTCTTTTATTAACGCGAATAGTTTTAAGTTATCTAGGGAAGCTACATGAGTTCCACCGCAATCATCATTCCGTTTTAATGAATCTTTGCGTATAGGTAAAGGTGAATACCTCTTAGAGTTAGCAAAGAGAGTAAATGCAGATTTCTACTACGTAAATGAAGGAAGTAACGACGATACTCAAAGTAAGTTGACGTGGATAGCGACGAAGAGTAAAGCCCAGGTAATCGAACTTAAAAGAAATTGGGGCAAAGGTGAAGCAATCAGGCAAGGACTACGAGAGGCAATTGGCTTTAAAGAATACGAAGTTCTTGGTTACTTGGATGCTGATGGAGCATTCCCGGTTACAGAAGTAGAGCGGAGTACCCGCCTTGCTCGGGAAATTCTTAATCAAAGCCCCACCACTGATATTTACATAGCCTCACGAATCAAATTGGCTGGAAAAGAAATAAATAGGAGTTCAATAAGGCACTATCTTTCTAGATTAATAATCACTCTGATTGGCTTTAAGACCCAAAATATGCCCTATGACTCACAGTCTGGTCTGAAGTTCTTTCGAAACACAGAGGTATTACAGGTTTCCCTCGATAAGCCATTCAAAACTCGCTGGTTCTTTGATCTTGAGCTAATGACGCGATTGGGCATGCAGGAGAAAGAATGCACCTGGGAAGAACCTGTTAACTCTTGGTCTGATATTAAAGGTTCAAAAATCCGAGCTCGTACAATTCTTTCGATCGCAAAAGAGATAGTCGTTATCCGAGGCCTAATTTCTCGGCGTCAAACTCTATAGTTACTTGATTGAAGCTTCATAGATACTCTGAATTGATGCATCTAGAGCCTTGTCAAATTCAGCTTCACTCTGTTGTGCTGTAAGGCCTTCAACGAGTGCACGGGAGAAGCTTGGATTTCTTGGGCATTTGACATACTTAATATTCAGATAAGTCACGTCCAAATTCTTGAACGAAATTTACTTCTCTAGTCTAATTCTATTCTCGCAATTGCAGGGTTTCCAAAAACCAAAGAAAAAGATGCAACATCTTTAGTGACAACACTGCCTGCGCCAATGATAGCCCCCTGTCCTATTCGTATCCCCGGTAAAATCGTAGAATTGGCACCAATTGAGACGCCATCTTCAACGACTGTTTCCAATAGTTCAAATTCGGAGTTCCTACTCTTAGGGTACTTATCGTTGGTGAACACGACTGAAGGTCCAATAAAGACATCATTTCCTATGATTACGCCATTCCAAATCTGGACCATATTCTTTACGGTTACTCTGTCTCCAATTGTCGCACCACTCTCAATGAATACAAAGTCACAGATGTTGCAATCGCTGCCTACTTTTGCTCCCTCCATAATGTGAACAAAATTGTGAATTCGAGTGTTCTTTCCAATAGAAGAACTTCTAACAATAGAAGTTCTTGGAAAATCTAATCTATCCATTTCAACGCACCTGATCTCTGCCAACTAATCGCCTACGAAGTAACTTGTAGAAAATCAACATCTTAAAGCAGTCAATAAATATTGGTCTAAGTGTCTTAAACTTAATCGTCGAGCTTGATCCGTAAACTCTAGGAACTATATTTACTTCTAATTGCCTAAGCTCTCCGAAGGTTTCTTCGCAATACATCATCCTCTCTATTTCAATTAAGACTGAGTTACAAAAGTATTCCAGGCTAGCGACTTCCCTCGGTAGTATCTTGATCGAACCGGGGTCGGATTGCTTGAGGCTTTTTAAGAAATACTTTGCGAAGTTCCCAAAACTGGAGCTAACAAAGAGCCTAACTAGCGAATAACCCGACTTGACTCTTCTCTTTGTCACGGTTGGAATTATTGGAATTGTTTTAAAGTGATAGAGAACTAGTCTTTCGATTTCTGAAACTGGCCATTGTGCGTCTCCTGGAACAAGAAGAATCCACTCCATACAAGCTTCGCTGTATAACTGCAAAAATGCTCTATGAATTCCACTGGCGGATCTATTAAAAACGACTCTAGTTTTTTCATAAAAAATCTCTCGCAAAATAGAAGATGTTTTATCAGTACTTCCATCATCCAAAACAATTATCTCGTAATCTAACAAAAAACCACTTCCTGAAATTCTCTTCATGACGAGTGAAAGTGATGCTACAAATTCACTAATCGTCTTTTCTTCGTTGCGTGCAGGTATGACGATGCTCAAAGTCTTCACGGACAATTTGAAATCGCTTCTGCAACTTTTGAAACTTGCCATGATTTCATACCAGGAAAAATCGGTAGACTAACGATTCGGTCAACTAGTCTCTCTGTAACCTTGAGCGATTCAACTCTCTTGAATCTTCCCTCGAGGGCTTTCTGTTTGTGAACTGGAATTGGATAGTGAATTGAGGTTTCAATTTCTTGCTCTCTGAAAAATTTCTGCGCAACTTCTCTATCGCTTACTTTGACCACGTATTGGTGGTAAACGGGTCGCCCATACAGAGAGTTAACTAGGTCTACCTTGTTATTTGATTGGATGGCTTGATTATATATTGATGCGATCTCTTCCCGCTCCTTTGTCCAATGTTCTAATCTCTTCAATTTCGCTCGCAATACAAGGGCTTGAATCTCATCCATTCGATAGTTAAGGCCGAATTCACGATGGTCATACTTCACTGAGGAACCCCAGTTACGAAATCTTTTGGCATATTCATAAACAGTCTCATCACTTGTCGTCAAAATCCCAGATTCGCCGACAGCACCTAAGTTCTTACCGGGATAGAAACTGTAGGCAGTAAATTCACCAAAGCTTCCCACAGGAAGACCCGATCTAAATGAAGCTAGGTGCGACTGAGAGGCATCTTCGAATATTCTCAACCCTAGATTTTTGGCTTCACTAATTAAGTTTTCATCTACACAACTTCCATAAAGATGAACGAAGAGAACTCCTCGAGTCTTAGGAGAAACAGCCTCGAGAAAAGACTTTTTGTCCATCAGACCATTCTCGTTGACATCTACAAGCACAGGCGTTGCGCCTGCAAGGAGTATTGAACTGACGCTCGCAATAAACGTGTGGCTGGTGGTTATAACTTCATCTTCTTTTGTGAAGTCATAATGGCTCAAACCTGCATGTAGGGCACTGGTTCCTGAATTCATTCCCACCGCAAATTTTGAACCGCTCTTATCTGCAAAGTCACTTTCAAACTCGGACACCCTCTTCCCTGAGACATATAATCCACTTCTGAGTAACTCCAAGAGTGGTCGCTCTACCTCCTGTTCAATTTCTGACCATTGCCAGGCCAAATTTATAAATGGGACTGAATTCATAATTCAACCTTCTGGCCACCAGACTCTGCACTTCTTTTTGCTGCTGAAAGTATCGACATGATGCGATTAATTTGTCCTATCTCGCAACTGTGTAATTTTCCGGTAGATATTGTCTCTGCAAACTCAATCACTCCCACTTTCAAAGCCTCAACATTCTCTAATTTTGGAATCGTTACATCTCCCGTCTTATAACTTGTAAGAATCAATGTCTTTTTAGAAATATCGTTCTTGAGAGTTCTATCAAAATTCGCGAATTCCTGCTGGAATATTTTAAGTTTGTGATTTTGATCAGTTTCATCATAAATTGCAGCTTGCTTTTGCCCTATAACAAAGAACTCTCTCTTCTTTACTGGTGAAATCCAATTTACCTGTATAGCGGCGGACAAACCATTTTGATATTGAACAATCAGTGAGTTAATACTTGTTTGCCCATTGCTAAAAGGATCGAATCCTAAATTAATTACCCAAATTGGATCCAGTCCAGGAAACAGGTAATCTATTATGGCTAAGTCGTGAATCGCTAAGTCAAAGAGAGCATCTACTTCGACCTGGAAAATCCCCAAGTTTGCTCTTAGAGAATTGACGTGTAACACTTGACCAAATTCGCCCAGACCTATGCGTCGTTTCAACTCCCTAACTGCTGGGGAAAATACAAAAGTGTGGTCTGCTAGAACTTTAACTTGGTACTTTTCTGCACAAGATTTCAATTCGATGTACTCTCTCATTGAAGTAACAGCTGGTTTTTCAATCCAAACATGCTTACTTTTTTCAATAAAGTACTTTGCAATTTCAAGATGTGTTTCTGGTGGGGTAGCAATGAATGCGCAGTCGTACTCTTTTGGATTTAGTTCAAGATATGAAGTTAACGCCTTTGAGTTCGGGCAAATGCGTTTGGCCTCTTCCAGTCTCTCACGCCTACCATCAACGACATAAGCTACTTCATACGCCGGATTTGCAAGGAGATTCCTCAGAAGATTCGGACCCCAATAACCGTAACCAATCAGCGCCGCTCTGATTTTCCCTTGAGGCATTGGGAAATAATATCTCCTTCACTCAAGGGCTTGTTGAAATAGAGAACTTAAAAAGAAACTTCTCTTCTTCTATAGTAAATTCAACTTTTATACGTAGAAGCCTCATAAATGCTCTGAATTGATGCATCTAGAGCCTTATCAAATTCAGCATCGCTCTGTTGAGCCGTAAGACCTTCAACGAGTGCACGGGAGAAGCTTGCAATAACACCAGCATTCTCAGCCAAATGCTTATTTGCTTCATCTCTTGAGTAACCGCCTGAAAGAGCTACTACGCGCACAACACGTGGGTGGTCCACAAGTTCCTTATAAAGGTTCGGAACTGTTGGAATCGAGAGTTTCAACATGATGTTCTCATTGCCACTTAAGGAGTTTGCGTAATCAATTAGTACTTTCTTCAAAATCGTTTCCGCTTCAGCTTTCTGTGGACTCTTAATGCTTACCTCAGGCTCAATTATCGGAACTAAGCCGCCAGCAATAATTTCTTTGCCAATTTCAAATTGCTGCTTGACTACTGCATCAACGCCACCTTGATTTGCAAGATTTATCACCGAGCGCATCTTGGTTCCGAATACCCCATGCTTATTTGCGGCTGCGATTCTTGCTTGC
>Ga0194133_10009172_pt1 | contig 11383 bp, 11 predicted proteins | sample TA2KigOf40mmetaG_FD_155448 | JGI IMG/M metagenome (GOLD analysis project Ga0194133, IMG submission 155448) | Freshwater microbial communities from Lake Tanganyika, Tanzania - TA2015055 Kigoma Offshore 40m | ecosystem: Environmental > Aquatic > Freshwater > Lake | place: Tanzania: Lake...
GAAAAATTACCCCCCAAACTACCAATTTTTTTGTCTTTGATTAAAAAAAATTTTGTCGGTTCGGGTCAAAAAGTACCTGCGTCAAAATTGGGTCTGCCCCTGGGGGGTCAAAAGTAAGCTCAGGTCGGGTCGCAGTCTCTAATAATAATAACATTGTGCAGTATAGACAAATCCAGTGTTAATGCGTGATCAACACCTTTATAAGAGTCCCGCCGTAGAAGTCTATGGTCACTGTAGATTACTATACCCTGACTGAGGGTGCCTTACTGCCATGGGCTACTGGGGATTGAACCCACAACCTTAGATCTCAGTTCTCAGTCTGGTGCCTATGACCTCTAAGCCATGGCGACCCCTACTCTATAACTTAAATACATGTGTCCTCAATCCGCAAAACTCACTCTTGATAAAATTAATGCACATGGTTGTGATCTGGGGAGCTTATTTCTCAGGGTGCTGTACTGCCTTTCCTGTGGGGTAAGGTGAAGAGATGATAAGCATCAAGAAATAAGACAAATGAGATACTAGTTGTTTATCTAAAGAACTGCTGGGTTCAAAAACATTTAGGTAGGATAAAGAATATTTGGGCGGAAAAGCCAAATTAAAAATTATTTTCTGAGGACTGAGAGACTGGGGTTCAATTCCCGGTCCAGGCAAAATCTTTGACCCCTGAATTTGCCTTAATTGATCATTTCTATGAGATGATTATCACAGTCACATTTACCATTAACAATCAAGTGACTGTCAAACACAATACTTTCAGAGGCAGGAAATGTATAGTCTCAGATGGGCCCTGACCCAACCCGACCCGAGCATACATATTACACGCAGCAAATAAGATGCCAACCTGCCTTCACCCAGTGTATATTTTGACCCAATCTGATGAGATTTTTTGGACCGAAGGGAAGAATTTTATAAATGTGGGATTTTTAGGGGAAATTTTCCAAATCCATAGGTGGTTGACCTGACCCGTGCATCAAAAAAATAGCCCGACCAAGGTCAAAAATTTTAGACCTGGACCCATCACTAGCAAAATCCATATTCTCATCATATTAAAATGGCGAAAATGATGGAACACGCAGGTCATTTAACCTAAGATATCAAAAAATAAATCAGTTTACCTTATAGTTTTGGAAAATAGCTCACATTCAAACAACTTTAACTCTATCTGTGCATATTCCTAGAATTTTAGTCTTTATCTGCTTATCTGCGTGCCATTTGTTTGTGTATAAACGATACAAATAAACAGCCAAACAAATCGATATGAACGAACAAACAAATCGATACAAGCAATCAAATACTGAAAAAGTGAAAATTCCTTTAATCAATCTCCACAATAATGGTTGCTTCAAAATCTTTTTTTTTTTAAATACATCTAGCGAATTTTGAATTTTTTTTCATGTGAGACACATTATTTGGCCTGGAATCAAAGGTTGCCTGGAGCCGCTGGGGTTTGAAACACGGACCCTCAGATTCCCAGCCTGATGCCATTACCACTTGGCCACACTGAACCCTGATTCTTAAATCAACTATGAAGGATTTTGACTTGATTGAGCCTGCTGGTTGTTTTTTTATAGAAAATTTATTTCTCTCACATAAGAGGATCTTATAGTTAATAGTTCAGAAATCTTTTTAGTCACTGGGGACTGCTGAGCCACCCTCAAACTGCTGTTTTGTAGAAAAAAATAACCTGGCCTTCATCCACTTTGTGGACAGTTAAGAAGCTTTTCAAATTTTACAGGTATTTGTTTATTTGTTTGCTTGCATCGAACATTTTTCAAGATTTGTCTGTTTGTTTGAATCAATTTGTTTGTTTGTATCAATGTGTTTGTTTGTAATTTAGTCGTTATGAACACAAAGAAACAATATACAGATATTTTTCTTATGATGTTTAGATTTAAAGGTTCAAATCTTCGATACCATGTCGTTTTGCCTACAGGACGTTTCGACTACTGCCGTTTCACCTGCGATGGTTTGCCTATGACGACAATGAAGACGAGGATGACAACGAAGGCGCCGATGCCAACGCCGCCGACTTTACCTAACCTAACCAAACCCAACCAACCCCCTAACCTAGCCCTGCGGGGCTACCTAACCCGTCGTCGTCTCTGTCGCAAAACAGCAGTAGGCAAAACGTCATAGTAGGCAAACCGTCGTAGGCGAAATGACAGTAGTCGAAAGCAGTAGGCGAAATGACATTTTCCCCAAATCTTCACTGTCTATCATGCTAGGAGATGGTACCACATAATAATAATAATAATAATAATCATCTTGTGCAGTATAGACTAAGGCGATGTTGATGCAAGACACCACCTTTATAAGAGTCCCGGCATAGAAGTTTATGGTCACTGCAGATTACTATTACCCTGACTGAGAGTGTCTTGTTGATTTTTTTGCAATCCGTGGTTGAAAAATTGCTGGCCTGGGATATGTGTGAGTACTGCAGATAAAATGACCAGATCGACTTAGCTCAACTATCACCATAAAGAATCAGGCCAAGTTATAAAACAGACCATACCAACACTTGGACTTTTGTGGCTGAGCACATCTTATCTTAATGAGTGAAGGAATTTATGATTCCCAATTACTATAAATATGCCAAGAGGAATCAACTGCAAAGAAAACGTTTGTACTTTTTCACACATTTTTTTTACATATGGCATGACATTTTGATTGAGTTTAAATTATTCAACATTCTTTTGAAATGAGCACAATCTGAACTTGACAAATTTTGAAAAAGAGAGAAGCAAATGTAAAATTGTACATTGGATCATGGAGAATCTTGTTTTTTGGCTAATGTGTTTGTTTTTTCTTGTCTTCTTGTTGTTGTTGTTGATATTTTTTTTCAAAGGGAATCCAAGAAAACAAGTGAGACACAAACAACACTCTGGGACATGCATTTCAGCTCGACACATTTTCTTGTCGACCAAATGGATTGTGTAAAAATATCACAAATAAAAAAACACTTTAAAAATTTACTTAAGATCTTTTTCTTTCACAACTGAAGTGGTTCCAAAATCTTAATAGATGTAACATTCATTGAGACCTTTAAGGATTGAAATTTTGTAGAGACAATCTCTTGAATGCTGGCTTAATACTAGAACAAACAACCCTTTTGCTTTATTCAGTGTGTGTGTGAGAGGGTGTGGGTGTGAAAAACAAGAAGTAAGTAGGCAAAAAACACCTTCCAAAAAAAATAAAAATATTTTCCTTGGAGGTAAACCACCGTATATTGAGAATACAAAATAGACAGTTTTTGGGATCATCATTTGTACTTTGATCAATGCTTGTTTCAAAAGTTCATTATTTCAAAAGAAACTTGCATTTTTAGGCTTATGCTGTCGATGTACTCTTCAAGAGCCTGAAGGTTTAATGAATATTTTAAGTTTCAATCAAGCTATTTTGGCATTTTTCAAAGTTTCCTTACAAGCAAAACTGTATTGGTGTACTTCTATAAATTAATGAAAGCTTTTTTTGTCCAAACAAAGTACATATAAACACTTATTCTGAACAAAAAAAAGTATCAAACACAGTTGAATTTTTTTAAGGTAAATGACATTTCAACTTGAAAGTGTAGAATTAATTTCTTCCCATCCAGAAAAACAAACATACAATATTACACTCTCACTCCAGTTTTTGGTCATATTTGACTTCCTACTTTTAGCTTAGACCCATCAAACTCAAACATGAGTCCAGGGTCTCTTGCCTTGAGGTAAGTATTTGAGAAAGCTTCCTTCCTGAGATTTTACGGAAACCCAGTGGACTACATTCTCATCAGGCTTGACGCACCAGCAAATTTGTACCAAATCTGTGGAGGCAGTCTGTTAGTTTTTGCAGAGATAAATTCATGGTTCATTCTCTGTCTGTAGTCACAGACCACTACTCTCAAAGCTTTGAAATGGATATACTTTCCTGATAACCCATTTCCTTCCTCGCCAAGGACTGAGTCAGCCATGCACTAGAAGCGTAAAGTATACAAAAGACAGTGCTTGAGCCGTCACAACAGCCACATATTATCAAAATTTCAATTTTCTTCTAATTATTTTCAAGCTGTTGATAATCCTTGTGACTCTTTTCCTTAAATCCGCAATGTGAATAGCCCATTTGAGTCTGAAGTCAATCCAGACACCAAAGGCTCTAAATTTGCAGGTAGATTAATAAGGACTAGAGATGTCCCCTGACCCAAACTGAGCATACTTTTGATCTATTAAATAAGAGGTCAACACACCTTTCACGCGCATACTTTTTGACCTGACCCAAAGACATTTTTTTTGACCTGAAGGGAAAAAAATTAAAATTTGGTATTTTTAGGGGAAATTTTCCAAACCCAAACCAAAGATGTCTGACAAAACCTGACCCAGGTCAAATTTTTTTTGACCCGGATCCATCACTTATCAGGTGAGACCTTGCCACGGGACATTACCATAGCTTCTGTTATGGTAGTGTCCCAAATAGGACAATAAACTCCATACTGTCAATGATGGATTTATTAGCCAGGCTTGTTTTAAGGAATTTCAATCAAAAGTTAAACAGATAAATTATTTGTAATCAAGTAAAAAAAATTCTATTTTTTTGGTCCCTCACTTGATTTTGAGGTAGAAAATATAATGGCTTTTGGATAGAACCAAAGTTAAACTTTACTTTGAAGGCATTTAATTTGTATAGGAATAATTTTTCTTCAACATATTTTTAATCTACTACAAATCACCGTTGACAGAGAAAAAAAACATTTTGACAGTTAAAAACTGAATCAGGCAGCAAACTGAACGTGTCATAAATAAGTAAATAAATTAATAATTCATTCACGGTTTGAACTAGTCAAATTGTAGAGCCATTATTTCTTTTATTTGCATGAGATGTGGGCAGTTCTGGTCAGACAACCTGGCTTATTTAAAATTAAAAGAAAAACATTTTTTCTGATATGTTGTCATTACAAATGAAATACTTGGTTTTGGATTTTCAACAAAACTTGGGTGAGGAAGTGTCTAAAAGTAGCAATCATTGTAATTATGGAAAAAGAGTTAAAGTCAAAGTGGTTTGAAAATGACTCCTGGTGTGATTTTTTTGTTTTCTTTCTGATTAATTTAGTAAGAAAAATTGCTCTTTGTTTCATTTTCTAATAAAATCTGGTCGCCTAAATTGACAAATGTTTTGAACAAAAAAGTCTTTATTTTGATATTTTTCATCCTCCATTTGAGCCTAAAAAATCAAGCCAATTTGCTTTTAAATTTATATTTCCAAATATTATACGTTACGCAAATTTTTTTCTCCGATGATCTGCTAAGGTTTTGGAGTTTGGGGTATACATGTATTAGGGGTTTGGGTTGGTGGGTCAGGCTTGTGTTAAGAACCTTCCCCTAGTTGGTGTTGATATCTGTACAAAAATTGGTGGAGATTGGTCTGGTGGTTCAAGTATGAAAGAGGTACACGGGAAGTTACAATATAGGGACAAGCAGTCTTTTTTATATATAGACTAGCCATGCAACCAGGGCCCAGTGCTGCCCGGGACAAAAATTTATTTTGAATGGTACCCATCCAAACATTTTACGTTATACAATTTTTTTTCCTGTGACCTGCTTAGGTTTTGGAGGTTGGGGTACCCTGGGGTAAGGGGTAAGGTTGGTGGGATCACGCTTGTGTTTAGAGCCTTCTCTGAGTTGGTGAGGGTGTCTGTACAAAAATTGGTGGAGATTGTTCCAGCAGTTTGCATGTTAAAAGGAGACATAGGTACAGATATAGGTAAGTACGAACAGTCTGTTTTCTATATGTAGATATAGATTAGTTTGGTTGGTTGTATCGTAATTTGTTTGTTTGTTTACATCAGAATTCATTTGTTTTTTTTGAACCGTAATGCATTTGTTTGTTCTCATGTTATCATTTTGAATAAATTTTTTAGCTATTTTCTACAATGTCCTTAATGAATTGTGGAGCTAATTTAATACCCACTTATCATTTTATCTTTCATGTTGTTCTTCTGTATATATAAGTATGTTCTATTATTTGTTTTTACACAAGGAAAAGAACCAATTTTCCGGTCATGTAGACAAAAATATGGGCTTTGTTTATGAAAAATATGTCATTCCAACTCCACTCACTTTCAACTTATTTAAACTAATATAATAACCTGCACATTTTCTCATGTGTCTGAAATTTCCCACTAAATAACAAACAAATTACAAGATGGTCAATGTCAAAAAGAACTAAAGGTAAAGAGAGAATAATTTTAAAGTCTAAAAAGTAGCAGATCATAATTGCTGGAGGTTGGAGTCTGACCCCCACACTGTAGATCATTGACAATAGTAATTCTTATTTTCTAGTCTGGTTTTTTACAGGGAACAAAAAAGAAGGGTAACTGTGAGGAGTCTTCATTGGGTTGTTCCTTAATTGTAGTCAAGTATTGTTTATCTAGTTAAATTTTCCTTATGTTGAATTTGTTAATGTACAAGGAAACTGAATTCTTTATTTTTAACGGAATAATTGAACATGCCCACAAAATCTCCAAACAAAGAAGTATTCAGTACTTTGGAATTTGAAGAGGAAACAAGGAAAGAAAGAGAAGTGAGGACCGACCCAAAAGCAGGAAGGAGTCTGGATCCCACCAAAAGCCTACAAGGGAACACTACCTGGAAAATAGAAGGAAGAGATGAGAAACCCTCTAGCATCTGAAACTGGAATGCCCTCGGGAATAAACCGCTCCCTTGCACAGACTACAACCAATCTGATGGGTTGAGGTTAGGGTCTCGTCCAGCAAACATGCTGAATGGCCTTAAACGAACCAGTCAGAGATGATCTCCGAAAGGTGAAGTCACTTTCCATGGATCACAGAGAGACCCCATCAGATGAGCCAATCATCTAGTTCCACCAGAGATGGGCCCTGAAACAACCCGAGCATACTTTTGACCCGGAGTAAATAAGAGGCCAACCCTGCTTTGACCCGGGTACTTTTTGACCCGACCCCATGAGATTTTTTTGACCCGAAAGGTGAAAAATTGAAAATTTGGCATTTTAAAGGGGAAATTTTCCGATGCCAAACCCAAACCAAAGATGGCTGATCTGATCCGACCCGGGTCAAAAAAATTTGACCCAGACTCATCACTAAGCTCCATGTCTCTTATGACAACCAATGACTAGACACTTGCATGGGAGTATTCTGTTTGAAGAAAGCCTCTAATCCTCTTGACAAACATTTTAGAGGAGCATCATCCAAGCCAACAGCAGTGGTTCAAGGACGGACACACGGAATCCTTTTCTATATTAACAGATTAGCTAGATATGTCCCAGCAGAGTAGTCTTAATCATTCATCCACCAGATCATGTGGATTGAACCTCCCTCCCAGATTTGAGTAATTTATTTCCATTATGTGTGTTTTCTGAAAACTATTGAATAAAAAAGAAGCCTAGGACTTTGTTTTATTCATAAAGGTTTACACAATAGCGGTTTGAATGTTTAACATTCAATAAGTGGGATTAGGAGGATCCAATGAGGTTTAAGGGTCTTAAGAGACCCATTCATCTCATGTTGGGGAAGAGTGTCATCAGTAAAAATGATACCACTTCATAGATTTAACTTTCAAAAGTGAAAAGAGTGTCTACAAAACAAAGATTCAAATCCAACAAATTCTTAAAATCTATGGTCAATTTGACTCAATTTACTACCATTATAAAATCTTAATGAGCAATCATTTGAACTTTAATCAGGCTCATTTAGTCATCATTTACGAAGAAAAGGCTTTACCGTTTTGAATACTCGCAAGAAGTAGATTACAGAGATAGCTTGTGTTAAGAACAGATTATTCTAACACCAAATCAAGTGAGTGAGAAGAGTTTTGACTTCACAACAATTCATTTGACTTAGGGTTGTGTCTTATGTTAACTTGATTTCCAATGAGGCGTGCCAGGGAAATTCCCACCAGGCGGCGCAGGGTGTAGCTAAGAGGGACAACAAACTCTGACCATTCTGTTCTAGAATACTGAGGAGTAAAATGAACTGGTTCAATCATGGGTGTATTCTAGTGATGGGTCCGGGTGAAAAATTTTTGACCCGGGTCGGGTCAGCCATTTATGGTTTGGGGTTAGAATTTGGAAAATTTCCCCTAAAAATGTCAAATTTTTCAAAATTGCTTCAGGTCGGGTCCGAAAGTACCCGGGTCAAAGCCGGGTCGGCCTCTTATTTACTGCGAGTCAAAAGTAAGCTCGGGTCGGGTCGGGGCCCATCTCTAGTGTATTCTTATCAAATTCACAGCAAGTGATTAAGTCATTCAAAAACAAAAACATCAGGGTATTTTTTTCTTTCTTCACAGCAGTTTTATTTGCTCAAGTCCAGTTGTTTTTAACAACAACAGCAAAAAGGAATTAGCAGAACAGTGTTGAAGCTACAAAGAGTGGCTCTTTGCTTTTATTCTTTTCTTCCTGTTGCATTACAAACAAACGACAATTAATTAGCGTCAGAGTGAAAGCCTCAATTTCCTTTCTTTTCCAACCAACTGGCTTGAATTTGCAGTTAATATTATGTCTAAGGTTAGTTTATTCACAACACAACACATCAACACACCATAACAAATACACCACCTCTATGGTTACAACACATAACACTTTCGTAACTTAGGAAAAAGCCAACAAAAGAGAGACATAACAAAATTTAGATACATATGTATGTATAATCACAACAAAAACAATTAGTATACTGACGTAAAGGAAACTTTTGAATAGGTGAATTTGCTTTGAAATGGGGCCTTTAGATTTATCAAAAAGTACAGATCTTCAAGAAATGTCAAATTTACATGCAATCCATAACTTCCTATCAAAATATTAGAAAGATCAAAAGCTCTTTCCAGATTTTCTCTTGCAAAACACCTATCAAATCAAAAATTAGATGATGACTAATTCAACCTTAAAGATGAAAAATAAAATATAATTTTGATAATTATATGGGTTTCTGTCAATCCCTATATGACATTCAGCAATTTTCTTTCATTCTCAGAATATTGCCCAAGGGATTCTTCAAACATCTTTTTACCTCTGACAACTAAGGCATATATTGCAATGAAGAAGTAAGCAGTGAAATAGATTCAATATAGGAACATTTTTTTACAAATTTGTGACTAATGCTTGGAAATTTGGATTTTGTGAAAAAGATCAAAGTTTAGGCATTTTAGTAGGGAGTTTGATAGAATTTGTATTTAGTGCGGAGGCTTCATCTAATACAAGTTGCACACAGGACATTCATAATCTTTTTAAAATCCGTGCCTGCCAGACCACCACAAGAGTGGACAGTCTGGCAGATTTCCAGCGTGAATACACAAAATGCATGAAATATCACAAAATTTCAATTCATTAGAGTTTGTCTGGTTTATTTGAAGGTTAAAGCCGTGGCCGAGTGGTGTAGGTCACCTAACCAAGATTTATGATTGTGTTCTAAATCCCCCTAGCAATGCAAACACTCCACAAGAATATTATTATTCACTAGCAGTTGAAGAGTGGCTATTTGGGAAAAATGACAAACCCTCCCATTCTTATCCTGATTAGCAACAATTAGAGATGGGCCCTGACCCGACCGGACCCGAGCTTACTTTTGACCTGCAGTAAATAAGAGGCCGACCCGGCTTTGACCCGGGTACATTCCGACCCGAAGTGATTTTTTTTTACCCTTGCCTTGCCTTGGGAGGGATAAACTTGGGCAGTATAGACTCATTCGACGTTAATGCAAGATCATCATCCTTCCCGCCATAGAAGTCTATGGTCATTGCAGATTACTATTACCCTAACTGAGGGTGCCTTATTGATTTTTTTACAATCCGGGATTGAAAATTGATGGCATGAGCTGGGGATCAAACCTGCAACCTAAAATATTAGTTCCCAGCAGTCAAGTACCTTTGAGCACTCAGCCACGGCAACCCCTGTAAAAGTAACTGAGAATTTTTATTAGGAAGATTTCCTTTCAAAGAGTGGCTAGTAACACACATAAGATCAAATTGAATTGAGTTCAAGAAAAAATGCTTTTTAAAAGCTTCTTATACAAACATTTCATATTAAGTTACACTTTCTTTTCGTTTCATCCAGATTAAAAACATGATAAAATGATAAGAAAAAATACTTTGATGATTAGTTAGCAACTTTGAACATGCTGATCTACAAATTAATTATCTCTATCTGTTGCTAGGAAAACAGTTATATAAAACATACAATAAATAAAAATATTTTCCCCCTTGAAGTAGAATCCATATGAAAACATCAGGAAAACTGCTTGGAAACTTGTTGCTAGGCTCTGACATGTTTGTCAGAAAAATATGATCCACAAAATAATATCACCGTGGGTTGTTGGCTTAATTTGAAGATGAAGAGCAATTCATGTTAAGGAAAGATTAAAAGAAATTGTCAAAGTTTATTTCCTTCACGATAAAACTTGTTTATGCTTATAAACTTGATGTTCGGTGAAAATAGTTGAAAGGTCGAAAATATTTACAAGAAAAGGAGATTTGTCTGTGGAACATTTGTCGGTGGAAAAAAACAAATTCTATCATCCTAGGTGACAGCCAAACAGATTCCTATTTTTTTTTTTGACAAATGAATAAGAATGGGAAAATAAACAAGTTTCATTTGAAATAATGAAGTATATAATTGTTCCTTAATTTGTAAACAATGTTTACATAAGAGTTATTGCATTTCAAATTGATTTCTATTATTTTTTTAGTTTGACATTTGGGAAATACATGCTTAAATGATTTCCCTCTATTATTATCATTATTATCGAGAATGCGACGATTCGCCATATGCCAGTTCGCCATATGCCAATTTGCCATAGTCAGTTCGCCATAGTCAATGAGCACGCACGCAACCCCACAGGGTTAGGTCTTGTTAGCCCCGCAGGGTTAGGTTAGCTTGTGCGCACGCTCATTAGGTTAGGTTAGCAATGTTAGTGTGCACGTGCATGCATGGCAAACTGGCACATGGCAAACTGACTATGGCAAATCGGCATATGACAAACTGGCATATCATATCATTTTATCATCCAAGAGTGAAGCAAGTGGAGAACTTATTACACTAAAATTTTGCCACGTGAATGTATAGGTGATGGGGGTGTTATCTGTCCGGATGTTACCTCAATCTCTTACCGATGTTTTAAAGCTAGAGAGCTTAGATTTGGCACACAGACTCAGAGCCTAACAAACAAACATGATGCAAATTTCCTGGGCAGTGCATGGCCTGGATCGCAAGTTGTCTATAAGATTTTATTTGAGTATTTCCTCTTACTGTGTCTGTGAGGATGGTGTTGCTCGTGAAGGGCTCTGTATTTTCAAGTAAAAAATGCACATTTAATTTTTTAGTAAAAGGCAGGACACCTTTGTGGTAAATCATGTTGAAGAGACGAAGCGTCGAGAAATAAGAC
>Ga0194133_10009173_pt1 | contig 11382 bp, 10 predicted proteins | sample TA2KigOf40mmetaG_FD_155448 | JGI IMG/M metagenome (GOLD analysis project Ga0194133, IMG submission 155448) | Freshwater microbial communities from Lake Tanganyika, Tanzania - TA2015055 Kigoma Offshore 40m | ecosystem: Environmental > Aquatic > Freshwater > Lake | place: Tanzania: Lake...
ATTTTTTAAATCTTTTTCCACCTCACCCATTTGCTCAACCCGCAAGTTGGCTTCATTTATTTGAGCTTGATCTATATAAACATCGGTGTGTTCTAGCTTTGGTAGATCTCGTAACTCAGGAGCGGTAAAGGCGGCATGCTCTGGGCCACGCCGGCCACAAATTATTACCTTTCTAATCTTGCTAGATTTAAAGACAGCCAGTGCATGCTCTGCAGTATCGGTTGGATCTAGCTCCGCTGGATCTAGAGCCAGCATTCTGGCTACATCCATCGCCACATTACCTGCGCCAATTACAACTGCAGTATCGGAATCTAAATCCACCTTTACATTGGTAAAATCTGGATGAGCGTTATACCAAGGGACAAAATCAGCTGCAGATAGACAATTAGGAAGATCCTCTCCTTTTATCCCAAGCTTTCTACCAGCAGGTGAGCCGGTGGCAAGAACTACTGCGTCATATGCCTCGCGTAAATCTTTTAGTAATACATCTTTACCCAACTCAACATTGGCAAATAATCTAAAACCATCCTCTTTGGCAATCTTTTCAAATACTTTAGAGACTGTTTTTATCTTTGGGTGATCAGGGGCCACCCCACTTCTTACCAACCCCCATGGAGTGGGAAGACGTTCAATCATGTCAATCGAAAAAGTCATCTCTTTATTTTGTGCTTTCTGAAAGGCTTGGGCGGTGAAGTAGCCGGCAGGGCCGGCACCAACAATTGCGATCTTGTGGTTAGGCAACTTCCCCCCAATTACTTTATCTAACTATTTTCTTATGCTTTTGCACCGATATATTTTTGGCGGAGACGAGAGGATTTGAACCTCCGAAACCCTTGAGGGGTTAACCTCATTAGCAGTGAGGCGCACTAGACCAGGCTATGCGACGTCTCCAAGAGGAAAACATTCTACCCTACACATTTTCAATTACTGCCTGCTTTGTCCCTTATCAGTTTTCCATGCGAAAGCATTTTCTCCGTTCAAATAAAATGAAAAACCATGACCTATATCAATAACCTGCAAATTTGGAGAATTTGTATAGTGCATCCAGATCGCTTTAGATGTGGGTCCAATTGAACTCAAAATAATCTTTTTCTGCTTAAGATTTTTATCTATCCATTTATCTATTTTACCCGTAATAATTTTAAAGTCATCAAAAGCATCTTTTGATTTACATTGTATATATTGTGTACCAGGTGGACACACTGAAATGTAATTCCCATCACTTGCAAGTAGTAGTACTGACTTATTCTTACAGATTGCGTTCAAAAAAAGAGGAAGTTTTTCATTCAATTTATAAAATATTGTAGTCTCCACAAATAATTGTTGATTCGAGGGCTTAAACTTTGCACACCACAAAATTCTAGTGCTCAGTAGAATTTTAAAAAATCTCTTATTCCATTTTCTATCCCAAATTTTTGAATTATATGCCCAAGAAATACCGTAGACAGTGTTGGAATGAATTTCCTTTAACATTCTATTTAAAACAATTTGTAGATTCTCGTTAAAAACTTGATAACTTATACTTTTTCCCCTTGCTAAAGCCGTTTCCCCATCTCCCCAACGAACAAGTGAGTTACCGGAAATTAATACATTTTCCAACTCGCTTACACCCATCATGTCAAGTCTAGGTCCAAAAATTAAATAGTGCCATCGATACCAAGGAACGAAAAAAATTAGCGATAACAGTTTTGAAGGAGTTGACGGCCCTATTCTATCCAATTTATCTCCCTAATTTTATTCCTTAATTGTAAGTTAATCTCTGAATTAATAAAGATATTTTGAACCTTAGGACAAGAGATTTTACATCTTGCCATTCAAATTTGAACTCATTTTTACATATAGAAAAATCTTTTTAAAGTAATAAGGTGGCTATAAATGAATATTAAATAAGGTCGCACTTTGAAGATTGTCATAGGTTAAAATTTTCAGTTGTGGCACTGGATGTAATCTTACTATAGTTTGTGAGGGCATAAAAATAACCTAACCTCATAAAGTATTTTACTACTTTCTAGTGTAGTGTTTCATATATGAGGCAATTAATTTTGGACGGCAATTTGATAAATGACGACACACCTCCGTTTGTAATTGCTGAAATCGGACATAACCACCAGGGAAACTTGGATACAGCTTTAAAGCTAATTCATGCAGCTGCAGGGTCAGGAGCAACTGCCGCCAAATTCCAAAAGAGAAATAATAAAAACCTGTACGTACCGTCAATGTATAATGAAAATTATAACAGTGAAAACTCATACGGGGCAACGTATGGTTTGCACCGCGATGCACTCGAATTTGCTGAAAATGAATATAAAGCCTGCATTGCCGAGGCAAAAAAATTGGGCATTAGTTTTTTTGCAACAGCTTTTGACTTTGATAGTGCAGATTTTCTGCAGAAATTAAATATGCCAATTTACAAAATTGCAAGTGGAGATTTACAAAATATCCCTTTACTAAAGTATATTGCAAAATTTGACAGGCCGATGATAATCAGTACAGGTGGGGCAAATTTTGAGATGATTGATGATGCTGTTAAAACAATCCAAAAATTTCATAATAATTTTGCAATCTTACAATGCACTGCTAGCTATCCAGCTAAATTTGAAAAATTAAATCTCAATGTAATTACCTCGCTTCGCGAAAAATATCCAAATAATGTCATTGGTTTTTCAGGTCATGACAATGGAATTTCAATGGCTGTTGTAGCGTATGCGCTTGGTGCTAGAGTGATAGAAAAACACTTCACTCTTAATAGGACCATGAAAGGTACAGACCATGCTTTTTCGCTTGAGCCAATAGGATTGCAAAAGATGGTAAGAGACTTAAGGAGAGCTTCTGTTGCGCTTGGAGATGGGGTTAAGAAGATATATGATGAAGAAAAGGCCCCGTTAAGAAAAATGGGTAAAATGATAGTAGCAGCTCTAGATTTACCCGCCGGACACAAGATTATTGAATCAGATTTAGATTTTAGATCACCTGCTGATGGTCTACAGCCTTGCTATTTGCCAAAAATTTTAGGTAAAAAGTTAGTTTCTCCTGTAGCTAAATTTTCGCCTGTTAAATTAGAAAATTTGTGCTAACTTGTGCATCTGCATAGTACACTTATCTGGAAAGCTTTGCGACGCGATTTTTAATGATTGGACTTTTCATAATGAACAAATTTGAATCAAGCATGATTTTTCCAACCCCCCAATCGGTTGGTGAAAGGCCTTGGGGTACTGAGGATTTACTGGCCCTAGTTTCAAAGCAATTTTCTGTAAAAAGATTGACGGTAAAGGCTGGCAATAAAGGAGGGTTACAGTATCACCAGTTAAAAGACGAAGTACAAATCATGATTTCTGGAAAAATGATTATTAGGTACGATTTAGGTGATAAGATATTAAGAGAAAAAATTATTGAGGATGGTGATGTTGTACATTTTCCTCCTGGCCTAGTACATCAAGAGGAGGCAATTACTGATTGTCAGTTATTTGAAGCTTCAACGCCTCATTTCAATGACAGGGTTAGAGTTGAAGAGGATTACGGCTTAGGAATACCATCAGGTCTTCCTACTACACAAATTCAGGATATTGAATTAAGATAATTTAAAAATTTTTAAATAGTCTATTTTAATTTTAGCTCGAAAGCAACTTAGGATTAATAGAAATCAAAAAATCTAAATACTTTAGATCTTCAATGGTATTTATGTCATAACCCTCGATGCCTGGCATTTCGAATCCAAGTACCGATCGACCACTTATTGTTCCTGTGTTTAAAACTGCAGCAAGCCTAACAATTTCCAAACTTGCATTCTGCACCCACAGCTCATTAAGTGACTGAGTTGGACTATCGTGAGTAGGGACTGATCTATTCGATTGATCTAAGTACGGGGTGGCCTTGCCACTTTTATCTAATTTCCACATTTTTCCAGGATGCTGGTCTATTCGCTGCAATGCTCGAAGGGAATCAGCCCACTCTGCCGAGGTGAGGGCAGCAAACCCGCTTACTATGGTGTTGCTACTTCTTAAAGGATTTGTCGGTCGAAGGATGGCGAGATTCTTTACTAACTCTGGAGGAGTCTTAATCATTTGATTAATAGCATGCTTTACCCAATCTATATCGCAACTCAAGTCGCCCGCTATATCCTTTGGGCGTAGACTTGGTACCTGTGCCCCATACTTAAGTGCAATTTCAGCAATTTCTTGAGAATCAGTGGAAACTATAATTTCAGTAAAAAGTTCAGTTTTAATAGCTGCCTCTATCGTGTAACCAATTAAAGGTTTATTCTTTAGATTAATTAAATTTTTGTTTGGAAGGCGCTTACTGCCAGCCCTAGCTGGAATCAATGCAATGTTCACTCTGACAGTGTACAACGTATCGTCATTCAGCCATATACTTTTTTATGTACCCTTGCATACTTGATTTGAGTTTCTAAAAAAATGGAGAAAAATGAGTACCGTATTCATAAATCTCTAGTTTAACTTATAATTATCGAATAGCCAATTGAGGGAATTACCCTTATAAATTAAGTAGAATCGGGATTTGTTAAATTTCATGAATTCAGATGAAAATGATAGCAATACAGTTCCAATAAGTCGGGCGCATGACTTGTTACAAAATAAACAACTCAATGAGTTTATGAAAGCTGGATGGGCAACAGATGAAGAGGAGATTATCTCCGCCCACCCAGTGACTGCATATACCAAAATACGTAGAGAAAAGTTAACAAAGAAATATCCAGGTAAAAGATTAATTTTTCCAGCAGGGTGCTTAAAGGTTAGAAGCAATGATACCGATTACCCATTTCGGGCCCACTCTGCCTTCGCTTGGATTACTGGCATTGTTGCCCCCGATACCGTTCCGGACTCAGTTTTTATTATGGAGCCAATGGGCGCTGTGCATGAGCCATATCTTTTTGTTCACCCAAGATCTAGTAGGGAAAGTGATCAATTTTATAAAAACACCAGAAATGGTGAGTTCTGGATTGGTAAGAGATTATCTATTAATCAAACTCAAAGTAAGTATCAGATAACTGTAAGAGATCTAGCGCAAATTGAAAGTTTTTTAGCTCACAGGATTGATTCGTTAATTATAAGAGGAGAGGATTTAAAGATTGATCAATTAGTTGATGCCAAAGCAGAGCTTGAGGCTGAGTTTTTAAATACTAACTCCATATTTAGAATGATTAAAGATGAGTATGAGATAGATCAGATGCAACAGGCGGTAGATGCCACAGCTAGAGGCTTTGCCGATATGGTCAAGGTTTTCCCTGCTGCCACCTCAAAGCCAAGAGGTGAGCGAGTAATTGAATCTGCCTTTTATGGCAGAGCCAGGGTTGAAGGAAATGAGAATGGTTACTCACCAATTGTTGCCGCCGGCTCACATGCTTGTATTTTGCATTGGATTAAAAATGATGGTGATGTATTGGTAGATGATTTAGTGTTAATTGATGCTGGCGTTGAGTTAGATTCTCACTACACAGCAGATATAACTAGAACTTTTCCAGTAAGTGGCAGATTTTCAAAAGCGCAGCGAGATATTTATCTGATTGTATTCCGTGCTCAATCTGCTGGCATTGCCGCAGTTAAACCTGGGGCTAAATTTACAGATATTCATGATGCTTGTATGCGGGAGATTGCCAAAGGCGCGTATGAATTAGGAGTGCTACCAGTATCAATTGAAGAGTCATTACGGGAGGAAAATGGATTTCACCGAAGGTGGCAATTTCACTCATCCAGCCATCATCTTGGTATTGATGTGCATGATTGCGCTCATGCAAGAAAAGAACAGTACATGGATGCGGTATTAGAACCAGGAATGATTCTCACTGTTGAGCCTGGTTTTTATATTCAAGCAGATGACACACTCTTTAGCCCAGAGTATCGTGGTATTGGAGTTCGAATTGAAGATGATCTGTTGGTTACGCAGTCTGGAGCAAAAGTTTTATCAAACTCTCTTCCTCGCCACCCAGATGAGGTTGAGGCTTATATGGTAAAGGTATTGAAGAGTTAAATTACTTTTTGCTCTTTAAAGATTTTGTAATAATTGTTGTAATTAGGGAAATAATTAATGAGGCCCAAAGAGCTGACCAAAAATCTGCTATATCTAAGCGATCACTCCATTTAGCAGTTAACATCAACATCGCAGCATTTATAACTAATGAGAATAAACCGAGAGTAATTAAGATTGCTGGCAGAGTTAATAATTTAACTATTGAACCTAAGATGCTATTTATCAGCCCAAAAAGTAGCGCCACCCAAAGATAGCTCCACACGCTACCATTAACACTTACCCCAGAGAGCAAAGAGGTTGCCACCCAAAATGCCAGCGCACCTGCAATTAGACGAATTATTTAACTCACCCTTATTTAAACTATACCCTCACGTTTTCTAATTTTGCTTCCCAGCCATCTAATTGGGTCATACTTCTCATCGACCACCCGCTCCTTCATTGGGATAATTGCGTTATCGGTAATGCGAATATGCTCTGGGCATACTTCAGTACAACACTTTGTAATATTACACATGCCAAGCCCATGCTCTGCTTGTGCTTTTTTCTTACGATTTTTTAAGATATCAAGTGGGTGCATATCAAGTTCGGCGATGCGAATGAAAAATCTTGGACCAGCAAAGCTCTTTTTATTCTCTTCATGATCGCGAATTACATGGCAGGTGTCTTGGCATAAAAAACACTCAATACATTTTCTAAACTCTTGGCTTCGCTCAACATCCACCTGGGCCATTCGAGCCGCTCCTGGCTTTAGATCTGCAGGGGGCGTAAAAGACTCAACCTCCATCGCTTTGCGATAATTAAAGGAAACATCGGTTACTAAATCTTTAATTACGGGAAATGCTCTAAGTGGAGTTACGGTAATAGCTTCACCATCAGCAAAACTTGCTACCTGGGTCATACAGGCAAGACGTGGTTTGCCATTTATCTCCATTGAACATGAACCACACTTACCAGCTTTGCAATTCCAGCGAACTGCTAAATCTCCCATTTGAGTTGCCTGCACCCGATGGATTACATCCAGCACTACCTCACCCTCATTTGCCTCAACCTCAACCTCTTTTAGGGTGCCAGAGTCAGCATTTCCGCGCCAGATTTTAAGTTTTAGTTTTTTACTCATTATCTGCCGCCCTTTACTAGTTCATCGCTGGTTAAGTACTTCTCTAATTCATTGATTTCAAATAAATCAAATAACTCCTTTGGCATTACTGGCAGTGGTTGTTGTTTTACCACGACCTCTTTGCCATTAAAGGAAACAATGTTATTACGTGTGCGCCACTTTGGATCCATCTTAGGAAAATCATCTCTTGTATGCCCACCCCGTGATTCCTCCCGAACAATCGCTGATTTTGCAGTGCTCTCGGCAACTAGCAACATATTATCTAGATCAAATGAGAGGTGAAAACCTGGATTAAATAAGCGATCTCCCGCAACTGATACATTTTCAATTCGCTTTCTGATATCTTCAATCTTACTTATCGCACCTGCTAACTCACTTTTGGTTCTGATAATGCCAACTAGGTCATGAGTAATCTCTTGTAGTTCTTGGTGCAGAGTGTATGGATTCTCTCCCCCTGTACGTTTAAAAGGAGCGGCAATCTTTTCAGATGCAAGTTTTATCGTTGACTCACTAACCTTTACCGGTTGATTGTGTTTTACATACTCAGATGCGCCAACACCAGCACGGCGGCCAAAAACTAAAAGGTCAGAGAGTGAGTTACCACCTAATCTATTTGATCCATGCATGCCACCTGCAACTTCTCCTGCGGCAAATAAACCAGGAACACCAACTGCGGCAGCGGTATCAGGATCTACCTCAACTCCACCCATTACATAGTGACAGGTTGGTCCAACCTCCATCGCCTCTTTAGTTATATCAACTCCAGCTAACTCATAAAATTGATGCCACATAGATGGCAATCGTTTTTTAATAACTTCAGCACTTAACCGCTTTGATACATCTAAATAAACTCCACCATGCGGAGATCCTCTGCCAGCTTTAACCTCAGAGTTAATTGCTCTGGCTACCTCATCGCGGGGAAGTAATTCTGGGGGCCTGCGATTATTATCTTGATCGATATACCAACGATCTGCCTCTGCTTCATTGTCGGCGTACTTATCTTTAAATACATCTGGAATGTATTTGAACATAAATCGCTCACCTAAATTATTGGTTAATACTCCACCCTCACCTCGGACAGACTCTGTTACTAAAATTCCGCGCACCGATGGTGGCCAAACCATCCCGGTTGGATGAAATTGTAAAAACTCCATATCAACTAAGTTACCGCCCGCTTTCAAGGCCAGGGCGTGTCCATCTCCTGTGCCCTCCCAGGAGTTTGAAGTAATTTTAAATGTTTTACCAACTCCACCAGTTGCCAAAATAACCGCACTTGCCTCAAATAAGAGCTCAACGCCATCCTCCCTGCGATAGCCATAAACTCCAGCAACCTTGCCATTTTCTTTCAGAACTTCGGTAATTGTTACCTCAGCAAACACTTTTAGGTAACTCTCGGCATCGCCAAACTCTTTTTTATCTGCTTGTTGCATAGCGACGATTTTTTGCTGCATCGTTCTGATTAATTCAAGACCGGTGCGATCACCAACATGGGCAAGACGTGGATACTCATGTCCACCAAAGTTTCGTTGCGAGATCTTTCCCTCCTTGGTGCGATCAAATAGAGCACCCCATAGCTCTAACTCCCAAACACGATCTGGGGATTCTTTGGCGTGAAGCTCTGCCATTCGGTAGTGATTTAAAAACTTACCCCCACGCATTGTGTCTCTAAAATGCACTTTCCAACCATCATTTTCATTGACATTACCCATTGAGGCAGCAACCCCACCCTCTGCCATCACGGTGTGGGCTTTGCCAAATAATGATTTGCAAATAATTGCCACACGAAGACCTGCGCTCCTGGCCTCAACTGCAGCGCGAAGACCTGCGCCTCCGGCACCAATTACCACTACATCGTAATTGTGTCGGGCCATCGCTACCTTTTCACTCATAACCTATTTGATCACCCTTATTTAAAAGAAGTAGTAATTGGTAATGGCCCCACTTGCGACCTGGCGAACATAAAAATCGGTAAAGGCAACGCCAAAGAGTGAGACCCAAGCAAAATTTGGGTGATAGTGATTTAAGGTGGAGACAACTCCCCACGCCTTATATCTAATAGGATGTTTGGAAAAATTTTTTAATCTTCCACCTATTGTGTGGCGGCAGGTGTGACAGGATGCGGAGTAGAGCCAAAGTAGGGTGGCATTTAGTAGGAGAACTAATGTGCCAACCGACATATGTCCCCACTGCCCCTCTTCATTCTTAAATGCAATTACTGCGTCATAGGTCAAAATTACGTTGAGGACAAGGCCAGCGTAAAAAAACCAACGATGACCATTTTGTAAAATTAGCGGCGCTCTAGTTTCCCCGGTGTACTTCTTATGTGGCTCTGCTACCGCACAAGCTGGTGGTGACATCCAAAATGATCGGTAATACGCCTTGCGGTAGTAGTAACAGGTTAATCTAAAGCCTAAAGGGAAGATTAAAATAAATAAGGCTGGCGAAATTAAAAGTCCAAATAAGGTCACACTCCCAATTGGTGTACCAAAGTGGGAAGCTCCCTCAACACAAACAGTTGATAGGCAGGGTGAGTAAAATGGTGAGATTAGCGGCTCAGTAAAGTAATGTTTATTTTCAAATGCTCTAAAGGTGGCATAAATAACAAATACAATTAAAACTGAGAATGTAATTAATGGTTGCACCCACCAGCGATCTGTTCTTAAGGTGCGATCTGTGATTAAGGCCCGACTTTGGGAGAAAACACCGATCTTTGGCTTGCTTGAATCAATTATTGCCACGGGCTTAGTTTGCTCTTACCTATGTGTTAAGGATAGGTGAGAGTGGGCTGAATGAATATGAAATCAGCCACAAGAGGAAAAAATGGCGGAGGGCGTGGGATTTGAACCCACGAAGGTTTCCCTTGCCGGTTTTCAAGACCGGTGCACTCGGCCGCTATGCGAGCCCTCCGTGGGTAAACTTACCTGCAATAGCAGTTGTGCCAAAATTTATTCGGGAAGTTCTAGTAAACGCTCAATCACCTTTGCCACACCATCTTCTTGGTGGGCATCGGTTTGAAACTTTGCATACTCCATTAAATCTGGATGTCCATCTGCCATAGCCCATGATCTATCTGCCCAGGAGAGCATAGAAAAATCATTTGGATTATCACCAAATGTCACACAATCTGCGGCAGTCAAACCATGACGGGCAGCAATCTTTGCCAAGGTTGCTCCCTTTGAAACACCAGGCGCTGATATCTCAAGGAGAGAATCAGTTGAGTTGGAGTGAGTAACTGTGGCTAGTGAGGCCAGCTCTTTACTTGCAATCGCAAGCATTTGATCTGAGGTGAACTCACCAGCTGAACATCTAGCTAATAATTTTAAAGCTGGAGCGGTAATTGCCTCCTCAATCTTTTCTACCCCATCATCATCTGCGCCAATATCCCACCTTGGCACATAATTTTTCTCCCGATGAAAGTTTTCCCCAATCTCAACTGCAAAGGATATTGGTGGAATTACTTTGCGTAATCTTTTAACACTCTCTAATAGATTTTCTACTGAGAATAACCACTCCTCTAAGACTTTTTCATTTTTAAAGTCATATAACATCGCGCCATTGCCACAAATACCTAAACCAAAATCAAAGTTATTTTTTATCTCAACCATCCATCTAATTGGCCGGCCAGTTACAAAGTAGATATGAATGCCAGCTTTATGGGCAGCAGCAAGTGCGATCTTGGTGCGCTCTGAGATAAAGCCGTAATGGGCCACAATGGTGCCATCTAAATCTGTGCCAATTAATTTAGGTCGTTTGCCACTTACTGTAATCTCTAAACTCAAATTAAATCACTCACCAGCTGGCGCCAATATCTCCATACCAAGAAATGGCACAAGCACCTTTGGCACCTTAACACTGCCATCTTTTTGTTGATGATTTTCTAAGAGGGCCACAATGGTTCTAGGAACAGCGACCAATGTGCCATTTAAGGTGGCAACTGGCTTAGTTACACCATCTTCTTTGTATCTGATATTTAATCTTCGAGCTTGATATTGAGTGCAGTTTGAGGTGCTAGTTACCTCACGATACTCACCCTGGGTAGGCACCCAAGCCTCAATATCAAATTTTCTAACCGCACTTGCTCCTAAATCTGCACTTGCAACATCTATTACTCGATATGGAATCTCAAGTGAATTAAAAAACTCCTTCTCCCAAACTAATAATCTTTTGTGCTCATCTTGGGCATCCTCTGGTTTACAAAATGTAAACATCTCAACCTTTTCAAATTGATGCACCCTAATAATGCCGCGGGTATCTTTGCCGTAACTGCCCGCCTCTCTTCT
>Ga0194133_10009174_pt1 | contig 11382 bp, 3 predicted proteins | sample TA2KigOf40mmetaG_FD_155448 | JGI IMG/M metagenome (GOLD analysis project Ga0194133, IMG submission 155448) | Freshwater microbial communities from Lake Tanganyika, Tanzania - TA2015055 Kigoma Offshore 40m | ecosystem: Environmental > Aquatic > Freshwater > Lake | place: Tanzania: Lake Tanganyika...
GGTTTAAGGAGACAAGAAAGGCCTTTACTCTTACTATTCGTGTCTCGTCGTCGTGAGTAGAAACCTTCTGTTTATAAAGTGAGGCCTTTAAACCAAATGTCTGTGCGTTTTTGTTTCCACCTTGTAAAGGAATTGCCAGCCGCAAGCTCTTTTTCTAAACTTTCACACAAAAATTCAATTTTATTTGCACAGTTTCGGAATGAGACGTCGGCCGCGTGACGCGAGAAAATGTGTGACGGAATGGGGTCCGTCGCCGTCCCTCGCGGGCCAAACGATGGACCGTCTGATGAGCGAACTCGAGAGAACCGACCCCGACGACACGTTGCAAAGGGTGAATCGTCTTTGTGCATTTTGACAGTTTTGTAAAATAAAACGAGGGGGTACCGGTGACTGTTGTCCAAGCGACCGCTGTTCTCGTTTATATAAAATAGAAGGCGTTATTCTAACACAACGCCTTTCCCTTGCAGATAAAAGAAGTCTTGAAGTGTGTGGAACACCTCTGTACCTACTGCCAAGATGCCATGGAACGCGCCCACATTTTACACGCAGAAGCTTCGGCTCTGGCGGCGCTTTGCAACTCTATTTTCCAGGAAAAAGAGCCAAAGCCTCAGAGTAAAATATAAACGAGAATTCGAGACGAATCTGATTCAAAACGGTCCTTTATTGCAGAGGCGACCCGAGTCAAAGCCAATAGAACAATCCCAATGGAAAGGAATAAAATGGTTCAAATGGAAATGTCTTGCTCAACCTTGAAAGTGAGCCAAACCATTTTCACGTGTCTTCCGTCTATTTTCAAAATTGAAAAAAAGTTAAGAAAGGGTGCGAGAGTATGTTTTGTGATTTATATATAAGCTAATGGACGAACTCTGACGACGCGTCGATCCTAATTATTCGAACGAAATATTTTTAGAACCCGAATAAGTTTGTTCCCATTGCGTTGAACTTGGCGTATCCAACTGAGCTTTTGGAGTTTGAGGTACGATTTAATAAGAACAAAATTACATCATCATTAAAGTAAATAAGTAGGCTTTTTCTCATTCAGTTTCTACCGAGTAACGTATTTATATACACTGTGGATTCAAAACAATCTGTCATGCCATTATGCAGGAGAGGCCAATTTTGGATAAACAGCTTGACGCACGAGATCTTGCTCTCAGAGAATCAGGATGAAGAGATGGATCTGGTTTTGGTGAGATGAAAATTCACTCAGTGTCATTATAACAATTTAATATTATCGAGCTGATAAATCAAGTTTTTCATGAATTTTTTGGTTCAAATTTTCATGACACCATAGCTAAATAAAAATGTTTCTCTGTGGAATCTAGGATGAACATGAGGAATCCCTTGTCTGTTTCTCCCCTACAAATTGTGACAACCTGAATATTGCAGCTGACCCGTCTCTCGAAACAGGGGAATCCTTCAAGTCTATTTTTATGAACTTCGATGACCATGAAGTGACAGGGACTGTAGAAAACGGTATTTTGCTCCTTTTTTTTCAGTCAACATTTTCTACACTTTAGTAATCCATAAATATGTTAATGTGTTTTTTCTATTTTCATCTTCAACCATAAATTTGCAATAAGCAAGACTTTCTAATGAAACACCTCTTGTCTTTAATTTTTTAGCGAAACTTTTATATTAATAACATGTTTCAAAGTCTTTCATTTTTTCCACACTTTAGATGTTCATGATAATGATCAATGGGACGAAAGTTTCGAAAAACCTTCCAGGCAGATTAAACGCACTCAAGTTGAAAGCTGCGTAAGGAACAGTTTATTAAATCAAAAACTAAACCAATTTTATATTTTAACAAATAGAGTTGCATTATGCCGACTGCTTTAAACCCCTTTCAACAAACTTTGTCAACAACAGAAGAGGATAATATTCTGAACGTCAGGTAGCAAAAGTAGCCGAGAATAATTTATGTTCAAATCTTGTAGTTTATTTTTCTCTATAAAAATTGATTGTAGATGGGTAAAAGTAAAGATGAATTGCAAAGTTTTCAAACTTTTAATTAGTGTATTTAAAATTTTGGTTCATCCATCACTTACTTTCTTTCAATAATTTTAACGTTTCTTCGTATTGCAGACGCCAAAGACCAGCCAAAAAAGTAAAAACCAGGTATGACATTATGTGGTAAATTTATATTAAAACATATTTATCATTTTATCCCTTTCAAGAGAGTGAGGGATGGCTAAGGTTGATGAAAATTAAATTTTAAGCTTAGAAAACCTCTCATAGCTCAATTTTTTGGGTGAGCTACAATTTTCAATCTCTAAGTCATATGGCTCTATGAATTTTTTTACTATGTCCTTCTGTCAGTCACTCAACTCCCTCAGTTTTGAAGCTAGAGGGCTAATATTTTACATGAAGACAGCTTGAATCCTTTCCAAAAAAGTTACTAACCAGATTTTTTATATTTTGTTTAGGAGCTGACATTTGAGGGTTATTCTAAGCTATAAAAATTATTTTTCTCTAAAAATGAAAAATATTTTTTGGTTGTTTGACCTCAAAAAACTCCTACATTTTTGAAGCTAGGGAGCTGCAAGTTTACATGCAGGCAGCTTAGAGCAATACCTAATTATTACTTTTTATACATATTACTCTAAAATGAAGCACAAAGCCAGCATAGAGATTTTCCTAGACCCCAAACTTAAAAAAACAGGATGAAAAATTGCCATTTTACCGCATCCTTGGGAGGGTTTTGCATTTTTTCCGTGGAAAAAAATGCCCAATTAATAATTTGAATGTACAAATTCATCTTATTGTTTTACTAAACAGCAACGAAGTCCCGGAAAATAGCAGCCAACCAAGAAAGCGGAAACTTTCGGTCCCCGAATCTGGGAGTTTTTTTGGTAATTTTTCTTTTTTGAGGCAGGTTACAATGATAGCAAGTGCCATTTTCATTTCTTAGAAGACAGCACATCGCCCCTAGACATTTTCAATAATCATTCAGTCTCCTTTCATCAAGATGAAATAATTTCTGAGCCAACAATTTTTGACGATAAGGATTCAGATGACATTGTTGAAGAGGATCCATCATTCAGTTTCAAATGTCTTGAAGAATTAGACGTGAGAAAACATGAAGTTACGATTCTAGAAATGGTCTGTGAAAATGAATTCAAAAATTTATTGAGTTTTCACGATAAAAATTAATTTTTATAGTTCGAATCACAAACTGTTGGAAGTTTTTACGAAGAAGAGTCATATTCAAATAATTTGTCACAGAAGTCCACAAGAACGTGTGATGATGGTCTGCTTGTACTTTCTTTTAAAAGTTTGGTACGTGGACGAACATCGAAAGAAACCAGCAGACTTTTTGCGGCATCTCTTATTATGGCCACCAAAATGAATATAGAGATCAGGAAGTATTTACCTTTCATGGTTACCATCTTGTGCAAAATAAATAGTTATAACCTTTTACTCTTAGTATTGAAGCAAAAGACAATCCATTAGCTTCTTGTCCGGTGGTTTCAGACTTTGACCTTGTTTTAATGTCAAATATTCTTTCTCAAGAAGAAATAAACTCAAGATTTTCATCAACTGCTTTCGGATGTAAGCCACGTTACATTTAATTTTAATATATATGACTTGAATAACCCCTTTGATTTCGTTGCAGCCAACGTCACACCTCTAGAGAGCAGGAAGCGGAAAATAGAATTGAGTTCTCCCCTCAGCCCTGCTTCTTCTCGCTCATCAGGAAATGGTCACCCTTTTTTCTCAACCCCAGCCCATTGCTCCTCACAACTGTGAACCTACATGAATTTTGACCAGAATCGCCTCTCGCCATTCACTCCTTGCGAACACCACCACAGCGATGAAGAGTAGAGATTTATCTCTTCGTTTTTGCCCATAGGATGGTGTCCTCTTTCCTTGTACAAAATAAAAGGTAAAATCAAGCACTGTAAAACACTTGATTCCATGAAGCTGCATTGGAAAGTAGTTCACAATTGAAACCTTTAATTTCATTTAAGTTTTGGGAATAGAAAATATAATAATGCTTTGAATTTGTTATGAAAAGGGACAAGCAAATGCAGTGAAACGCAAAGATATAAAAATGAAATGGGGAGTAAGAAAATATAAGATTTATGGGAATGGTGGCTCAAGAGGAGCGTTGGGATTGTTCATCAAAGAGCTTCTGAAATAGTTTAACTGCCATCATTAAGTGAATCCACGATTCAATACGAAAATATTGAAAGTTAATTAGGAGGAAGCATTCGATGGGGCCTTTCTTTTCAAAACTCTTCTTTGAGGCTTCCTTCCCGCAGGTCTATAATTAGACTCATATTCATCGTCATCTTCATCAAAGGCAATTGATACGTCCGAATGCTCCTTGATGATATGCCTAGAAATTTGTTTTTCACAAGGTAAAACTTAGAATTAAGGGAAGTTTGAGACAAACTCACCTTCGCAACAGCTTGTGCCCTCCAATGTACTTTCCGCAAATCTTGCAAGGTTCAAACTTTGCGCCGGGCTCAAGTTTGTCATCTATTTTGTGAACAAGACGTCTATGATCCATGTGAAACCTGAAAATAGGTGATATGATGGAATGTTGCTTTGGTTGAAGATTTGGAACATGAAAGTATATCTACCTGGTGGTGACAAACTTCAACTCACAAAACTCGCACTGTTGGCTGTGGTTCAAGTGACTGTGGATGACAAAGGACTTGTGAAAGTAGAATCCTCGGCCACACATCATGCACTTGTAATTAAAAACTCGTCTGACATCCTCATGGCGTCTAAAAAAAAAGTTTTATAACTAATTTTTGTAAATAAATGCAACAAATTTAAAACAATATATGTAGACAGCAGACATGGATCTTAGCCATTAGATTTAAGATTACAATATTATTTTGATACTTTTGCATTCTTATCACGCAGCCTTTTACCCACATCTGATTCCCCAGCACCCCTGATCAGCGCGCTCCTGTCTCACATGTCAATAAAAGGCCTACGTGCCTAGTTATTCTCTATGTGCTTAGATGTAAGTTGCTTAGGGTAGATAGGTAGATTCCTTTCTAAGGATTATTATATCATAAAGTGTATTTGATATTATGTGATAAAACTAACCCGAATAAAGTATTATGAGCATATTTTACACCCCTCTTTCATTTTCATAAGAAGGGATCAGTGTTCATAAGTATGGGTTAAAGTATTTCATCCTCTCTTCCTCATCTTTGCGTTCATTTCCATGATCGCTCAGATTAGTAAGTCTACATGTATATTGTATACTATTGTTTTGGTTACCTCAAAACATGTTCTTCCATAGTCCACTTTCTATTGAAAGAAAGAGAACATTTAGAGCACTTATAAGCTTTTTCCTTGCAATGCTTTAAGGATTTCAAGTGTGCCTGAAAAACAATTATGTAAGAATTCTACACTTCTGGAAAAAAAGCTCTAAGGTTAAAAATTATTTTGTTAAGGTTTAATAAGCATAGCAATTTCAGCACACTACTTACTGCCAGTTGAGCCTTAGTTTTCGAAACGTGGTCACATCCTATTTCAGGGCAGGGATATGTAATTGGCTCCCCGCTTTCTTCGTTGATGTTCGTATGGAAGGACTTTATGTGAAAGTTCAATTGGCTCAAGTTGATGAATGCTGAAGGACACATCTTACAAACGTGAGTTCTGAACGATCATCATGGAAATAAAAAATACTTCAATATGGTGATTCAAAACCCTTTACAGACATACTGACCTGCTTTCTTCTCCCATGTGGATAGTTTTCATGTGAGTTTGGAGAACCCATTTGCGACAGAAACTTTTGTCGCAAATCGTGCAGGAGAAATTCTTTTCCTTGTTATGTTGAGCCATATGAACCTGGAATTGTTTCAAGTTATAAATTACTAAATGACAGATAATTGATGAAAAAAAGAGCTGCTGCAAGCAAAAAACACGTTCTAAACATCAATAAAAATTGATAGGCATAGTTCATTTTATTTCTCACTCTATTTGACATATTTATTGACATTTTAATTTTGCTCGCAGAATTAAGGCAACATACCTTCAAGATTCCTTTTTGAAGCAAGCATTAAGAAAATAATTAACAGATTTATGGGTTATTAAGAGGAAATTATGAGCATATCTATATCAAATCAGAGGGATTTCTTACCTTCAAGTAGTACTTTGACGCCAACATTTTTTTGCAAATGTTGCATTCAATCTTTTCCTGCAAGAAATACTTTTTATTAAATCCCCAAACTTATCAAAAATTCGGGCACCATACATTTCAGATGTAAATACAAAGAAAGACGTTATTACCACAGAGGATTTTAAATCGTCACCAGAAGTTTTTTCATCGTGTTTGGAACTGAAATGCTTAAGGAGACTCGGATAAGATGAAAACTTCTGCTCACATTGATAACATTTGAAAGTCTTTTCCTAATGTAAAAGTAATATTTAGGACTGTATATTTAAGTTTTCATCAAGGAACAGACAAGGTAATTACCAGGTGAGTTGAGTTTTCATGCTGGACCCTTTGCTTTTTGGTAAAGAACTTCTTGCTACAGCCCTCAAACTGTGAAAATGTTCAAAAGCATTAAGCAAATGATTTTTTATAATTTCGAAAAAATCTAGATAGTTTTGCTACCTGGCATACTTCAACTTTTTCTCTGGGTCGCTCGTGCATTTCTCTTATGTGAAGCTTTAAAGAAGACTCCGATTTCAGCATAGATGAGCACATTACACACTGAAACCGCTTAGTCGTGTCATGTGTTCCAATATGTCGACGCAATTCAGCTGGAGTACGGCAAGCCATATCACAAATCTAAAATTCGTTGTTTTAAGACCATATCTAGTTATTATATTGAAATGTTTTAGTAAGATAACCTGACACTTGTGCCCCTGAGCGTGCATTCTTGTACATGCCAAAGCAGACAACACACTTTTGAAAAGCTTTTGGCAGGTTAGACATGAATATACCTTTGTCACTTTCTCGCTCAAATGACTTGGTTCATGATTTCTAAAGAAAAAGATTAGAAACTAGGCAATATTTAAATACTGATTTGACGTACCTCAAAGATTTTTTGCTGTCAAACTTTTCCGGACAAAGAGCACATGCAAAAGAGGTGTCAGCATGCTAAAATTAGAAAATTAGATTGTTCACTCAGTCGTCTATAAAACAATAAAATGGAAAAAATTCATTAATCTATATCAATTTAACTTTTATCTGCGCCATTATTCTACGGTGAGCTTATTTGATATTAATGATATAAAATGTGATTTTCGATTCATACCCCATTCATGTGGTTTTCCAAGTCTTTCTTTGAGCAAAACTCTACAGGAGCTTTGCAAACTTTGCATCCTCGAGCTTTGGAAATATGGGACTTCAAATCAAGGTGTGTTCCAAACCTAAATAACATTTTGGATAAATCACAACCAAGAAAAGCTATTAACATTTTTTTGCTCTAAAGCTGTGTGAGAAATGTACCCCAAATTGCAGTTTTCGCAATAAAAAGGATTTTCCTTATGCTCCAAAGTTATGTGCATATCCAATAGTTTTTTCTTGGGAAAAATATCATAGCACACTAGGCATTTAAGTCCAGGTGCATCTGCTAAAATATGAATGACATTTTGTTAAGTTATTTTCTCTTACTAAAACTGAGTGAGCACAAACCATCGACTGACGTTGGATTTTCTTGTTCCTTTAGAAGAGAACAAATCTGAACTTCAGGATCACTTTCACTTCCATCTGATAAGAAAATTAAATCTTAAAAAACACAATAAATTAAATTTTCAATTTTCATTTAAGTTCTGTCAGTTTTACAAGCAATTAAGTCCGCATAGCGTCTTTTTGGCACTATACCGAAGAAAATACTAGCATACAGCATCTCCTTGCTTCTCTTTTAGATAAGATTGTTGCATACTTAATTTCCTAAAGTCTTACCATCAATTTCTATAACATAACTTTGCTTTTTTGGAGTTGATATTTCATTCCTGTAATAAAAATTTTCTTAATTTAAACATTGATATGAAAAAATGGAGTTTTGAAAACTTGCTTTTCGTTCAAAGAGGTTGGGCTATTCTTTGATCTCAGAGATTTTTTAGCATTGGATGCTGGTTCTTTTGGGGATTTCTTGACTTTGGCTTCTCGTGATTGGGATGCCATGCCTTTTTCTGTGGACGACTTTGAGTTTTGCTTGCTGGTGCTCAAAAACTTCACGATGCTTTGACATCCATTGGGAGCTTTCTTGCCTTTTGTTGTCTTTCTAGCCGGTGCCATTCTTACGTCATTCACTGTTGCTTTCCTGTCTAAAAAAGGAATAGGTTTTTTACCTTTACCTTTAATATTATCAATAAACTACTCGGATCATTAAGTGCTCTCTTTTAAAAGGGACACAGAGAGTTCCATTGTAATAAAATTTAACACATAGATTTTCGTTTCGCATCGTTTGCCAAAGCAAGAATCAACAAGTCCTTTTATTCTTTTGAATAAAAAAGGATAAACTTTTCGATTCGAAACTATTTTGTAGAAACGAAATGAGACAAATTAGATGCCCTGTAAAAATGTCCGAAATGACTTCATTCTTTGAGCATTTTTACAGCGCCTATGACAAAATTTAGAAAAAAAAGTTTACTTATACAAAGCTTCTAGAGTAAGACTTACCTTATTGCTGTTTTAAAAGTTTAAATTCTTTCTTTAGTCCTATCAATATATTCTTGGGGTTTTCTTTTATGAGCAACTATCCATTAGTTGATTACGTTGCTGTACTAGAAACAATTGCCTGCTCTTGGTAGTTGGCTCTTGAGCTTCGCCTTTTTTCTTCCTATTCCTATATAAAATCAAGTACCCCGTACTCGTTTGTATCTTGCCTGTAGCTGGATCCGTGGAGCTGCATGTGGTGTTGTTGTTGCACACCCCTGTGCAACCAGTGTTGAACTTGAAGGTCGCGTCGCTCGCCACGCAGGCCGCAACTGCTGTAATGCACCCGCCGCGCGGAGAGTTTTAGGCGGCTATATTTTGAGCGCTTCGTTATTTTATCAAATCAAACGGACGGTCTGATGTTTTGAAAAATCACAGAGGTCTACGAGAAAATAAAGTAGGTATCAGTGAAATGAGCGTGGTAAAAAAGTAATGATTTTGGCCAGCGGTGGGCCCGAATTGGCTTTTTATACAGTTCTTCTTAAATTACATACATTTACAGGAGGAAAGATGAAACAATCAATGATTTACCTTGTCTGGTTCTCAGCATCCAAAGTGTGTCCTTCCTTCATTACTAGAATTAACTTTGTGTATGAAGTTTACTCTTGGATATTTTCTCTATCTACAACAACTCAATTTAAACGATGATTTGAGGGCAAGGGGATATATACCAGCTTAAGCTGGGAAAGGGAACTTGCTCAGGGAAGGGGATGGCAGACCACAGAATTCAGCTTCTCTTTTATTCCACCTAGTTTCAACCGATAAACAAACAAAAACACGTCGTGACAATAACAAAAATTCTGCAGCACGTGTGAAAACTCAAATTATAAATTTAAAAAGCAGAAGACTTTACCTTTTTGATCTTGCAAGTTTAAATTGCTCGGCTAATTTTAATAATCCTTCTGAATAATTTTTAAATACTTCACTATCGTGATGAATTACTTATCGTCTGAAGAGTCGATTGCGTTGACTGCGCCTAATAAAATGTAAGAAATTGAAAAAAGTCGCATAAATTTTCATACTAAAACAATTTTTTGTAGATTATGTTGTCAATGTGGTGTTCCTATTGTTTCCAACCCTTCCAATATGTGTGTCGGTTGCCTGAGGACGCAAGTTGATATAACAGAAAATATTCCGAAGCAGGTTGTAATTTATTTCTGCAGGTTCTGTGAGAGGTAAGTGTAAAGTTTAAGAAACCATAGAGATACTTTATAATTTTGAAAGGAGCCTTTTAAATATTAATCAAATGCAATAGGTATCTCAATCCTCCCTCTACATGGGTTGTGGCAGCTTTAGAGTCACGGGAGCTGATGGCTTTGTGCTTAAATAAGCTTAAAAACTTGCAAAAAGTCAAGCTTATCGATGCAAATTTTGTATGGACGGAGCCACACTCGAAGCGCATCAAAGTAAGATTTCTTGATCGGGCGTAGAATATCCATTCTGTCTTAAATGATGAACCAAACCGATTTTGCGTTCCTAAATACTTTTTTGCTGGAAAAGATTGACCACTGAAAACGGCCTTCTGTTTTTTAAAATTGATTCTCTTCAATCTGAAAATGAGGTTACTTTATTTTAATTTTCAGCTCAAATTGACGGTGCAGGGTGAGGTATCCAACACGTCTACTATTCTTCAACAAACCTTTGTCGTCGAATATGTTGTCAATGGACAAATGTGTGATGAATGCCGCCGTGTAGAGGCAAAGGATACGTGGAATGCATGCGTAAGTATACCTTTGTTTAGAAGCCTAAACTCTTAGATAAAATGGGTTTTTTATTAACAGGTTCAAGTACGACAGAAAACAAACCAGAAAAAGACTTTGTTTTATTTAGAACAGTTACTCATAAAGTATGAGGCCACTCGGGCATGTCTTTCAATCAAGCCTGTTCACGGTAAGCCTCGTAATGTTTGAAGTTTTATACGAGCACACAGTTTGAAGCATTTTCACCTTTTAGACGGTCTTGATTTTTACTTTGGAACCGAATCAAATGCCCGAAAGCTGGTTGACTTTCTGAATACTATGATTCCGATTCGCTATCGTACATCTCAGACTCTAATTTCGCACGATGATCACAGCAACACTTACAATTACAAGGTGCGCGTTCCATAATAAAGATTCCTCAATTTTTGATTCTGGAGTTTATGCTTATCTTCAGGTAGTTTAAACAGTTGAACCTTTCCTTTTTTTAGTTTACGTACAGTGTGGAAGTCGTTCCCATTTGCAAGGATAACCTTGTCTGTTTGCCCACAAAAGTTGCACATAGTCTTGGCAGCATCAGTCAAGTGTGTCTCGTCCAGAAAGTCACCAATTTGATCCATTTTATTGATCCAACTACATGTCAAGGTTTGAAGTTCTTGAAAAGTGGCCCTGTGGCAGTTTCAAAAATTGCTTGATTTTACAGTTGCAGAAATAAACTCTGTCGAGTTTTTCAAAACCCCATTTCGTAACTTGATGGGTTCGAAACAACTTACAGAATACACAATAATGAATATTGAGAGGGTCCAGGAGAAAGATCGGAGAAAGTTTGCTGGGCAAGGAACAATTTCCAAAAAGGTTTGTTTCAATGGTATGAATAATTTAGATGATTTAACTTTAACAATCCTGAAAATAGCATGTTTTGGCGGATGTGTGGGTGGTACGGTCTAGCGAGCTTGGCTTAACACAGGATACAATTCATTGTAAAACTCATCTTGGACATTTGTTGCAACCCGGAGATGTCGCTTTAGGGTGGGTAAATTTGCT
>Ga0194133_10009175_pt1 | contig 11382 bp, 9 predicted proteins | sample TA2KigOf40mmetaG_FD_155448 | JGI IMG/M metagenome (GOLD analysis project Ga0194133, IMG submission 155448) | Freshwater microbial communities from Lake Tanganyika, Tanzania - TA2015055 Kigoma Offshore 40m | ecosystem: Environmental > Aquatic > Freshwater > Lake | place: Tanzania: Lake Tanganyika...
CATCCGCAATTACCGCAGCGGCGAAAAAACTCCGGTCGCGCGGCCTGTTGTCACAGCGGCAGCAGCCATCTCCGCATCACAACAGGCTGTTCGCAGCGCGCCGCCTGCGCCGCCTGCGCCCATGCCTCCGTCGCGGCCAACGCCGCCCGGCGGCGGCAAGCCAGCGGTTGCGCCTTCAGACAAGGAAGGGAACTTCCGATTCTACGACAACCGGCAAAAATATTTGATGTTCGTGAATACCTGCAGCGAGAAATGGGAAGTCGCCAATCGCGTCTCCCAGGAACTGGCCAGCATTCATCCGCGCCCGCCTGCGATCCGCGTGTTCGATGCAGGCGTCGGCGATGGCACCATTCTCTCGCGCGTAATGCGCTCCATGCACGACCGCTTCCCGACCATGCCCTTCTATGTCGTCGGCAAGGAGATCAGTCTGGAAGACGTGCGGCTGACGCTGCAAAAAGTGCCCGACCGTTTCTTTGAACATCCCGCAACCGTATTGGTTCTGACAAACCTGCAATACGCCAATGCGCCATGGCTGACCGTGCGTGACCTCAAGGCAGCTTCAAGCCTTGTGTGGCATGAGGTCCGCCTGCAGGGAAATACGTCGTTTTCATTCGAGCAACAGATCAGCGCGCTTGAACCTTTCCTCGCCGAAAACTGGAATGCGCGCACCGGCAAGACCGGCAATTCGGTTTATGACCGTCCGGCAGTGCTGGTGATCTATCGCGATGATCATCGCTTTTTGCTTGATCCTATCATTCCCAAAGTTGGCGAAACGCCAGCAGATTTTGATCTTGTGATCGCCTCGCAACCCTATCGCGCGTGCGCAAGTGTTGAATTCAAGGCCAAGCGCGTGATTGCGCCGCTGGCGCGGGCGCTGGGGCCGGGCGGCAGGCTGATCTGTATCCACTCTTACGGACATGATCCGGCAATGGACATCATTCGTAAGATCTGGCCGGGCGATGATCCTTTCGTCACCAATAATCGCCATGACATTCTCAAGGCGGTGAAGAACGAGATGGGCGCTGCGGCGCGCAATTATAATTTCAACGCCAATTCAGACGCCAAAGCCCTGTTCCGCTATGAAATGCATACTTTGCCTACAGAAGTGGAAGGTTCGATTGGCACTTCAACGCTTTTCGCAGCATGGAATGACGCCGTTTATGTTGCGCAGGTTGAAGACACGCGCCTTGCGCCAGTGGTTTCCAACAACCGTTATCTGGAAGCCACGCAGGAAGTACTGCACGCCAACAACGGCTTGTGGTTCTATGACGAATCTTTCGTCATTTCGCGCCGGCGCGAATAGGGGCTGGCCATGAACATGGGAACGGCCACGCCCGCCGCTGAGAAGAGCGCTGGCGTCTTAGATATCCAGGCGCTGATGCGCAGCTGCAAGTTTGAGGCAACACGTCCTTCGGACAAGGATGTTGAAGCGCTGCGCGCAACACTCGCGCCGGGCACGCATGTCTATCTAACCATGCTGCCCCATCGCGTCGCTGAAGAGATTGTTGCATCCGCCAAAGCAATCCGCGGCGCCGGGCTTGAACCTGTGCCGCATCTTTCGGTGCGGCATTTTGAAAAATTTTCCGAGCTTGACGCCACGGTCGGCCAGCTGGCGCGTGATGCATCCGTAACCCGCGTTCTGCTGATTGGCGGCGATACAGCCAAACCTGCGGGCGAGATTCCCGATGTGCTTTCGGTGATCACACGCGGCATGCTGCAGGCCAATGGTATTCGCGCAGCAGGCGTGGCCGGGTTTCCGGACGGGCATCCCGCCGTCTCTGACGAAGAACTGGAAGCGAGCCTTGTGACAAAACTTGCGGCGCTGCAATCAGCTGGCGTTGAGGGCTATATTGTCACGCAATTCTGCTTTCATGCGAAGACGCTGATCCGCTGGCTGGAATGGCTGCGCGCGCGCGGCATTGATGCGCATGTGAATGCCGGCCTTGCCGGGCCGACCAGCCTGATGACCTGGCTCAATTATGCCCGCAAATGCGGCGTGAAAGCTTCCGCCGAGGCGCTGGCTTCGCGCAGCGGGCTCGTCAAGCATGCGTTCAAATCGGTCTTGCCTGATCCTATCATCCGTTCGCTCGCTGACGCTGCAGTCAACGGGCATATCGCCAATGTCTCGCCGCATCTGTTTGCTTTTGGCGGCATTGGCGCAACAGCAAAATGGGCGGCGCCTGCCATTGCCGGCGCGATCCAGCTGAACAGCGATCGCGGATTTGATGCGATATAAAATGTGCCGCGCGGGACCAGGCCGCGCGGCCTGAATGTTCACTTCCCATGCAAATCACACGCGCATGGGCATCAGCACATAAAGCGCAGATGCGCCGTCGCGATCCTGCACGAGTGTTGGCGAGCCGGAATCAGCCAGCTTGAAAAGCGCAGTGTCGCTTTCCAGCTGCTGGGCGATATCAAGCAGGTAGCGCGCGTTGAAACCTACCTCTATCGGCGGCGCATCATAATCAACTTCAAGTTCTTCAGTCGCAGAACCGGCATCCGGATTGGTGACCGACAGGGTCAGTCGGCCATCCGACAGGCTGAGTTTGACGGCGCGGCCACGCTCGGAAGAAATGGTGGAGACACGATCCACCGCCTGCACAAATTGCTCACGTTCGACCGTCAGCCGCTTGTCATTGCCTGATGGGATGACGCGCGCGTAATCAGGGAATGTGCCATCGATCAGTTTTGTCGTCAGCACGACATCGCCAAATGTGAAACGCGCCTTGGTGGTGGAGAGTTCGATCGAGACTTCCATTGTCAGGTCTTCGATCAATTTCTGGATTTCAGCCACCGCCTTGCGCGGAATGATGACGCCGGGCATGCCTGCTGCGCCTGCAGGCGCAGGAATTTCGACACGCGCGAGACGGTGTCCATCGGTCGCAACTGCGCGCAGCATGGTGTGACGGTCAACATCGACCGTATGCATGAAAATACCGTTGAGATAGTAGCGCGTTTCTTCCGTTGAAATCGCGAACTGGGTTTTTTCGATCAGCTTTTTCAGATCGCCCGCTTGCAAAGTGAAGCGATGGGAAAGATCGCCTGCGGCAAGATCGGGAAAATCGCTTTCAGGCAGGCATTGCAGGGTGAAGCGCGAGCGTCCCGAACGCAGCAGCAACTGCCCGCTGTCGCCAGTCATTTCGAGGGACGCCTGCGCGCCCTCAGGCAGTTTGCGGACAATGTCATAAAGCGTGTGGGCAGGAAGGGTGGTGGAGCCGCTCTGGCCAACATCCGATGCCGCCGCATCGGTGACTTCCAGATCAAGATCTGTCGCCTTGAAAGTCAGCCGCTGGCCGGCTGCGCTCAACAGGACATTGGAGAGGATGGGGATCGTATTGCGCTTGTCCACGACCCTGTGCACATGGCCCAGCGCCTTCAGAAGGGCGGCTCTTTCAAGCGTGACTTTCATCGATTCAATCCGTCCGGCAGAGCAAAACTGGATGGCTGGCCGGCAAGGCGATCCGCCCATATCCCGGAAACCAAAGTCTGCATGTTTCGCCTGCCCGTTTGCCGAGCGCAAGCGCGGGGGGGGCCTTCTCAAGGCGGCTGGCGGCCTGTCCCCAGATTTCCGCAGGATGGGGCAGCCGCCAGGCACCGGGGCACGCGCAGGGGAATGCTTAACCGGCCCTTAATCCGGCAAATTTATGCTGTCAGTTGAGCCTCCGCCCGCCCCGGGCGGCTTTGTTTCCGGATGACAGTCACACCCCATGGCGCGCAGAACCGAACGCAGGGAGCCCAGAATGGGCGATAGCCCATCCGGCCAGGATTTTCAGGCCGATCCGGACGAGCGTTCAGACGGGGGCCGCCGCCGCGCCCGTGCGGAACGCGGGCCGGCTGAACCACGGCGCTCATTGCTGGGGCGGCTGTTTGGCCGCGGACGCGGCAAAGGCGCGGACAAGGATTCGTCCCGGCGGCAGGGCCGCGACCGGGATTTTCATGAGGAGCACGAGGAGCCATCCGGCGCACGCGAAACAGCTCAGTCACGGGGCGAAAAGTCTTTCCGGGGCGGCGGCTCGCGCAGTGACAGCGCACGGCGCAAGCGCCGATCCATCAGCGGACGGTTGTTTTACTGGAGTTTTGTCTTGGGCGTGTGGTGCACGATTGGCGCTGCTGGCCTGATTGCCTATCACGCCACACAACTGCCGCCGATCCATCAGCTCGCGGTGCCCAAGCGCCCGCCCAATATCGCCATCTATTCCGAGGATGGCGTGTTGCTCGCCAATCGCGGCGATACGGGCGGGCCCGCCATCCAGCTGCGCGAATTGCCGCCCTATCTACCCAAGGCCTTCATCTCCATCGAAGACCATCGCTTCTACAGCCACTGGGGCATTGATGCGCTTGGCGTGGGGCGGGCGCTCTATCGCAACGCTACCCGGCAGGGTTCGATGGAAGGCGGCTCCAGCATCACCCAGCAGCTCGCCAAAAACCTGTTCCTGACCCAGGAACGCACGATGTCGCGCAAAATCCAGGAAGCGATCCTCGCGGTCTGGCTGGAGCGCAAATATTCCAAGGACCAGATTCTCGAACTCTATCTCAACCGGGTTTACTTCGGCTCCGGCGCCTATGGCGTGGAAGCTGCTTCGCAACGCTATTTCGGCAAGTCAGCGCGGCAGGCCACCTTGCCGGAAGCGGCGATCCTGGCCGGCCTGATGAAAGCGCCAAGCCGCCTTGCGCCCAATCGCAATCCGGAAGGCGCATCTGCGCGCGCGGCGCAGGTCATCACCGCCATGGCGCGCGAAGGCCATATCACCGAAGCCATGGCGAAACTCGCGCTGTCGCGCCCGGCCGGTGCGAAGACCGAAAAAGGCGCGGGTTCGATCAATTATGCTGCTGACTATGTGATGGACATGCTCGACGAAACGGTCGGCGCCATTGAAACTGATCTGATCGTTTCAACAACCATCAATCCAGCCTTGCAACGCGCAGCCGAAATCGCGCTGGCGGCGCAATTGGCAAAGTCAGAACATAAGCAGGATGTGAGCCAGGGCGCAGTCATTTCGCTCAGCCCAGGCGGTGAAATTCGCGCGCTGGTTGGCGGACGCGATTATTCGCAAAGCCAGTTCAACCGCGCGATTGCGGCCAGGAGGCAACCAGGCTCTGCTTTCAAGCCTTTTGTCTTTCTCGCTGCGCTTGAACGCGGCTTGCGGCCTGACAGCCGCCGCCTGGATGCGCCGGTGAATGTGCGCGGCTGGAAGCCTGAAAACGCTTCGCGCAATTATCACGGCGAAGTGACGCTGACACGTGCGCTCGCACTGTCGCTCAATACTGTTTCGGTGCGGCTCGCTCTGGAGATGGGTCCGCAAAGTGTGATCAGCACCGCGCGCAAACTGGGCGTCGCTTCGCCTCTGAACGCCAATGCATCCATCGCGCTTGGCACAAGTGAGGTCACGCCGCTTGAACTCATCGCCGCCTATGCGCCCTTCGCCAATGGCGGCATTCGCATCCAGCCGCATATCATCACGCAGGTGAAAACGGCGAGCGGCAAGGTGCTCTACCGCCGCAAGGGCGCAAGTTTCGGGCGCGTGATCGAGCCGCAGAATGTTGCGATGATGAATGCGATGATGCAGGAAACGCTGCTCACGGGAACAGCGCGCCGGGCGGAGTTGACGGGCTGGCAGGCTGCCGGCAAAACCGGCACAAGCCAGGATTATCGCGACGCATGGTTTGTCGGTTACACCAGCTATATGATCACCGGCGTCTGGCTCGGCAATGATGATTCCTCGCCAACCAAGCGTGTGTCAGGCGGCAATCTGCCGGTTGATATCTGGAGCACGGTCATGCGCGAGGCACACAAGGGCCTGCCGCCGCAATTCCTGCCTTCAGGCACATGGGGTGATCCTGCCCGCGCAGCGCCTGCGCCAACGCCGCCGCGTCCGCCGCAAAGCATACCGGATGCGATCGCAGCTGCGCCGTCAAACAGTGATCGCACCCGCGCCATTCCCGCCAACGGACCGATGACAATCAATCGTGCAGGACAGGCGATCAATGAAAATCATGAAGGGACGCAACGGCGCAATGCCGCGCAGGCGCAGCCCGTTCGCAGCGCACCGCGCAACAATGATCTGATCCCGCCCGCGCCAGTCGGCGCCGGGCGCGGCAATCAGATTCCGCAAAATGACAGAAGCCTGCTCCAGCGCATGTTCGGCGGGTAGGGGACGCGTCAGGCGCGCCGCTTCAGTGCACGCTGACAGTGCTCAGATTATTCTCCCACGCATTGGCGAGCGCTGTATCTTTTGAACCCGTCAGCAGGATCGGCGAACCATCGGCAGCGATGAGCGCGAAAAGTTTCGCGCCGGGTTGTACGCCCTTGATCTGCGGAAACAGGCGGATGACTTCATCTGAAGACATTTCGCGCACATAGGCGACGTCGCCGCCGCCAAGCAGGGCGAATTGTTCCGCTGTCAAAGCGGGCGCAGGCGATGCTGGTTTGGTTTGATTGATCATTTTACGCTCCTTACGTCCAATATGGCACGCAATGCGGCGCGCACTTTCAGTCTTGCGCCTTGATATTGATCCTCTGCACGATGCGTTCAGGCTCGGGCCGCGCCAGATCAACCGACAGCAGACCATTGCGCAGATCAGCGCCGAGCACCTGCATGCCTTCCGCCAGCAGGAACACGCGCTGAAACTGCCGCGCAGCAATGCCGCGATGCAGATAGACGTGCTCGCGCTCCTCGCTCTGCTTGCCGCGAATGATCAGCTCGCGTTCTTCAATCGTGACGTCAAGCTGCTCGCGGGTGAAGCCGGCAACTGCAAGGGTGATGCGCAGCCGTTCGGGCTTTTCGCCATCACGGGCGAGCCGTTCGATATTATAGGGCGGATAACCATCCGACCCTGACCGGGTGACCCGGTCCAGCGCCCGTTCGATCTCGTCGAAACCGAGGAGAAAGGGCGAATTCAATGTTGGAACGCGCGACATCAGAACACCTTTCGCGGCCAGCCCTGAAGCCCGCTCTGGCGCTCCCCGGGAACCCATGTGGCGTTCCCGCGGCATGCGGCCGCATCGCGCATATGGGAATGGGCAAGGGCGCGTTCAAGAGTGCGCCAGGCGGCCGGCGTCCTCAAAACCGTTCCGGCACGACCCGGTCAGGAGGGCTGTGGCCGTCCATGAAGGTTTTCAGATTGATAATGACCTTCTCGCCCATATCGATCCGGCCCTCATTGGTCGCCGAGCCCATATGGGGCAGCAAGGTCACGCGCCCTTCACGCGCCAAACGCATGAGCTTATTTGAAACAGCGGGCTCATGCTCGAACACATCAAGGCCAGCTCCGGCGAGCTCGCGCGCTTCCAGCATGCGCGTCAAGGCGACCTCATCAATCACTTCGCCGCGCGCGGTATTGATGACGATCGCATCAGGCTTGAGCAGTTTGAGCCGCCGGGCGGAAAGCAGATGATAAGTTGCGGGCGTATGCGGGCAATTGACGGAGATGATATCCATGCGCGCCAGCATCTGGTCGAGCGAATCCCACCAGGTTGCTTCCAGCTGATCCTCGATGGCTCCCGCTACCCGGCGGCGGTTGTGATAATGGATCGACAGGCCGAAAGCGCGCGCGCGCCGCGCCAGCGCCTGACCGATACGGCCCATGCCGATGATGCCAAGCCGTTTGCCGGTAATCCTTGTGCCAAGCATCCAGGTTGGCGACCAGCCCGACCATTCGCCTGAGGGAATAACCGCCGCGCCCGCCACGATCCGCCGCGCAACCGCAAGGATCAGCGCCATGGTCATGTCCGCCGTGTCATCGGTCAGCACGCCCGGTGTATTCGTTACCGCAATGCCCCGCGCAATCGCAGCCGCGACATCGATATGATCGACGCCATTGCCGAAATTGGCGATCAGCTTGAGCTTTTCGCCAGCCGTTTCGATCAGCTCGCGGTCGATGCGGTCTGTGACGGTCGGAACAAGGGCGTCGGCCCCGGCCATAGCCTGCGACAGCTCTGTGCGGCTCATCGGCTGATCCGTGCTGTTCAGCCTGGCGTCAAACAATTCGCGCATGCGCGTTTCAACTGCTGCAGGCAATTTGCGGGTCACGACCACGACAGGTTTGGTTTTCGGCATCGCCATTCCTCGCGCCCGCTCAAATTCTCAGCAAGGGCGCAACAATTCATTCACTGCAATTTAACTGCTGGGGGGGCAAAAGAATACTGCCAGTTTGCATGTGTAGCCGGCGGGCAGCGCGGGGTTTTGCGCGCCGCCGGATTGAGTAGGGGCTTGTCATGCCAGTGATCCGCGCCGTTGCGCCATTCCTTCCGAACCACACACCCAAGTACATGCCATTTAGCGCCCGCATGCGCCAGGCTTCGGCCACTTGCGCCGTCATTCTGGCGGGCCTTGCTTTCGCCACCCTGTTTGCGCCAACGCCCGCACAGGCTTCAGGCGGCAATCCAGTGGCAGGACAGACCGGCCGCGAAACGGGCCTGCGCGTTCCCCGTTATGTCAGCCTGAAATCAGACCGGGTCAATCTGCGGCAGGGACCGGCCAAGGAGCACAAGACGCTGTGGGTGTTCCGCCGGGCCGGCCTGCCGGTTGAAATCACCGCAGAATTTGAAAACTGGCGGCGCATTCGCGATGCGGATGGCGATGAAGGCTGGGTGCTCCATTCCCTGCTGTCGGGGCGCCGCACGGCGGTCATCGCGCCATGGAAAAAATCTGAAGGCCAGCAGGAATTGCTAGAGCTGCGCGCCAGCGCCACCGCCGAGGCGCCGGTGACTGCGCGCGTCGAACCGCGGGTCGTTGCCTCGGTGCGCAGATGCGACGGCAAGTGGTGCCGCATCAGCGGCAGGGGCTTCGATGGTTTCATCCCCCAGGACAAGCTGTGGGGCGTATATCCCGATGAAGCGCTGAATTGAACCTGCGCTGGGAACACTGGCGCAGCTGCTTCAATGCATGACCGAGCCGCCATCGACCACCATGGTCTGGCCGGTCATGAAATCGCTCTCTGCCGAGGCTAGAAAGATCGCCGCTCCGACAAGATCTTCCGGCTTTTGATTGCGCTTGAGCGCACGCGTATCGCGATTGGCGGCAATCGCGTCAGCATTATAATTGGAGCCGCGCGCAACGGCTTCGCTCATTGTCAAACCCGGCGCAATGGCGTTGACATTGATCTGATGGGGACCGAGCTCGCGGGCCAGCACGCGGGTCATCGCAACAACCGCGCCTTTCGAAGTCACATAGTGCAACAGATGGGGCGTGCCCTTGAACAGCGTGCCCGAGGCAATGTTGATAATCTTGCCGTAGTTCTGATCGCGCATGGCTGGAAAGACTGCGCGGGTGCATTCAAATACGCCACGCACATTCACCGCCATCACCTTGTCCCACTCATCAGAATCAATTTCGGCGAAGAACGAGTTTTTAAGATTGCCGAACAGCGCGGCATTGTTGACCAGCACATCAATGCGGTCCCATTTGCCCAGCACGGTCTTGACCATGGCCTCAATCGAAGGCTTGGCCGTCACATCCAGCGCCACCGCAATCGCCTCGCCGCCTGCGGCCCGGATTTCAGCGGCCAGCGGCTCGCCATCCAGAATGTCGGCGACCACAATCCGCGCACCTTCCGCCGCCATGCCCTTCGCATAGGCCGCGCCAATGCCCTGTGCGGCGCCGGTTACGATTGTTACCCTGCCGTTGAGCCGTCCCATGTTTCCTCCAGCGCCGGTCCCGCCGGCTTTTCAGCTGTCAGGGGCTTTTTCGCCCGGCGCTGGCAGGCGCGTCAACCGGGCAGCTTTGTGCGCCGGGATGGCTATGTTAGTAACCCGGCCGGAACTGCGGGCATGAGGGCTGGCGCAGAGCGGGAAGGTCAGGGAACCACATGAGCGAACGGCGCTCGAGCTTTACCTATGAAGATTTGCTGTCGTGCGGACGCGGCGAAATGTTCGGCCCGGGCAATGCGCAATTGCCCCTGCCGCCGATGCTGATGTTCGACCGCATCACTGAAATCTCGGAAACGGGAGGCGCGAACGGCAAGGGACTGATCCGCGCCGAGCTCGATGTGCGGCCGGACCTGTGGTTTTTCAGCTGCCATTTCAAGGGCGATCCGGTCATGCCGGGATGCCTGGGCCTCGACGCCCTGTGGCAGCTCGTCGGCTTTTATCTGGGGTGGCTGGGATCGCCGGGGCGCGGACGGGCGCTGGGCGTTGGCGAAGTGAAATTTGCTGATCAGGTTCTTCCCAGCGTGCAGCGCGTGGTTTACGGCATCGATTTCAAACGCGTGTTCCGCAGCAAGCTTGTACTTGGCATTGCCGACGGCTGGCTTGAAGCGGATGGCAAGAAAATCTACGAAGCCAAGGACCTGCGCGTCGGCCTGTTCCAGACTGCGGACGCGCCGGCAGGCTGAATGTCCGGCGGGCGGCGGGGCTGTTCCGTGCGCAACAGGAGATTGCAATGAGACGTGTGGTTGTCACGGGGATCGGTATTGTCTCATCCATCGGAAACAATTCGCAAGAAGTGCTGGCTTCACTGCGTGAGGCGCGTTCGGGCATTGTGCGCGCCGACAAATATGCCGAGCTGGGCTTCCGCTGCCAGGTGCATGGCGCGCCAAAACTTGATCCTGAATCCATCGTCGACCGCCGGGCGCTGCGTTTTCACGGCGGCGGCACGGCGTGGAACCATGTCGCGATGGATCAGGCGATCGCTGATGCAGGGCTTGAAGCGCATGATGTCTCCAACGATCGCACAGGCATCATCATGGGCTCAGGCGGCCCATCGACGCGGACGCTGATCGAATCAGCTGATACAGCGCGCACCAAAGGCCCCAAGCGTGTCGGCCCCTTCGCAGTGCCCAAGGCGATGTCATCCACTGCCTCTGCAACGCTGGCGACCTGGTTCAAGATCAAGGGTGTGAATTATTCAATCTCGTCAGCCTGCGCCACCTCATCCCATTGCATCGGCAATGCGGCTGAAATGATCCAGTGGGGCAAGCAGGATGTGATGTTTGCAGGGGGTTGCGAAGAACTCGACTGGGCATTGTCTGTGCTATTCGACGCCATGGGCGCGATGTCTTCAAAATACAATGACCAGCCCGCGCGCGCGTCCCGCGCCTATGATAAAAATCGCGATGGTTTTGTCATCGCTGGCGGGGCTGGCGTTCTGGTACTTGAAGAATATGAACGCGCGAAGGCACGTGGCGCAAAAATCTATGCCGAGCTTGCAGGCTATGGCGCAACGTCCGATGGCTATGACATGGTCGCGCCATCGGGCGAAGGCGCAGCGCGATGCATGCGCATGGCGATCAAGGATTTAAAAATTCCAGTCGACTATATCAATCCGCACGCCACCTCGACACCGGTCGGCGACGCCAAGGAAATCGAGGCCATCCGGGAAATCTTCGGCGCGGACCAAAAATGTCCGCCGATTTCTGCAACGAAATCCCTCAGCGGTCATTCCC
>Ga0194133_10009177_pt1 | contig 11379 bp, 12 predicted proteins | sample TA2KigOf40mmetaG_FD_155448 | JGI IMG/M metagenome (GOLD analysis project Ga0194133, IMG submission 155448) | Freshwater microbial communities from Lake Tanganyika, Tanzania - TA2015055 Kigoma Offshore 40m | ecosystem: Environmental > Aquatic > Freshwater > Lake | place: Tanzania: Lake...
GGGCATGAGTCCGCGCGGGCCAAGGACCTTGCCCAGTCGACCCACCTTGCCCATGAGGTCAGGGGTGGAGACGGCGGCATCGAAGTCCGTCCAGCCGCCCGCCACGCGCTCGATGAGTTCGTCGCTACCGACCTCGTCAGCGCCCGCGGCACGGGCCTCTTCGGCCTTCTCGCCGGCGGCGAAGACGATGACGCGTGCTGTCTTGCCGGTGCCATGGGGGAGGTTGACGGTGCCGCGGACCATCTGGTCGGCCTTGCGGGGGTCGACGCCCAGGCGCATGGAGACCTCAACAGCCGGGTCGAACTTCGTCTTGGCGGTCTGCTTGGCGATCGCCATGGCCGCCTGAGGGGTGTAGAGGCGATCGACGTCGATCAATTCCATTGCCTGGCGGTATGCCTTGCTGCGCTTCATTGCTGCTCCTGTCGTGATGGAGGTTGTGGTTGACGGGCCGCGCGCGGCCCTCCCACGCCCGCCGCGGCGCGGCGGGAATTCTCGTGACTAATCGCTGACGGTGACGCCCATCTGACGCGCCGTGCCCTCGATGATCTTCATCGCCGCATCGACATCGTTGGCGTTCAGGTCCGGCATCTTGGTCTCCGCGATCTCCCGCACCTGGGCGCGCGTGATAGAGCCGGCGACCTTGGGCGGAGCACCCGATCCCTTGTCCAGTCCAGCCGCCTTGAGGATGAGCCTGGACGCGGGGGGTGTCTTGAGGGTGAAGTCGAAAGAGCGGTCCTCGTAGACAGTGATCTCCACAGGGATCACCTGGCCGCGCTGGTTCTCGGTCGCGGCGTTGTAGGCCTTGCAGAAGTCCATGATGTTGACGCCATGCTGGCCGAGGGCCGGACCCACCGGAGGCGCGGGGTTCGCCTGTCCCGCCTGGATCTGGAGCTTGATCATGCCGGCGATCTTCTTCTTGGGTGCCATGGTCCTGTCCTCGTGTTCAGTTCTTCTGGATCTGGCCGAATGCCAGTTCGACCGGGGTCTCGCGCCCGAAGATCTCAACCAATCCGGTGACCTTCTGCGCTTCGATGTTGATCTCGGAGATCGTGGCGTGCAATGTCGCGAACGGACCGTCAACGACCGTCACGGAATCGCCGACGGAGAAGTCCACGACGCGGACCTCGGTCGGAGCCGCCCCCGCACCCGCACCTGCAGCCGCGGGCGCTCCAGGCTTGCGCTCGGGAGCCGGGGCCAGGATGGCGACGACCTCGTCCAACGACAGCGGCGAAGGCTGGTGGCCGTGTCCTACGAACCCTGTGACGCCCGGGGTGTGCCGGACCGCGCCCCACGACTCATCGGTCAGGTCCATGCGCACGAGCACGTAGCCGGGGAACTTGGTGCGGCGTACCAGCTTGCGCTGACCCTGCTTGATCTCGGTGACCTCTTCCATGGGGACCTCGACCTGGAAGATGTAGTCCTCCATGTTGAGAGAGATGATGCGGGTCTCGAGATTGGACTTCACGCGATTTTCGTAGCCGGCATAGGAATGCACGACGAACCACTCCCCGGCGGCCATCCGCATCTGCTCCCGGAAGGCCTCGACCGGGTCCTCTTCCTCGACTGCCTCGTCGACGGCTTCTTCGACGACAGCCGCGACCACCTCTGCCTCAACCTCGGCTGCGATGACCTCCTCGGCCACGGCCTCATCGATGATCAACTCATCGACGACGTGATCCGCCGAGGTCTCCGAAACGACGTCACCGACGTAGGTATCGGGAGTCACCTCAGCGCCCTCGGTCTGGAAGACGAGGGCGGGCGCCGGTCCGGCGTCAGCGGACTCGGTGGCGGGGAAGTCGGTCACGGGTGTCAGGGCTCCTGCTGCTCAGTACTAAAGAAGATCGGGGATCATCCGAAGATGAAGAGCACCCCTCGGGTGAAGACGTAGTCGTACACGGCCACGATCGCAGCCATGGCGGCGACGAAGACGATGACCACGATGGTGTAGGTGACCAGCTCCTTGCGGGTCGGCCAGATCACCTTGCGGAGTTCGGCCACCACCTGGCGTAGGAACAGCGCAAGCCGCCCAAACAGGGACAACTTGGTGTCACCGCGCGCTTCGCTGCTCATGACCTTCCTGTCGTCGTGCGGGTGGAGCGTGGGTCTGTGCGGTTGGAGCGTGGAGCAGGGCCGGAGGGACTCGAACCCCCAACCACCGGTTTTGGAGACCGGGACTCTACCAATTGAGCTACGGCCCTCAGGCGGCCATCGTCCCTGGGCAGTGCCTGCGGGCAGGCTCAGACAGGGTGGGAGAGCCACCGGCTACGGGAGTCTACGTGGCCCGGTCCGGGCCGGTCCAATCACCCTCCTCGGCCCCCTCCCCGCGGGCAGGGCGCGGCTGGTTGGATTCCCCCATGGCCTCCCGAGTTTCCCGGCGCCTCGCCGCCATCACCGAGTCCGCCACGCTCGCCGTCGACGCGCGGGCCAAGGCCCTCAAGGCCGCCGGGAGACCTGTTGTCGGCTTCGGCGCCGGCGAGCCGGACTTCCCCACTCCGGACTACATCGTGGAAGCGGCTGTCGCCGCCTGCCGTGAGCAGCGCTGGCACCGCTACACCCCCGCGGGCGGCCTCCCGGAGTTGCGCGAGGCAGTGGCCGCGAAGACCCTGCGCGACAGCGGCTACGACGTCAAGGCGAGCCAGGTCCTCATCACGAACGGCGGCAAGCAGGCGCTCTACAACACCTTCGCCGCACTGCTCGACCCCGGCGACGAGGCGATCCTGCCGGCGCCATATTGGACGACGTATCCCGAGGCGATCAAGCTCGCGGGCGGCACGCCTGTCATCGTCGACACCGACGAGTCCAGCGGCTACCGCGCGACCGTGGAGCAGCTCGAGGCAGCGCGCACACCGCGCACCAAGCTGCTCGTCTTCGTGTCGCCCTCCAACCCCACCGGCGCCGTCTACACGCCCGAGCAGGTGGCCGAGATCGGCCGCTGGGCCGCCGAACACGGAATCTGGGTAGTCACCGACGAGATCTACGAGCACCTGGTGTACGGCGATGCGCAGTTCGCGTCGATGCCGATGCTGGTGCCCGAGATCGCCGACACGTGCGTGGTCGTCAATGGTGTCGCCAAGACCTACGCCATGACCGGCTGGCGCGTGGGCTGGATGATCGGCCCCGACGATGTGGTGAAGGCCGCCGGCAATCTTCAGTCGCACGCGACCTCGAATGTCGCCAACGTGTCGCAGGTGGCGGCCCTCGCGGCGGTGTCCGGTGACCTGGCGGCTGTAGAGGAGATGAAGGTCGCCTTCGACCGGCGCCGACACCTCATCGTGGGCCTGCTCTCGGCGATCCCCGGCGTCGAGTGCCCCACGCCCGAGGGGGCGTTCTACGTCTACCCATCGGTCAAGGGCGTCCTCGGCAAGGAGATCCGCGGGCAGCGGCCCGCGTCGTCCGCAGATCTGGCCGGATTGATCCTGGACGAGGCGGAGGTGGCGGTGGTGCCGGGCGAGGCCTTCGGTACGCCGGGCTACCTGCGACTGTCCTACGCGACGAGCGATGCCGACATCGTGGAGGGCGTGGGCCGCATGGCAGCTCTGCTCGGCGAGGCCCGCTAGGCCGACGAGCGTGAATCCGAGTCCAGAGCGCCCAAAACCAGCCTTCTGAGCTCACAATCAGTCCGCGCGCATGTTGCCGCATGCGCTAATCGAGGGAGCAGCCGAGCTGCACCGGCTCGGCCACGAGCTCGATGCCGAAGCGATCGCGCACGCCAGCCCGTATCTCGCGCGCAAGAGAGAGCACATCAGCGGTCGAGGCCGAGCCGCGGTTGGTGATCGCGAGAGTGTGCTTGGTCGACAATCGGGCGGCCCCGCCCTCGGGATAGCCACGCGGGAACCCCGCCTGCTCGACCAGCCACGCAGCGCTGGTCTTGACCAGCCCCGAGGACCCGCTCGCCGGATCCGGGACCTCCGCGTCGACGATGCCCAGGGCCGCGGATGGTTCGGCGGGCCACGCGGGAGCGCCCTCGGGCACCCGGCTCGCCTCGACGATCGGATTGGTGAAGAACGACCCCACGCTCCACGTGTCATGGTCGGCCGGATCCAGCACCATCCCCTTGCCACGCCTCAGGTCCAGCACGGCGGCGCGGACCTCGCTTGCGGAGGCGCGCTCCCCCACCGCCACGCCGAGGCGCGTGGCGAGCTCGGCGTAGCCGATAGGCGCCGACAGCGCGCCGAGCGGGAGTTGGAAGGTCACCGAGAGGACGACGTAGCGACCCGGGTCCGACTTGAAGCGTGAGTTGCGATAGCCGAATCCACAGTCCCCCGCGGCGATCACTTCGGTGCGGGAGGTCTCTCGGTCGTACGCCGTGACGCGGGCGATGGTGTCGGCGACTTCCTGGCCGTAGGCGCCGACGTTCTGGATCGGCGTACCGCCCGTGAGGCCGGGAATCCCGGACAGGGCTTCGAGGCCCGACCACTCGTCGGCCACGGCGCGTGCGACCAAGTCGTCCCACGACTCGCCCGCGGCGACCGTGACCCATGCGCCCGAGCAGGAGTCGACGGACACGTCGATGCCGCGCGTGCGGACGAGCACCACTGTGCCGGGCAGGCCGTCATCGGAGATGACGACGTTGCTGCCCCCGCCCAGGATGGTGATCGGCTCCCCCGCGGCGTCCGCAGCGGCTACGGCTTCGATGAGCTGGGTGTCCGTCTCGGCGACGATCACCCGCCCGGCGGGTCCGCCGGTGCGCAGGGTGGTGAAGCCCGACAGGGGTGGCTCCCCCGACCCACTGGGCCCCATCGCCATCACGGCAGCCGGACGATGGCCCAGGCGTTGCCGAGGACCTTCTGCCCCTCGTGGGTGGCGGTGAGCATGATCTTGGCGCGACCGCCGTCGAGCAGCTCGGTCACTTCGCCGGAGACCTCGATCACCGAGCCCGCGTCATCGTCCGCGACGGGGACGGGACGAGTGAAGCGGACGGAGTACTCCTCGAGCCGGCCGGGATCGCCCAGCCAGTCGGTGACCACGCGCGCTGCCTCGGCCATGGTGAACATGCCGTGCGCGATGACGTCGGGCAGACCGACGGACTTCGCGAAGCGCTCGTTCCAGTGGATGAGGTTGAAGTCGCCCGAGGCGCCGGCGTAACGAACGAGATCGAACCGGCTCACTCGGAAGGTCTGGGCGGGGAGCTTCGTCCCCACGGCGACGGCGCTCATGCCGACTCCTCGGCGGTGCCGCGGGCGACGATCACGGTCGTCGTCGTGACCACATGCTCGCCGGCCTCCGTGGCGAGGTCGACCCTGGTGGTGAGGATGTCGTTGCCCGCAACGGCGCGAATGGCCTCGATCGTGGCCGTGGCCACGAGGGAGTCGCCAGCGACGATGGGTCGCGAGTACGCGAAACGCTGCTCGCCGTGGACGACCCGGGAGTAGTCGAGGCCGAGCTCCGGATCCATCGCCGCCTGACTCGATCCGGCGTACGCGATCACGAAAGCGAAGGTCGGCGGCGCGACCACATCGGCGTAGCCCAGCGCACGCGCGGCATCAACATCGTGGTACGCCGGGTTGGCGTCGCCGATCGCGGTGGCGAACTCGCGCACCTTCTCGCGACCGACGACGTACGGACTCGTGGGCGGATAGGTCCGCCCGACGAGTGCCGTATTGAGCGTCAGCGCGTCTCCTTGTGCATGGTGTGCTTGTTGCACGCGGGGCAGAACTTCGACACCTCGAGGCGGTCCGGATCGTTGCGCCGGTTCTTCTTGGTGATGTAGTTGCGGTTCTTGCACTCCTCGCAGGCCATGGTGATCTTTGGCCTGACGTCGGATGACTTGCTAGCCACGGGGCCCTCCTGTTGTTCGGACGCCGGGGCGCCCTCGGTGCGGCTTGCGCCGCATGTGCGGCTTGCGCCGCGGGTGCGGCCTGCGCCGCGTCGTAGCGGAGGCCGGACTTGAACCGGCGACACAGCGATTATGAGCCGCTTGCTCTGCCAGGCTGAGCTACTCCGCCCCTGGTCTGTGAATCTGGTGGATCAGGTCCTGAACGGACCCGGCCGAGCCCCTTTACGGAATCGAACCGTAGACCTTCTCCTTACCATGGAGACGCTCTGCCGACTGAGCTAAAGGGGCGCGCGAGCGTGAGCCCGCAGCCCCGGAAGCGTACACGGCTCCCCGGCGAGTCCCCCAATCGAGGCCCTGGCTGGCGATGAGGCACCCGGACCGCTTCGATGGGCACATGAGCGAGAAGTGGACCGCGAAGGACATGGCCGATCAGGCCGGCCGCCGCGCGATCGTGACGGGGGCCAACTCCGGGCTGGGATTCGAGACTGCCCTGGCCCTGGCGACCCACGGCGCCGAGGTCACCCTGGCCGTGCGCGACACCGCCAAGGGCGACAGCGCGGCCGCGCAGATCCGCGCTCGTGCCCCGCAGGCGACCCTGGAGGTGCGCCGCCTCGACCTGGCTGACCTGGCGTCCATCGACGAGTTCGCCTGGCTGTGGCGTGAGGCCCACCCCGAGGGACTCGACCTGCTCATCAACAACGCCGGCATCATGGCGATCCCGCGCCGCGAGACCGCCGACGGATTCGAGATGCAGCTCGGCACCAACCACCTCGGCCATTTCGCACTCACGGGGCGACTGCTCGAGGCGATCCGGCCCGACGGCCGCATCGTGACCGTGTCGTCCCAGGCTCATCGGATGGGCCGTATCGACTTCGACGACCTCATGGGCGAGCGGAAGTACGGCGCCTGGCGCGCCTACGGCCAGAGCAAACTTGCCAACCTGCTCTTCATGCGCGCTCTTGCAGAGCGCTTGGAGCGCGCTGGGTCGTCTGTCGCGTCCGTGGCAGCCCACCCCGGCTACGCGAGCACCCACCTGCAGGCCGTGGCACCCGAGATGAAGGGGCGGGGGTGGCAGGTCAAGGTCATGGATGCGGTCAACAAGGTCATGGCGCAGAGCGCCGAGATGGGCGCGCTCCCCACTCTCTTCGCCGCGACGTCACCCGCCGTACGCAGCGGCGACTACGTCGGACCCGACGGCTTCGGAGAGCAGCGTGGCCATCCCAAGCTCGTCGGGATGACGCCCTCCGCTCGCGACGACGCGGTGGCGAACCATCTGTGGACGGTGAGCGAGGAGCTCACGGGCGTGCGCTACCTCGACGACTAGGACGCATCTGCGACCGTTATCGATGCTGAGCGCCGAGCGGAAGTGCCGATAACGGTCGCAAACCGCTAGCCAAGTGAAGGATTGATAACGACCTTCAGGCTCTCCGGGCTCATCGACGTATGCATCGCAAGGTCCGCGTCCGCGAGCCCGAACTCGTGGCTGACGAACTCCTCGAAGGGGTAGCGGTCGGCGTATCGCTCGAGCAACCGCAGCGCTGGGCCGTAGCCGGTCGAGGGGTGATTCGTGAGGCCGACGAGCCGGATGTTCTTGCTGCACACATGGCGATGGACGTTCATGGTGATGTCGCCCGTGTCCGCGAAGTTGCCCATCTCCAGCATCATGCCGCCGCGCTTGAGCATCTCGATGCCCTCGACAAAGGATGCAGGGGTGTTGGCCATGTGGAGCACCACGTCCGCACCCCGCCCGCCGGTCAGGCGCATCACCTCGGCGATGCGCTCCTCGGCCGACGACGTCGTCACGTTGAGAGTGACCTCGGCACCGCAACGCTTGGCGAAGGCCAGGCGATGCTCCGAGAGATCGGTGGCGATGATCTGGCCCGCGCCCATCATGTCGGCCTTGGCGATGTGGAGCAGTCCCAGCGGGCCGGAGCCGATCACCACAACCGAGTCACCGGAGTTGAAGCCCTCCATGGCGTACGACGAGAACTCCTTGACCTTGTCCAGCGACGCTGTGCAGGCCATGAGCTCGGCGAGTACGGCGACCCGCGGCGAGAGGCCGCTGGGCACCTTGTAGACGAAGGTGTCGGGACGCAGGTACATCTGCTCGGCCATGCCTCCGAAGAGATGTGGAGCAGTCGCGGAGGTGAGCGAGTTGCCATAGCACTCGCTGTTCTCACACCAGACGTATCCCATGACGTGCTTGCACTCGTAGCAGTGACCGCACACGACATCGGGACACATCGTCACGCGGTCGCCGACCTTCAGCGGTCGACCATAGAACTCCAGTGTCTCCGCAGTGCCCGGCCCCAACTCGGAGATGACGCCGACGTTCTCATGACCCTGGATGATCGGGAACGGCGTGTCGGTCTCTGCCGGCGTGCCGGCGTACTGCTTGGTCTCGCCGAGGTAGGTGTGCTTGTCGGTGCCGCAGATGCCGGCCATTTCGATCTGCATGAGCGCTGATCCGCTCGGCAGGCTTGGCCAGGGGAAGGACTGCACCTCATAGCGCCCCGGTGCGGTGAGGACGGCGGCGCGGATCCCGGTCATGCCCTCACGCTAGGCGCGAGCCGACCGGATGTCCTGAGTTCAGACAAGCCCCCCGTCGGTCGACTTCCGACTCCCTCTCGACGATGGAACTCTAGGACATGGGCTGCAGGTAGGCGAGAGCCCACGTGCCGTCCGGCATTCGCGCCCATCCGGCATCGGGTAGCGCCCCCGTGGGCAGGACCGTCGGTCCGTCCTCGGTGAATCCCGCGGCATCACCGACGAAGGGCAGCCCGGCAGAGGCTCCACGCGAGGCGAGGAGGCGAGTCCGCCCATCAGGAAGGCACGTGGCGCTCCACGGGAACGCCGCACCCAAGCCGGGAGGCATCACCTGCTCCGTGAAGGCAAGCCCGTCGGAGGACGCGGCGAAAACCGTGGCACCAGGCGCACTCACCCACATCAGCCACTGTTCGCCGCATCGAGAGACAGTGGGGTCATAGACCATGGTCCCGCGGTCCGGACGTGGGCCCGCGTCCGCGACGAACCGCACCCCTAGTGCTGAGCCCGGCCTCGACGTGGCGGAATAGATCTGCGATCGGCCCGGCGTACCCACCGGCTGCATCCAGAAGAGCCGGATGCTCCCATCGGTCATCAGCACGGCGCTTGGGTCGACGCCATTGGCGCCGCCGACATCGGTAGTGAACCCCTCAATCGCCACGCGATAGAACGCCCACTCGCCTGACAGATCACGGAGACCGACCGTCATGACGTTGCGCTGCGCCCAACTCACGAAGTAGGCCAAGAGGCGCCCATCGGGCAGTGCCAGGAGAGAGGGCACACCGGCCTGGTCGATGATTGAGGTGGTCGCGGCAAAGGTCGCAGTGCCGGTCCCTGTGCTAACGGATATGCCGGTCGACCACGGCCCCTGGCCGCTCGCATCTGGCGGCGCCGGTCGCTCGACGCCACGCGTGGCGGCAAAGAGAAGTGACGCGATCTCCTGGTCGTTGCCAGAGTTGGGACTCGGAGTCGGCGTCGGCGATGGATTCGGAGCGGGACGCGGCGTGCGGACCCACACCTTGCCGCGTCCCCTTTTCTTGGTGCAGGTGAAGATCCATTGAGCCGTGACAACCTTCTTACCCAACGTGGTGCAGGGAGCGCCCGGCTTCGGTGCGGCGCCGGCGGGGCTCACCAAGACCACGCTCGCGCCTACGAGCGCGGCGGCCACCAAACTGAGAAGGCCAACGAGGAAGGCACGGCGCATGACAGGAGTCTAGGTTGTGCGCCTCGCGCGGGGTCGAATCGACTCCGCACCTACTTCAGGTGAGGACGCAGTCGCTCGGCGCGGGCCTGCATGCGGTCCCGCTCCTCATGCTGGCCGAGGATCTTCTCCAGCCTGCTTTGGTCCCGAGGCGAGAGCTCACGCCCTTCCGCGAGGGACTTCTCCATGGCGGCGAGGTATTTCTCTTCGGATCGCGGGCGCAAGATGCCGGTCCACAGTCCGTAGACATCGGGCAGGAAGATGGAGTAGATGCTCGCAACCAGCAGCAGAAGAGTGCCGAGGACGAGCAGGCCGAGGAAGGAGTCGGCAAGCACCGGGGGCAGGTTTTCGAACTGCCACGGTACGGCGCCGCTGGAGTAGTACTCCACGGCGTAGATATTGCTGGGCAATTGCCTGTCGGCGAAGTTGGGGAACTCCCCCGGTTGGGAGTACGCCGTCCCGGGGCTGAACTCCGAGGCGAGTTCCTGCACGATCGCGTAGACCGAGGCAGGGCTCAGCCGATCGTTGGCGACGATGGTGACCAGCTGCGCCACGGTGGGCACGGGCTCAGTAGGCAGGGGGGGCGAGAGGGAGAAGGCGCCGTAGGGGATCTCCGCCACCTGGGCTGAGGGCAGGCGGCTGTTGAGGGCACCCGCCTCGGGCACGGGGATCGCGCGGAGCTCCCCTGACGCCAGCGCATCGAGGATGAACGGGCGGGCGTCCTGGGTGTCGGTGCTCTGGACCTCTACCCCGGCCGCCTCGAAGTCCTCACGCGTCGCCGACGTCGGAAGGTAGAGGAATGTGGTGTTGTCGGCCGTGATACCGAACTCCGCCAAGACCGACTCGATAAAGTCCGCACGCACGGACCCGGCGGGCCCCACGTCGATACGACTCCCCCGGATGTCGGCCACAGACGTGATGCTCTGTCCCGCGGGCCAGGTCGCGAAGATGTAGGGAAGTCGATAGACGGTCCCGAGGGAGTCCACCTGCGGGTATGCGGCCGGGTCTACCGACTCGGAGACAAAGGTGACGTCGACGGGGCTGGACGGGTCCGCGAGTAGGTTGATGAGGTCACTCGTCTGATCGGTCACCAGGATCTCGATATCGATTCCGCGCTCCGCGACCCCCTGCGCGATGCGCTCGGCCGATGCGTAGGCGAGCGTCCCTCGCGGGCCGGTGCCCACGGTGATTGTCCGATCGGTGCCGACGGTCGACAGCAGGGCGATGATCACGAAGGCGGCGACCAGTGCGCCGGCGGTGACAAGCAACACCACCGGCCGTCTCCTCACGGCCCGCACTCTACTCAGGGCGGCCGCATCAACCCGGGGGCCGCATCACCATTCCTGATCCCCCCCACCAAGGTGGGGGGGATCAGGTGCGTGGCAGGTAGAGGATTCGAACCTCTGTAGCTTTCGCGACGGATTTACAGTCCGCTCCCATTGGCCGCTCGGGCAACCTGCCGGGCGTCCTATCGTAGACGCCGCCGCCCCCGCGTCATCGGCGGGCAGCGGCGATCGCTGCGGTGAGGCCGTCGGCGACCGGCACCCCCGTCGTGAAGGCAGTTTCCGTCACGGGCACCCCGATGAACGCCGCCCCCGCATCGACCGCGGCCGCGTGGTCCCAGGTGGAGTCTCCGATCATCGTGCAGTCGGCCACGGCGACGCCCAGCCGCCGCGCGGCCACGACCAGACCCTCTCCCGAAGGCTTGGCCGGGATCCGCGGATCCCGGCCAACGATGACCTCGATATGCACACCGTGGTGCGCCAGCGCCTCGCGCGCGACATCCTCGGGTAGCAGCGTCACGACCGCGCGCGGGATCCCCAGAAGCATCTGGTCCAGGGCAGCCAGCCCGGGCATC
>Ga0194133_10009179_pt1 | contig 11378 bp, 9 predicted proteins | sample TA2KigOf40mmetaG_FD_155448 | JGI IMG/M metagenome (GOLD analysis project Ga0194133, IMG submission 155448) | Freshwater microbial communities from Lake Tanganyika, Tanzania - TA2015055 Kigoma Offshore 40m | ecosystem: Environmental > Aquatic > Freshwater > Lake | place: Tanzania: Lake Tanganyika...
TTTCATATCCAAATGCTTTACTCAAGTAATCACTTGCTCTTTTTAATGACCTTTAGGGCTCACAAACATTTTGATATTTTCTTATCAAAAAAAAATGTTAATAATGCTTTTCACAATAAAACCAATATTTGTGATCAAAAATATCTCTTTGCATGATAAACTTCAAATGAATTGGTCTCATTTCCTGGTGTAAAATTTCATTTCTTTCTATCTGAAAATAAGTTTGTTGGAGGTTTTTTCTTCAACCCCGCATCTCAGATCTGACAAGGCAATTTTTTTTCTACTACTGAATAAAAATCCTATCCATGCGAGTAAGAACTTTTTCATCTTTGGCCAAACCATGGTCAAAGTTTTTTTACACTAGAACAAAATCAAAGAGTTCTCAAGAAAGTGACTTTCAAGCATTTACCTTACATCAAATGTAATTCTATCTTTCAGCCTGTTGTGCTCTGAAAAACTCTGCTTTTCTTTTACATGATGAAACAGTGAACTTTACTGAAACTTGAAAACTGTAGAATAATAAGTCAAATAAATTATTTCCAGCTTTTATAAATAAATGTAGAGTTACCCAACCAAAAAAGTGGTACACCATTTTGTGATTTTACTAACAGATGTCATATAGACGGGAAAAATCACACAACAATCACAGATTTAAACCGTATAAATTTTATCAATTTATTTTTCAACAATCGCTTTTTAAATTTGTCAATTATTCCCAAATTATAAAGTGAATTACCAGAATCCTTATTTTGTGCATTTATTGCACAAAGTACGTAGTCATTTTTTGGTTGGGTATGGTACAATCTCACAGTTGAAGTAAATTGGTCTGAAATAATTGAGTTCTAAGATTAATTCAGGAAAAAAATCAAGCTTTACAAATAAATATTTGGAAATTTTTAGGCTTTTTTAATCAGTGCCCAACCAGAAAAGTGTCTCACTGTTTGGCCCAAAATTGCACAGTTGCCATGTGTGATTCTTCTCTGAAGTCTAGGGCTCAATAAAAACATGATCATGATAGCTTTAGCTACACAATCTTGAGTTTAAGGTCTTATATCACAAAGAAATCAAGTCAAAACCATCTTTTTTTGGGACACAACAATTTGTCCAAATGCTGTCAACTTTTGCTGTCAACTTTTTTAAAAATCACCCAACCTCTAATATTGAAACACCCTGTTATATTTGAAAAAGCAAAATAAAAATAAAGTAAATAATTAAAAAGAATCATAATAAAAAAGGATTGACAATAAATCTGATCATCTTTATAATTAAACTTAGGTTTTTATCTTTATTGGTAGTTGTGGTTTACCAAAAAGTTGACAGCACTTGGAAAAAGGGCACTAAAAAAAGTTGACAGCAATTTTATCATTATCATGATGATAATCATGAAGCTATTGAAAATTCAACCTAATTTTACTAATACCAAATGAAGGCAACACGACCAGCTAATGTTGTACCAATTTGTAGCTTTCAAGCTTACTTGGTTGTTGACATATCAAAAAGTCGACAGCACCTGAAAAAGGGGCTTGAAAAAAGTTGACAGCAATTTTGTCAAAATTATCAATTCAATCCAAATTGTGTGAAGTGACACTGCAGATTTTATCATTATCTATACCCACAAATGTGATGAAGGCCTGTACCAAAAATCTGCTTTCCAGCATAAGAGGTTGTCAAGATACAAGAGAGTTGACAGCAAATAAGGCAGTCTTGGGTTCCACAGAAAAGGGGAAAGAATCATAATTTTTTGTAATAATCATGAAAAGATTGAAAATAGAACCCAAAGTGACAAATACCAAGTGAAGGCAATGTGACCAGCTAGTGTTGTACCAATTTGTTGCTTTCCAGCTCACTTGGTTGTAGACTTACCAAAAAGTTGACAGCACCTGGACAAGGGGCGCTGAAAAAAGTTGACAGCAAGTTTGTCTAAATTGTCAATTCATTTCAAATTTTGTGAAGTGACAGTGCAGATTTTGCCATTATCTATACCCACAAATGTGATGAAGGCCTGTACCGAAAATCTGCTTTCCAGCATAACAGGTTGTCAAGATACAAGAGAGTTGACAGCAAATAAGGCAGTCTTGGTTTCCACAGAGTAGGGGAAAGAATCATAATTTTTTGTAATAATCATGAAAAGGTTGGAAATAGAACCCAAAGTGACAAATACCAAGTGAAGGCAATGTGACCAGCTAGTATTGTACCAATTTGTTGCTTTCCAGCTCACTTGGTTGTTGACTTACCAAAAAGTTGACAGCACCTGGACAAAGGGCGCTAAAAAAAGTTGACAGCAATTTTGTCAAAATTATCAATTCATTTCAAATTTTGTGAAGTGACACTCCAGATTTTGTCATTATCTATACCTACAAAGGTGATGAAGGCCTGTACCAAAAATCTGTTTTCCAGCATAAGAGGTTGTCAAGATACAAGAGAGTTGACAGCAAAAAAGCCAGTCTTGGGTTCCACAGAATAGGGGAAAAAATCATATTTTTGGAATAATCATGAAACTGTTGAAAATACAACCCAAAGTGACCAATACCAAACGAAGGCAATGTGACCAGCTAGTGTTGCATCAATTTGTAGCTTCCCAGCTCACTTCATTGTTGATTTACCAAAAAGTTGACAGCACTTGGACAAAAGTCTTGAAATATATAACAGCAAAAGTTACAAGTTTTTGAATACATTTGAATCTCCTAATATTAAATCAGAATATGATAAATACTTACTGTGGACAATGTGACCAACAAGTGGTGCACCAATTTGCAGATTTGCAGCTATAACTTGGTTGTTGATCAATGAAAAAGTTGACAGCAAAAGTTGACAACAAAAGGGGAGTTATATAAACTCGAATTAAATTACAGCTTAAATTGACAAATACTTATTGTAAATCATGTGATTATCTAGTGTTGTGCCTATTTTTAATTTTTAGCTTTAAAACTAACTAAAAAGTCAACAGGACTAAGACAAAAGGTTGACTTTTGCTGTCAACTTTTTTTAAACAGGAATTAAAAAATATTCATTTTACCGAAAACATTATTTGACAAAAAAGATTGGAAATAGATCAAATTATTAGTGTACAAAATTTCAGCTTTCCAGCATATTTGATTGTTGATTTGTGCGAAAGTTAACAGCAGCACTTGGTTTAAATGTCCAAATGCTGTCAACTTTTTTTGATCAAGTAATAATAAAAAAGTATTGATTTTTCAACAAACATTATTTTACAAAAAGGATTGGAAATACATCAAATTGTTAGTGTACAAACCAGCAGCTTTCTAGCTTACATAATTGTTGATTTATCAAAAAGTTGACAGCAGCTGGAAAAAGTTGGCAGAAAATTTCTTATACTTATCAAATAATTCTTTGTTTGTAAAGTGATCCTCAAAATATTGTTAGATTAATTAAGTAGACACAGAGGTTATGACTATCTATACCAAACATTTGCTTTCTAAGATATTTGGTTGTAAAGTAATCTCGAGAGTTGACAGCAAATAAAGAGTATTCTGGGTTTCATGGACAAGAAAAAAATCAAAGTTTCTAAATACACTTGGATCTGTTGGAATTACACTTGAAGGATTAACACTTTTTGTAAACAGTTTAAATAACAAATGTCTTACCAATTTTCAGCTTTCCATCTTGCTTGGTTGTTGATCAACAAAAAAGTTGACAGCAAAAGTCCACAGCAAAAGTTGACAGCAATTTTCTCATATTTATCAAAAAAATACTTAATTTGTGAAGTGATCCTCAAAATATTGTCAAAATAAGCAGACACAGTGATCATGTCTGCCTTTTCAAAAAATCTGCTTTTCAGCATCTTTGGTTGTCAAGTAACAAAAAATGGATAGAACTTACAAATATGAAAAATTGCTGTCAACTTTTTTCAGCGCCTTGTCCAGGTGCTGTCAACTTTTTGGTAAATCAACGATGAAGTGAGCTGGGAAGCTACAAATTGATACAACACTAGATTGTCACATTGCCTTCATTTGGTATTAGCCACTTTGCATTGGATTTTCAACAGTTTCTTGATTATTCAAAAAAATTGATTCTTTTCTCTTTTATCAGTCCAACCCAAGATGGCCTTTTTTGCTGTCAACTCAGATGTATCTTGACAACCTATTATGCTGGAAAGTAGATTTTTGGTGCAGGCCTTCATCACCTTTGTGGCTGTAGATAATGGCTAAATCTGTAGTGTCACTTCACAAAATTTGGATTGAATTGACAATTTTGACAAAATTGCTGTCAACTTTTTTCAGCGCCCCTTGTCCAGGTGCTGTCAACTTTTTGGTAAGTCTACAACCAAGTAAGCTTGAAAGCTACAAATTGGTACAACACTAGCTTGTCACATTGCCTTTGTTTGGTATTAGCCACTTTGGGTTCTATTTTCAACAGTTTCATGATTATTCTAAAAATATGATCCCTCCACAAAATTGCTGTCAACTTTTTTCATTACCCTATTTCAAGTGCTTCCAACTTTTTGGTAAATCTCCAACCAATCATGATAAAAGCCTAAGATTTTGTACAAATATGATTTGATTTATTGTCAATCTTTATTATTATATGATAATTATATATATAGATTCATGTGAAATATTCACTTTTTTGTTTTTGCTATTCCAAATATAACAGGGTGTTTCAATATTGGAGGTTGGGTGATTTTTAAAAAAGTTGACAGCAAAAGTTGACAGCATTTGGACAAATTGTTGTGTCCCTTTATTGGCCAGTGCACTTTAGACTCCTTCTGACTCAAGGTAATCATCTTCATAAGGGTAACTGGAGATTGCTTTGACTCTGACTGAGGGCACCTCGTTGATTTTTTGCAATATGTGGTAAAAAATAAAGGTAAAAATAGAAATCAATTTTGAGATTCATCTTTTCTTTTTTTATAAATTCAGATATTCAAAAATCTTAAAAATAGCAAAATTATAGTGGGTAATAAAAAAGGTTTTTTTAAAAGCCCAGAATAAAAAGCTAAGATAATGTCAATAAAACTCAAATTGATTATAATACCCATAAAAAACTTAGAGAATTAGGGCTGTATCTCAGTCTACATTCTTTTTTTTGCAACATTTCGGCAAGAAAAGTGTCCAACCCTCAAACTTTTACAAAAAAATGATTCAATTTCAAAGTTCAAATTTTTTCTCCCAAAAAAGAATGACGTCAAAGCTGTTATTGAAACCTGATTCTACTTCTGAGTTGACGGATAAAATTTTCCCCCAACTATGAATTTAAAGATGGCAAATCAGTTTTTAATCGAAAACGTTGTTTATTAACAATTGTGGGATTAAATAAAAGAATTATTTTTATAAATATCTTGTGTATCTGAGTGATGTTGTTAAGGGTGTGAGTGTAAGGAAAAGCAATGCCGCTTAACGCTCTCTACTCTTACTGCTAGACATAGAAGAGAAAATAAATAGGTTTGTCAAACAAAAATTGAGAATAGTTTCATAAAAGCTTTTGAGAAGTAGACACATTTGAATTAGAAAAGTTTGGAAATATTGCAAAGTTTGCCAGTTCCACCATCCAATTGTATAGGTTCAGGTAATTTTGAAATTCTCTAACCTAATTTTGAAAAGAACTTTTCTTTATCATCAAGAGATGTTTGTTTCTTACACCTCATTTGACCAATGAGATAATTTTGTATAAAATATATTTATGAAAGGCAGCTTTGATTTTGATGTTTACATATGTAAATAACAAGACTTTGTTCAACATTAAGCTAAATTTTCAAAGCAATACTGTATGAAGTATTTTTTTCGAACAGGGTGATCTTGATAATCATAATGTTGGAAGAAGTTCAAGCTGAGTTGGAGGCCATTGAAAAGCTATCCTCTCTAAAGGACAAGATCAGCAGGACAACAAAGTTTCTCAAGGTATCCCATGAAGATCATTGAAAAAAAGTTTCATTAAAATAAACATGATCTTGGAAATATAACTTGCTATTTTTCTCCAGGAATTGAAAACACTGAGTAAATCTTGTCAAGAAATAACCTCTTGCCCATTGAGTCCAGGAGATGAAAGCAATGATGAAGCTTTTAGGGAAAGGCAGGTATAATACCAAAAATATTTTTATCTATTAATGATTGTCTTGAAATGATTGAACAATCATCACAAAAAGTGTTCAATTATTCCATCATTCAGGTCTTCATCCGGCGCATTGTTCAACTTAGGGCTGAAATAGAAGATGGAAGGGACCTGGTTCTTGAACTTTGCAAAAGTTTTTTGCCAGAAGCACAGTGGAGGATCATCTCTGAAGATCTTCAGGTTTTATATCAGTTGTAATTTGTTGTTTATATTTGCTGACATAAAATTTTGGGTTCATCTAGGAGGCATGTGAGAATGAGGATAGCGACACAGATGGTGATGCTATGAATCAATCAAGATTAGGTTTTGGACGTGGAATTCTTTCTGGATTTGACATCGACCCAAGCGTTAGATTCTTTGGTATCGACTGGGAAAGTATTTTCGGAAGATGCTTTTCGTTATCTCTCAACACGAACATATTTGGCGATCAGATCTTGGGCATGGTGAAAATCATGGAGATTTCAAAAGATAAAAGTGATAGGAGGAGAGAAAATTGCGACCTGGTGCTAATCAACAGAATCCTCAGGGACCTTGCATCCCTCCAGGCTGATGTCACATCTCATGCTGAGGCTGTCCTACAGGGACGACTCTCAAAATCACAAAGGAGACTTATTCAAAAAGAACAACTTAAATATTCCTCTCAAACTTCAACTCATTTGACACCTTCCAAGCCATCTCACCCTGTTTCGAAAAGTCGGAGCTTTAGAGATCCGAACAAGTCTCAAGGGGGTTTAGGCAAATCGAGACAGCCCATCAAGTACAAGAAGAACAAAACAACAAATCTGGACAAATTGACAATGACAGAATCTCAAAAGGATGATCATAACATCATTTCATTGGTTAATGAGGAACAAAAACGAGTCTTTGAGCCATCCACCATGATTGTAACAGCAACAAATGCTTCTAGAGGTTCTATGACTACAATTGTATCGGCTGTTCCTCAATCTTCTACCATGGCAGACCTTCAGATAGCAAAGAAAAAAGGATCTTTCATGCAAAATGTGTCGTCCATACTAAAGAACATCCGGTGACAGCTGATTGAAATCGTCCCTGTCAAATATATGCAAATTAAAAGTTGAATTGGAGTAACAAATCAATAGTCCTGATGAGAATTGAGTTGAAAATGTGCATCGAAGAAGATGAAATTAGAATTTTAATCTGATGAAAATCCCGCCAAGGCTTTCAATTATTTTGAATATATTACTAAGACTAAATTTAGTAAATCTGAAAAATGCGTCTATCTGCTGGTTTCTTTTTGTAACACAATATCAATAAATTTGACCTGAATCTGTCTGCTTTTCAAACTTTATTTTTAATTTCAACTCATATTTTACTTTTACAGCAAAATTCATTGAATCTTGAGAAGCAGATATTTGATCGCCAATACCTATTAAAGTCTAAAGTTTATGATAAAACTCATAAGAATTTATAAGCTTTAATAAAATGAGCAAACTCATACGGAAAGGACAACTCAACTATTTCTCACAAACATTCAAAAAGATAACATGATAATAATCAAGATTATTGATTGACAGCTTAAAGTCGGTTGAGGAACCAATTCTTCTAATACCGAAGTATTAGACTTTACAACAATTCCTTACACTGTTTTTGTGTCTTACAGTCACCTGAACTATCCCTGGTTAAATTTTGGGAATGGTATTTACTGATATTTTGTGTTCTTAATAACTAAATCAAGATTTTGTTCCTGTGATATCTGTAGAACCATCAATCCTGACTGTGGTAACCATCATGTTAGATGATTATTTAAAGACAAATACTGGGGCAAAAAATTTGCCATGACCAGGGATTGAACACCAATCTCCCATTCTACAGCCAGATGTCATAGCAATGAGCAACAGCAACCCCCTACTACAATTACTTGCATCTTTTTTACATTATTACTAATGCTAGGAATCAGCAACTGGAAGAAATGATAATAATAGTGATAATCCAAAGCAGTATATACTGTAGGATTGGACTTACAGCCTAATTCAATTCAATGCTTTTATTTTTGATTTCATTATCTGGCATCGTTAAAAACACAAATGGTTATAATATGATCATGTTTTGTAATATCTTCATCAATGCATCAGTGAACAAAGTAAAGCTTATTTCCACAACAGTTATAAAAACAATGATTAAAAGAATGGATTGGGAAAACTTTTCATGAATTTTGTTTATTGTGTATGAAATCATTAAATATCTGTTAATTAATTTATTATTTCATTCTTGGGTCAAAGGCTGCAATCCTCTGTTCACAAGCAAGATAAATATAACTATGGCTATTCCAAACAATTATATGACAATTTCATCAAGAAAATTTCCAGGCACAAATGAAAAATAAATTAGTTCTTAAAATGAAATTTTGCAAGAAGCTGGAAATAAATCATACATAATTTCCGCTCTTAATGCCATATTAAATTTGCCCGAGGGAAATTTTCAATGGAAAATCCATTTTCCCTACTTTTTTTAATTTCCCTTTGGCACTTCAAGTCTCATGCTAAATATTATTAAAAAGGGCTACAGCTAATTTTTGTAATTTTTAGGCATCTCTAAAGCTGTTTTTTATCTTCTTAGCTTGAAACAAAATGGAAAACAAGATTTTTCATCTTAAGCAAGAATACAAAAACAAAGATGAATTTGTCCACTATTACTATTATGAATAACATATTTCTGAAATTTTTTTTAATTCTTAAATGGTTGAACTTTAAGCCCCTATTGAGAAACTTTTAGAAAACAGTATTGTTTAAACTATGGGTAATTGTGCTTAAGTTAAATAAAAAGGAAAGTTCTTATTAATTTAAAGATAATTTAAGCTTAATTCCTCAGACGAATCCTTTGAGTCAGAAGATGTGAATTCCACATTTTTCTCTATGTCAAGAGATTTGTGATGGTCCAGAATTCCAGATACGAGATTTATTGTGAGTTCTTTCTGATTTTAAATGTCGGACATATTTACTAGGCTTGACAAAATGGTTTATTAGTAATCTCAGCAGTCTCTAAAAATACTGTTAAATCACATACGTATCTTGAAAACTATTTCCAATTATAAACATAGACATAACTTTTTTATTCGAAAGTGCCTGACAATTATTAATGTTATCAAACATCTTTCACCTATCATAGTGATGATGGGGTGGTATCGAAAATTAGTTGTGCAAATATTTGGATTTATTGCGACTGGATTTTCCAACTTATTGGTTTGAACTTTAAACCACTTTGGACATGCCAGCAATTTTCAACCCCGGATTGCGAAAAAAATCAACAAGGCATCCTCAGTCAGAGTGATAGTAATCTGCAGGGCTCTTATGAGGCGTTGATCACATTGTCTGCGTTCATAATGCACCATATTATCACTCTTGAGCAAAACAAGAGATTGTGAGTTTAGCCAATACAAGCAAAACAATTTGTGAGAAATTTTGCATTTTTACAGTACGGCTGTCCATCCTCCTCCATCTTCTCCCTCAGCAAGAGGGCTGAAATTTTGCATACAGACTCTTTATATTTATGCCAAAAAAAGTTATTAAACAGATTTTTGAATTTTTGTTTAGGAGCTGAGATACGGTTGAAAAATTGCAAAAATTTTATTAATGATAGCCTATTTTTGTCCTTTTTCTATAATAGCTCACACAATATTAAAGCTAGAGAGCTGATGTTTTGCATGGAAACAGCTTGTACAAATACTGTTACTGTTATTATTGTTAATACACTTTATTCTAAAATAAAGTTTTTGCTTGAGAGGGTTTGGCATTCTTCCTAGTAGCAAAATATATGCCCGTCTCCTTATTTATTATTACAATTAGATCAATATGAATACAGTTTAATCATATACAATCATAATCATACTATTTCGAAATAACAAACTAATTTGAATGTTGCTTATGAGCCACAGGAATCCCAAAAATAAATCTAAAGTTATATTGATCTCATTTGCTTTCTAATTTGTAAACAAAAATATAGAAATTGAGTTTTCCTATACCAAGCTTTCTTACTTGTGAGCTCGAGAGGTTTTTGAAGAAACTAGCGGGGGTGGCAATTAATGAAATTGTTAGTTATGTCCATGATCAATCGAAAACTAAAAGGCATGGAAATCAGTAAGGTGATTAGTGAGTACCATGAAGCAAAGCTTACTTTATCAAATTTGAACACAGTGACTTTCCCGATTTCTATTATTGATTAACTGATGATTTCAATAAAAAATAAGACTCCTCTAACTCATTTTTGAAAAAAAAATCATAAAGGAACTCTTTTATAGCTAGTCAAAAAGATTTGTTACTTTTCATTGCAAAGTCATACAATAAGAGCTTTCAGAAAAATTGAGAGGCCAAATGAAAGTTTTAACAAGAGAAGAAGAATTGCTCACCTGACATGGAGTTTTCAAAAAGTCTGATGAATTAATTTTCGTTTTAATGTATGCCGATAATTTATTGTTAAAATTCAAGCTTGTTGCAATGGGCTATTTCAAAGCAACCATGTTCCTATTACCTATGCAATGCAAATAGTGGAGAAAATTAATTCTAAAATTGAAAAGAAAATTCGATGTTGAAAGAACCACTTGAATTATTGATGATTTTTTTCACTTAAATTTGTCTGATTCCAATAAGCTGAAATTCTAATGACTTGCTTTCCTTAATACACACATTCTGAGAATAGCATTGTGTTGTATTTATTTAAAATGAGTTGTTGTCACTGTCAGTAATTTTGAGGTGAAAGTCTCACTGAAAAATTGAATATTTATCATTGTATTTTCTGTATCAATTTATATACATTAAAAAGTAGAAATTTTCAAATTCATTAAACTTCAATTTGAATATTGTTTACAAACTTTTTCAAATATCTTCAACAGTGAAATGAGTGACCATTACGTTTGAATTTTGAAAAAGCCTCAGTAATGACAGTTCCTTATTGAATAAAAAGTTAGAGTCTAATTTCATCGACATTGGATCAACATGAAATGCAAAAAGTCCACGGCGGTTGTCCAAAACATTTTTGGTATGATCATTTTTATCATCAGTTTTGCTCTCTTCTGCTTATTGATGACGGATGTCTGGTCAAAGTATCTTATTGATTGATTGACAGCTTATAGTTGGTTGAGGAACTGATTCTTCTATCACTGAAGTATTAGACTTTACAACAATTCCCTACACTAATATTGTGTCTTGCAGTCATCTGAACTATCCCTGGTTAAATTTTGGGAATGGTATTTTTCTGATTTAATTATTTTGTGTTTTTAATAATTAAATCAGGTTTTTTGTTCATGTGATCTGCACAACCATCAATCCTGACTGTGGTAACCATCATGTTAGATG
>Ga0194133_10009180_pt1 | contig 11378 bp, 10 predicted proteins | sample TA2KigOf40mmetaG_FD_155448 | JGI IMG/M metagenome (GOLD analysis project Ga0194133, IMG submission 155448) | Freshwater microbial communities from Lake Tanganyika, Tanzania - TA2015055 Kigoma Offshore 40m | ecosystem: Environmental > Aquatic > Freshwater > Lake | place: Tanzania: Lake...
CATTGTTTGCCGCATGGATTTCCTATCAGTTGCAATCCATAATAAGCCCAGCAGCAATTCCGTCACTTGTCTGGAATTATGTGATTTCTGGGGCCATTATTGGAATGGCAAGATTTTCTAGTCTTGAGGAAAATCCTAAACCAAATTTTCACAAGAAATCTCCGCATATCAGTAAAATACCAGGTGATACTAATTTACTTGGAATACTTTTATCAATCTTCGCTTTGCTCTTAACTTTACCACTCTTTAATGCCGATAAACTAGCGAGACAAGCTAATCTCAAACGAGATGCAAATTTAGCAGTTGAAGCTGCGAAAAAGTATCCAGAATCAGTAGTTAGATATAACTTATTAGGTGCTGATTTATTTAATGCTGGCCTTTATGACTTGTCTTTAGAAATTGGTAGAAGTGCAGTTAAATTTAATCCTAATAGTTATCAAACATGGATATTGGTTCTCTTAAATCCGAAAGCGACCACTTCAGAGAGAAATGTAGCCAAGGTCGAACTAATGAAAATCGATCCCTATAATGAAACTATCAAAAATTATATAATAGAATAATTAAATTAAGCAAAGTTATGAAAATCGCAATTATTGGACAAGGATATGTCGGTCAAACTCTTGCAGTTGGCGCAGCAACGTCTGGATTTGAAATTTTAGGTATTGATATTAACCCCAAACTAATTCAACAATTAATGGTTGGTCAGTCATTCGTACCTGGTATTAGTAGGAATCTGTTGATTTCACTGATCGAAAAAAAGAAATATACTCCTACTTCAAATGTAGAGTTGATGAGTAATTGCGAGATCATAGTTATTGCTGTTCCTACACCTATTGACAAGAATCGAAATCCAGATTTATCGCTGTTAAAGGATGCGTGTAAATCAATTCAGAAATATGCATCCACCAATGTATTAATAATTAGTGAAAGCACCTCTTATCCTGGTACCTTACGGAACTTAATTAAGCCAACAGTTGAGCTAGGAAATTCTAACAAATTCGAATTTGCTGTAGCGCCTGAGAGAGTTGATCCTGGAAACTTTAAGTGGAATCTAAAGAACACTGCTAGGGTTGTTTCGGGCCTTACTGATGAGGCAACCGATGGGACAATTGCTTTTTATTCCAAATTTTGTGAAAATATTTACAGGGCGTCATCTCCTGAGGTGGCAGAAGCTGCAAAATTATTAGAAAATACCTTTAGGCAGGTAAATATTGCACTAATAAATGAATTTTCATATATTATGTCGAGTTTAAATATAAGTGCTAATGAAGTAGTCGATGCGGCCGCATCAAAACCGTTCGGTTTTATGAAATTTATACCAAGTATTGGAGTTGGTGGTCATTGTATTCCTGTAGACCCTGAGTACTTGACCAATTTCGCTCAGAGTCAAGGCATATCAACTCCATTAACGTCTGCTGCAAATAAAATTAATTCTAATCGTCCTATCCATGTTGTTGAAGTGATTAGAAAATATTTGGGGGTCAAACTCAGTGGTTTAAGCGTACAATTAGCAGGTATTGCTTATAAAACTGATGTCACAGACATACGTGAATCACCAGCTCTTGAATTGATTCTGGAGCTCAGAAGGTGTGGTGCTAAAGTCAAGTGGCATGACCCTCTTGTTGAGGTGTGGCAAAAGGAAAGGTCTACTCCCTTAGATCCAGCGGTTAATCTAGGCTTAGTTGTTACACCACATTCAAAAATCGATTTTAGTCCCTGGTTAACCTCACGTACAGTTGTTTTAGATTTATCGGTTGATAATTGTAACTTAGGTTGGCCAAGAATACTTTAATAAAAATTTTCGGCTACATCTTTTATGATTTCAGTTAGGCTCACACGAGGATTCCATGAAATATCATTTCTAATCTTTGTTAAATCAGGAACCCTTCTCTCCATATCTTCAAAACCTTGTCCGTATGCTTGGTCGTATGAGTTAAAAACTATTTTAGACTTTGAATTCAACTCATGGATTACTAAATTTGCTAATTGCAATATTGATACTTCTTCTGTGCCACCTATATTATATACTTGACTGTATGACTTAGGTTTTTTTGAAAGTTCATTTATTGCGGTAACAGCATCTTTTACATGACAAAATACACGTTTTTGAGTTCCATTTCCGTAAACTTGGATGGGTAGATTTTTAAGAGCTGCCCCGACAAATCTTGGTAGCACCATGCCAAAAGCTCCAGATTGTCGTGGACCCACAATGTTAAAGAATCTAACAGTTATTACTTGTAATTTCTTTGATAAATAAAGGGCATAAGCCATCGCTTCTTCAAGTGCTTTAGAATCTGCGTAACTCCAACGAAGTTTCTGAGGTGCTCCCATTATTCGATCATCAATTTCTGCCAATGGTTGTTTAGGGTTTTTACCATAAATTTCTGAGGTACTTGCGATAATAAGTTTTTTCTGTAATTTTGCACACGCACTTAATACTACTTCTGAACCCGCAAAGTTTGTGGCAATCGATTCAATAGGATCATCAAGGATCGTCTTTACTCCAACTGCAGCTGCCATGTGCAAAACTAAATCAGAAGTGGAAACTAATGTTTCCATCAATTTTTGGTCTCTGATGGTTCCATCTACTAAGGTAACGTGATTTCCAAGATGTTCTACATTTTTTTTTGAACCAGTACTGAAGTTATCAATAATTATTACTTCATCCTTCATAGTCACACGTGATTCACACAGGTGAGAACCAATAAAGCCCGCTCCTCCAGTAATTAAAACTTTCATTTAATTATCATACTCTAGTTTGGCTTAGGAGCACTCGATTTTTTAGACAATCTGTACAAATCACATCAAGCTTTTGTGAGCTACAGAAGTTTAGAATAAAATCAGATCAGTACTACAGTGCTAGTGAATAAGGTTATTTGCTATTTCTAGCTGAATTTGATGTAATTTCCCTCCTAAGGTTGGAGAAGAGGTAGACTTTATTGAGATAAGAAGCAATTTATAACGAGGTTCAAGCTAGATTTCGATTATTTTTTAAAGGATTCTTCAAAACCCTAGTATTAAGGTTTAGTTATAACTTGGCCGAAAAGTGAGGCGAATTATTTTCAAGCATGAGTAACTTAATATGTGAAATTATATTAGAGAATTAATCCCTTACCGTTGAAAACAAAGTAATTCACGAAAGGCCGCAAATGAGCTATGAGAAATTGATTATTTTGATTTTAGAGTTTCGAGAAAGTATAACCATTCACTTAATGAATAGATCTATATATAGTGAAGATTATCGACAAGGTGTTGAAAATAGAGAAATAATCTTATGCGGAAATGAGCCTAACTCATGAAAAAAGTTGTATGGGTATGTGGTGAAGCCTTGATCGATCTAATTCCTGATGGCTCCGGGCGTAAAGCAATCGTTGGTGGAGGCCCCGCAAACACAGCAAGGGCGTTATCCAGGCTGGGTATTAAAACTCAATTTATCAATGGAATTTCAAGAGATAGCTACGGTCAAATGGTAATAAAAGAATTACATAAATCTGCTGTAGTTATTGATTTTGTTAATTTTTCAGAAAAACCCACAGCCTTGGCTATTGTCGAATTAGAAAAATCAGGAAGCGCTAGCTATAAGTTCTTATTTGAAGGAACAGCTACTTTTGATTTTTCTCATACCTGGCTACCAGATCCAAAAGTCTATCTGCCATCCGTCTTACATATTGGCACCCTAGCCACAGTGATTCAGCCAGCATCCAGTATTTTATTTGATTGGGCTAAGAAGGTATCTCTAGTTGCGCCAATTGTGTTTGATCCTAATATAAGACCCGCTGTCTTGAATGATCCTAAACTCTATAGAAGAAGTGTAGAAAATTGGGTTTCATTATCCAGTGTAGTAAAAGTAAGTGAAGACGATTTAAAATGGTTATACCCAGATTTAACAATCGAAACCGTGACACAAAACTGGCTAAGGCTTGGACCAAAATTAATTGTAGTCACTTTGGGAGAAAAAGGTTTGACTGGATTTACTAATTCTGATGTAATACATGAAAATGCCATCAGAGTTGATGTGCTAGATACAATAGGTGCAGGAGACACTGTTGGAGCCATTGTAGTAGAGGCAATATTAGAAACTGGACTTTCAAACTTAGAGGGCAAAAATCTGGCCATGGTACTAAAAAAAGCAGCACTTGCTGCTGCAATAACTGTATCTAGAGTCGGTGCCGATACACCGACGCAGGATGAGTTAAAAAAGTTAATCTAAATATTTAAAATCTAAATTACTGTAGAAGAGGCGATGCATATATCTAGTGTGGTGCCGAGATCCTCGGATTGGGTTAGTTTTGCCAGACTTATTAGCACTCAATAACTCAAACACTTCTGGTCTAAATAATGCTTCAATTGAACGAGTAAGCCTACCTTTTGAGATATTTCCCAGAAAATTAAGACACGCACCAAATATTTTCAGAACCAATCTTGAACTATTTCTAATCTTATTATTAGATTTGAGGCCAATATCATCTCGAATTTTTAATATTGTATAATCCATAGGCAGAATATCTACAGAATGAGAGTAGGACCAATTTAATAAACAACTTTCAATACTTGTGATTTCCTTATTATTCGGAGATTTAGATAAATTATGACTATAAAGTACAGAGCAAGATTTAGATAACAGTTTATTTCCATATTCAGTCACCTGTTGAGTGGTCATTTCTTGAAAACTAACCATATTTATTGCTAAATCTATTTTCGTAGGATTCCAACTATCAAATTGACTAGGGGTCATGAAAATTAAGTCTTCCTCTCCAGTAAATTCCGGTGAATCTTTTAGCCCAACCGAGCAACTAGGAAAGGCTGTTGGTAAATAAGTTGCCGAGAACAAAAGCACATAGGGGAGATCTACAATCACAAGTTGAGACTTGGTAAGGTGTCGCTTTAGAATTGAGAGAAACCCGCCCCAACCAGCTCCTATTTCCAAAATCACTGGCCTAGGAATATTGCTCAACCTCCTTAACTGACCAGATAAGTTTAGCGCCATCATCGATTCGAAAAATTTTAGAGTATCAAGGTTTACCATCTGATTTTCTATTTTGTATCCAAAGTCTCCAAGTACACCAATCTCTCCATAAAATGGAAAACTTGGATCGATGTTTCTTAAAGCCTCATACTTGGGAATAAAAAAGTTTTTTCTATGAAGATGGTGAGTTTTATATTCGTAACTTCGCACTCCGGTTAACCAATGACAATGATCGCGAAGATTTTTTATTAAAGTAGGAGAGGATTCTAAAATATAGTGCAATGCTTGAGATTCTTCCTCCCAATACTCGCTGGTCTCTTCTACAAGTAGATCTTGAGTTACTAAATGGTTCTTAATAGCGTTAAAATTTTTCCAGCCTAATTCGTGGGAATTTATCACTTGATCTCCATTTTCATTTGACCTTGAATAAGTTGCTCAATCACCCTAACAGACTCTTGAACAGAATTGCCATGGTGAGGAAGTATGTTATCGACGAGTTTTTTTACATACTCATCAAGAGATCCTACATTTAAAATTTTAATTATTTCATCAAGTGATTGAGAAACTTTTAAGCCATTCTCATACAAATCTGAAAAATGCTTAGTGTTTTTCTGATAGGAAGCATTTTTTACCTCGATTCCAAAAATTGGAACTCCACAAGCTAATGAATCGAAGAATCCAGATGTATTGATTCCAAAAGCTGCGATCGCAGCGCTATAGATACTCATAGATTGCTCAAAATTTCTTTCAGCTAGGGATTGAAATCGTGGCCAAACTAATGTGTTCCCATGATTCCAATTATCCCATATTTTATAATTTGACGGGTGCGGCCTAATCATCAAAAAATATTCATTCTGAAATAGTTGACTCTTGTCTAGAAGTTTCTTTAACTCTAAATTTTCCCTCTTAATAATATTCTTGGAGGAGCCCAGAAATATCAATAATTTTTTGTCTAAAGGTATACCCAGAGCCTGACGCACATTTAAGCTTGAATACTTAGGAGTCTTTATAAAGTATTTGTCGGTATAACTTGACCCCACAATTTTGACCACCTTACTGGGGATTGAGTGACGCTTTACCAGTAATTCTTGGTGCATCATGTTCCAGACTAGGTACCGATCTGGAATGCTTGAAATTGACCCTTTATTATTCAAATTATCCCAAGAAAGTGCTTGAACAATAACTGGAATATTCAATAATTTAGCTTCAGTAATTAATTGGTCCTCATATGAGTTATACATATTGCTGGGAGTTAAATAAACTATATCTGGCTTAAATTTTAATTTACTGATATTAGCTGAATCCTGAGAATGAATATTTGATCTGTAAAGAGCAATTAAATTTTTACAGATTAATTGACGTAAATTACTCGGGATAAATCCTAGAATTTTTATTAAAATAAATTGCCGAAAACTTAAATTAATTCTTTTCATATGTCTTTGCAGATATTCAGATTCTATTTTACGATCATTTAAATAAACCAGGCAATCAAGAAGTCCTTTTTTGCTAACGAAATATGGAGATGGCTGATCAATTAGTAATACTTCAATTTGAACTCCTAATAATTGTCTGAGTTTAACTTCTGTTTCTAATTTTGAATTATTCCATAAATAATTGGGGTCTAAGGCAAATGAAATTTCATAATTTTCTTTCAAGAGTCTGCGTATTAGGTCCTCGACATAAGGAAGGTGACGCACATCCCGCATTCCAAAGAGTATCTTTTTTGGAGTCATACTAAAAGTTTCCAAAGCGGGAAAAAGCTTTCTTTATTGATAGTACAATCTTAATAACGGGCCTTATAATCACTTTCTTTATAATTTTAATCTTATAGATTTGACCAGCCACCATAACAAAGTACCACTCAAATGAAAATGTATAGTCGCGTTTGTATATTCTATTGATTACAAATTCTTTACTTATGATAAATAAGTGACAAGCCCACCACGGGCCTTGACCGAAATAAAGTCTCTTTGTCTCAGGGGCCCACAAATTTCTTTTTTGACGGTTTATTGAAAATCTTTCAGAATCTATTATTCGGCGTAAATACTTTATTTCATCACAATTTTCGCAGAGAATTGAATACTTTGCGGAGAAAATCGATATGAACAGTCGATCAGGTAAGAGTACATTAGGTAAACGAGGAAAATCACTAAGTTTAAAAACTCCATATAGTGAATATCCTGGGGGATAGATGCCATAAAACTTAGTAAGCCTCCTCGGTAAAATTTCTAGTTTTTTTGATGTTGAACCGTTATGTAAATTGCCGGGCTGTGGAACTATTAATGTTAAGGGTCTGGTACAACTTTTACTATCAGCTCGAAAAATTCTTAAGGGTAATTCTAAAAAGTCAGGGTGCCACAAGTCATGATCACTTGCCCAGAAGAAAAGTTCGGCTCCACTAAATAAATTTCTTGCTAATTCGGAACTATTATTCCAACTATTTATCAAGCCTCTTCTACGTCTGGCACTGGCAATAACTACCTGCCCATTTTTCCATCGGACACTATCAAATAAAAATTCTTCAAAAGTTTTCCAATTAAGTATTGAATCAGGATCTTCTAATTTTACTTGGTCAAAAAAAAGTAAATAATGTATATCGGGATGATTTAGATGAAAAAGTGAATCTACCGCATCAATGAATAATTTATCAATTCTTCTTATTGGTACTGCACAAGCAACAAACATGAACTAATATTACTGGGTAACTTAATAAAAACTTGCTCTTAGGTGTGAATATTTCTGAGAAAGGGTATCTAGACTCGCACTTTTCGGTTATACTATTTTCATGCATGTGTACTATTTCACTAATTTAAAAATAATTCACTGGTCTAAGAAGTGCTAGAAACTCAAAAAGTTGATTTATTATTACAGGGACTGTCTATATTAAAGGGTAGGTCTTTCTCGGATAATAGAGGTACAGTGGCAATATTTTTTGAAGAATCCTTAAAAAGTATTTTTAAAAATGCAGAAATAGAAACTTTTGATTTAAGGTTAATTCTATCCGAGAATAACATCGGAATCGTTCGAGGAATACATTTCGGAGCTAATGAACTTAATCAAACTAAAGTAATCCAATGTGTCGAAGGAAAATTTAGGGACTACATATTCGATTTTCGACCTAATTCAAAAACATTTTTAAAATTCAATGAAATTATGCTAGATGGCAATAAGCCAACCACAGTTGTTATTTCGCCGGGCTTGGGCCATGCATTTCAAAGTCTAGAAAACAATTCCAAAATGCTGTACTTAATAAATGGAAAGTATGACTCTGGTAAAGAAATAACCATAAATCCTTTAGGAAATGAAATTAATATAGATTGGACTTATAAACCAATACTTAGTGAAAATGATAGGCTAGCGCCATCTTTGAGTACAATCTTTTCTGTTGGGATTCTCAGCCAGTTTGTAAATAGGGAAGTGTGAAATTTATTCCATAATTGATGAGTGTCTAGCCTGTGGATCTACTTCGTTGAGGCAAATTTTAGACCTAGGGCACCAACCGTTAGCAAATGAATACTTAGATGCTAAAAATGAAAGGGAAACCTTTCCACTTTTTTTAAATTGGTGCAGTAAATGTACGCATGTACAGCTAGGAATTGAAGTATCCCCTAAAAAACTTTTTCGAGATTATTCTTACATAACAGGCTTATCTAGAGTATACGAGAGATACTTGGATAATTTCATAGATCGTATGAAAACTGAAGCAAAGACAGAGATTAAAGCACTGGAGATTGGCTCCAATGATGGTTCACTCATTAAATTAATGAAGCGTAAGGGCCTAAGAAGTATCGGCATAGATCCTGCTATAAATATTGCATGTGAAGCAAATAGATCAGAGTTGTTGACAATTCCAACATTTTTTGACCAGAACTTGGCCGATTTCTTAGCAAAAGACTTTAATACAATAATTGCCTTTAATGTATTTGCACACAACTCAGCCCCGATTAAAATCTTAAATATTATCGAATCAATAACTTCAGACAACGCTAATATATATATAATGACATCACAAGCAAATATGGTGGCTGGAAATCAATTTGATACTGTCTACCACGAGCATATTAATTTTTTTAATGTAAAATCAATGAAAGCTTTGCTTAAGCGAACAAATTTAGCACTAGCAGATGTGAAAATTGAACCTGTTCATGGTGATTCTTATTTATGGAAAATTAATAAATATTCTAAACAAGAAATAATTACAGAAAGAGAAATTTTAGAAAAGCAAAGTGGTTTGTATAGTTTTGAGAGATATGATAAATTTCAATCATCAGTTAACTTTATCGCAAATAAATTTCTGAATGAGATTGAAAATTATAGAATGCAAGGCTACCAAATCGCAATTTTTGGTGCAGCAGCAAAAGGATCTACTTTTTTTAATTTTATAAAGTTCACTCCAGATTTTATCTTTGATGATACACCTCATAAAATCAGTAAGTATTCACCCATTAGTAATGTAGTTGTTCAACCCACAATAGAAGCCGCAAAAGTTAAAGGTAAACTGATATTTGTATTAACAGCATGGAACTTTAAAGATGAACTAAGAAAACAGATTAAGAATCTGCGGGAAGGCGAATTAGATTTATTGCTTAGTTATTTTCCTGAATTCCAAGTTGAGGAGTTGCATGAGCAGGCATAAAGTATTCAATTTTGGAAGTTGTTACCAAGCTAATTGAAATATATGGACGGTGACCAAATATCAATTGCAATTGATTTAGATCAGGGAGCGCGGCTTGCCTCAGTGCAATGGCGGGATATGGAGTTTGTCTTACCCTTTAGAGGACAAAGCTACACCTGGGGTTGGTTTGCTATGGCCCCCTTTGCTGGGCGAATAAGAGATGGTGTTATAAGAAATTCAAAGGGTGAAGGGTTTCAGCTGCCAAATAATTTTGATCCACCCCATGCCTTAATTGGTTTTGGTGCATCATCTTCTTGGGAGGATATTGGAAATGGCGCTCAATACTTAGAGCTGCCATCGCCATTTAATGGCGCATCTATTACTCAAAAATTTGAAATCTTAGAGGATGCACTCAGATGGTCATTAGATTATGAAGCAGCAGGTTGTGATCTGCCGGTAACACTTGGTTTTCATCCTTGGTTTCCAAGAAATATTGGCAAGGGAAGTAGTGCTGAAATTATTTTTCAAGCAAGGAAGATGTTTGAGCGAGGTGATGATTACCTGCCAACTGGGCAATTGATTTCACCCACACAACCCCCTTGGGATGACACCTTTACTGAAGTCATTGGCATACCTGAAATAGTGTGGCCAGGGGCAGCCAGATTGAGCATGGAGTTTGATTCACCATATTTGATGATCTACTCCCAAGATGATGAAGGTATTTGTTTTGAACCGGTTACCGCACCCCCAGATGCTCAAAATCTAGGAATAATGGGAGATACCTATATCGAAACCCTCATTACCTTTAGTGAGGATCATTAAGAACTCCTTAAGTTTTTAACTTATATAAAATATCCATACTAGATTGGGTAAAACCTAAGCTTTGATAAAGATTTAATGCCGCTTTATTATCAAAATCAACATATAACATCGCATTGCTTAATCCTTGATACTTTAAGTAATTAAGTGCGGTAATTGTTAATACCTTACCAATACCACGGCCGGAATACTCCTGATCTACTGCGGTTATATAGATCTCACCTATTGCTGGGTGTGCATGGCTTTCTATCTCTACCTCATGTTGGTGAGTGTGAGAGCCATGAATCTTGGTCCAGGTTGAGCCAATTATCATGTTATCAAGTTCTGCTAAAAAAAAGCCCTGCTCATCAAACCACTCTTCATTTAGCCTGATATTCAAATCTGTTAACTTCCAATTTCCTTGCTCAGGGTGATCTTTAAACACCTTATTGTTTAGCGATAACCAAGCATCACTATCGATGCCAGGTAAAAAGCTTCGAATCACAATATTTTGATCAGCCTCTTTTTTACCTGCCTTTGGTAATTGCTGAATATCAGTAAGTGCTCTGCTCATCTGCAAAACTGTTCTAATCTTTTCAAAGCCAAAGGAGATTGCAAGGGCGTGTGCGGCTGGTTGATCCCCATGCACCCATAGCCGCAACCCGTTGCCACAAATCTCAATTGCTTTACTTAATAATTGCTTACCAACCCCTGCGCCTCGAAACTTTGGATCAACCACTAACTCAACTGAGGGGCCAGCCACTAAATCGGTTTGATCTAGGTGGGCATATCCAATTACTTCACCCTCTTTTTCCACCAATAGGTGAGAATCTGCCTTATCACCACCATGGCGAAGATGTAGCAGAATGTGTTCGGCAATCGGGGGTGTGTTATCAAAGGCAATTGTATCGGTAATTAACTTTAAGACCGCTTCTTGTTGGGTGTTGGTGAGTTTTTGTAGATGTAACAAGGGGTAATTTAAATAGCTTAAGTTAGATT
>Ga0194133_10009185_pt1 | contig 11374 bp, 13 predicted proteins | sample TA2KigOf40mmetaG_FD_155448 | JGI IMG/M metagenome (GOLD analysis project Ga0194133, IMG submission 155448) | Freshwater microbial communities from Lake Tanganyika, Tanzania - TA2015055 Kigoma Offshore 40m | ecosystem: Environmental > Aquatic > Freshwater > Lake | place: Tanzania: Lake...
AGAGCATAAAGATTTAAAACTTCAAAAAAAAATGGAGAAAAATGTTTTAAATTGTCCAATCTTCTTCTCAGATCATCAGCTAGAGGAAGTGCAATGGATGACTTTGAAGAACCAAGAGATCAACTTGCTGAACAACGAAGGCAACTGGCTGAAATTGAACGTATCAGATCTTCGACATCTCCTGTTTCAGCAGACATACGTCCTAATCGGTAACTCGTAATACTACCCTTTTTTATTTTTATTTAATGTATTAATTTACTTTAAGATCTCACACTGTGCTTCCTCCGTCTGGTGCTGAGAGACCTGCCAACCATTTACAAATCAACAAAATTGCACAGGTTTCTACATCGTCTGGCACTTCTAGAGGAATAATACTGACTTAAATTGATTACGAATTCTTCTTTTAGGTTAGCAAACAGGTGCCTGGGGTCTCAGGCAGCCAATGTCGATCAGCTCTTGAGGCCGTTAATTGGGACACAGGGATTGCTGTAAAGAACCTTAAGATTGACAAGCTGTATAGGATTGGTGTTGCCGAAAAAACTACGTGTGAAAAGGTTCTCAAGTCGGTCAATTGGGATTTAGAGCAGGCTGCAGCAATTTTAATAGATAATTAACACGTTTACTTTTGATTTATGAATGTTAGCTAGACTAATTCATAATTTGCTTTTAGAGACTTTTCATTTACAAAAAAGCTTTTAACCAACAAATTAGGCATTTAAACCACATTGCCTGTCATCATTTTCGTTTCACATTGTAATTTAAATACCCATAGTTCAAGATTAAAATGATTCAGGGTCAATAAAGCATTAATTGTTTTAACCACTAGCTTTAAGTTTCAACACTTTGATATGAAATATTTATTTTAAGGAGGTAAATCATCTTGGGTCACAAATTTTTACTCTTTGATTTTCGAGGTCTTCTTTTATGTCTGGTAATCTTTCTGTGCTTATTTTTAAAAAATAAGACAGCATTGTCACTATTGTCAGATGAATCTTCGTTACGTGGTCGAATTCGACGACATTTAGTTGGTTTTACTTCGCTGCATTTTTTAGAAGTTGCACAGACAGCATAAGGGAGTGATTCATCGCTGTCTTCGGCCACGTCAAATTCCTCATGGGCCCTCCTAATCTTGTGTTCTGAGACTTTAAGCCTTGAGAAAGATTACATTCTTTTAATGTGTTCCAAAGATAAATGCTTTGTGGTACAACGAAAAATTAACCTTGTTCCAAAAAGAAACCAGAAATGAGAATCAATTTCTGTTATCAAGCCTGGAGGCAAAAGTTCACATACTCTAAATGCAGCTTCATTTGGATTCCTAGACGTTTTCCAAAGTCTGGGACCCCTGAAAAATAAATGAAAATATTTTCATATTCATAAAAAAGAAAAACTCTGATAATTTTAATTTACAATATTTACCAGAAATGTGATAGTGTCTTTGATGACAGAAAGGATAATGAATCTTCAAAGCTTTGAGAGCAAATCAAACGAATGTGATTCTCATCACCAGAAGACTGAACAATTGGCACTACCTACTGACAATAAGGTGTCAAAGTATGTGACTATTGTGAGACATGGATAAAGATGTGCCTTTCATTACTGGAATACTAGAAGAAATATCTAGACTATCTTCAAACATCTTCTCTCTGTCAACGTATAAGTTCAGCTTGGCTCTAACACGGTCAAGATGAAATCCTACTATTGTTCCTGAACCAATGAAGACTTCCAACCTTATCATTCGAGAACCAATTATGATGTTTACCTTATCTGACCTGAAGGCACAAAAACATGGCTTTGTTTAGACTCTCCCACTATTTAAGAATGTCTGTGTATACAGAGAGGGGAAGGGTCTGAAAATGTGAATGAAAATCAGTGGTTGCTCATAAAGTGAGTATGAAACAACACACCATCTGTGTCAAAAAATTCAGATCATTTTTTCAATAAGTTTTCTGTCAACTCAATTATTCAAACCTATTGTCATGAAGAAGTTTTGAGCAAACTCCTACTTGAGCGCAACCAATGCCAATCACTGATGACCGAGGTGAGTAAGTCTTGAGAACACGGTACTCCCAAAAATGATGACGGTTGGGTCTTAAAGTTTGTGTTCCTCGCCATACATATCCAGGTCTGAAGATGAAAGCTGACCATTGGGTATATCTGTAACATATGTATTATCGATTCACTTACTCTTGGTTGTTTTCTTCTATGGGTCCAAGATTCCATTCTAATTTTGCAATAGAACTTTCACCACAGACACATTCTGACATTGTTTTTGAAGAGCATTCATGTCTGAAATAGATTTTCATTGTCAGCCATGGCGTTGGGTTTTGAGTCCCATCTTTACCTGAACATACTCAAATGTTGAAATTTGATTTTGACATTTACGAGAGGCTCGTTCTTAAGAATGGCAACACTTTTTTATATATAACCTATCACGTGGTTCAGTTCAGCAGTAGCCAGGCGGGAGATTTTCAATTTTGGATATTTTCTTTGATTGCGATTTCGACGACTTGGTTACTTTAAGGATTTTGCCAACAGCGAGATCATTTTTGAAATGGTTCCAAGTTCCGCGAATAAATTACAAAGGATTTATTTATTGTGATTCTTACTTTGGTTTAGGTGGTCGCTGAAATATGAAAAAATTATTTAATCTTTTCGAGGGGGGGTCAAAGAAGGTAGTAAGTATCCTTCAGAGCAAGTTACCAATAATGCCTCTATATTTCCATTTATTGTCAATCATTCGTGCTCTAAACAATTTACAAATTGTTTTAACTGAAGGAATAAAAAGTGAAATTCAAAAGGTAGAACACGTTATGTTCTTCTTCGTTCTTTGACTTTTTTCATTATTGGTACAATAACATCTTTGTCCCTGACAAGGTTCTTTTTTGATTGCAATTCTTTGGGTGCACCTGAGCAATCACACCATGGCGTAATGCTAGTATTGCAATGAAGGACAATATTGAAAACAGTAAAAAATATTCCATCAATTGACATCTTTTGTTTTCGGGTTAATGAAAACTTGACTGAATCAAGTCCTAAAAAAATACCTTTACTTTCATTAATGAATAAAGCATAAATAGGTGGATAAAAATTACCAGATTGTCTGTCTCTTTTTCGCGTCACTTCATACTGATTGTAACATTGTTGGGTGTCACGCTGTCGAACTTTCAGAGGATGGTCATGTAGAAAAGTATCTTGTTTACCTGAAAAAAATTCCTAACAAAGTAGACATGCAATTCATTGAATCGAATTTATAACAGAATAATTTCACTAAATTGTTTACTAAGCAAAAAAAGCCTAAGTTCGTATTACTACTGAAAGTAAATTTTTACTTTGTACGTCCTATGGTGAGTCAATATAGAAATAATTTTTTACCTGTTAATATTCCCTCAGGACGTTTGATTTTAATTCCAGTCTCAGAGAGCCTTGCAAAGAATTCGTCATCTTCCAAACCCCATCCCCAATAATTGTTAGAGAGACCGTTCACTTGGCGAAATAATTTCCTGAAATTTTATTGTAAATAGCATGACCCAAATTATAAAAATTTACAAAGAGAAAAGGTGTCCAAAAATCTGGAAAATGTTCATTTTTACCTTGTAATTAAAAGTATTCCTCCCAAGAAATTTTCATAGTCGTATTTGGGGTGAAGGCCAGGAGCTGCTATGTGGAAGATTCCACTCTCTGGAAAGGAGTAGCTCAGCTGTAATGAAAAAATTAATATTGCTATTAATTCGTATCATGGTTTAAAAACAAAATACAATTTTAAGGTCTCATCTTTGCAAGAAAAAAAAAGAGTTTGTAGTGAGAGTACTTGTAATAACCACAGTTTCAAAAAAGTCATCTTTGTATTATTAATAACCTTTGTACTATGACATTGGAAAAATACCTTTTCATTCAAAGGGATGAGATCAACATCGTGCAATGCCACATAATCACAGACGCGTTTTCTTGAGTTGTGAATGGCCTCGGATAAGAGAAACCCTAGAACAAACAAGATCTCTTTGATCATCAATTACTCTTCTACGATCAGGAAAACAAGTAAATATAATCGTTGATTTCTAGACCTGCATTTAAGAGACTGGCTCTATTGAACCTAAATCCATCAACCTAAGTTCAAAAATGAAATAGTTAAATGAGAAAACAAAAATATAAGCTCTGGTTTTTATTAATCATACCTGATTGAAAATAAATATATGGTGATTTATGGTTTGCTTCATCAAAAAGCTTGTCAATTGAGGAACAAATTGTTGAAGTTCTTCAAAACGGTCCCTTAAAATTTTTTTCAAGATAAAATATTTTTTAGGAGGCTAAAATCTAATATTAGAAGGTCTACCTGTAAGGCACTAAAACGCATAAAGCGTGAGAATTTTCAGTGACGTCAAAATTTTTGTCACAATCACAATTTAAGCTGCTGTCAAAAGGTAAAAATGCAAAAACTAGAGAGCAGAAAAAGCAGACACAGATGCCGGCAAGACAAGCTTTTACAATGTTTTTAAATAAAGTCTTCTTGGACAGTAACATAATTCATTTGCAACAGGAATCAACTGCTTTTTCGACAGTTTTAAGCCTCTCTTTAGTAGCAAATTAATAATTTTATTTATCTTTCAAAATGGTAAAAACACAAATTAAACACAAAATAATCAAAACAACAAGTAGACATCTATTCATATTATTTCACAGAGTACAGACTTCAACCGTGCTTTCTTTGACATCTATGAAAGGTTCGTCAAATTGTAAACAAATACAGCGACCCAAATTTGAGAATGAATTTTAAGATTTAAGTTTTAAACAATTACAGCAGATTACTGAAAAGTCAACACTTTAAAAGTTTTCACTTTTTTGAGTTGAGAAATGGGCAACATGATATTTAATAAGCGTCTGGGTGGAGATTCCGAGATTACAGATCCAAATGTGACGTACCGTGTATTTCCCTCACACATGTACGGGGTAAGGCCATTTATCAATATGGGCTTTAACTTTAATATAGACTATGTATCGAAATACTTTTTTAAATTGAAGGGCCCTCTGGGCTTGGGTGATCCACATTATAGAGAACTGAGTAAAATGGAGCTTGATCCCATGATCACACAAAGGATGAGAGATATTTCCAGAGCTGATTTATGCACTGAATACAGAGACAAATTAGCAGAGTGTGGAAAGAATAATGCAAGTTTGATTTGAAATTAATCAAACTGATGTTTCATATTAAATTGTTTTTGCCGTGAAATTTTTAATACTGTAATTTACTCTTCTTCTAGGGTATAAAGCTAGTTTTAAAATGTACCAAGGAGCGTGATGAACTGTGTGTTTGTATTGACAAATGGCTTTCAAATGATAACTTTAAAAAAGCAGTCATTTTGGAATATCTCAACGAAAGAAGCCATTTTAGGTACATATTCTAATGATAGCTTCCGATGAAAATTGAAGTCTTTCAAAAAAAAAATTCTTTGCAGGCAAACAGGTGTACAGACAAAACGATATTCTCGGGGTGGAGCATTCATATCAAGAGACTTGGATGTACAAGGTCCTGCGGTCGATGAAGATGGAAAATATGTCCCCCGAAAACCACAGGTGAATTGACCTTAAAATTTTTTATCTCAACATACAAAAGATGAAACAAATAATTCCACAGGCCTGGAATGATTCTTACCCAAATGGATCCCCGGAATGGACTGAACGTTGTCCATCAAATTCAGATGAAATATCTTAGTATACCAATGTGAGTCATAGAAGCAATATAATTTTGAATGGTTATTGTTATTGCTCTTTTGACCAGTGAAGTTTTTTTTGCCCACAATCAAATCGATTCAAAGTGGCCTTACTGAATTTATTGTCAAATTAAACATCACGTGAAAATTTCACAGGAGAACATATCTTAATACTTCAAATCTTGTCCTCACAATTGCCTCAAAATGAAAGAAGAAGCAAGCCACATTTAGATATAGCTAGTCGCTGGTTGAGAATCGTGCACCTCAGGCTGCCTGGAAAACCATCTTTTGTGTTCGAGATGAGCTTCAAAACTGTCAATATAAGGTCAAATATTATTAATACAGAGTTTACTCACAATCAACTTCTTAAAAGAGTCCTACATAGAGCTGCGTGTACGAAAACACTATTGACTGAGCGTGCCTTGTTATTTCTTTTTGCAACCTGAGGTGGTAATCAGTGAACCTGTAACCAGCAGTGGTGATAGGTATAATTAAAATGGCTATACATGGTAGGACTCTGATAAAGTTGCTGATCTTTCATTAACATCACATGAGTCTATACTGTACAATATTTTTATAATTATTCTTGTCAGGTACCTTTGACACTTACGTTACTAATTGAAATAAAACTCAAATGGAAAATATTTTAGATTTTTGCCAATGGCAAAAGCTGTTGATCGCCCCAAAGATCTCTAAATTACGGATATAAAGAAGTAAACAAAGAATTGGTTTTCAAATTTCTGCATGATTTTACAACTTTTGTTTTGAATTTTGATTGTCACTTACGTAAATTGTAAAAAAGTAAAACTAAAAAAATCAGGTTTGTGTTATAAAAGGATAGTTAGGTAGTCATGGAAATTTGTAAGTAAAAACAAAAGCATTTTAATTTTTAATTAGCATTGATCGCGCAAGAAACATTCACAAGGCTTAATAAACCATGGATACTGTGAGTCAACTGAAGCTATATTATTACATATTATCAATACCAACAAGATTTTTCGATATTTATTGTAGAATGTGGCTGAAAATTCTATCCCTGAAGATCAAAGTAGTGGTGCAGCTCAAACGACTAAAAAGAAAACTCGAAGAGGAAATAAGACTAATAAAAAGATCAAATCTGCAGATTCAGATGTATTCAACTCTGAGATGAGCAATCTAAAAATAACTGAGTCACATACGGACAGTAGCTCAGTGAACCCTGAAAATAGTGCAACTTCAAACAACGTTTGTCAGGCTGGCGGTGCTGATAAAAATGTACAAAAAAGTCTTCAAAGTTTAAGCTCCAAAGTTAGCGAAAAGAAAGGTAGGAAAAAGGTTGCTTCTGGTCCAAAAGAGACATCCGCATCTAATTCTGCTGAGAAAAATCATGTTGGCAGCGAAAATGAAATTTCTGCAGCTAAAAAGTCAAAGTCGAAAAAGAAGAAATCCAACTCATCGGGTAATTTTGTTCTTTTATCATTAATTGTTGGTATTTCTTATCTTCAACAAGCTGTTACAAACGTTAAATATTCATTTTTATCTGGTAAATTTCTTTCCCACTTTTACACAAATTTTACTTCTTTGATACATTGCATGATTATAAACCAAATAATGATTGAAAATTTCTCTTTAAATTAAGAAACTATCCCTCCGAAGAATGACAACCAGCGGCCAATCAAAGAATTGCAAGTCTCAAGAGTCAAAGTTACTGGCTCGCACTTTAATAGCCAAAGGCCATTATCTGAGTTAGAAAATGAACTGAGAAAGGGAGAGATAATAAAAGGCCAAATACGAGTAAGCCAAAAGAGCTACAAGAATTCTTACATTTCTGATCCTGAAGACCACAGACCTGATATTTTGGTAACACAAAGGTCTGAATTATTACATTTTCTGTATAAAAATGGTTGTCCTTTTTAGATATCAGAATTGGCCAATCGCAACGGTGCATTTGACAGTGACATAGTCGCTGTTCGTTTGAATCCTGAAACCAAGTGGGTGGTTCAACACGATCAAGTAACTCATTTCAAAAGATAAAAGAGTTGAAAAAATGATTGTCATTGTAGTATGATTCTAATTAATCCTTTAGATACGTGAGCATGCAGAATTAGACCCAGAGTTTTGTAAATGTTTGGAAGATGTTCTGAGAACGGAAAATAACGACAGCACAAATGATTTTGAAATTCAAGAAATCGTGAAGTACGAAAACGAAGTTGAAGTATCGAGGACGAAACCGCAACAGTCTGGAAATGATGATGAAATAGTACCAATAAAGTTGGTCAAAAAGTTGCCCAACTGGGAGCGCTTTGTACAAAGAACTGGGTAACTTATGATTATTACGCATGATCAACCTAATCATCGTGGAAAAATATTTACTTTACAGAGTTGTGGTTGGAATTTTTGAAAAAGTTCACAACCGGAAAGCTGTGGGATACCTAAACAAGTTTCCTGATTCAAATCCGAATTTTGCTCTGTTCAGACCAAAAGATAGTAGAATACCAAGAATAAGGATTCCTGCAGACAAATGCCCCAAAGATTTTTGGCTTAGGTTATAAACAATAAAAAAAGCGAAATATTTTAATGAATGTTATCGAAACAAATTTTTCTTTTAGACCAGAAAGCTATGCAAACTTGATTTTTGTGGCACAAGTGACCCGTTGGGAAGTCGTCAACTACGCAGTTGGTAAAAATCGAAGTTTTTCCCCGTTTAGATATTTTGTGTAAATAAAGATGTTCTTATTGAGCTATACTTTTAGGTGAACTAATCGATTGTTTGGGCGAAGATAGCGACTTGAGTGCTCAAACCCGAGCTATTTTAATGGCAAGTGATGTTGATGATTCTCCATTTAGCTCTGAAGCAATTAGGTTAATGAGCATGAATAACAAAACCTTTATTTATTAGGTTTTGTCTTGATAAAAACATCTTATAAATATTTGCTTTTCAGCTCGCTGCCAACTCTTCCTTTTACTATTTCAAAAGATGAGATTTGTTTAAGAAAAGATTACCGCCAAAGTTGTGTTTTTACTGTTGATCCAGCCACTGCAAGAGACCTTGATGATGCACTGTCAGTCGATCAACTTCATAACGGAAATTTTCTTGTGGGAGTTCATATTGCAGACGTTTCGCACTTTGTGCGTGAGTCCAGTGAGCTCGATAATGTTGCATCAAAAAGAGGGACCACGGTTTACCTTGTTGAAAAATGTATCCCAATGTTGCCAAGGTTAGTATTTCTCTAATATTTTAAAGTTGGCTTAGATTAACTTTTTTTGACCACTTTTACCAGAGAACTTTCTGAAGATTTGTGTTCCCTTAACCCTGGCACTGATAGACTTACATTTTCTGTCGAATGGGAGATAACAAAGTCTGGACAAATTATATCGGTATGGTTCGGAAAGTCTATCATCAGGTATGAACTCTTCAGTGCTTTCTTTAAGACCTTTGTGTATGTTTTTGACAGCCTTTGACAAAAACTTTACAGTTATAATTTTCTTTGAAACTTAAAATAATGTTTCCACTATTCAAGGCAACTTTGATCTCTGAAATGGTCATGAACCTGGTCCTCTTTTAATGGGAAATTTTCATATTTTTAGGTCTTGTACCAAGTTGTCATATGAAGATGCTCAAGATTTTATAGATAAAGTGAGAGTTATTTTGATATATTTTTTAAACTTTTGTTCTTAGGAATACTCATTAAACATCAACAATGATAACTTGGGAAATAGTTCAAAAACAAAAACTACAAAAAAAAATTTTCAGAATGAATTTGATCCCAGCGATTATCCTGTCATCCAAAGTCCTTGGACAATAACCGACATCACATCAAAGGTAGTCAAAAATCTTTCATTGTATGTCCTGTCCAACTGGAAGATAATTTTTTGGTTTTAGCTAAAAATTTTGAACGAACTTGCAACCAATATTAGGAAGGGTAGATATGACAAAGGGCTTTTAAGAATAGACCGGCCAAAAATTTGCTTCAAGATGAATAAAGAAAGTGGGCTTCCTGACGTAAGTATTTAGTATGCAAAAATCCTTGTAGATTTCATTGAAAAACTTTAAAAATAGGGATTTTTCATCTTTAAACAACTCGACAGCCACCGCCTTATTGAAGAATTTATGATTTTGGTGAGAGAATTGGTGTATTTTACAATTGCTCAAAGAAGAACTCTTAATTTTCTCTGGTATTTAGGCAAATGTATCAGTAGCAAAAAAGATTTACCAAACTTTCCCCAACTTGGCACTATTGAGGTTAACATGATAAGAGATTCTGACCCGAAGAAAGTTTTAAATAAACTACTTTTTCAAAATTTATTTATAGAAGGCATCCACCTCCGGATCAGAATCAAATGAAAAAGAAAGAGGGTTGGCTAAGAGCAAATGGTATTGCTTAAATAGAATTCGAATCCAGCAAAAGGCTCATGATTTTCATTTCTTAGGATTTCAAGTCAATCTATCTACCAAAAAGGAGTTTCAAGCTTCTCTTGAACGTTGTACGAATCCTAAATTTAGTTCTGAAAATGGTGAAGCAGGCAAAAGTTGTCTGAAACCAAAGGCAACATCATCTGCATTGGAGACAAAAAATATTGTTGATTTGAAAAACACGATGAAAAAAGTCGACGAAATTGAATTTTTGGAAGAAATTCAAAAAGTTTCTCTACCAAAAGAAGTGACAAAAAGTCAAAGCCGAAATGAAAAGGTGGATGAAGAAACCTCGATAGGAGTGCTTGAGGCTGCCATTTTGGAAAAATTAACCACCCACAAGCATACAGTTCCGAAGGATCCTGTTGCTGATCCCCAATTGGTAAATCTGCGATTTATTAAGAAACTCCCAAAACAAAACAGTCAACAACAAAAGGTTTTAAAATTTAGGTGAAAAGAATGAAGGTATTAGTAGCCATTTCTGCCTTGTCAATGCCAATGAAATTAGCCGAATACATTTGTACTGATGGTCAAGAAAAGGAATTCTTGGCTCATTATGCTTTGGCTGAAGATTTGGTACGATTTTCATCTAACAAAATGATTTGCACAATTCTCATTATCTCATGTGTTTTTAGTATACGCATTTTACTTCTCCCATTCGTCGATATCCGGACGTTATTGTGCACAGGTTTAATTTAAGTCATGACATTATTCAAACAATTATTCAAATTTTTCCATTTCAAGGTTGTTGCTTGCTGCCATATCATCAAATGAGCCGAAACTGACGTCAGGTAATTTAAGCATGTATCCCAGTGATTACCGTTTAAAATAATGGTCAAGTACTTTTGATAAGCCATGCCATAGTTTCAAATGATTGTGACCTTTTTTTAAAAATCACAATTCAATTGTCACATTTGACATGTATATTTTGTTTATTTCAGAAAATGTTTCCAAAATTTGTAAACATTGCAATATAAAAAAGCTAAATGCAAAAAAGTCATCAGAGAAATCAGAAGAGCTCTTTTTAGCCAGATTTATTGCCAACACTGAGTCTTACGAGGATGTTGCGATTGTTACCCAGGTGAATTTCGTACCACAAAAGACAGACCACTTTTGTCGATTGATTTAACAAGTCTTCTTTCTGAAATGAAATTTTAAGGTCCTTAACAATCATGTCAGTTGTCTCTTAGGAAATCTTGGCGTTGAGCGAAAAGTTCACTTTAACAGAATGAAAGAGGTATACGAAAAATAGGTTTTCTATATTGACATTTTATTC
>Ga0194133_10009187_pt1 | contig 11369 bp, 11 predicted proteins | sample TA2KigOf40mmetaG_FD_155448 | JGI IMG/M metagenome (GOLD analysis project Ga0194133, IMG submission 155448) | Freshwater microbial communities from Lake Tanganyika, Tanzania - TA2015055 Kigoma Offshore 40m | ecosystem: Environmental > Aquatic > Freshwater > Lake | place: Tanzania: Lake...
GGTTTGGGCCAAGACCAACGCCATATTGGTGTTTTTTTTCCAGACTGAACTGGTGGAAGGCATTCCCACCAGGGGAGGAGGTCTGGCCAAGGGATACCTGGAAAGAATGGAATTCATCCTCCGGGCCGTCCGTCTGAAAAGTCCGGCACCGGTTTTCTGGATTTTTGATGATCTTCGGGAAATGCAAAACCCAGAGGGGCATGAGGCCCTTTTTTCCGGCATCCGGGAGCTTGCCGACCAGGCTGCACAGCTGGCGCTGGAACATCCGGACTGTCGTTTTGTGAAGTTAAGGTCCCTCCGAAACAGAATCGGCGTGGCGGGTTTTTATGATGCCCGTCTTTGGCATACCGCCCGAAATCCGCTTTCCCGGGCCGGTTGGGGCGAGTTGGCGGTGGAGCTGGCCAAGGGATTCCGTGCCGTCTCGGGTCGGGGGCGAAAAGCCCTTATTTTGGACTGCGACCAGGTTCTTTGGGGGGGAATCGTGGGTGAGGACGGTGTGGAGGGAATCCGCATCGGAGGGGAATATCCCGGCAACGCCTATCGTGCTTTTCAGGCCCTGTTGCTGAACCTGAAACAAGCCGGAATTCTTCTGGGGTTATGCAGCAAAAACAACGAGACAGATGTTCGGGAAGTTTTTCGCAAGAGGCCTGAAATGCTGCTGGGCTGGGACGACTTCGCCGCGACCCGGGTGAACTGGCAGGACAAGGCCGCCAATCTGATGTCGTTGGCCGAAGAGCTGGGAGTTGCCCTGGATGCCATGACGTTCGCAGATGACTCAATGGTGGAGGTGGGGTGGGTGCGACAATCCGTACCTTCTGTCTTGGCCGTCCCCCTGGATCCCCAGAAACCGGAGGAGCACGCCGAAAGAGTCCTCCGTTGGGGGGATTTGTGGATGGGTTCAGCCACGGGAGAAGGCGCCCTTCGGGCCCAACACCCAAGGGCCGAGATCCAAAGAGCCGGCTTGGCCAAGGCAGCTCCCAGCTTGGAGGAGTTTTTGAGAGGCCTCGCCTTAAAAGCAAAACCTGAAGCCCTGCGGTCCGACAACCTGGAAAGAGCCGTCGAGATTTTGGCAAGAACCAACCAATTCAACCTGACCGGCTACCGGCCGACCCTGGAACAGTTTGCCCAACGCATGAAAAAAGGGGAGATCTTCGGATGGATTTGTCATCTGGAAGATCGGTACGGGGATTATGGGAAAGTTGCCCTTTGCATTTTGGAAAAAAAAGGTGCAGAGGCAAAACTGGAAAATTATGCCGTGAGCTGCCGGGCCTTGGGGCGGGGGCTGGAATTTGCCTTTCTGGGCAAAATCGCGGCTGAGCTGCGGGCCATGAATATCACGGCTGTGGAAGGAGCCTACGTGCCCACCCCGAAAAACGCCCCGGCACTGGAGTTCCTGCGAAAAACAGGTTGGCCTTTGCAGGGGCTGGAGCATGGCGCCCAAAGATTCCGGTGGGAGAAGCCATTTGTGCTTCAGCAGACCGCACCCTGGATTCAGGGCTAAGCCATGACTTCAGAAAAACGAACCACCCCGGAAGCAGAGCGCCTGCTAAAGCTGGTGGCAAAAATCCTTGGAACGCGCCCTGAAAAAATTTCAGAAGATACCGGCATCGGCTTGCATCCCAAATGGGATTCCCTGGGGCACATGAAAGTCATCCTGGCGATCGAGGAGGAGTTCGGGGTCCATTTCAGCCCGGACGACATGCAGCACCTTTTTAACATCCGCAACATTTTGAAAAAGTTACAGCCCTGAAAAAGACAGAAATCAAACGGCTTCAAAAGCCGCTATTCTGGTATGTGAATTATTTCAGAAAAGCGCCTGCCTCTTTCTTTCTCCGGTTCCTGCGCAGGGCCCTGATGATATGCGATCCTGATCGTCCAAGTCTGGCCTTCGGGTCCATCCGTTTTCTCCGAGAGCTGGTTGGTCCTGAAAGTATTGTGATAGAGTATGGAGCCGGAAGATCCACCTTTTGGCTCGCAAAAAGGGCCCGGCAGGTTGTCTCCGTGGAATCCGATCCTGCATGGTACGGGTTTGTTCAGAGTAAAATAAAAAACAAAGAAACTATATTGTATAAACAAAACTCCCGGGACTATGTGAGCTCTCCTTTTCGGGGAACCCAGGATCCGCATATTATTCTAGTGGATGGGAAATACCGAAAAGAGTGCTTTGCCCATGCCTGGAACAAAATAAAGCCAGGCAGCTGGGTGGTCTTGGATGATGCCAACCGGGAAGAGTACCGTTCGTGGCTTGCAAAATATCCGCCCCCCACAAAATGTTTCGAAGATTTATTTGGAGTTTTCTGTACCCATTTTTATTTGAAACCGTGAAGGTACTTATTCTGACCAGCGATTCCATCTTTTCTCTCCATAGAAAAGGGGAACTGACACCTAGATATTATAATCCCGGTCAAATTTACAAGGAGACCCACTTTGTTCACTTTTCGGGACCTAGAATTACGACAAAGGCTTTGCAGTCCGCCTGTGGAAAAGCGAAATTAAAAATCCACACCGTGCCGCTAGCCTTATGGCGACAAAGGTTAATGATGGTTTTTCCAAGGCTGGGCTCAGGCCAGGTTTTGCGCAGCTTGGTGCGTCTTGTGCATGCCCATCAGATCAGTCTGATTCGCTGTTATGGGCACCGGACGAATCTGATTCTTGGGGCCATGCTGAAGGAGCAGACGGGAACTCCCTTGGTGGCATCCCTGCATATCAATCCCGACTTGGACATCTACCAAAAGGAAACCAACCTGATCAAAAAACTTCTTCTTCGACTGTTTGATCGGCAAGAGACCCGGGCTTTACGCAAATGCGACTTGGTTTTAGCAGTTTATCAACCCATCGTTAGCTACTTGCGAAAACGGAACATCCGAAAATACGCTGTCCTCCACAATGTCGTCCAGGTCGCCTAAAAAACCCCTGAGGCTACTTTGTGCCGGAAGGCAGTTTCGTTGGAAGAATCCCAGAAATATCATCGCTTCCCTTGCCCGATTGAAGGATGTTCGCTTGCTCTGCATCGGGGATGGGCCGGAGAGGCCGGCCAACCAGGAATTGGCGAGAAAGTTATGTCCGGGAAAGGTGCGTTTTCTCTCAAGTTTGGACAATCTCCGTCTGGTGCAGAAAATTGCCAAAGCCGACGCGGTAATCCTGAATACCCACTATCACGAGTGGAGCAAGGTGATGATCGAAGCGATGCTTTTGGGGCGGCCAGTAATCGTCAACCGGGAAACCGCCTCGAAGGTCGGCGAGTTAGAAGGCAGGCCGCCCCTTTGCGAATTCTGCCCGGACACTCCCGAGGGGTATGCGCAGGCCATTGAAAAACTCCGGAATGTTGCCTACCGAGGAGCCCTGGCCCAGCGGGCGAGAAAAAGGGCCTGGCAACTGGCGAATCCCAGGCGGATGGAGAGCCTGCAGGCCTGCGCTATCCTTGAAACAATCCGGCAGGTAAAGGTCTGAAAACGTTATGGCGATCCCGCTGGGTCCGGTTGGTAGAGCGGCCGGGACTAAAAAATGAGGAGCCCTACCACGGCCTACGGCAACAACCTTATGTGGGGATCCTCCCGGTTCTTCCGGGAAACCAGTTTGTCATTCTCCGGCAGTACCGGCCCCTGCTCCAAGCCCACACGTGGGAATTCCCAGCCGGGACGGTGGATCGAGGTTGTCGGCCCCTGCCGGCTGCCCGCAAAGAGCTTTGGGAGGAGGCTGGGCTCAAGGCCTCCCGCTGGGTTCGTTTGGGAACCTTTTTTCCCGACACGGGCCGCTTGGCCATGGTTTCCCATGGCTATGCCGCCTACTGCAGCCGGCGTGGCCCCCGGTGTTGGAAACACCGCGGGTTCCAGCTTCGCCGGGTCTCTTGGCCGGAGCTCAAGTCGTTGATTCGCCGAGGTCAATTTCGCCATCAGCTCCATTTGGGATTGCTGGCGGCCTTGTTGGTCAGGCAGAAAGACGCACTTTCGTGAAGCCGAGGCAGCATAAAATTGCCGTGGTGGGCGGGGCAGGCCATGTCGGGGCGCCCCTGGCCCTGGTGTTGGCCCAAAACGGCCACCCCGTGGTGGTTCATGATATTCAGCGGGAATCAATGGAGCGAATGTCCCGGGGGACGATGCCGTTTCACGAGGAAGGAGGCACCCGTCTGCTCCGGCAGGTTCTGAAAACCGGGCGGTTGGAATTCTCCGTCCGCCCGGAATCCATCCGGAAGGCACAAACAGTGATTTTGACCCTGGGAACCCCAATCGACGAGTTTCATAACCCCGTCACCTCCCAGTTAATCCGGTGCCTCAATGTTCTCCTTCCGCATATCCGTAAAGGGGCCCTGCTGATCCTGCGTTCCACGGTCGCCCCTGGAACCACCGACTTCCTCGGGCGGCATTTGCACACCTCCCGGCGCGATGTGTTGCTGGCCTTTTGTCCCGAGCGGGTGGTGCAAGGCCGGGCGATTGAGGAGATAAAAAAACTCCCCCAGATCATCAGCGGTTCTTCCCTCCGGGCCGTGCAAGCGGCGCGAAGAATTTTTGGACGGGTGGCGGCCAAAATCGTGGTGATGAGCCCGCGGGAAGCGGAGTTCGCCAAGCTGATCTGCAACGCGTACCGTTACATCGAATTTGCCGCCACCAACCAGCTTTACATGATGGTGGAGAGCGCCGGGCTGAACTATCGCCGCCTCCTGGCGGGAATGAAGGACGGTTATCCCCGGATGGCCAGCATCCCGCAGGCCGGTTTTGCGGCCGGCCCCTGCCTGATGAAGGACACCATGCAACTCTTCGCTTTTGAAAAGCACAACTTCTTGCTGGGGCAGATTGCCATGACCATCAACGAGGGTTTGCCTGACTATTTGGTATCGCGCCTGGCGGCAACCCATGACCTCACCCGGGCCACCGTGGGGATCATGGGGATGGCCTTCAAAGCGGACAGTGACGATATCCGCGACTCCCTTTCGTACAAATTACGCAAAATTCTGAGATTTGCCGGGGCTCGGGTGTTGTGCACCGACCCCCACGTGCGTTCCCGGGACCTTCTTCCGTTGGAGGAGGTGGTGCGGAAAAGCCGAATTTTGATTCTGGGGGTGCCCCATCGGGCCTACCGGTCACTGAAAATTCCTGCGGCCAAGACGGTGGTGGATCCTTGGGGTCTGATCCGTTGAAACCTTCCTGTGTGCTGTTGCTTTCCGAGCACCAGTTCCTAGCGGATTCCGCCGAGGATTACTGCCGGAGACTCTTCACGGTTGAGTACTGTGAACGAAGAAGCCGGCAGAATGCCGCGTTTCCCGAGGCGTTGGAAAATTTGCTGGCGGGAACACCGGTGGACTACCTTTTCAGCTTTCTCTCCCCAGTGATCGTTCCACGGCACGCCTTGGAGCGAGTGCGCCAGGGAGGCATCAACTTTCATCCCGGTCCCCCCGAGTGGCCGGGGGTGGGCTGCGCCAGCATGGCGTTATATTCCGGCGATGCCTCCTTCGGCGTGACCGCCCACCGGATGGAACCACGGGTTGATTCCGGGGAGATTTATGACGTCCGGCGGTTTCCGATTCTTTCCCAAGACGACTGCGAGGCGGTTTTTCGCAGAGCCATCGAACACTGCCTCATCCAATTTTATGCCATTTTGCCCATGTGCGCACGGCAGGAAATGCCCCCACCAACGAATTTGCGCTGGGCTCGGCGGGCCATCACGCGGCGGGAGTTTGAGGAATGGCTGGTTCTTCCGGATGATGCCTCCCGGGATGAATTGGAAAAAAGGATCCGTGCCGCGAAACATCCGCGGCTGCCTGGGCCTTTTCAATGGAGAAAAGGCGAGAAAGTTGATCTTGGCAGGATCGGTTAAAGGCTTGATGCCAGCGATGCCCTGGTGGCAGCCGGCCGCGTGTGGCGGAGAAAGAGGCAACCTGGAAAAAGTCATTGCATCAGCCTATTTCAATGAAGGCGAAGTCACGGATGAATTTGAGCGAAGGATCGCGGCGCGCTTGGGGAACGGTTTTACCGTGGCCGTCAGCAGTGGGACCAGCGCCTTGGCCTGCGCCCTCTTCTCCCTGAAAATCGGGGCGGGGGACGAAGTGTTGGTGCCGGATGTTACCTTTGTCGCCACCGCCAACGCGGTAACCCTGACGGGAGCCCGCCCGGTGATCGTGGATGTGGATCCTGCCTCCCTCGCCATGGATCCGGCGGCTGCGAAGAAGGCGATCACCGCCCGGACCAAGGCCATCCTTCCCGTCCATGTGAGCGGTCGGGCTGGGACTTTGGGGGAGATCTTAAATTTGGCTCGGGAAAAAGGACTGCCCGTCGTGGAGGATGCGGCCGAAGCCTTGGGGGTGATGGCCATGGGGAAACCGCTGGGAACCCACGGGGAGCTAGGATGTTTTTCTTTTTCCCCCAATAAGACCATCACTACCGGACAGGGTGGAATGGTGGTCACCCGGCGGCGGGAATTGGCACAACGAATTCGTGAATTAAAAGACCAAGGCAGGGCAGAAAGAGGAACCGGCGGTGACGATGCCCACCCAGCCCTGGGTTTTAATTTCAAACTTACCAACCTTCAGGCGGCCGTTGGGTTGGCCCAACTTCAGGATTTGGATCGGCGAATGCAAAGGATGAAGATTATCGGGGAGGTCTATCGGCGAGAGCTACGCGACGTGCCCGGAATACGGGTCTTTCCTGCTGATCTTGTGGGGGGAGAGATTCCCCAATGGACAGACGTTTTGACGGAAAGGCGTGATGAGCTCGTGCAGCATCTTCAGCAGCACGGCATGCAATGTCGCAAGTTTTGGCATCCATTGCATACCCATCTGCCCTATCGACATCCGGATTCAGAATTTCCAGTCAGTTCCCGGCTTGTGCCCCAAGCGCTTTGGCTGCCTTCCGCCTTTCAAATGGGAGAGGAGGAGGTTCGACGAGTCTGTTCTCAAATCCGCCGATTTCTTCTCAAAGGCTGAAACCGATGGAGCTGACGATTCTACTACCCGTCCGCAACGAGGGTTTGAATCTCAAAATCATGCTACAAATTCTCCGGGCGGTCGTGGAGGAGAGCCACGAGGTTCTCGTGGTGGTGGATCACGCGGAGGATTCAAGCATCCGTGTGGTGGAGGCCATCCGGCCGGCCTACCCGGAGCTACGCTGGATTTTGAACAGCAGTGGCCGAGGAGTGATTCATGCGATTCGTGCGGGCGTGAAGGCGGCCGAGGGCGAGGCGGTGATGATCTTTGCCGCCGATGAGGTCGGTCCGGTTTTGGCCATCGAGGACATGATGGCGCTGCTGCGGGAAGGTTGCGATTTTGTGTCCTGCACCCGCTACGCCCATGGGGGCCGGCGGCTGGGAGGATCTTGGCTGGGAGGAATCCTTTCCCGCGGTGCCAATTTCCTATTCCGGGCCTTGACCCGTTCCCCCTTCACGGATGCCACCACCGGGATCAAGCTTTTCCGCAAGGAAGTGTTTTCCGGATTGCATCTGGAAAGTCGGCCGGTGGGCTGGGCTTGTGCCTTTGAAATGGCCATCAAGGCCCAATATGCCGGCCTGCGTCTCGGAGAAGTTCCCATCGTTTCGATCGACCGACTCTACGGGGGTGAGTCCAGCTTTCGCCCTTGGCCCTGGATCCGTGAATACGGAAGGTGGTTTCTTTGGGGATGGGTGCACGGCCTGCGGCGAGGTCATGCCGGCAGTGGGCATGTCACCGTGCGCATCCCCGATCATTTTCGCTAGAAACAACTACCCCCATGCAAACTCAAAGCATTCTGGTAACCGGTGGTACCGGTTTCTTGGGGCGGTCTCTCGTCCGAAGCCTGCTCCAGGCCGGTCACGCCGTGCGGGTGCTGGACAATGAATCCCGGGGTTCGTCGCAGAAACTGGGGGAGGCCTTGGCAGGGGTGGATTTGCGGACAGGGGACATCCGTGACCCTGCGGTGGTTTTGCGTGCCATGAAGGGGATCGACCTCGTCTTCCATCTGGCTTACATCAACGGGACGGAGTTTTTTTACACCCGGGCCGGCGAAATCCTGGAAGTCGGGGTGAAAGGGATGGTGAACGTGCTGGATGCCTGTCGGGCTGCGGGCACGCGGCAGCTCTTTTTGGCCTCCAGCTCCGAGGTGTACCAAGAGCCTCCCCAAATTCCGACGCCGGAGTCCGTGCCCCTTTCGATCCCGGATGTCCTGAACCCGAGGTATTCCTACGGTGGTGGAAAAATCATCAGCGAGCTTCTGGCCCTGCACCAAGAGACCCGGCATTTTGACCGGGTGACGGTCTTCCGACCCCACAACGTCTACGGCCCGGACATGGGAAGGGAGCATGTAGTGCCACAGTTTGCGTTGCGTTTGCGGGAGCTTTTAAAAAAGGAGACCACCGGAAGCCCGGATTTCCCCATCCAGGGGACCGGCCGGGAAACACGCGCCTTCATCCATATCCGGGATTTCACCCGTGCCCTGCTGCTGCTTCTGGACGCGGGAAAGGACCGCGAAATTTATCATATCGGCACGGAGGAGGAGATCCCGATGGCGGATTTGGCCCGGATGGCTGCGCAGGAGGGGTTTGGCCGGGATATTCGGGTGGTTCCCGGTCCCCTCCGGAAGGGAAGTCCGGCCCGCCGTTGTCCCGAAACGGCAAAAATCCGCGCTTTGGGATTTGTCCCGGCAGTTTCCCTGCAAGAAGGCGTCCGGGAGACCGTGCGCTGGTACGCGCAGGCTCCCCGCGACAATCTCGAGAACGAGTGAGGAAAAAACTAAAATTCAACCCACGGGCCGCCGGCACCGGTGGGAGCGTCTTGGTGGAGCGCTGTCAGATCAGTGGCTCCCACGATCTGCGCAGCATTCTTTTTCTTGGTTTCCTGCCGCCCGTCAACACCATGGCGCCCATCGGCTGTCGCCCCGCCGAGCAACCGGCTTACCCCGCCGAGCTTCTGTATTGTCCCCAAAGTCATCTCGTCCAGCTGGGTTTGATTGTCGACCCTGCCATCCTCTTTCCCCCCCATTATGCTTACACCAGTGGAACCACCCGGATTTTGAGGGAAAACTTCGCGGAATTGCAGCGGGAAGTCGCGGGCTTATACCCCATGGTGCCGCAGGACTTGGTGGTGGATATCGGCTCCAACGACGGAACGCTGTTGGAAAACTTCCAAAAAGCGGGACAACGGGTTTGCGGAATCGAACCTACCCAGGCCGGCCGCATCGCCCGTAAAAAAAAGATCCCCACGTTGGAGGCGTTTTTCGGTCCGGCTTCCGCACGACAAGTCGTTCGAAAATACGGCCGGGCCCGGATCGTTACTGCCACCAATGTCTTTGCCCACATGGAGAATATCCACGAACTCACCCAGGCGGTCCTGACGATGCTCGACCGGAACGGCCTGTTTATTACCGAATCTCACTACCTCCTGCCGCTTTTGGAGACGTTGCAATACGACACCATTTACCATGAACACCTGCGCTATTACTCCCTGCACAGTCTGCGTTACTTATTGGAACAGCACGGTCTAGAGGTGGTTCATGCCCGGTCGATCCCCACCCATGGCGGGTCCATCCGGGTGTACGCGGCCCGGCGAGGCACCCGCCCGGTGCAGGACTCCGTCGACCGCATCCTCCGGGAGGAAGAGCGCAAACTTACCTGGAACGCTCTGATCGAATTCCGCCGCAAGGTTTCCCAGAGCAAGCTGGACCTGATGGCGCTGCTCCGGGGAATCCGCGCCGAGGGCAAACGGATCTACGGGGTAGGCGCCCCGTCGCGGGCCAGCACGCTGGTGAATTACGTGGGCTTGGATGATCAGATCATTGATTGTGTATTGGAAATCTCCGGATCCTATAAAATTGGAAAGTATATGCCGGGCACCCTGATTCCTGTTCTTGACGAGTCCAAGCTCCTGACCGACCAGCCAGAGTATGCCTTGCTGTTTTCCTGGCATATTGCAGAGGAGTTGACACAAAAACTGCGTCAAAAAGGTTTTCGGGGGCGTTTTGTGGCGCCCTTGCCTACTCCGCGGATCCTGAACTGAAAATTCCCAACCTCTCTGCGGCGCGGGCTTTCCATGGGTGAAGCCCAACGGCAGCCGGCGACGGATTTGAAAAAGGGGGTGGTCCCGTGGGGCTGGATTTCATGGGGAATGCTAGCCGCCTTCCTTACGGCTGCCTGGTTTTGGCTTTGGCCAAATTACCCTGCCCAAATTCTGGCCTTGGAAGAACCGGAATATACCCCGGAGGTTTTTCGTCTGGTTGCCGAAAAGCCCGGGAATTTTCGGGGAGACCCGGTGGGGTGGTACGCCTCGGATTATACCAAGGCCTCGGCAGTGTATTTCCTCCCCCAGATGCTCGCGGACCATGCGGATCCTCAAGGGATGGGCAAATTTTGGGTCTGGTTTCAATGGGTTGCGACCCCGCTTGTCCTTTCTTGGATTTGTCTGCAAAGCAGGCTGGGGTGGCAAACCGGCTGGTGGGCCGCCCTGCTCAGCCTCTGGGGAGCGCCGATGTGTTGGACCTGGGCTGGCGCGGGCCATGTGCTGCAGCAGCCCTATCCAGCCGGGGTGGCTTTTCCCCTGGCGCTGGCCGGGGTGTTTTGTTTTTGGCGAGGATTTCGGTGGATCTCGTTTTTGCTCCTTGGGCTGACGGTCTGGATCCATGTGGCCACCGCCTTTTACGCCACGGCCCTCTGTGGGGCGCTGGAACTGGGATCCGGGCGGGCAAGAAGGCTCCTGGACCGATCCTCGGTCCTTTGGTTCGCCGGGTTGGTCGGGATGTTTTTCTGGTATTATTTGAGCGTGGTGAGAGGAAGCGAAGGTGCTGCCGCCCCCTTGAGTCACGCGGAAATTCTGCACGGATTAAGAATGTACTGGCACTTTTTTCCCTGGTGGGAAGAACCGGCCCTTTGGAAAACCAAACTCACGGACGGTTTTGTGGGCATGGCACTTTTAATCACCGGGGCGGCTTGGGCAGCGAGCCGGAGGGATCTCTCCGGTGAGCCGAGCTTTCCCTGGATTTCCTTGGCATGGTTTGTTTTCATTTCGGTCCTGGCGGGGTTCCTCGTCCAGATGATGGAATGGGTCAACGGAATTCGGTTGATGCCCTTTCGGGCCGTTGGCTTGGCTTGGGGCTTGGCTTGGCCTTTTCTTCTTGCCGAGCTGATCCGGTCCATTCGCCAAGCCCGAATATCCGTGACGGGCGTGGCCGCCGGCATGGTTCTTCTGACGCTCCCATTCGTAAGCCAAAGCACATGGGGGAGATACGCTTTCGGCGGCGCTTCCGTGGTGTGGCTTTGGGGCCAGTTTGCGGGCAACGGGCGTTTCCGCGGCACGGCGGGCCAGCCCGTTCTGCTGGGGTGCCTGACCGTTGGCTTCGCCCTGCTGGGGGCGCTGTATTGGACGGCCCCGGAGCAGTGGATTTCCACGTTGGTTCAGCGGCTTGGCCGTGACCCCT
>Ga0194133_10009191_pt1 | contig 11366 bp, 10 predicted proteins | sample TA2KigOf40mmetaG_FD_155448 | JGI IMG/M metagenome (GOLD analysis project Ga0194133, IMG submission 155448) | Freshwater microbial communities from Lake Tanganyika, Tanzania - TA2015055 Kigoma Offshore 40m | ecosystem: Environmental > Aquatic > Freshwater > Lake | place: Tanzania: Lake...
CGGTGGCTGATTACCGCGCCCAGAAACGCGGCGGCCGCGGCAAGCAGGCGACAACGACCAAGGACGACGATTTCGTCGAGAAGCTGTTCATCGCCAACACCCACGACTACATCCTGTGCTTCTCCAACCGCGGTCGTGTCTACTGGATCAAGGTCTACGAAGTGCCGCAGGGCAGCCGCGCCTCGCGCGGCAAGCCCATCGTCAATCTTGTGCCGCTGATGGAGCACGAGAAGATCACCGCGATCCTGCCGGTCAAGGACTTTGACGATGAGCATTTCGTGTTCATGGCCACCGCCACCGGGACCGTCAAGAAAACCGCGCTGTCGGCTTTTTCGCGTCCGATGGCCAAGGGCATCATTGCGGTCAACCTCGACGACGGCGACTACCTGATCGGTGTTGCGATCACCGACGGCAAGCAGGACATCATGCTGTTCTCCGACGCCGGCAAGGCGGTGCGCTTCAGTGAAACCGAGGTGCGCGCGATGGGCCGTGCCGCGGCGGGTGTGCGCGGCATGAAGCTGCAGGGCAAGCAGAAGGTCATTTCGCTGCTCACTGCCGGCGACGAGGAAAAATCGGTGCTGACCGCGACCGAAAACGGTTACGGCAAACGCACCCCGGTTGCCGAATACACCCGCCACGGTCGCGGCACCCAGGGCATGATCGCGATCCAGGCGAGCGACCGCAACGGCATGCTGGTCGGCGCCCAGCTGGTCACCAAGGACGACGAGATCATGCTGATCACCACCGGTGGCGTGCTGATCCGTACCCGCGTCAAGGAAGTCAGGGAGCAGGGCCGTTCGACCCAGGGCGTGCGCCTGATCAACCTCGACGAGGGCGAGAAGCTCGTTGGCATGGAAACCATCGTCGAGACGGACGAAGACGAAGAGTAGGCGCGCAGGATCGGGGAATGCGGATGGGGATCGAGATGATCCCTGACGCAGTCCTCCCTCACGGCAACCCCAACCCAATTACCCAATCCTCAAACCTGAAAATGGCCAGATTATTCAATTTCAGCGCCGGTCCGGCGGTTTTGCCGGAGCCGGTATTGCAGCAGGCCGCCGCGGAAATGCTCGACTGGCATGGCAGCGGAATGTCGGTGATGGAGATGAGCCACCGCGGCAAGGAATTCATCGACATCCACGCCAGGGCCGAAGCCGACCTGCGCGAGCTGATGGCAATCCCGAAGAACTACAAGGTGCTGTTCCTGCAGGGCGGTGCCTCCGCGCAGTTCGCGCTGATTCCGATGAACCTGCTGCGCGGCAAATCCGGTGCTGACTACGTCAACACCGGGCAGTGGTCGAAAAAAGCCATTACCGACGCGAAGAAATACTGCAAGGTCAACGTCGCGGCGACTTCGGAGCCCGACAGCTACACCCGGGTGCCGAAGCAGTCGGAGTGGAAGCTGGATCAGGATGCCGCTTACATGCATGTCACCACCAATGAGACCATCGGCGGCGTCGAATTCCACTGGGTGCCGGACACCGGCGCCGTGCCGCTGGTGGCCGACATGTCCTCGCACATCCTGTCGCGGCCGATGGATGTTTCCCGCTACGACCTGATCTATGCCGGCGCGCAGAAAAACATCGGCCCCGCGGGCCTGACCATCGTCATCGTGCGTGATGACCTGATCGGTCAGGCCATGCCGCAGACACCGACCGTGTTCGACTACAAGGTGCAGGCCGACAACGATTCGATGTCGAACACGCCGTCAACCTACGCCATCTACATCGCCGGACTGGTGTTCGAGTGGCTGAAAAAGCAGGGTGGCGTTGCGGCGATGGAGAAAGTCAACCGCGCCAAGGCGGCTCTGCTCTACGATTACCTCGACCGTACCGAGTTCTACCACTCGCCGGTGGCGCGCGACGACCGTTCCCTGATGAACATCCCGTTCACGCTGCGCAACGAAGCGCTCGACAAGGCCTTCATCCAGGAGTCGGAGGCCGCCGGGCTGTTCCAGCTCAAAGGTCACCGCTCGGTGGGCGGCATGCGTGCCTCGATCTACAACGCAATGCCGGTCGAGGGTGTGAAGGCCCTCGTGGGTTTCATGCAGGAATTCGAGCGCAAGCATGGCTGAACCTTTCCGCATCCTCACGCTGAACTCGATCGCCGCGGTCGGATTGCAGCGTTTTCCGAAAGACCGCTATGCCGTGGCGGGCGACACCGCCAACCCCGATGCCGTCGTGGTGCGATCCCACGACATGCACAAGATGGAAATACCGGCCAGCGTCAAGGCCATCGGTCGCGCTGGCGCCGGCACCAACAACATTCCGGTGGACCGGATGAGCCAGCGCGGCGCGCCGGTGTTCAACGCGCCCGGCGCCAATGCCAATGCGGTGAAGGAGCTGGTGATCGCGGCGCTGCTGATCGCCGCGCGCAACCTGGTGCCTGCAGTGCGCTTTGTCGACGGCCTCAAGGGTGATGACGAAACCCTGCACAAGCTGGTCGAGGACGGCAAAAAACACTTCGCCGGCGTCGAGCTACCGGGGCGCACGCTTGGGGTGATCGGGCTGGGCAAGATCGGCAGCCTGGTTGCGGATGCGGCGATCAAGCTCGGCATGGACGTGCTCGGCCATGACCCGGAAATCACTGTCGATGCCGCCTGGAGCCTGCCCTCCCAGGTGAAGAGGGCGCACTCCATTGAAGAGGTGATGAAGGCCGCGGATTTTGTGACCCTGCATGTGCCGCTGGTCAAGGCGACTCGAGGCCTGATCAACGCCCAGCGCCTGCAGTTGCTGCACAAGGGCGCCGTGCTGCTCAACTTCTCGCGTGACGGCATCGTGGACGACGACGCGGTGCTGGAGTCGCTGGCTGCGAAAAAGCTCAAGGCCTACGTCTGCGACTTCCCGGCGCAAAAACTTTCCGGTCACCCGCAGGTGGTGGCCTTGCCCCATCTCGGCGCCTCGACGCGCGAGGCCGAGGATAATTGCGCGGTGATGGTGGTCGACCAGGTGCGCGATTTCCTCGAGAACGGCAACATCCGCAACGCGGTCAATTTTGCCGATGCGGTGATGCCGCGCGAGTCCGATTACCGCGTTGCCATTGCCAACGCCAACGTGCCCAACATGGTGGGCCAGATTTCGACGGCGATGGCGCGTGCGGGACTCAATATCCACAACATGCTCAACAAGTCGCGCGGCGACATGGCCTACACCCTGGTCGATGTCGACAGCGCGGTGCCTGATGCCCTGATCGCCGAACTGTCCGCCATCCAGGGCGTGCTCGCCGTAAGATATCTACCCGCCAACCGTCCCTGAGCAGCCCTGCAACGATGGCCGATACCCTCGCCAGCATCCGCAGCAAGATCGACGCGCTCGATGCGCGCCTGGTGAAGCTGCTGTCGGCGCGGGCGAAGCTGGCCCAGCAGGCCTGGCATGCCAAGGGTAATGTCTCCGCCTACAAACCCGAGCGCGAGGCCCAGGTGCTGCGCCGGGTGCGCGAACTGAACGGGGGGCCGCTATCTGCCGAGGCGCTGACCCGGCTGTTCACCGAAATCATGTCGGCCTGCCGCGCGCTCGAGGAGCAGATGGCCGTGGCCTACCTCGGCCCCGAAGGCACCTTCAGCCAGGAGGCCGTGGTCAAGCATTTCGGATCCGCCACCGGCGGCCGGCCGCAGTCCAGCATCGACGAGGTGTTTCGCGCGGTGGAGTCCGGTGAATCTGCCTACGGCGTGGTGCCGGTGGAGAATTCCACCGAGGGCGCCGTCGGCCGCACCCTCGACCTGCTGCTGAGCACTTCCATGCGCATCTGCGGCGAGGTCAGCCTGCCGGTGCGGCAGAACCTGATGAGCAACGCGGCGGACCGCAAGGCCATCCGTACGGTGTATTCGCATACCCAGAGCCTTGCCCAGTGCCAGGGCTGGCTGGCGCGGCACCTGCCCGATGCCGAGCGCGTGGCCGTGGTCAGCAACGCCGAGGCGGCGCGGCTGGCCGCGAAGGACAAACGTGCGGCAGCCATTGCCAGCCGTACCGCGGCCGGGCTCTACGGCCTCAAGCTGCTGGCGCGCAACATCGAGGACGATCCGAAGAACACCACGCGTTTTGCGGTGATCGGCCGCGAGGATGCCGCACCCTCCGGCAACGACAAGACTTCCCTGATCCTGTCCACGCGCAACGTGCCCGGCGCCATCCACGACCTGCTTACCCCGCTGGCGCAGCACGGAGTGAGCATGACCCGCCTGGAGTCGCGTCCGGCGCGCACCGGGCGCTGGGAATACGTGTTCTACATCGATATCGAGGGCCATAGCACCGAGGCCCGGGTCGCGCAGGCGCTGGCGGCGCTGGAAGCCAGGGCGGCGATGCTCAAGCTGCTCGGTTCCTATCCCGTGGCCCGCTGAACCCTGGCGCGCTGATTTTTATAAGTATTTGTTTTTATGAAATAATTTGTTATGAGTGCCTGCGACCTCGCCCCCGGCTATATCCGCGCCATTGCGCCCTACCAGCCGGGCAAGCCGACCTCGGAACTGGCGCGTGAACTGGGCCTGGACGAAGCCTCGATCATCAAGCTCGCTTCCAACGAGAATCCGCTCGGTGTCAGCCCGAAGGCGCTCGCGGCGATGCGCGCGCTGCTCGACGGACTGGCGCGTTATCCCGACGGCAACGGTTTCGAACTGAAGCAGGCGCTGTCGCAGCGCTTCGGCGTCGCGCAGGACCGGATCGTGCTCGGCAACGGTTCCAATGATGTGCTGGAACTCGTGGCGCGGGCCTTCCTCGCGCCGGGCCTGTCCGCGGTGTATTCGCAGCATGCGTTTGCGGTCTATCCGCTGGCGGTGCAGGCCGTCGGCGCCAAAGGCATCGAAGTGCCTGCGAGGAATTTCGGTCATGACCTTGATGCGATGGCGGCGGCGCTGCGCCCCGACACCCGGATCGTGTTCCTCGCCAATCCCAATAATCCCACCGGCACCTTCATTGCGGGCGGGGACGTCGAAAAGTTCCTGGCGAAGCTGCCGGCTGAAGTGCTGGTGGTGCTGGATGAGGCCTACACCGAATATCTGCGCCCTGATTTCCGCTACGACAGCATCCGCTGGCTGAACAGCCATCCCAATCTGGTCATCACCCGTACTTTTTCCAAGGTGTACGGCCTGGCCGGACTGCGCGTCGGTTACGCGTTGGCCGCTCCCGCTGTCGCTGACCTGATGAATCGCGTGCGCCAGCCGTTCAACGTCAACAGCCTGTCGCTGGCCGCGGCGGCGGCGGCACTGGGCGATGAGGCGTTCATCCGCGAAAGTTACGAACTCAATTGCCGCGGCATGGACCAGATCGTTGCCGGCCTGGGCAGGCTCGGTCTGCAGCACATACCTTCGTACGGCAATTTCGTGACCTTTGCCGTGCCGAAGGCGGCTGAAGTGTTCCAGAAACTGCTGCGCCTCGGCGTCATCGTGCGTCCGATCGCCGCATACGGCATGCCGGGCCATCTGCGCGTGTCGATCGGGCTGGAAGCCGAGAATGCGCGCTTCCTTGACGCGCTGAAGCAGGCACTGGCCTGACGGTCATGACCGCGAAACCGCGCCTTACCAAAATCAGGTTCAACAAGCTGGTGGTGATCGGCGTCGGGCTGATCGGCGGGTCCTTCGCGCTGGCGCTGAAAAAAGCAAAGCTGGTGAAGCAGGTGGTCGGCGTCGGCCGCAGCCGCGGCAACCTGAAGGATGCGCTGCGCCTGGGTGTCATCGATCAGGCCGAAACCGATGCGGCCAGGGCCGTGGCCGGCGCAGACCTGGTGCTGGTCGGCGCGCCGGTGGGGCAGATGCCGGGAATCTTTGCGCGCATCGCGCCGGCTCTGTCGCCGCAGACGGTGGTCACTGATGCCGGCAGCACCAAGCAGGACGTGATTGCCGCGGCACGGCGCCACCTTGGCGCGCATTTTTCGATGTTCGTGCCCGCGCATCCGATCGCCGGCACCGAGCACAGCGGCGCTGCCGCCGCCTTTCCGGAACTGTTCCGCGGGCGCAACCTGATCCTGTTGCCGCAGCAGGAAACCAGGGCTTCCGCGCTGCGCCTAGTGAAATCGGCCTGGCAGGCCTGCGGTGCGCGCATCGTCCGGCTGGATGCGGCCGAACACGACGAGATATTCGGCGCAGTCAGCCATCTGCCGCATGTGATCGCCTTCGCACTGATGAACCAGCTGGGCCGGCGTCGTGACGCGAAACGCCTGCTTGGTTTTTCCGGCGGCGGGCTGCGCGACACCGTGCGCATTGCCGGCAGTTCCCCGGAAATGTGGCGCGACATCTGCATCGCCAACCGGGAGGCGCTGCTGCCGCTGCTCGATGGCAGCATCGCAGAGCTTGAGGCTGCGCGTGACGCGCTGGCCAACGCCGACGGCGACGCGCTGGAGGCGATGTTCCGCGGCGGACGGGAAGCCCGCGCGCGGTGGCTGCTCAAGAACGCGAAATGAGCGCGGCACGCCGCGAGTTCCTGGACCTCGGGCCACTGCGCGATGCGCGCGGCACGGTGCGCCTGCCCGGGTCGAAGAGCATTTCCAACCGTACGCTGCTGCTGGCAGCGCTGGCCGAAGGCACGACCGTGCTGCGCGAGGTGCTCGATTCCGACGACACCCGTCACATGCTGGCGGCCCTGCGCGTGCTGGGCGTGATTTGCGAGGACGCGGGTCCGCGTGCGATCCGTGTGCAGGGCGCCGGCGGCGCTTTTGCGGTGAAGCAGGCGGAACTGTTCCTCGGCAACGCCGGCACCGCGGTGCGGCCGCTGACCGCCGTGCTTGCACTGTGCGGGGGCGAATACCGCATTGACGGCGTGGCGCGCATGCACGAGCGGCCCATCGGCGACCTGGTTGATGCGCTGCGCCAGCTGGGCGCAGCGATCGATTACACCGCAAATGCAGGCTTCCCGCCTCTGGCCATTCATGCCGGTGCGATTCGCGGGCGCGATGAGGTTTCAATCCGCGGCAATGTCTCCAGCCAGTATCTGACCGGCCTGCTGATGGCCCTGCCGCTGCTGCGACGGCGCACGCGGGTGGTGATCGACGGCGAGCTGATTTCCAAGCCCTACGTCGAGATCACGCTCAATGCAATGCGCCAGTTCGGCGTCATCGTGGAACGCGAGGGCTGGGCCGCATTCACGGTGCCCGGTGACGCCCGCTATGCCAGCCCGGGCGAGCTCTACGTTGAAGGTGATGCCTCTTCGGCTTCGTATTTCCTGGCCGCGGGGGCGATTGCCGGCCTGCGCGGTGGCGGGCCCGTGCGCGTGGAAGGCGTAGGCCGCGACAGCACGCAGGGCGACGTGCGCTTTGCCGATGCGCTGGCGCAGATGGGCGCCGAGGTGCGCATGGGGCCGAACTGGATCGAGGCGGGAGCGGAAGCCGCTGCGCGCGCCGCGGGGCGTTTGCGCGCGATTGACCTCGATTGCAACCATATCCCGGACGCGGCCATGACCCTCGCGGTTGCCGGCCTGTTCGCCGACGGACCGACTCGTCTGCGCAACATCGCCAGCTGGCGGGTCAAGGAAACCGACCGCATAGCCGCCATGGCGAAGGAGCTCGCCAAACTGGGCGCGCAGGTGGAGGAGGGCAGCGATTACCTGGTGATCACGCCGCCCCGGCAGTGGCGCAGCGCGGCCATCGATACCTATGACGATCACCGCATGGCGATGTGCTTTGCGCTGGCGGCTTTCGGCGGCGCGGCCCTGCGCATCAACGATCCGGACTGTGTGGCCAAGACCTTTCCCGAGTTTTTCGGGGTGCTGTCGGGGATTACCAGCTGATGGCGACGGCGGGCAACCAGGTCCCGGTCATTGCCATTGACGGCCCCTCGGCCTCGGGCAAGGGCACCGTGGCGGCGGCCGTGGCGCAGCAGCTCGGCTGGCATTACCTCGACAGCGGCGCGCTGTACCGGATCGTCGGCCTGGCCGCCGGGGATCGCGGACTGGATCTCGACAATGATGCAGAAATATCCCGTATCACATTGAATCTAAAGATAAATTTTGATGATGACCGGGTGCTGCTCGACGGTCTCGATGTCGGCCAGCGGATCCGGGGCGAGGCGGCCGGGGCCGCTGCCTCACGGGTCGGCGCCTTGCCCGGCGTGCGCCAGGCCTTGCGGGCGCTGCAACAGGGCTTCCGCCGCCCCCCGGGACTGGTCGCCGACGGGCGCGACATGGGGTCGGTGGTGTTCCCCGATGCGGTGCTCAAAATCTACCTCACCGCAAGCGCGGAAGAGCGGGCTGAAAGACGCTATAAGCAGTTGATCGCAAAGGGAACGGGTGCTAGTATGGCCGCCCTTTTGCGGGACATCCGCGAGCGTGATTTTCGCGACATCCATCGCGCTGCGGCACCCTTGCTGAAGTGTCCTGACGCCGTCGAAATCGATTCCACCGCCATGCCGGTGGAAGCGGTGGTGGCCCGGGTCCTGCAGTTGTTTCACAGGCGTTAAACTGGCTTTGCCTGGCTTCACCGGTGCCGCGGAACACCAAATTCCGCGGTTTGTTCAACCCACTCCCGTTTCTGCAACGGGTGTGATAACCTGCTGATTCCAATGATGAAAACCTCCCCCCAGGCCGCCCCGGCGGTTGCCACTGAAAGCTTTGCCGCGCTCTTCGAAGAGAGCCTGTCGCGCAAGGAAATGCGCATCGGCGAAGTGATTACCGCCGAAGTGATCCGCGTCGACGATAATTTCGTCGTCGTCAACGCCGGCCTGAAGTCGGAAAGCTATGTCCCGGCTGAAGAATTCCGCAACGACCGCGGTGAAATCGAAGTCAAGTCCGGCGACTTTGTCAGTGTCGCCATCGAATCCCTCGAAGACGGCTACGGCGAGACCCGCCTGTCGCGTGACAAGGCCAAGCGCCTCGCTGCCTGGATGGCGCTGGAAGATGCGCTGGAGAAGGGCAACATCGTCGAAGGCGTCATCACCGGCAAGGTGAAGGGCGGCCTCACCGTGATGATCAACGGCATCCGTGCCTTCCTGCCGGGTTCGCTGGTCGATACCCGTCCGGTCAAGGACACCACGCCGTACGAAAACAAGCAGATGGAGTTCAAGGTCATCAAGCTCGACCGCAAGCGCAACAACGTCGTCGTGTCGCGCCGTGCCGTGCTTGAAGCGAGCCAAGGTGAAGAGCGCGCCAAGCTGCTCGAGACCCTGCGCGAAGGACTCACCGTCAAAGGCATCGTCAAGAACATCACCGACTACGGTGCGTTCGTGGACCTGGGCGGCATTGACGGCCTGCTGCACATCACCGATCTGGCATGGCGCCGGGTCAAGCATCCGTCCGAAATGCTCAGCGTCGGCGACGAGGTCACCGCCAAGGTGCTGAAGTTCGACCAGGAAAAGAACCGCGTCTCGCTGGGCATGAAACAGCTGGGCGAGGATCCCTGGGTCGGCCTGTCGCGCCGCTATCCGCCGAAGACCCGCCTGTTCGGCAAGGTGTCGAACCTCACCGACTACGGCGCGTTCGTCGAGATCGAGCCGGGCATCGAAGGCCTGGTGCACGTCTCGGAGATGGACTGGACCAACAAGAACGTGCATCCCTCGAAGGTTGTTCAGCTGGGCGACGAAGTCGAGGTCATGGTGCTCGAGATCGACGAGGACCGCCGGCGCATTTCGCTGGGCATGAAGCAGTGCATGGCGAATCCCTGGGAAGAGTTCTCGATGAACTTCAAGAAGGGCGACAAGGTAAAGGGCCAGATCAAGTCGATCACCGACTTCGGCATCTTCATCGGCCTGGCCGGCGGCATCGACGGCCTGGTGCACCTGTCCGACCTGTCCTGGAATGCGCCCGGCGAGGAAGCCGTGCGCAACTACAAGAAGGGCGAGGAAGTGGAAGCCCAGGTGCTGTCCATCGATGTCGAACGCGAGCGCATCTCGCTCGGCGTCAAGCAGCTCGAGGGCGATCCCTTCTCGAGCTATGTCGGCGGCCACGAGAAAAACACTGTGGTGACCGGCACCGTCAAGGCGATCGATGCCAAGGGTGCAGTGATCGCGCTCGACGGCGACATGGAAGGCTACCTGCGTGCATCGGAAGTTTCGCGTGACCGCGTGGAAGACATCCGCACCAAGCTGAAAGAGGGTGACTCGGTCAAGGCGATGATCATCAACATCGACCGCAAGAACCGCACGATCAACCTGTCGATCAAGGCCAAAGACCTCGCGGAGGACACCGAAGCCATGCAGAAACTGGCTTCGGACAAGCAGGCGAGCACGGGAACGACCAATCTGGGCGCCCTGCTCAAGGCCAAGCTCGACACTGCCAATACTTAACAATAAGCACCATAAGGGAGCATCATGACCAAGTCGGAGTTGATCGCGAAACTGGCCGCGCGCTATCCGCAGCTCGTGGCCAAGGACGCCGAACTGGCAGTGAAGATGATTCTGGACGCGATGGGCAAAAGCCTGTCGCAGGGCCAGCGCATCGAAATCCGCGGCTTTGGCAGTTTCGGACTCAACTACCGACCGCCCCGCACCGGGCGCAACCCTAAGTCGGGTGAACGCGTGCAGGTGCCGGCGAAGCATGTTCCGCATTTCAAGGCCGGCAAGGAACTGCGCGAGCGCGTCGACATCAAGAAATAACGGACGAGGCATCGTTCCCTGTGGCGGCATGGCCGATCGGCCATGCCGCTTTTTTGTGTGCCGTATTTGTGTGCCGTATTTGTGTGCCGTATCCGTCTGCTGCTGCCAACCCGGGCACGGGGCGGCGACATGATATTCTCGCCCTGTCATGCGTTACCTGAGCTGGGCCGTCAAAGGCGCGCTGTTCCTGCTGATCCTGTCCTTTGCCGTGGTCAATACCGACCCGGTAACGGTGCGCTACTACCTCGGCCATCAGTGGCAGGCACCGCTGGTGCTGGTGCTGCTGGTGGCCCTGTGCCTTGGCGCCGCCCTGGGCCTGCTGGTGGGGCTGGTGCAGACGCTGAGGCTGCGCCGGCGCATCGCCGCGCTGGAGCGCGAACTGCAGGCGCTGCGTCAGCCGCCGTCGCCGCCGCTGCCTCCCTCGGATCTTCTGTGAGCGTGTAGAAGGCATGGACATCGAACTGTGGTGGCTGCTGGCGTTGCCGCTGTTTTTCGCGCTGGGCTGGCTGGCCGCGCGTGTCGACATCCGCCAGCTGGTGTCCGAATCGCGTCTGTTGCCGGCCTCTTACTTCAAGGGGCTCAATTTCCTGCTCAACGAGCAGCCCGACAAGGCGATCGAGGCCTTCATCGAGGTTGCCCGCGTCAATCCGCAGACCATCGAGCTGCATTTCGCGCTGGGCAGCCTGTTCCGCCGCCGTGGCGAGGTCGAGCGCGCCATCCGCATGCACCAGAACCTTGCCGAGCGCGAGGACCTTGCCCAGGAACAGAAGCTGCAGGCGGTGCTCGAGCTGGCGCAGGATTACCTGAAGGCGGGTCTGCTCGACCGCGCCGAAGAACTGTTCCTGCGGCTGGACGGCAC
>Ga0194133_10009192_pt1 | contig 11365 bp, 9 predicted proteins | sample TA2KigOf40mmetaG_FD_155448 | JGI IMG/M metagenome (GOLD analysis project Ga0194133, IMG submission 155448) | Freshwater microbial communities from Lake Tanganyika, Tanzania - TA2015055 Kigoma Offshore 40m | ecosystem: Environmental > Aquatic > Freshwater > Lake | place: Tanzania: Lake Tanganyika...
CTTGGGCCACCAAGGCCTTGCCGAGGAAACTAGGGGTCACCTTGGCTGAGAGGTCATAGTCACCTGACCGAGAATAAAGATCTAAGGTTGTGGGTTTAATGCCTATGGCTGCCCATACCAGCAATTTTTCAACCCCGGATTGCAAAAAAAATCAACTAGGCACACTCAGTCAGGGTTTTAGTATAATCTGCAGTGACAATAGACTTCTAAGGCGGCACTCTTTTAAAGATGTTGACTGTGCATTAACATCGGATGAGTCTATACTGCACAAGATTATTATAAGGGTAAGGCACCCCCAGTAATCCTAACTCAGCTTTTAAGCGAGCTTGTTTAGCTTCAGCTTGTTAGTAATTAAGCTTCAATTAGAACTTAATTCTGCCTAGTTAAGCATCAAAAGGGGACTGCAATCTTAGAAACAAACCTACACTGCATCGTTTTGTGGTTTTCTATGTTGTACTACACAGGTGAAAAGGATTTAGAGGAGCTCACCAGAGACCACAGGGTACAAATAGGGACCTCAACCCTCACCCCAAGGTCAACTAAGCCAAACCTTCAAAGTTATGTGTGCTGCTAAAGCAGTAAAGGCTAAGTTATACGGTCATTTTTGGGCCATTTTTGCACTATTTCTTGGCCGTTTGGGTTGCAACAAAAAACCGGCCTGAAAATGGCCTAAAAATGGTGCAAAAATGCCTATGAAATTCAGTCTAAGGACTGAGGTACACAGCCATTTTGAGGCCATTTTTGAGCCGTTTTCAGGCCGTCTTTTTTGTTGCCACCCAAACGGCCCAAAAATGGCCCCCAAACGGTGCAAAAATGCCTGTGTAACTCGGCCTTTAAAGCTAGATTTTAGGATTAAATGCTGATTTACACAGCCATTTTTGCACCATTTTTGGGCTGTTTTTTGGCCGTTTGGGTGGCAATATAAAAACCAGCCTAAAAATGGCACAAAATGGCCAAAAAACAGTGCAAAAATGCCTGCATAACTCAGCCTTTAGTCTGATAAGATTCCAATTAAAAGTCAATAAGTTGCACCAAAGTCATCAACTTTTTCTTGTCTTTAAATCTGTAGCTCGTTCACAACAAACAGCCGATAGGACTTCAAAACTTGCGGGAAGAGTATTTTGTTAAACTGATGTTGTCAATGTTGTTAACAAATACAATCCTCTTCAGCTCAAAATGAGTACTTTTCACACTCTTCCTCCAGATACTGTGGGTCTTATTCGCAGTGGTCAAGTTATTTCATCAATATTTTGTGTTGTTAAGGAGCTAATGGAAAATGCCATCGATGCTGAGGCATCAAGCATTGAGATAAGGTAGATGTTAAACTTTTAAAAGATTTTTGTTCCTACGCACCTCTTCATTTATGTCATTTTAAACACTTCATTTTTGTACCACGTTATATAGTGTCTTCACTTATGTAAAACAACTTTGAAGGTCGATGCATTAAAAAAGTAATGTTTGGTGACTAAATCGCGATTGCCCCCAAGTGCCTGACTATCCGGGTGCACTTTAGTCTTGAACTTTCAGACCCAATCAAGCCCAAGTGGTTTTTGCCTTGGCACACTCCATTTGCTCCTCTAAATCACCCCAAAGTCTTAAAATTTAGGTTTTCAAGGGAGTTTGAAAAATTATGTGAAACAAGCTTTTTTTAAGACTTGAAGACTACGGCCTAGAGCTTGTCGAGGTAAAAGACAATGGGACTGGTGTGCGAAAATCAGACCTCGAACTCATCACAGCACCATACACAACATCAAAAATTGCCACCTTTGATGATTTGGTAAATAGACTTTTTTGTTAGCTGCAAAAAACAAGTTGATAAGATTCACTGAAATTTTTTTGATATACAACAGACAAGTGAAAAACTGAAAAGCTATGGCTTTCGAGGCGAGGCTCTTAACTCATTGTGTGCTGTATCTGAAGTCGAGATTACAACCAAAACCAGTCAAGATGCAGCAGGAGCTGTTGCAATATTTGACAAAAATGGAAAAATACTAAATATATCCAATATTGCTGCAACTCTTGGTACCATCGTAAAAGTAAGAAAACTCTTTGAAAATGTCCCTGTTAGAAGAAGTTATTACGAAAGCAGTAAATCAAGGAAAGAAGATGATCTGAAGAAAAGTAAGCAATATTTAGATGTTCTATATTGACTTTTCAATGCAGTTTATTTTCAGTTAAGCATCTGATTATGGGTTACGCTCTTATCATCCCCCAGCTTCGAGTTGTATTTCACATAGGGAAGAAAGAAGTACTGAGAAAGCTTCCTTGTTCAAATCAAAGTCAAAGTATTGGTCAAGTCATTGGGACAGATATGCTCAAACAATTAAAGGAGATTCAGATCGAAGTAGGAGATTCAGGTATCAAATCAATAAAAGAAAACTTTTTTTTTGACCTGATCAATTGACCCAAAATTATTCTAGAACTGATTGGGACGATGCTTGTACCATCCAATGATAATTTATCAATGAAACTTGCAAGTAAAACGAGTCCAGAAAAGACGTTTTTCTTTGTAAATAAACGACTTGGTAAGTTTAATCACGCACTTTTAAATTCATAGCGGTAAGTGTAAAAAAATTGCCAATTTTAGTAATAGACAAGTCCCTTGACCGTGTTATTCGAAAATGCTTCCCTTTGGATCGATATCCTTTGGCGATAGTTTCAATACAAGTGAAACCAGATCTGGTGGATGTCAACTTAGAGCCATCAAAGATGACTGTCTTAATAAGGTTTTTCTTAGAAAAAAGTTTCTATCCATTATTGAAATTCAATTCTAAGAATTTGTCTCACAGGTGTCAAAAAGAGTTTGTAATTACGATTGAAAACCTCTTGCTCACCCATTACGAGTCCAAAACTAGTGAAGAACAGCAGTCAAACATTCCAATAATTGAACCCAGTAAAAATATCAATTCAAAAGCTCCAAATGCCAATGAAATTCTGTCTGAAAAATCTGTTGTCTCCACCTTCGAAAAAATTGTTGAAAATGGTTCAAAGTCTGATCTAGACTTGAACTTTGTATCTCATAGTTCAAAGGAAAATTATTTGGTTTCAGACCCAACTGTGTCAAAAGAACCACCATTTCCCAAGTCTCCAATCACATTACAGTTTCCGTCTACCAAAGCAATATCTGATACTTCATCAAGAAGTACTCGAAATGATCCATTTGATGCTGAAGCTTTTCAACATAAAGAGCCTATACAAATGGTGGCAGATCGAAATGTTAGAGAGGATAAAGGTTAGTTTGCTTTACATAAACCTTGCAAACATCAAGATTAAACTTTATTTTTACCAGGATTGAGGACTTCTGAAACTGGACAACTCAAATCTTCAGAAATTTCACCTTTTTCATTCAGTAAAAGATCATCTAATGCAGCTTTTTCATCAATGAACGAGAATTTCGAAATGGAAAATTTGTCAATGAATCATCAAAAAAAGCGTGTCAAGTATGGCTGTTTCATTTTAGAATTTTAAAATAATTCACTGAAAGATTGATTTTTTTTAGATACAATGATCCCTCTCAGCCTAAAATTGTAGACTTTATTTCCACGAAAAATGACAATGCAGAAAATGTGAAGATCCAAAATGTTAAGGACGACGAATCAAATTTTTAGCTTTTTTCCAAACAACAAACTAATTTATTTAAACTTGATCAGGGAGACATTTCCTCTGAAAATCCTGTCGTATCTTGGAGCAGAGGCAACAGTGTTTTAGACACGCAGGGTGAAATTATTTGTCCTGTATTAATTGGAAATCCAAACCAGCTCAAAGAAAAAATTCCTAAGAAAGATTCACGGTAGTAACACATTTAGACTAGCTTATTATTCCTTGTAAAAAAAATGAAAATAGGATTCGACAACCTTCCATTGAAAGTGAAGTTATGAAAGAAAGCCAATCTGTAAAAGAAAAACCAACTCCTGAAAAAACACATCCAAGATTTAGAACTGAACATAAGATTTCTTTTGATTTGAAGAAAATTAAGGTGTATAGAAAATTTGAACTAATCTTACTTTTAAAGTAATTCTAATCTGAATTTTAAATCAGGATTCAACTGCAACCATGCCAAGTCCAACATCGAAGGTCCAAATAATTGGACAGTTAAATCCAAGTGGTTTTTGGATGTTTCAAAGCAATGACGGCTGTATCAATTTACTAAACCACCATCGTGTGATTGAAGTCGACATTTTCAAAAGGCTCATGAAATCTCAAAGACTACCATCTGCACCTCTGGCGAGAGGTCCATTAGAGCTCACTGGTATTTAAAACATAATCTTATTATTAAATATTGTTAGACCTTCGATTCAATTCTAGGTGAAAGCAAATGGACTCCATCATTTTCTTCGACCTTAAAAGAACTCTCTGAAGTAAATCAAAAATCTTTTTCAATGTCAGATCCAAGATTGATTTTGAATGGAATCGTCATACAGGTTGAGTTAAAACAAATCCTCCTTTTATAACGTGAATATCACCAAAAGAAATACTTAGGCTCGACCTGAAATAGATCGTTACCTTTTGACTGGTGTTGCTAGTTGTGTAAACTTCATGGGATCAGACGATGTCATTGAAATTCTCAAAGTTATTTCTACAAAGCCAAATGCTACTATTGAAGAATGCAGGCCACTCAAAGTGAAGGTAAAAGATAATCAATCAAATATTAGCTTTTCCCTCCAAAGAAAGATTTTTTCAGAACTATTTGATGGCTGAGTCAGTTCGTTTGATGCGTCAAGGTTCGCCACAAGTAGACTATGAAACAGTCGAGAATCTTCTTGAAATCATAGACAGGGAAAAGATTGAAAAATGTTTGCATGAAAGTTGCGTTTATGAACGTCTTATAAATATTGATGAACTGTCTCAACCAGCTAATTAAAAAATGTTATCACAAATCACTTCAAGACTTGGTTCGTGATAGGATGTGAAAAATCTACATGGGTTCTTATGATTTCCTCTGTTTTCGGCAAATATTTTACTTTTCACTCATTTCAACCTCTTTACAATTTTTGTTGCAGAAGATGATCTCCCTCAATATTGTTGTATATTCAGCTGAAGGATTGATCAATCCATCTGGGTGTAAACGAATGATCTAAGCCGAAAGTAAGGGTCATAGATCTCATCAGTTCCTTAGGCTGTCTTGGCTTCTTTTTCAGATCTTCATCGACCAAGTAAGGCAAAGCCCTGTTATTATTGCCCAATATTTTCCTACAGTTCAACAAATGCTGCTTGTTAAGTTTACTCAACTGGGTTTTTAACAGTTTAACTCTATTTGTCAAACTCTCATTTTTTGGCAACCGACTGAACAAATTTCCACCTCACATGGCAAAAGATATGGATAAGTAGAAAAACCTCTTATGCTAACCAAATGTAGTCATCAAGGTAGACTATCTCTCAGACTGAGTCTTATGGATCGTAATATCTGAGAAAGCGTTATCAAGATAATCTTACTTCTAACCCATGTCTATGAGTGATCCTCCTTTTGCACAAATAAAAGACTTGTGTAAAATATACTGATAGTACTTTATTGGGGTTAGTAACGAACATCTATAGTATAAAAAATAAAGAATAAAACCTTAAGTCTAAATCCTAATCATCTACACTAAGTAACTTACGTCTAAGCATATAGAGAAATAACTAGGCAACATTGTAAAGGCAATGCAAGCCTTTTTATGGACAAGTGAGACAGGAGCGTGCTGATCAGTAATGCTTGGGAATCAAACGTGGATAAAAGGTTGTCTGATCAGAAATAGTTAAATACCGTAAAACTTCAATTTAAGCATTAAGATTCGTGTGTGCCATCTACATCAATCTCAAAACTTTCATTTCGCTTGATAGTTTTTCTCTGGAGGGTGCTTATAATACACTTTCATTTAAGAAGTTTATTTAAGCCATTTTACCATGAATCAACAATTTGGTGTAACAGTCCAATTCTCCTTTGGAGACTTGATCAAGATCAAAACTGTATGTATCTTTTAAGTAAAGGATACCTTAAATAGCCCCATTAAAGTCAATTATGCAAATTTAAATTCTAACTTTCAACAAATTCCGAGGAAAAAGATTAATTTCATCCAGCACAAAAAATTAAGATGAATAAAAAGCCTTAATATGATTTGAAAATATTTTACAATTAAGCCTTTGTGTAGTTGATTCAATAAGAAAAAATATTTTTTTTTCATTTTCCAGCGCAATTCTCAAATGTCTGATCAACTTTTGTAAAGCATTAAAAGCTTTTTTATTCAATTTATTTTGTTCAAACATTTTAAATGCTTTAGGATTATCAAACTCATCTTCACCACAACACAAAACTGGAATCAATAGCAATAAATTTCATGTTGATCTTGGTCAATTTGAAGGGATCATTATTATTTTTAATGGATATTGAAACCTTGTTATCCTTCTAATCATGCTGTTGAATAATAAGGTTCTCAAAACAGGAAATACTTCCGTTCAAACTGTCCAGACTTTTGAGATCAAAAGACAAGATTACGTACTTTGAAAGAATTATTTTTCATTTGATTTATTAATCCAAAATGACCATTAACTTTGTTTTAGAACGAATAAAATGAAATTAAGGATTCACAAAAAATATTTTTGCCAATTTTTTCCCTACCTTTCTTTGGAATCCTTGCACTGTTAAAAAGTTTTCTGAATTGGTTCATGTTAAAACGTGTTCCATCTCTTCCTTGATCTGAACATAAAAAAAAGTTCAAAAATTAATTGATCATCGTAGTTTTAAAAGTAAGAATCTTGCCTGGTTTCAACTTTTCTTCTCTCAAAACTTTCCAGAATTGCACAAGATGGTAAATGTATTGTGCCAGATAACTAAGGCTGGCATCTTGGTCAACAGGGACAGGCCAATACTTTGAAAAAAATTCTTTAATAATGACTTAATTAGATGACTCTAAAGCTGCAGGAAACTTAAATTATGTTAAAAGTATTTTATAGCCCAGAAGTGAAAAATGGGAAGGCAGAATAGCTATTCCTAAAATTGTTGGTAGAAAACAAACTGGGGGTTCAAGTTTTCAACATTTTTAATGTTGATATATGTAGATGGCACACACGGATCTTAGCCTTAAGATTTAAATTACGTAAAGTATCATTCTTTGATCAGGCAACTTTTACTCACATCTGATCCCTGAGCGCACCTGATCAATGTTCTCCCGCCTCAGATGTCAATAAAAGGCCTGCGTGCCTTAAAATAGTTAACTAGTTATTCTCCGTGTGCTTAGACGTAGGTCATATGGAGTAGATAGCTAACGGTTATTTTAAGGATATTATGTGTGCATTATAAAGTATTTTAAAGTACCGTCTCAATAAAGTATTATGAGCATATTTAAATACCTTGTGCTTCTTTTATAAGAACTGGGGGGGGCCTTAGATACTCATAGTCATGGGTTAGGAGTTACTAAAGCTAACACCCCTTATCTGAACCCAGCAACATACCCAAGCCTGCTGCTCGGAATCAGTAAGTCTACGTATATTTAAGCTCTTTCATATTGTAACACTAAAGGTGATAAATTTTGAAAGTTATCCAGAACATCAGGAATCAGATGATCATAGGGGGATTTCTTCTGCACTAGGAGGGAGGTGTACTCTAGGCAGTGGAAATCCATAAGGGGACTTAATTATAGTAAATTCAGTATTTACTATAATTTTAGATTTCTTTATTTTGTAAAGTAATCTATGTATTTCCTTTAAAATACTCATTTGCTCAATCAATATTTATTATTACCCTATTGGTTTCAATCCCTCATTAAGGTTTTTACAGTTTCCTTAATGGCCGTCTTTTATTGACAGTAATCGAACATCATAGGCACCCCTCTTTGGATGTTTCCCCTTTCTGTCAGGCATGTTGTGACACCTGCCGAACAGGTTGTCTCTTTTCTTGGGAAACATCAAATATTTACTGTTTGGGAATTTCCCTCCAATAATTCCCGTTCAGGGTCCTCGACCTGATCCGACCGCCAATTATTCCTAAACCAACTGTCAATTTATCCTGATCCGTATCTAGGGTATAAAACCCAGCCACCTCAGTAAATATACAGTTAGTATCTTATTGGTCTTGTTTCTTGAGAGCATCTTCCCCGTCACGAGGATTTACCATATAAATGTCCTCCTGCTGATGTTATTGAGGAAAAACTGGGCAAGAAAAGGTGTTTGTTTAAAGTAAGAGTGGCTGAGAGGTCATAGGCACCTGACTGAGAACCAAGATCTAAAGTTGTCGGTTCAATCGCCAGCTGCGCCAGCAATTTTTCAACACTGGATTGCAAAAGAAATCAACACGTTATCCTCGATCAGGGTAATAGTAACCTGCGTGACCTAAGACACTATGGGGAATTCTTACATTGTTGGAGGTCGGGCATCAACATCGGATGAGTCTATACTGCACAAGATTATCACTATCTACTACCATGTTCTATTTCCTGGACCAACCTCTATAAAAATTTCCAATGACTTATCAATCTACATTTAGAGAGACAGGGAGTAAGGGTGGTTTAGTGGGTTACAAGCCGGAAGACCAACCCACTGAACTGGGTTAAACTCCTGCCTGGGGTAATCCACAGTGGATTAAACATGCCCTATAGTGTTTTGTTTGAAAACCTGGGGTCAAGATGAAAAGGGTAAGGAGATTACTTGATCTGGTCCTGGATTGATTAGTGCATATGGACCACTGACATTCAAACAGGGGATCAGTGGGTCCCTGTATTTGAGGTATGCATACTCAAGCCACCTGAAGATGAGAAACTTCTTAATTTTATCAAACTTAAAACAAGATATTTAAGCTTTTTCATACCATTCTGCCAACCAGCTTTGCTTCTCTTCTGCTCGTTTTACCAGCAATGTCTGCAATTCCTGAACCCTGGGACTATTCTTGAAATTCTCACAAATAATTTTTGTTTTAGTCAATTCCTCCTCTGTCACAAAAGGTTGAACAGATTTTAGGTACTTGGCCAGAGTTTCTTCCAGGCTTGGAACAGGCAACTTGGGTAATGAGTCCTCAAAGCTAAAAGTTCCATAGTCAGCACTTGGGTCTAACACAAAGACCCTCTTTTGCAAAGGAGTGGGCTCCATGTCCACTTTCTAATGTTTGATTCTCATAGAAAAGTGATTTTTTCCAGATCTTGAAGTTTATCCCTGATCAAATAATGACAGAGATAAGGAAGACAAGAAATTGTAATTTTGGTCAAAGTTCTAAGTAAAAATTAATAAAATAGAGTTAAATTGAAGCAATTTGAACTTTAAATTCTATTCATATTTTATCTTTTGTAGACATTCAAATTTATTAAAACTGAAGTGACTTTCATCACTCAAAATAGAAGTTAATTTACATGGATCTGTTTGATTAACCTAAATAACAACTTATTATTCGAATGATAAGATCCTAGATTATTTGAAAAAATGGGCTTGGACAGTCAATTGGGCTTAAAAGTGGGGCCATTCCATGACAGGAATTGTTCATAAACACTTTTTGTTAACCTTACCTATTGTCTTCATCAATATTGGACATCTTTTCATGTCCACATTGCTAGACCAGTCCTCTTTTTTAAGAACGCCTCGCAAATTTTTTTCACTAAAGGCACACTATTTGGCTGGGAATTGTTTGCTTTTTTTGGCAACCCGGGGTTAAAGATTGCCTGAAAGGACCCGCCAGGGTTCTAACCACAGACACTCAGATTCCCAACCTGATGCCATGACCACTCGGCCACAGCGACCTGTAAATACAGATTCTTATTCTGTTTGGTAGACTGACATCTCCTGGCACATTCCAAATCCTAATTCAGCTGTTTATTAACCTTACCTATTGCCTTCATCAATATTTTTCTGGGTTGGACCTCTTTTCATGTCCACATTGCTGAACCAGGCCTCACCAATTCTTTTTTAAGAACGGCTTGCAAATTTTTTTCACTAAAAGCACACTTCTCGGCTGGGAATTATTTGATATTTTTTGGCAAACCAGGGTCAGAGGTTGGGTGGAAGTGCCTGCCAGGGTTTGAACCCCGGACACTCAGATTCCCAACCTGATGCCATGACCACTCGGCCACAGTGACCTGTAAAGACAGATTTATACCTTCAACCAAGAGATTATTTTTCTGTTTGGTAGACTGACACCTCCTGTCAGCCAAAAACACTCCAAATCCTAATTGGTTGCCTGGAAGTGCCCAACAGGGTTTGAACCCCAGACTCTCAGATTTCCAACCTGATGCCATGACCACTCGGCCACAATGACCTGTATATACAGATTCTTATTCTGTTTGGTAGACTGACACCTCCTGGCCACCCAAAACACTCCAAATCCTAATTCAAAAGGTATACTAAGGTACCTAGTTTCACCAACATAGGTTGCCTAACATTCCCACCCTCTTGTAAAGCCAATCAAATCAATCCCCATGAATTTCACATTTCTCATGGTTGTTTCACACAAACAGATACACTGAAGCTCCTTTCACTTTTTGAACACAATTGTTGAATAAAGAGACTAAATGGCCATTGGCTGGACCCACTCACCCCTTTGGTGTAAATGGTACCTTACACTGTTTCTGGCTGGTCTGCAGAGGTACTCCCGGCTTTTGACAGGCAATGACCAGTCTAGTGATGGGCACGAGCCTTAGAGAACAGATATATAGAGAGCGAAAGGGTCATAAAAATTGATTTTAGGTTTACCAACAGCTGATCCCACCTGAGCCGGACGGATTCAGCTGTTGCTAAACCCAAAATTACTATACGGTGCAAATCTTTCCTTTGCCTCGGCTTGACTCGAGCTGAAAAATCAGGCTCCTGCCTATCACTAATTTTCCAACCCCTAACATAATAGGATAAAAATGTTCCACATGACTTGAAAGCCCCAATCTAAAAAGAAGAAGAGTGTTGAACATTTTTACATATTTATTACAATATCAAATGTTGGCCAGTCAATCAAGTGTCAAAATTTAATTTTGGAGTTTGGCAATCAGCGCGTATTGTTACGTAGTACTACAAAATTCATAAAGTGGTCAGATGACACCAACTTATTCTAATGCCCAGAATTGGTCGATTTCAGGATAGAAGTTTCGGGTGTTGGGGGTTGCAGTCAGTTGGCTGTCTTGAGACACTGGATAATTCAGAAGAAGAATAAAAAAAACCAACACTTTCTCATTTGATTCAATGGCACAAGGTGTCTTCAAAAGTAAAGCAAGAAATGCTTTTGCTTGCAGATCACTCTTTAAAAATTGAAGAAACTTGTTCTGTTTTTTCTTTAACAGCAAAATTAAAATTTTGAACAAAAAAAAAATTTCATTTCATTTCATATCCATTTTTGGATAGGAAAAAAACCTGCTTTTGTTTAGATTCAAAGTTTCTTTTAAAAATATACATTGCTCTGGATGTCAAAAAAATACCATAC
>Ga0194133_10009193_pt1 | contig 11365 bp, 9 predicted proteins | sample TA2KigOf40mmetaG_FD_155448 | JGI IMG/M metagenome (GOLD analysis project Ga0194133, IMG submission 155448) | Freshwater microbial communities from Lake Tanganyika, Tanzania - TA2015055 Kigoma Offshore 40m | ecosystem: Environmental > Aquatic > Freshwater > Lake | place: Tanzania: Lake Tanganyika...
CCAAGTGTGCTGAAAAGTAGATTTTTGTTTAACATTATCAAGGACACTCAGCCTGAAATTTTTTTTGGTGGGGGGGAGGATGTTGTTGAAGGTTGCTTGGGGGGTTTATTATTTTTCCCCTAAGCTTCGCGAGCTGACATTTAGGTGATTTTTCTTGGTGCAAAAATCACCCTTCTACCTGGTTAAATTGAAGTTATTTTTTCAGGTCTTATTTTTGAGAAATGCTCATAGAATTAAATAAAAAAGTTTGAATGCTCTAGCACCATCCCAAAAATGGCAATAACGAGAATCCTATTGGCCCATTTTTAAAAAGAGTGGCCAAGTTTCAGGCCCCGTAAAATAAAAACCTGCAAAGCTAGAAAAATTTGACTGAATAAAAAAGGAAGAATATTTTTTTGTAATTCATCCCAAAAAAAGTCAGCTTGATACCATGTATAGTTCTTGAGATAATTAATTTTAAAGATAAAATTTTGAGCATGTCAAAATCAGCCTTCCGCACCCTGTAAATTCTCCTGTTTGACGATTTTATAACAGTTACTCAATTCAATCAAACCTTAAAAGTCATAATCGCACTCATAAACAAATTTCAGTTCTTCCACTAATGAAAATATTAACTTTAAATGCTGCTTTGAAAACATTTTCTCTAAAATATATTTTAAAAAGATGCATAAAACCTCAGATAGTGTGACGTCACCTTCATTTTTTGTTTTTCGTTTTGGTTTCCCCTAGAATTGGTCGTCCTGAAAAAACCCGCCAATTGGGAACATTAATCAACGCGTACCATTTGAAATGAGTGCAGCAGCTGGTTTAGTGCGCTCCCTGTTGGCACTTGGCTTCGGCGTCGCTTTCCATTCACTGCAAAATCACAACAAACAAACCATTAAACGACGAAGTAAGCCGGTGCCGGTGAGGATTTGAATTTTGCCAAAAAAACCCGAAGTAAGACCCATTCAAATGGCTTCCAAAAGACCTGGAGATGAAGAAAGCAACGGCCATCACGCCGATGGGGATCAACCTGAGGCAAAAAAGACCAAGAGTGTAAGTTTTTGTATTGTCTAAGACTGGCTTTGAAAATAACTTTTACTGGGTTGCGTTAGGCGTGAACCTTCAATGCCAAATTTGACAGATACATTGTGATATTTTTTACGCAAACTTTCTTTTTATTCTTTTTAAATGAATGGGGAAAAAAACTGTGAACTGACTAAGGTACATCAGCTGTTCAGCTACCTTCTTGGGGACTCTTGGCTTTCAAGAGGCCGAAGGAACTATTAAGCCTGGTGGAGAGGCCTGGCAGAAAAGCCCCGCTGTGTGAGCTTTTATGTACTGAGTCTTAACTACCCAAGATCAAATGATGTAAAGTAAGAATCGTTTGATTGCAAGAGGTGTGTCGGGACACAATTTTATCTGGCTGGTCTACTGTAAGCATGATACGGGCTGTGTCATTTAAAATTTGACTCAAGCCCCGTATTTAAGCTAAAACCTAACACCTATCAGTAAATTGTAACCAAACTATAGAGGTGGGTTCCAAAAGTTCAAACTTAACTTAAAGATACAAATAAATTTTACAAGGTTTGTACTTTGGAAAATTTTATGAAGTTCAAACTTTCTAGACTCAAAAACCTGACTCAGGAAAGTCAAGGCTCAGGAAGAAAACACACTTCATTTGCTTTTTTACTTTATTTGCTCCATAGACTGAATGTCAATTAAAAATTCAAAGCTCTTCCAATTACTGCAGGGTTCATAGGCAATGTCCGGATCAAAAATGGTTTGGCGGGTCGAGTCGGTAAATACCCTGATTTTAAAAGGGTCAATCAATGCAATTGTGCTGGACCACTACCCAACCTTGGCTAGTTTAAGATTTGATCCTGGGCGCCATCAACTTTTGACCCCGGTAGCAAAAAATCATCAAAAAATGTGTGCAATGAGCGAGCCAATAATGAATGCACTTAATTTTTTGAGCATTTTTCTTCAGGAATCTGAAGTTGATTCAAACATTAACTCGTGATAATTTTAGGTTGCTCCCTGTGGTATCCTTCTATTTTCTGGAGCAACAGACTGGGAAGAAGTTGGTCGCAAAGCCGGAGTTCTAGCGAAAAGCAATAATACAATCTGGACACCCAAGCGCCTGGCAGTTCTGGCTGACGTTAAGGTAAGAAAATCGCCATATTTTCTTGGTGAGTCACGTCAAATAATATATTAAATGTTGCAGATCGAGTACGTTTCGTCTGGCCCTTGCTCAGCTCACATATTTGCTATCTCGGATACCGGAAAGATTTATGGATGGGGTCGGAACGAAAAGGGACAGCTAGGTCTCGGACATACCAATGACAAAAAGTGTCCGACTTTGGTAAGAAATTTTGAATTCATAAGAGTTTTTCTCTGCTGATAGATATGATTATGATTGACTCTTTTCCAGGTCGAGGGCCTTTCTGGTTACCGCGTTGTCAAAGTTGTTACAGGGCGTAATCACTCCCTCTTTCTGACGGGTTGGTTTTTGACACTTTAAACAATTGTTTTCGACATTTTACATAATTTTGCCTTTTAAGATGAAGGCAAGGTGTTGGCTTGTGGCGACAATAAGTGCGGTCAAACTGTGGGTGGTGCTGGAACGAGGTAACTTCATTTTAAATTATATTTCAGAGGGTATTTCTTCATCATAGTATCAATTTAATGCATCTGAATTTTTAAAGCCAATAAGGTTTGTAAAGTGTCAGTTTTTGACTTGATATTGCTGTAAGGTTCACATAAACTTTCCTTGAATCAGCCCATAAATTTTATTTTTCAAAAGCATGGTGAAGACACCACAGCTGATCAATTACGAAGGCCCTCCAATTGTTCGTGTTGCTTGCGGAGCAGATTTCAGCGTTATCTTGGATATTACTGGAGCTGTCTGGTTTGTTTGTTTGTTTGCTTGTATCGCACATTTAATCCGGTTCTTGCATTAAAACATAATTTTTTAGCTTTTTAAGATCCGAATAAAAATCTTGAATTTAGAAATGGCATGGATAATTCAATGAGATTTCATTGTTACAGGACATGGGGGCATCCTGAACACGGTCAGTTGGGTAATAATAACGAAGGCCAGTACATTGAAAAAGCTGGGAAGGTAATGCACCACTTTGTCTTCAACCCCACCAAAGTTGTCATGTACATCGAAAAGGATCCAAGGTGAGACTAAACAGAAAAATCAGTTTTCCAGAATACGTCATTTAACACGAAAATGTTTCTTAGATCTAAGAAAATATCACCTGTTCCTGGAGTCACCATAAAGGAAATTTCATGTGGTAGTAATCACACAGTGGCCATCGACGAAAAGTTTAGAGTAATTAAAAAATCTTTCATTTTCATATTAGTGTCGCTTTTTCTTTCTCTCTTAAAGTTTGCTTCAACTCATCCCACCAAAATTTACTGAATCAGAAGAGAACCATTATTTCTCTTACAGGCATTTTCCTGGGGGTTTGGAGGCTATGGTCGTCTTGGTCACTCTGAAACAGGAAATGAGTTGGTTCCAAGGCTAATAAAATTCTTAGACGGTCCACGCCGTGGAATTCGTTCGGTTGTTGCTGGTGGCCAGTTCAACCTCGCCTTGGTGAGAAATTGAAAAATCAATTTCATTTGCCAGTTTTCCATCATTTTCCACTAATAGGCTGAAGTACCTGGAACCACTTATATGTGGGGGCAGTACGTTACCTCCAAAGAGGCAAACATGTACCCTAAGCCTATCACTGACCTCTCTGGCTGGAACGTGAGATCTATTGCTTGCAGTGGAAAAGGATGGATGGTGGCTGCAGACGAATCGGTCATTGGGTGCAACCCAAGTCCTTGCTTTGGAGAACTGGTGAGATCAAAAATATGTTTGCTTATTACCAAATTTGGTAACAAAGATTTTTCTCTGTTAGGCAATGGGAGAGAGCAAAAAATCCTCAGCTCAGCCAGTCGAAGTAAAAAGTTTGGAAAAAGTCCATGTTTTGCAATGTGGAGCTGGTATTGCTCACAGCGTTTTTATTGCAAGATGCGATACAGGTTCGTTTCTTTGCTAATTTATATGATTTGACTGAGGTAACTATCATTGAGCAAAGTATTCTCAAAGGAGTACCTACCTTACTGCTTCAATGAAGACCTGGACACCTTTTCTTAGGTGCATTACAAGCCGAAATTTGAGGCCATTGCTATTTTTTAGTAATCTGGCGGGTTAAATGTTGGCTCCCGGGAACGAACCGCACTTATAGTTCAATCCCTGGGATCTACCTTTGCGCTACGGCGACCCCACTCTATTATGGCCTCATCAATTGTCAATACTGATCTGTCGTTTGATTCAAAATAAGCCCTTTTGTGCGAGGGATCAAGAAAGTGGGTCCATAGGAGGCTGCGAATAGTGTCTGGGTAAAGAAGGCTATTTTGACTATTCATATGACTTCTATGGGAATCAGGAAAATTGAAATATGTATTAAAATCTCCATTGGATTTTGTGTGATAAGTGGAGTATGTACGAAAAGGGCGCATATAACGATCTAATAGTCATCCAAGCTAATTCTAAAAATAATATTTCAGATGAAGAGAAGAAATTCCTCGAGAAGTTTGAAATATTAGATCAGAAGTCATTGGACAAGTAAAACCAGGAAAAGGCTTGTTCAGCCTAAAAGTATACCATTTATTACAATCACTTATTTCTAATGATTTTACGAATTTGTATTTTTCTGACAATAATTTATAAATTTTCTTCACTTTTTTCTTTTATTAATTGCATATGATAGGCAAATTTTTATACTGACAGAAATTTAATTTAACGTTTTAGTCATAGTTCGCAAAATTTCGCTCGAATCTCCGAACCTCGCTAGATTTCTTAAGATCAACGAACTTTTTGGGAGCCACTCACAATTTGGAAAGTTTGTTCACCTCATTTCTAGGCACGTCTTGACAGTACGAAAAAGAAAATTGCACTGAGTCATGAACAGAAAAAAAAGTTTTCCATTTAACTTTTATCCTTTGTAGTTTTGAATTCTCTACTAGTACATTTTGTGTTTCTTTCATTTTCATAGGTCGATTTAGAAACTCGAGTAGATTTTGTTTCGAGATGAGATCACGTCACAAGCCCATCTTGGAATTTTCTATTTTATCTGATGCAACAGAAATTTCTGCCCCAGATTTTATTTTTGAGGTTGGACACGGTGGGATGCTTGGCAATCAACCTATGGACGAACAGGTCAGAGAAAGTGAGAAATTCTTTTCAAGAAACATCCATTCACCCTTTGAAAAGTCTTTGATTCGACTTCAAATCCAAGAAACTGGGGGTTGTAAAGGAAAACTCGAAGTTTCTCTTTAATTGTCCTTTTATACCATGGTACAATTTGGTAAAAGAGAAATCATTTTCCTTGGTCGATATACACAACAAACAAGAGTTTCGTTTGGTCAGTTTCAAAGGCAGGATAAGAATCTGGTTCAACGAACCCAGTTTGGAAAGTTTCTAGAAGTGCATTTCTCTTTGACAAAGGTTTTATCTATCCTGAAATATCGTAACAACCGTCGGTTATATAATAGTCAATTCTCGTTTTAGACAAAAGAATAAATATTTGAAAATGAAAGAATGGCTTTTTTTGCACAAAAACACAACTTTTATGTAGGATATGCAATCTTATGTAAACGAAGTACATTTTGTGTGTTGAAAAAAATCGAATTATTTTCTTTTAAATCCAGAAATTCGGTGAAGAGTTAGTCAAAATTTGAAAAAGTTTTTTTGACTTTTCGTGTTAGCATCATCCACCGACCGAAAAGGTGTTTAGATACCGTTAGGACAAAAGCGGAAGGTTCTTGACTGCCCAACTCAAATTGTCCTGATTCAATTTTTTTATTCTGAAGATTGCCCAACCATTTATTTCCGTGGAAAACTTTCCAGGACATGAAGATGGTAGGAAAAAAAAACTACGACGCAAAAAAATAAGTTGAGGAGAAAATATCCTATACACTGCAGTAAAAGAGATTTCACCGGAGAAATTTCTGAAGAGTTGTTGTCATGACTGCCCACATTTTTCCACTCTCATTTAGATCAAGGACCCACGTACACGTTCAACAATGGCAAACAAAAGAGAAGTTAACATTGATCCTATTTAGATTTCACTAAGATGCATTTCCTTAACGTGAAAAATCACTCTCTACTTTTTCAGTGTTTGAAACTTGCCTCTGAAAAACTTTCATCTTCTGGTGAAACTCGATGGGTCGATTTCTTAGACCTGGCATATATATATATTGCAAAGTATTTAAAATTAATATTTATAAAACTGTTGTTTGTCCCTCTTAAAAAGCAAGAACAGGCTAATTCTTCTTAGCTCAATACCTGTAACAATTTCAATCTGACATGGAGAAAAGTCTGCTTTAACACATCAGCAAAAAAACACAGTTCATTCAGGATACTAAAAATAGGTCAAGGAACTTGAAAAAGTTTCTAGCACGGTTCTATGAATCATGCCGAATGCATGCATTGATACTGGGGAAAGTTGATGATGAAGGGGGACAGTTTAAGATGTACTTTTTACAATCTGGACGGGTTAAAAATGTACCCAAACGACGTTTATGATTTTTGAAATAGTTTAATGAGGCTAGATTTTAAGGTGAAGTTTTAGACTTTCACGCTTTTTTTAAGGCTTGAAAAAGGAATGTTCAACTTTCATTTATGGTTTCTCATGATGCAACTAATCAAATCTATGGTGAAATCCTCAAGATGCCAGAAATGGACACATTTTGGTTGCACAAAATTAAAAGCAAATTCGTTTTATAATCTTGTAGGCATCACAAACTTATTTAAAAAAAAAAACATTTCATTTTTCTGCGATAGATAAAGCTTGTTAGGTGTACAAAAAAAATTAGACGTGACAATAAGTAGTACGAGGAAAATAAGCCTGATAGATTAAATCTGAAATGAAATATTACTTCCCTATAAATTGTTTTTGTGAATAAGCAGTTAATTACGATTGTTAAACTTAAATTAAGAATCTTTTTCATCCATCAAATGTGCAAAAAAAATCCTGAAAACAATATACCAATTTTATACCTCATAAACATGTGCAAATAATACTGCAAAAAATTTGGTTCTGTAGAAAAGATTTTAAAGATTTAATGCTCTGGTGGAAAGGTATAACAAGATGAATTTATTTTGTCAAAAAGAGTTGTGAAGATTTTTTCAACCTGATGTGGCTCCGCAGATCTTTCTACTTTAACACTAACGAGACTATCAAAGTTTTGAATAATCACATCATTCCTTATCCAAACAGAGGTAGGTACTTGGTTAATAAAGGTATAAATATGACGAAAAAAGAAGCAGCTACAAAAAACCACCCCAGCAGATTTGATGATGAAAAAGTAGAAAATTCTGAGATAAATTTGAGCGAGGAAGAGTCCGTAGATTTTCCCATGGAATATAGCAAAAAATGCTGAATACAACGAGACATTGTGAGACCTTCTAATACCTGGTAAACATCAAAGGCAAGGTACAAAACGACCTTTTTTCCAGAAAAAAAAATAAATCACCATGTTGAGATGAACATTTATTTAGTATTGTTGTCATGTTCAAATTCCTGATTCACGGATTTGGTTGTTGTATATGATTTTGGAACCAAACTGAGATTTGCTGCTCATGCTGTTGACCATTTAACTTGGCTTCTTTTTTCATGCTATTTTTAAATGGGTGCGATTACCATCTAACCAACGCGCATATTTTGTTTGACAGCAGCCACAAACAAATTTGAATTCAATTTTACAAATTAAAAAAAGAATCACCACTAGCACACCAATGGGTCATTTTGCAACATTCCTAATAAATCAATCGAGGCGTACGGTGGCTTTTTTTCTCTCTCCAACAAAGACCAAAAGTACAAAATTGTGGGGAAAAAAAAGTTTGTTTAAGAAGGGTTGATGTTCGTTCCACGGTTCCACAGTAGTCATGCTGAGAATGCCCAAAATCTTTTTTTCTGCGTTGAACTCTGCACGTCATCATCGCGGATAGTATTTTAATCCTCGATTGTGTTTAGCCAGGCTCATCTCAATCACCTCCACCCCACTCCTCTATTTCTAGATGACCGACCAACGACGACAGCCCAAAAAAAGCAACAGCGCTAAAAATAAATTTAAATGCACCAAAACTACACCAAGTAAATATCTATGGCTATTTTTGGGATGCCAATTATAATTGAAATTCTTTTGAGGTGCAATTTTTAGCCTATAACCAACCAACAACGTTTTTAAACTTTTATTTTTTGCCGAAATTTTAATAAGTTTTCTGCATATTTAAGAGCAACAGCAAAATGGTGTCCACCCACACATTTTATTGACTTTGTCATGCACAAAGGAAATGCAGCTGGGAAAAAAGCTCATTTTTTCGTTTCTCTCAGTGTATAGGTATAGCTTTTCTCAATTGATTATGATTAATCTGCACAAAAGGTTGCATTTCATCGCGTGAAAAAGATTGCAACATAGCCATTGCTCAATAATTCGTCACCTGTTTCATTTACCTTGCCAGAATGTTTATTGCATTTTTTCGAAGCATTGAATTATTTTGAAGGGAATTGCATCTTGCACATCTGTATACCTAACTGTTTGTCGCCACACATGTTCTTGTTGCATCACCCTGAATTACAAATCATAACTTTTTTACATCATCTCTTATCCCTCCTTCTCCAAAAGGTCAGTTTTTTTCCGGAAGGGTTCCAGGAGATTGTTTGTAACGGTACCTGTTGTTCGACCAGGACAGTTATGTTTGTTCTATAGGGTTTGCTTCCAACGTTGATCGCGACGTAGCAGGTTAGAATTAACCTTGAAAAGAGGATATACCCATCCGACTTTGACCACTCGTCGTTTTTATTCTCCAGGACAAAACCGGAAAGTTGTTTTTTTTGTACCTTTTTTTTACATATAAAATTGTCAGATCATAATCCATTTTGAAAACGAAATGGCTTCCATGATTTAAGCCTAGATTTTTCAAAAGAGCACTTTTAAAAACTGAAAGTGATATAGACTATGTATTTTATATGGCCTGCAAGGACACGAGAGCCCCGTTAGAACTGCAATTCTTTGGCCGTGCCACGCCACATTTAAATGTGAGTCAACTATTTTAAATCTCATGTAATCTTTTGACTAAGGAAATGTCTTGGAGCATCAACAGCATTCATTTTTGATACATCTGTGTGACTATTTGTGCCCAAAAATTTAAATTTTTCAGCAAGATTGTCGACTGGAAGTAGCCATTTAAGGCAAGCATATGCTTGAGTGATGAATGCAGATTCATCTTTGGGGACATCCGTGGAAGCAAAGGGATTTGTGAAAAGAATTTGGATGGAAACCTTCCAACTATCTCCATCCGCCTTTAAAAAAGCAATAGTATTGAAAGGTATCAAAAACGTGTCTCAATGACTGGATTTTCTAATCGAAAAGATTTCCTTGTTAAGTTTTTAGGAGTGCAACGGTAGGATTTATTCAGGATGTTCTTCACAGAAGATCCCATTTTCAAGAGGAAGAGCAAGTGGCATTTCAGGACACTCCTTTGCATATACGCTGCACAAAGCACGTAAAAAAAAACCTGTTGAATGTTGTTCATACGATTCTCGGAAATAATCGTAATGAGTTTATTGACTCTGGCAATGTTGTTTGGGGTAGGATGGGGGGGTGGGGGTGAGGGTGGGAGTTGTCGTAGCATCATCCCGTCAGGTCGTTGTCGGAACTAGGAGCTGAGAATTTACAGCCTCAGAGGGAGACAAATTTGTGCGGCCAATTTTCAAGAATCTCTTTTCGAAGTGACGCAGTAAGGCTTCCAGAACGGTTGAATCCACTGAGAGTTGTCATCATAATTTATGTCATATCTCAAATACCGGTCCTATTTTGCTCGACAACAAGGAAATAAAATTCCAACTAGTTTGAAAACCTCTGGGGTCAAAAAAAAATCCAGAAACATAAGATATTGTCAAGAACTTCTTATTGGACATGAATCTAATCTTTTAAAATTGGCAATCAAACAAACTTTGATAGAAGATCAAATTAGCAAAGTATATTGTTATATACTCTAATAACATTTCAAAGTAAAAATATCTACTGTTTGAAGCCAATCTGTCAAAACATAAGTGAGGTACACATCCGGAAGACAGTTTTTCTGTTATTCCATAACACCATTCAGCATTTAAGACCAAAGCATAAACTTCCTTCATATTGAATATTCTTATTTTGATTTTGTCGTTTCGTTTTCAAAGACTTGAATCAAATTTTTCGCTTCAAAGCTACGATAAAAATCTCCCAGTCTTTGCTGTTGCTCGTGCGAATCGATCTATTACATTTTACTTGTCCCACGATTTATTCGTTTTACCTGCAAAGCAACAAAAATTGTTCTTCTTGACACAGCTGGGAAAAAAAGTGGAAAATTTTAAAAGGAATGGGTCATCCATAAAAGTTCATTTTTCACCTCAAACCTTTTCTACTTACAAATTCATTTGATGTAGATGTTTTTTTTCAAATTTGTGTCTTATTCTTGTTGGTAGTATTTCAAACAACACGAAGTCTCTTCATCTTTTTTTTTAAATGTCAAATCTGGAACTTGCAAGTGACGACACGGAACTGATCTTAAACAAGACAAGATCCTATCTTGGATACTTAAACCTCAGGTCCCTCCTGAGCTAAATTCCACCAAAAAAGTCACCAACAATAACATGAATTTGTTCATAATATAATAATTAAATTCCCTTTCCAAAAATATGCTCAATAGCACTAATGGTTACAAATGGTTACAAAGTTCCTAATTACCAATCCCCTGGTCAAATTTTTGGGAAAAAAATCTGATTGTTTTTCGATATTAAATTTATCTATCCAAACACCCAAAAATATTCCAAATATTTCAAAAAATGAGGGAGAAGATGTAATTCAAAGTTTACCCCTCTGACCCCTATATACGCCAACAAAAATCATCACAGATGGACGGACATCCGCTAAAAACCGCAAGCTTAATGAATAATCTAAACTCGCTCGCTGCCAAAATAATCTGGTGCAATATACAGACTCAGGCAATGTTAGTGTAGTGTGCACTCAATTCAAGCTATTACTTTTCTTTTACGATATTTTAATGTTAACAATTCTCATTACATTGCCATTAAAGTCATACCGAAAAAGGCTGCTGTTATTGTTCCTCATTCCCACCTACCTCAAGTCATTTCAAAACAGGCCGGTGTTCTTGTTTCTCATTCCCACCCGTTGTAGTTCTTTGGCGCCCAAGATATTACACTCTTCACTCTAGCCCTTATTTTACTTGCACCCTTTTGTATAAAAAGCACTGCCCTTTTATCAATAAACAGTTCAGTATTGAGTCTCTTCTTGATTGGGAAGGTCATCGCTGGGT
>Ga0194133_10009196_pt1 | contig 11364 bp, 6 predicted proteins | sample TA2KigOf40mmetaG_FD_155448 | JGI IMG/M metagenome (GOLD analysis project Ga0194133, IMG submission 155448) | Freshwater microbial communities from Lake Tanganyika, Tanzania - TA2015055 Kigoma Offshore 40m | ecosystem: Environmental > Aquatic > Freshwater > Lake | place: Tanzania: Lake Tanganyika...
TATTGATTTGTTTTTTTTTGAACTATTCAAAGGAGGGTCATTTGACATGTTTCTGTGGAGAAAAAACTTATTTTTGTTTGAAGTGATTGTATGTATTTCACAGTGTGGTTATAACTAGTAAAAGATAGAGCAAGTGGGGAGGAGTACAGCTGGTGAGAAAGTGAAAGAGAATAGTTGGAAGGGCTAGGCCATTCCTAAAGCTATTGAGGATGGCAAAAAAAGTTGACTCAGTTAAGCATAGTCAGTCCATACTTAAACATTTGTGCCTTTTAAGTAGGGCTTCTGAAGGAGAAATAAGGAAGAAAAATTGCCCTTTCAAAAGTGCATTCTGGTTTTGAGAATAAAGTGGAAAAAAACCCATTTTTCTAAAAGGATATCTATTTTCATCGTTTATTTTGTCCAACAAGGTAAAATTTTTAACAGATATTTATCGGTATCATCTGTGCAAGAAATATTTTTGAAAAGGGGCAAATTGTAGCAATGAATGAATCTGTGTTTTGCATGTTTTTGCATGTTTTTGAATGTGTGGGTGATTGTGCCTGAAGAAAAGCTATTCTAAGCAAAGAGAAGCAAGTTGTGTAACAAAAAATAAGGAATCAGACAGTCTTTGATAAAAGGTACAATCAATCAAAGAAGGCACAACGGTTTAATGGTGAGTATGAAATAAAACTTCGACTATTCCATGGTCACAAGTTAATCATATATGTTATGTCTATTGAAAGGGTCACTGGAAATCGCATTCGCCGGTTAAGTCATAGGTTAAATTTACTCTCATAATTTGGGATTTTGATTAAAGTGCTGCTGAAGACATCTTTTGTCAAAAAAATTCAGTTGCATAAAATTTATGGGATAATAAATTTGCAATTGTCAAAACAAAATTTTGTGGGGTTACCAACAAATTACATTGAGTGAAAACAAGGTGACCCAAACCAAGCATAGTAAAAATAAGTAAGCCTTGCGATATTTTTATTCATGCCAGGCAAACTGCAGAGGTCTTTTTGGCTACCCCGAGCAAGAGTCAAACCCTGGTCGCCGGGATTTAACCTGGTGTGTAATCCACTGGACCACCTTAACTCCCTAACAAACGTTGTTGCCAACAATCATTGCCACTTGACCTTTTACTTTTGTTTAAGCTTTTTGGATGATTTTTCTTTGATAGTTGATGAGCTAAAGGCCAGCTCAAGAAATATAAAAAAAATTTGCCTGAAAAAATCTCCAATTTTTGCTTTGAGAAATAATCTTTAGACCAAAATCCATAATTTATACACGGGTTACTTCTAATGGTGAAAGTTAAATTTAGTCAGACTTTCAAAAAAGTAGTTTTTTGAAAGCCACTTTTACAATCTTTCTGAGAAATCAAGACACTACTTTGTCTCTCTTGCGATTCTGCTTGTTTCTAGCTGCAAAATATCCTGAAGATTTAGAAACCAAAAAAGTCTTATACCGGATATTGGGAAGGTGTCAAGCAGTTGCATTTCGGTTTAAAAGGAAAGCCTAGTGATAAGACTAAAGGCCAAACCTAGCTTCAAAATCTAAATTCATTTCTAAATCGGTGATGAAACCTGTGAAATGTTGAAATGAACTCTAAGCCTAGTAAAAAATTATGTGCCAAAAAATAAAAATAATGAAGTTAAGAATTTGTTAAGAAAATCTTTCAAAAACAGTTCAGGAAAAAATTATTATAAACTAACTAATAATCCAATAAAAAGGTGGTTAACTTTTTTGAGAAAAAACTTTATTCAAGGTAAGAAAAATGGAATGGAAATTTTCATATTATCAGATGCTGTAAACATTAGGTTTTCCTGATACTTTTTCAATCAAACATTATCTCCATTTAAAAAACCAAGATCACTGTTGCCCTTTAAGTTGATGCTGTCACATTGTGAATGATCCAATACTGCAGGGATCCCTACAAACAAATGTAGACATCTATTACGTTGATGAACCTGAAGGTTGTAAAAATAATCAAGTTTTCTTGAGCTCTATCTCTTCAATTAGGGCAAAGAGTTAAGAAAAGTAAGAAAGACTCTTGTCAGCTGTCTATTCAAGGAAAACTTTTTTGAAAGTATGTTGCAGTTTAAAGTATTTTGGTGGTTTTGACTGATTGAGTTTTATGGTTAGTTTTTTACCAGATCGTTTTATTTGGATTCTACAGTGCCAAAATGTTTGGACTCTTCCATTTATTTCTGTCAATAATTTTGAAGCAAATATTCATTTTTCATTCATATTTACCTGAAACACAATGTCCAGCTAGTTATCCTATCATGCCAAGCTATCTTTCGTTAACTTTCTTATTTTCAACCCAACAATACCTACCTAAAACAACAGATGAGCCTCTTTAGATGACATTATAACCAAGGATATTCTTCTTCTCACATTGTTTCCACATTGACCTGTTCTCAAGACCACTACTCTCATTCCAGCAAAAATTGTACACTGAGAATCAAAATTCAGGCATAAGAAAAAACACTTATTATACCAAGCTGTTTTTTATTGATTGACAGCTTATAGTTGGTTGAGGAACTGATTCTTCTAATACCGAAGTATTAGACTTTACAACAATTTCCTATACTATTATTGTGTCTTGCAGTCACCTGAACTATCCCTGGTTAAATTTTGGGAATAGTATTTTTCTAATGTAATTATTTTGTGTTTTTAATAATTGAATCATGGATTTTTGTTCATGTGATCGATCTGCACAACCATCAATCCTGATTGTAGTAACCATCATATTAGATAAATATTTAAAAACAAATCCTGGGGTCAAAGATTTGCCCCAACTGGGGATTGAACCCTAGCCTCCCAGTCCACAGTCAGATGCCATAACCATTAGGCCATGGCGAAGTTTTAAGATTTGAATAATCTTAAATAGCAGAAAGAGCTCATAATATATTCAGGCAAACAAATATGCACAGCAACAAGAAATGAATCCAATTTGTAAAGAAGATTTCTTACCCATTGTTTCTCTGAAAACCTCAATTAATCTTCTCAAATTATTTGAATCCTAAAGCAAACAGTCTGCATGTTCGTAAGAAATATGCTTTCAAAATGAAAATACCCAAAAATTGTAAATTCTCTTTGATCTAATTTCATAGAGAAAATTTTCTTTGAATTTGAAAAGTCACTTTTCTACTTTTGTTGTTTTTTTGAGAAAATCGAAGCAGTGGACTTTAAAAGCAAGCAGAATGCACCGCAAATCAGGTCACGTTGCTCCACTTCTTCCCTTGATTCGTAAAATTACTTTGTTTCGTGCAAAATTTGAAAGAACTTCAGTTTCAACAAAAGTAAAAACTTATCTATAACGGATGCATTCCTTAACTGCAAACAGGTCTCTTTGCAATCAGATTAACTCACGTCTAGAGAGAAGGATAAAATTTATGGCCTGTTTAGTTGAAAGAGTTCAAATAATTCTTGATTGCATCCTTACTTAATTTTTCAATTGTTATAAAATTCAATTTTTGATCTACTTTTTTTCTATGCATAAAGAGCTCCACAAAAACCATTTTCCGCATATTTAAAATATACCATACATGTAGTTTGATCAAAGAACTTTTGATACATGCTAATGAAAATGAAGCCAGATAAGTTTGTCAAAATTATTTATCAAAAGTTGGAGAACCACATCTAAGTTTTAAAGCTTCTTTGTTCTTCTTTAAAAGAAATATTTTACGAAGGCTTTTTGTAAAACTTATCAACATTTGCCCTTAAGTTTTTTGTAAGATTTGAGCAAAATGACAAATGTACTTTCATCAGTCTCAATCCCTCAATCAATTGTCATCTTCTACAATATGACAAGAACATTTAGCTTCGGCCAAAACTCGCATTGCGACATTCTTTGAATTGAAATCCTGCAGTTGATAATTTTGCATACAAATGGACTCATGGGTGCGTAAAATCTTAATGGCCTCCAGAGGAAAAAACTCCAGCTCATTTGAAAATTAAATAATTCAACACAGGATGAAAGATCTATGGTGGTGTTTAAACCTTCAATCATTGATGAAATAGATGAGCTGCATTCAAAATAAAATAAATAAAAGGTTATCCAAACTAAGGATTGGTAAACTTACAGCACTTCAAATATTTTTTAATAGATCATTCTAACTTTTGCTTTTTCCTAGAAATGTTTAGCAATGATTAAATCTCGACTCTCAGATGTAATTGTCAAATGATGTGGGTCATTTTAACACAAAAAGACAACAAGTAATTTGAGAGTGGGGAAGCTTAAGTTAGGGGAAAGCAATAAGAAACTGTTGTAAAGCCAACACTCAAATTATAAGTTTGATTACGTGTTAGAATAATCTGTTCTCTTTTAACATTAATTTTAAAAGTCTTACCTTATCGTCGGTAGTTGTGACAATAAATTGGGCTATGTTTAGAAAGTGCTCCAAGGGAAATTTGATTGTCTACGATGCAGATCAATTTTTGGAAGTTATTTTTAAATATCTATATTGATTACTGATTATTAAACAGCCATCTTGATATACTTTTAGCTCATTCGAAATTTGTCGAACTTTGACTTTATATATGTGACAAGAAGAAAGGAGTTTAAACTTGTTGCAATCACAATTAATAAACTGAACTGACAAATAATCAAACTTATGTTTTGTAAGAAACAAGGTATTCAAAAATTTCAGTAAATTGATGTGATGGTAAAATAATTTTTGTAACTATGTTGACCAGCATAGTTCAAACATTAAATCCAGTTTTAACTTTGTATCACAAATTACAAAGTAGTCAAATGGAATCATTCTCCAGAAAAAAAGCAAATACAGGGAAGCTTTTACAGCTGCGAGAATTTTTTTTAAGAAAGTAGTTTATTTCCATCTGCTCAGCTTTCCCAAAGGTATTAGATCGATTCTAGGCTGATCAGTGGCTTTTTATTTGAATTTTGAGCAAAGTTTGATCGAGTTGAAAAAAAGCTCTTTGAATTTTAGGTAAGTTGAATAGCTATCCACAATGTAGGAACTTACTATTGTCACCATTAACATAATTGTATTAAAATCCAAGCCATGTGAGAAAGTGGTAATAACAAGTTAAAAAGTCAACTTTTAAACTCAAAACTTCCAATACCTAGCTGTAAAATTGTATGTAAAAATGACTTATTAAAACTACAAAGTAATTGAGTTCTGTATTTGTTCTATATTATTTACACTAAAAGAGTAATGAATGCTCTGGGCTGCTGAAACTTACCAAAAGAGTTTTCTTTTGATATTGGAACATTTAACTTTTATCAAAGTATTAAAAGTGAAAGTGAAACTTAAGTAAATTATTTTATTGGATGTTTAAAAATTAAAGATAACTTGAATAGATTTATTTAACACCAAGTCAACTGGTTGAGAGCAGTGTTTACTTTACAGCAGTTCCATAACAAACTTTGGAGGTCTTTTGCAGTCATCCAACCATGATTTTGTTTTTACTATTTACTGTAGAACTTTTTTTGATTATTTTTAGATGGTAAGCAAACCTAAAGAGCTCCCAGACTAAGATAGTCACCATAAGATGAGTAATTAAGGTTAACTCAGGGCAAAAGGTTTGCCCAGGCCACATATGAAACCCTGAAACTCCCTTTTCTCAGCCTGCTATCATCAAAGTAATTTTTACTGATTTGAATTCATTCAAAAGTTTCAAACACAATTTTAATAAAAGTATCTATTTCAACTTCTTAACATAAAATGCCAACCTTCATGAGGGTTTAAATTACATTTGTTGGTCCCTTTGAGGTCCTCATCTTCCTCAGAATTTCAAGTCAGGTACCTCTAAGAAAAATAGTTTGAAATTTCATTGTTATTTTTATCCATTCAAAGGTAAAAAGTTACGAAATAATATAAAGTTAATGGCTGTATACCAACTAAGTTATCAAAAGAAAGTAACAAACTCCATTGCATGCAACCATTTCATTATACTTTGAGTAGGATTAAATGCAAAAGTTTTCTCCGTTTCAATATTTCGCTGGCAACGTTATTTTTTGTGGCCCTTTTGTTGTTGTTTTCTTCCTAGAACTAATAACAAATCATTGTGGGTGACTTGCCTGTCTGGTGCTTGTGAGTGTGAGGAAATATGTGCATTAATAATCTCCAAGATCGATAATCCCTGTTTGTCATTATCAATCAAATAATTGGGATTTTGCGGCAAAAAAAGCCAATTTAAAAAAAGCCATTGGCAAAGACAAAACGAGGGTGAACGAAGTTGGTCTCTTACAAAATTCATAACCCACCATTGTTTTCGCTTCATCGAGTATTTTTCACTATTGCACTAGAAAGCCAAACAAAGAAATGCTTCAAAAAAGATTGAAGAACATTTTGAGTGGTGGTCCTCTCTCATGGCTCTTCGTTAATGAGGTACTTAAAAAGTTGGTTGCTGTGGCAGACCTTTGACAAAGTAAAAGTTCGTCATCTACGATGATTGACTGTCAAACAAAAGTCTGAAAGATTTATTAAGGCACTTGCAGTTTTCTTTTTTTCTTCTTTGATATCAAAGAAGAAATGAAAAATTCCCCAGGCGAGAGATTTTCATAAGTTCTAATAGATTATTTGGCTACTTCTGATGAGTTTTTTGAAGCGCACTAGAAATAATAAAATAGGACAAATATATCCAAATGAATTTTGAGGATGAAGTATATTTCAGCATCTTTAACTTGTATAGATGCATAATTGGAAGACAATAAAAATTTTTTTATTAAATAGATAGCTTTTATATAGTATAGAAGAATAGGAGGTCAAGGGATCAAAGGACTTCAATCCAGAATAGATGGATGAAGTGATAACAATCTTCGACAGTATATGAATTAAAGTTCAGAGTATGGCTTGAAAAAATTACAAAGAGATTGAGTAACGAACAATCAAAAGCTATCTTTAAAAAAAATTAATATGATTGTCTTCCAATAACCCAATGAAAAAGCAGGTCAAAGGTTGCCTATAGAAATAGAATTAGCTAAAAAAGATTTAAATTTAGATCTAGAAAATTATTGCTCAACTTTTTTTCATATTTTGTGTAAGAAGTGGCCTTTATTTAGTTTAATTAAAAATGTTGCCGTAGGTTATAACTGATGATCTTGAAAAGGTTTTCCTATGCCTACAGATGCTGAATCTCGACTTTCAAGTTAGAAAACAAGCTTGAGAGTTCTTTATATAATTAGTTGAAACTCTATACAGGACTTTAAAAAGACAAACAAGCTTTGGCAAAACCTGCCTGGTGGATGAATGAATATCGCCAAGGAAAGTCTAAAATGGTCTTCTCGCAGCTTTCTCTTTGAATCTGAGTAACTAACCTTTGGATCTCTCAGATGTTTGCCCATGAAATTTGATCTGTCTACTCAACTTAAGACAACAAATCTGTTTGCCTCACAAATATCCTTTAACGAAGAAGAGTTACACAATATCTTCAAGCCATTTCTAGAAATATCCATTTGAACTGAATTTTTCTGCCTGACAATAAAGTTTAATATCACTAAGAAAATAGACTTTCCAGACTAAAACTGAAAAGACAAAAGACCATTTAAACTCTTTTATTTTCTAACACCAAAAATCCATAGCTTAAAATTAATTATTTTGTGAAACTGAGCCGAGGAAAGATTTCATTGAAGCTATTAATCATGATCAGGACAAAAAGTCCAAGGAGAAAACTTTCGTCAAATGTTGGAAGACTTTCTTTTTACAAGAGCATAAGCAAAGAATCACACAAAGTAACATCGATTTCGCAGAAAAAATCTAAGATAAAATGGGCCGTCTGAGAATTGATAGAACGTCAAGAATAGGCCTTTAACCGCTGGCCTTTTTCTTGCAAAAAATGTCTAAAGGTCAAAATACTTTTTGATAAGACCTATGAAAAAAACAAATTCAAATTTTTTTCCATTCAAGAAGAAAAAATATTTTTTTGTGTTTGATAATTCTCATTTGATCAAATTTAAATCTTTTGCAATTAAATGATTGGATGACCATTATTGAACTTTTGAAGCACTTTTTCCAAAAAAACTTAGTGGGTTTCTTAAATAAGCAAGTAACTTTCAATATAAGTATGTAAATGGTATAAACAATTAAGCACCAACAACAACATCAATTTTTCCAGAGCAATAAGATGTCCTTGAATAGGTGAAATAAAGTTAAGTACACGTGCAACAAGAAAGAATATGAGTACTGCAAAGTAAAGGAGCAACAAGCCCTCTTTTCTTGTTCCCAAAACCAGGGCCCTCACACCAACACTTTGAAGAACAAGGCAACCCTTTCATTTATATAAAACAACCTAGCTTACCATTTAAGCCTGCTAGCCATCACCCTCTTTAGGCTAGATGCTACCAGGCAGCAGGCACTACATAACAAGGCCCTATAAAAAGGACCTCTTTTTCAATCAACAGAACTAGGCAACCCTTTCTTTTATATAAAACAACCTAGCTTACCATTTAAGCCTGCCAGCCATTACCCTTTTTAGGCTAGATGCTACCAGGCACTACATAACAAAGCCCTATAAAAAGGACCTCTTTTTCAATCAACAGATCAAGAGTAATTATCAACACTCTGTCCCTTGAAAGAAAATCACCCTGGCTAAGCATAATCTGCTGTCTTTTCTCCTTTTGTATCTTAAAAGGTTGTAAAAGTATTTTCATAACTCTTTGTGTTATGCTTCATTGTGAAGGGTCACAATAACAGAAAGTGAGGCTAAATTATTTCTCAAGGAGAAGATTTCACATATCTTCTGCAATCTCTCTACATAAATTTCAAAATCTTTATTACTTACTTTAATAATGGTTTGAAGCAATTTTTTAATCAAACCAGAAAGTCATAAATATTGTAAAAATTATTTTTTGTTTGAGTTTAGTTTGCAGAACTTTCAAAATCCATTTCTGGTTTTTTTCACATGAGAAAAGTTTTTTCCCATCATGATCTAACTTTTTCTGAAAAAGCCTATATCTTGATTGGTCATTGATGTTAAATTTTGTCTTCGTTAAGCCAACAGTTTTTCATCTTCACCAGCAATAAATAAAACACAATTTATGGCAAATGAATATTTTAAGAGCTACTTTGATGTAAAAAGACTGCAAATATCTTTTTGCTACTGTTTTGAAAAACCTTTTAATGAACGAAAAATAAAAAGTCTGTCTTTAGGTGGGAGACGTAGAGTACTTGGTTGGCAAAGATATGAAGGGTAATTGAAAATCATTAAGTACAAAATTCACAAACATCATTTACTTTGCCATTGCCAAGGAGCCAAAGCTACCTGATTGGGAACCCCGATTGCAGAATATTCTATATGGCCCCCTTTGCCTGAGTCTATACATTAAGGGATTAGTGTTATTGGTTGCTTGATGGGATCTAGGATCAACCAATTCCTGATCACTAACTCTCAATCAATTAGACTTAAGTATATAAATAAATGAGACAGTATTTAATTGTAAAGGTTATGGCTTATCTAACATCTGACAACAATAAGATTGACATAAGGTATTTTTGTGAAAATTAGTACAAACTGGTTTTGTGAAAATTCACCTTGACAACGTGGTCTATGAACTTTCTTGTTTGTTTATGTCGCTTTATTCTCCCTCTTCACAAAATAAAATGTGACTTTACAAGAGCTTGATACTTCAATAAATACAATAACAACAATGATCTTGTCAGTTATATGACTTAGAAAATGCTTTCTTAAGAAGTCTTCTTATAACATCGTCTGTTGTGTCCAGTGCAATCCAGTCCTCTGCAATGTCGTCCACAAATTTTAGTCTTTTCTGAATACTCTGTTTGCCCTCTTAATTTCCTCTGGCATTATTGAAAAATTTGCCAACCGTTGGTTGTCATTTTGCTGTGAAAAGTGTCTCTTTTAACTTTGATTTCATATAGATTGGACAATGTTAATTATTTAGACACTTTATGACCCATTTTGCTTGTGAGAACTTGGCCCATTCCAAGGGAGATGCCCTTTGGCATATTTGTTTTGTTAATTCATGTCTTGGGATTTTGTTCATATTGAAATGAGTATCAAATTAAATTGTTATAATTTCATTCAATTTTTTTCATACACATTTTTGAAACTAAGGAAAAATTTGCGGCTCTTCGAAAGTTTTGACGAAAACTTTTCCTCCACAAAAAGTTTAAGTGCACGATGTTTAGGGATAATGGACTAATATTTTAAAGTAATAAAAGAAACCCATCCCAAAATTTGCTGGGATCTCATTCAAATCATTATTTTCAACTACTTATAACTTTCATGACAATTTTCTTTTTATCTTTGGTATTTCTAAAATGCATTTTTGTCTTTTTGGGTAATAAGCCATCTACTACAGTTCGTGAAACTATCTGGGTCAAACTTTTTCCGAAATTCTCTTTCGTAGACGTTTAACACACATCAACAGAGACCATCCCTCACAATCAGGCAAGGAAAAAGTTTTTCCTCACTTACTATTCTCTGATACATTTACTGTTGTAATAAATCAAACGAAGAAAAAAAGCTGCTTCTGATTGTTGAAAAGACTATTTTTAAATGACCACCACGATTACTGCAATTATTACCTTCCAAACACTAAATTATGTATCTTGAAGAAAAGACAACCTTCTGACTTTCGAAAAAGCTTTTTTTATGCTCTGGCAATTCTACTGTTCAGCTAAACTTTTCTCTCCCCAATACCATTAAACAACAGAATTGCTCTTTTCTTAGCACATCCGTTGGCTGGACTCTTTAATCAAAAAAGATGTTCTTCTCATCCCAATATTTTTGTCTTTGCGATGGCAATTTATTTGGACTCAAAATTGTCTTATGACAAAAGGTCAATTTTCTGCAAAATCCATTTCTTATTTAACCTTTATTTAAACATGTTTTAGCGAAATTATCAAAAGAAAATTTCTGTGGGACCCGTAATGGAAGAGACAAGTACATTAAAATAGTTAAAAAAACTTGAAACTTTCGGCAGCCTGGATCATTTCAAAAGTAGTCTGTATCTTTTAGTTCTGACTCAGTTTTCACAAGAATTAGACTATAAAGTCTCCGAAGCCCTCAGAAATTTTAATTAATAAAGTTATGTCAAATCCTGAAAAGCAAAAAACTTTTAACTTTGAAGTTAAAACAGTAAAATTTTGATTTTAATGACTCATTTAAAAATGAAATAAAATTTAACCTAATTGACTTCATCAGAAATAAAAAAAAGAGTAAAAAGCATTTCACTTTGGATTTGCCTTGATTGATCATTTCTATGCTATGATTATCTCAATCAGGATTGATTGTTGTGCAGGCAGAAATTTGATAAGAATTTTCCTTACTCACTCATTCACATTTACAGAAAAAATCAAGTGACTATGCATAACACAACTTTCAGTCAAACAAACTGATGTAAAATCAACACTCTTTCTCATTCACTTGATTTAGTATTAGAATAATCAGTTC
>Ga0194133_10009197_pt1 | contig 11364 bp, 7 predicted proteins | sample TA2KigOf40mmetaG_FD_155448 | JGI IMG/M metagenome (GOLD analysis project Ga0194133, IMG submission 155448) | Freshwater microbial communities from Lake Tanganyika, Tanzania - TA2015055 Kigoma Offshore 40m | ecosystem: Environmental > Aquatic > Freshwater > Lake | place: Tanzania: Lake Tanganyika...
TAAGACTTATAAAAAAATAGAAAGTAACAAAATGCTCTCTGTTATGGGTCTTGAGGATATCTTTTGACTGTTAAATGACATCTGTCATTAAGTTGTGTTCTATTCTTGGAAAAAGCTTAGAATTATCTTGATTCCTGACTTTTATGAGGGACAATTTTGTAGATAAGGGCATAGGCAGCTCAAAAATGTTGCAGATATAATCTTTAGCTTTTCTCTTTTCTCAGAGCTTCACTTAAATCGCCCTGACATTTTACAGACTCAAAAAAATTGCTTGAATTCTGTGACTTGAAAAATGTTTCACATTTTAGTAAAGTGTGTGCTTGCTTCAAATTGCCAAACGAAGAAGTATTTTGGAACAAAAAAATCGCACCGATCAGTCTTAAAAGTTGAAAACTCGATAGGTGTAAAGTTGATATTATATTCTTGGCAAGGATGCTTGCTTTTTCTCGTCTTTTAGATGTGCAAATTGAAGGTTTTGATACTGATACTCAAGTAGTGTTGAATGAGAATTGACAAATGTGTCGATGCATTAGTTAGAGCTTTAGCAGTATGACAGTCAGTGTGACGGAAGACAATTCTACTTTGTGGCCGTGGTGATAAGAATCAGATCCTGGTGGAGGATTACATATAAAAGAAAATGATTGACAAACATGATCTTCTCCTTACATTTTCCTTCTTCCGATCCACAAATATATTTTTGGGCATCTTTCCTCCCTTTCACCTTGGTCTTTTCTGAAAAGAAAAATGGGAGTTAAGTTTTATTTGAATACTTTTCTTTCTTTTGCTCAAATTTCACTCACACGAAAAGTTACCAGAATTATTCAATTCTTGAAAAAAAATTCAAGAACCAAGTAGTGTTTGTGTATCTCCTCATGGTGCAAAAAAGTCTTTGTTTTGAAATCGATACAAGAATTTTTTGCTTTCAAAAATTATTAAAGGTGTGAAAAAAGATGAATTTTTACTTTAGATGAAAACAGTTGTTGATAGAGAAATCAGTAGAAGCTTCGAAAATTTTGTTCCAGAAAAAAAACTTCCTACATCAAGATTCATGAAGTTGACATAAAACTTGAATAAAAGCTTACTTTTTAACTATAATTATTTTTTAAATTAAGTAATTAGCATTCAAAGAAATAAGAGAGAAAAAAAATTCAAAGTTACCGCCCTTTTAGAGATAAAACTTTGATTAAACGTGTGGGTGAAATCTACCAACCAAACCAAACTTCTATGTATAAAAACACCTAAGATTCAGTGTAATTTTAATATGATTGTACAAATTTCAAGCTTGTTTTTGTAATTTTAGTTGCTTTTATGGATGTGGGTTGACATGATCATATTTTTTTTGTAAGTTAAATCTTTTCAGGTAAAGGAGTTATTGATAAGTATGATTAAAAAATTAACTTTCCAAAGTTTAAGAGAAATATTAAAACTTTACTTTTGTATTGATTGGATTCTAACTTTAAAACATTTACAGACTAGCTTTAATTATTTAATTTTTCGTCATTGTTATCTTTTTTTCAACTTGAAAACCATGAATAAGGAATGAATTATCCATTGAACTTGCTCTATTGAAAAGTGCTGATAAAAAAGTGTGAAATTTGTCACAAAAGTAAATTTTCTTGATCCTATGTTTTTCGTTACAAAGATGTACAAAAGTTTTACATTATTGAATGATGAGACGAAACAGGCAGATGGATGAGATTTTCCTTCCTTTTTCCTACATTTCTTTTACTCTGCTTTTTTATCTTCACTTAATGATCTTCAGTCTTACAAATGAAGTAGATACACAACTTGAGTGTGTAGTGTTGCTTGAAATATTTCAAGACATATGCATGTCTTAAGCCAATGGAGGAAAAAAATGAACGTTCAGAAGGGGAAACAACTTTTTTTGGTGTGTGGTGGGGAGAATGCAAAGATACATAAAGGAGAACAAAGAGATGCTTTTTTGCTCCTCTGAAATAAATAGTCGAGGCCAAAAAAACGGTGAAACGTTGGCCAACAAAACACGATTTTAAAGGCTCAAAAAATATCCTTTTTCTGCCTCAAGACTTATTAGATTTTTTTTCTCCTAATTTAGGTGGACATATTTTTTGCAATTCCACCTTGTCACATTCGATCAAAATAATTTCGACGACAGTTCCATTTCAAATGGTATCAGTGGATCACATCTCGAGGCTGTTTAGTCAGCCCATCCACTTGCAAGAAGGCGACACCTTCAAATGCCGGAAGCCTCTATGAACGTGGCGGCACCCGGTCAGCCGCATAATAACAACCTCAGCAAGAAAAAGGCCGAAGCAAAAAATTCAAACACAACACCGGGTCCTGGAAACACACCCAAATTACCCAATGTGAGTAATCAAACATACTTTTATAAATTACTAGAATTCAAAATTTGGGTTTGAGAAGCAATTTACCCAATTGTTTTCGATTCATCTTTTTTTATTTGAGATTTCTCAATCCATTTAACTGTTTTCAGGATAAAGTTAATTTTGGTGTCATAGATATAACTATTTAAATGCTTTTTAAGATTTCTCGGTCGTTGTCAAATAACTTTGAGTTGGATACCGACAACGACAATTGGCCCGAAGTCGACCTCGGGAACATCATCATTGGGCTCGATGAGGACATCGACAAAACGATGTCGAATGCCTCAACTCCTCCGGCAGGACCAGGTAATTAACTCCCATTTTTTCTAACTTTCTGTTTTCTGAACTATCTAAAATGTCTTCTTAGCAGGCACGGTTTCTTTAAATCGCCAGTCTGGAAACTCTGGTTCTGTAGCTACCCTGACTGAAACGATTCCAGCTACAGACAAAAGTCTCAAGATGAAAATAAAACGTTCCAAGAGTGGCTCTAGAGGACACATCGAAGGCAAAATGGAAATAATTCAGGCAAATGAAAAGCTCGAGGATTCAGAGGGCTCCTCTCAGGGCTCGGTTTCAAACGGTTCCCCTGATCCTGCCAGGCTTAATGCTGCTGAGATTGTTGCTGCGGTGAAGCAATGCACCAAAAATACTGGCAGCATCACGGGCTTCGCAGCATCAAATTCCAATAAGTTCAGGCTAGCCCAGAATACGAGCTCGAACAATCAGCAGGTTCAACAGCAACAAAGCTCACCGTCATCCTCTGGTTCCTCAAAGAAACTCGGTTTAGCCTTGATGAACAATGGGCCCAGGGTTGTTGGAGAAAAATCTGCAAATGGATCAGCTTCTTCATCTTCCTCCAAATCGTCCACACAAGTTGGATTTCCTTCGACCAGTGATACCAGCAATAAAGTGTCAAGCAATTCTCTTACTTCATCATCATCCTCGGGATCCGGAGGTCTACTTTTAGGAGAGGGCAAGGCCAAACAACAGACATCGGGATCAAGCAAACAAGGATCGAATTTCATTCTTCAAAAGCAGAACTCAGAGCCGCCGAGCAAAAAGCAAAAGGTAAGAAAACTTTTCAAAATTTCAAAAATATTTCGATTGAAGAGCAGGTTTCCACTTGCAGAAAAGATTGTCCACATATTTTTTGACCAACTATCAAAAACTTTGATGGTTTAACTGCAAGGGCTGATTTAAAGTTAGTTATATCAATCCAATTACAATGCAAAACATCTGTTCAATGGCTTGATTTAATTTAGTTTTCGATTCTTATGGCTAGTTTAAAAAAGATAAAACGCACAAGTTTCTAAATCAATCATATCAAGGTACATTTCATGGCCTTCTCATGCAAGACTTTTGCTTGATGTTTTTATTTTACCTTTTTTGTCCTTCTTCTTTTTATCGTTCACAACCGAGGTTGCCAATTATTCTCATTCACTGCCAATACTCTTAGTCTAATGGTCTTTGCTCCCCAATTTTGACACCTCTCAACTTCCAAAGGACGTTGGCAAAAAACCTTTGTGGGGAACTGAATTGAGAAAGGGGGGAAGGAAGAAATCACAACCCAAAACTATTGCGTGCCAGAACTCAACAAAAAATTAATTGCTGCCTAGTTCCAAACAAGAGTCGTGACTTTTCTCCTACAAAACCCTCACTCTTTACGCTTTTAGAAAAGGTCTTTTTTAATCGTCTCATCATCAGCCAATCTATTCAAATTAGGATTAGCTTTTTTTCATGTAATTTGTTATTTGTTTGAGCGTAAAAAAGGATTGTTAAGTCTTTTTTCTGTTCACTGGTGTGTCCCTGACTAATTAGTCTTATCACGACAATTTTTATTGTTGTAAAAAAAACCTACAAAGGTTGATAGAGAAAAATGAAAAAAAGAGAAACTGAAATGGAATAATTTTGTGGTTAATAGCAAAAAAAACAAAAACTTGTTTTGATTCGCACAGAGTCAGTAGACGGAAATCTCCACAATGAAATGAAAGTTTCTCAAGGTCAGTTTTTCAAGACTCAAAGTTAACGAAGATTGATTTTTAGGAGAAGGTTTTATGTTTTTCTGAAAAGTAATGCCTGTTTTAGAAATAAGACCGTCAGTAAGACACACTCCTTCATGTAACCACACATTCTGGTTGCCTAACCATTCTACGTTTAGTCATCCACCCACTTTAAAATTTGATTGCGTCAAAAAAGGTTCATTTCAAGGGAGGGGATCGCATTAAAAGCTGTGAGTTACGAGCATTGAAAACCATAAAATAAGTTTTGATTGGAATGAATTCTGGTCAAATCACCCACATTTACAAGTGAGCAATTTTGAGAGGTGAAAAACAAACGACTTATTCCCTTTTTTGTTTCCAATAATTATTTTTTGATGCAAAATCTTATTAAATATCTACTTCCATGACGCACATTAGCACCTTGTTCATAAATCTGGCTCAGCCACATCAGCAATTTCATTTGTTGTGGACTTTTTTGCTCTTACACACACACTTATACTCTCTCAAAGTGTGCCTTTGTCTGTTATTGACGTGAACAGAAACTCTCTACTTGATAGCACTGAAGCAACAAAAAACTATAGACATGTTTAGTTCAAAGACATCTGTGAAATTTTTTAGCTTTAATAAAAAATACCTTAGAAAATATACTACAGATAAAATTTGTTGATCTGAATGTAATTATGGCGTATAATATTTTAAAGTAAGATGAGTTTCAAAACCTCATTAAAACTTCTCAGATTCCAAATTAAATAGACACAATTTGTTCCAAATGAAATTTACCTAGTCAGACATGCAAACGAGACGTTTTTGTACATACATTTTTCCTTTCTACCTTTTTTCGTTCTCAAAAGGCTAAAATGCAGGGGTAAAATTGTGACTTTATTGCTCCTCTGTTGAAAATTTCCACACTTAGTTTGTTTGAAAGCTATAAAAATAAAATAATGAATCGTTTGAGTGGCTTGAAAGAAAAACAAAATGTAATTATTTTATGTTCAGAGATGAGATTTAAAGTCTAAATTTGCTAAACACGAAGAACTAACTAGTGTTTATTTAAATCAGATATGTTTTGTTCTTTCAATTAAATGATAGTTTTGACACGAGACTGAAGTAATTTTATTCAAATGAGGGCCAAAAACTTTTTGCCATCTTGATTCTCGTTGGGGATTAAATAATGAAGTTGCATCGAAATTTGATCCTACGTGTAAAATAGAAAAACTCTTTCAAAACTGAAAATTTATTAGAGATGAAAATGATTGCATTTCTTACATACCGAACTGTTTTGTTATATATTTCATACTTTAATGGATCAATTACTTGCAAAAGATTTTCCAAATAGCTTCCTTCGATTTTTACATTGTTTAGAAAATTCTTTTTGGGAAAAATTTGAATCTCTTTTTCAAATGTTGTTCATCTTATTTAAAGTTTTATGTTGTCTAACCAAATCAATTAGTCTTTTTATGTTTTAAACAAATTCTAATACCTTTCCACTTCAAGCTCCTGTTCTAGTTATCGACTACATTCAAGTTGCGTGTTTTTCCAAAACTGGGCATTGCCGATCAGATCTTTAACTCCGCACGTGACTGGGGATCGATTCGTGAAATATCTGAATAAAAAATTGTGGGAATAACTTTTTTTTGTAAATGGAAAAGCGCCAAAATGCAAAAACTTCCTCGATTGAAGTAATTCAGATCTCATTTAAGCTGAAAAAATTTTTAGTTCCTCAAATGGTTTGTTTTTATTTAACTCACAACTTCTAATCTATTATTCAGCAAACTTTTTGGCATTTATTTGAACTTCATCTTTCATCTTTATTGAATTGAAATGTTTCCTTTTCACTTTTCCCCTACCTTTAGCCGCGAGCCCTTTCTTTTCCTTTATAATTCAACCACCTTCCTCCTGTTCTTTGTTCTTCAGCGTGGTTTTGTTTATGTATTGCTATTTTCGTACTCGCAACGTCTCAGGGGAAGAATGTCACTTAATAAGTATGAATAATATATGTATGTGAAGCGAGAAAGAGGGAAGAGACAAAAGTATTTTTTATTTCAAGATCCCTGAGTTATATTGGTCGCATTACCAATTCAGTTAAGGAAACAGGATTTTAAAATTAAGAAATTTTCGGCTCGCTGTCCAGAGATTCACAAAAAAATTATTTTTGTACTTCTGGCTTATGTGGTAAAAGCCAAGTGATATTTGTGGTGACTTTCCACATCTACAGTTGACACGTGAGAAAACTCAAGGATCTTTTATTTTTAAAGTCTTGTCAACATAGTTATCAAGAATTTTAAGAAATAAAGAGCAAAAAAAACCAGTTTAACATCGTTTTTCAGCTTTCGATTTCTGGATTTTTATTTTAACTCAAATAGTGCAAGATTGGTCTCTGGCTTGTAGGTGGTATTCGAAAAGCACAAAATATGAGTAAAATTACCTTAGCAAGGTAGAGCAAAAAGTATCCTAATGCCTAAGCTTCGCAAGATGCTTCAAATACCAACATTTTCCTATTGATGTTTGTATTTTGTTTCAACTATTTCCCTCAGACAATTTTAAGCTTATCACACGTGATTTGTTGACACTGCGTTTCAAACCATGTGATTAAATTGAGTACTTCACAACGTGACTGAAACTTGTTTCATGGACATTATTTGTTTTGAAGCAAAAAGTCTTCTTTTATACTGATTTCATTTTTTGCTAGATGAAGGAAATCATTTACTCAAACTTGAAAAAACTTTATTTTGATTGCTCAAATATGTTAGGGCAATCACATGGAATCAATTTAGGCAAAGGCTACTTTTGCATCTTGTCACGGGACAATTAATTTACAAATGAAATCGGATATAAGTTGTCCGTATTTCTCAAAAGAATTTCTTTTTTTCTGTCTACAAAGCCAGTCTGCAGTAACTCTAGCTTGACAATGAAATTGCTGGAGAGTTATACATGTTATTACACTTTTTATTGCTTTCATGATGGGGTCACGATTGATTCATTTGGGTGAAACAAACATAGAATATGCAAACATTTCGCAAGCATGCAGACACTTGTTTAAAACTTTTGTTTTCAAAAATTAATCAAGCATCAATTTTTGATGGAAATATTTTAAAATGTAGATTTTTTAAGAAGTTTGAGTTTATTTTCTCATCTTGTAAAAACTGTTTTTCAATTGTACTCTGATATGGCCTCATGATCCTGCATTACCTTGAGTGTCAACTGCTTTCTGGGCTATGGGTACGTAAAACCTTTTGCTCTCTTAATTTTGATATAGCTGAACTACATGAAGTTCCTTTAGCGTATATAAATCAATTATTTTTTATTCACGATCAAGATCTATGTAGACTGCACAAACAATCTTAAATACAATAAGTGACGCAATCATTATTTCCTTTACTTTACTCTACTCTTTGTGTATTTTCTTACATTAGGCGAAGGAGTCTTAGACAGACAGAGTCAGACTGATTAGGAGAGAGAGTATTTTATTAAAAAATTACATGTATTTTTAAACGATTGCATGTGTAAAGCCTGTGTAAGGACTGCCCAATATTTATACTTGTAAAACCTTTAAAAATGTGTTCAATTGATGGAATATGTAAATCAGAAAGCATTTGAAGTAATCGCTCATTTAGAACAGGTACTCATTCTTCGCCTATTATTAAATAACTGTTCTAAAATCAGAACTCTAAAAGTTTTTAAATTGTACCATCAAAAAATTTTTTTAGTTTTTAAAAAGTGTATCAGTTTACAATTTTCATATCTGTCATCAAGAAGTTTCTTAATGTTTATGTCTAAACAATAACACGTTTGTAAACAGTTGGGTGAAAAAAAGGCAGTTATTTAATTAGTTACAGTCAAGGTGCAAATTACGTTGACTCACTTGATCTTTCATGTAGCACAAAGAGCATAAAAAGAATATTTGCTTTTGACACTTTGAAATGTAGATAATCGAATATAAAAGTTTCAAGTTTTCTTTATGCTTTTGAAGTGAGCCCAAAGATAAAAATGACTTTTTCTATCAACACTTTCTCCTCTCTCACCTAATCTACTCTCTCACACACCCTTTCTTGTTTGCATTTACTTTGACATCTTCACATTCAAGCTTAAGATGCAAAACCGCCAGACCTTGTGCAAAACATGAACTGTAAATCCCACACGAATGTCTACACATCAAATTTATCCTCAGCCTTTTTATATTTAAAGAGTTCTTAAAAATTTTTGGAAAGGGTAGCCTGGCATGCAAAGTTCAATTTTGGCATGCAATTCAAAAATAAGAGGCATCAAAACATGAACTTTCTTGGATTTGAATTATTACAATTTCTGGTCTTTGCACTGTGGTCTTATCGAGGGATGGGCAGGAAAAATTACGAGACATTCAATTTTTCAATCTCAATCTCAATCTCAAATAAGTCTGGATATCTCTTAATGTATTTCTTTTGACACAAATGTCACTTCAAACATTGTTTATTCCAGCAATTCGTAGATTATTCACTAAATGACAGACTTAATTACGGCTTTAATTAGAGGCTAACTGCATAATTGCAAAACTTTTCAAGAATTACATGAAAGATAAGATGTCACAACTTTTTCATTTGGTTATATATCTGTCGATATCAAAAGCAATAAATATTTTGGAATAAAAACACTTTATGTTAAAGGATTACTCATCTTGCCGGGGTTGAAGCTGAAAGGGAATATATTGTTCTGAATGAACTATTGCTACATTTTAAGAAGTCCACCCACCTACATTACTTCACTTAAAGAAACATCTGTTTCAAAGTCTATTTTAAACGTAAAAATGATGGCTTCTTCTTGTTTTGCTGTTTTCTATCCAAATACCTTTTTTGGATAAAAATATAGGCTAATGTGAAAAAGGTACACAGAAAGATAAGCTTAAAATTTCATTTTGATGAAAGGTTATAGATATCAAGTTTGCTGATTTTTTGTAGCTAAGATTTCATGCTGAATCGCAACTGATATATATCAAACATTTGGATTAATCGTAAAAGCAAAGTTTGTGGTTGTTTACTTTTTCATGTTTTGAATTGCTTATTGTATTTCTGAAAGAATTTTTAGGAAGTTCATTTCAAAACAAAGTTTCCTTTTTTCAACGTCTGTTGCTGTTGAGTATTGCATGATCATTTATTTGAAGTGCAGCTACTTAGTCCTCTTACTGTTAAGAAATGTAAGAAAAGTCCCCAAATCTGTGACAATAACTTTTGTAAACTCTTTTTGACATGCAGCTGTAAAAGCTTAATAATACATGACAGGTAGTTGCTTTCAATTTTAAATTTTTTGTATTTCTACACTTGTAAGATGTGCGTTTTCACGATAAATCAGAGTTAATTAAAAAGTGAAACAAGTTTCCAAGCTTTATTTTTGTTTTTACAACTTACAAATTGATATGGAGAATCAGATACAATACGGATAATTAAAAATGCCTGTTAGTCTCATTTAGACCCCTAGGCATGGAAAAAAACTTTTTTATGGGTGAGTGAAAAAGAGAGGGATAAAATAACTAAGCTGAAAGTTAACACAGAGTTTAAGAGCTTAAGTTGGTCACTAAAATTGTGAGCATTCCACAGAAGCAGGGTTATAGACATTTGATATTAATAAGTTTAAGGTTAACTTGTACATTTTTTTGCATTCAAATTGTCCCTCCATTTTCACGTGAACACTCAAGTTAAAGTAAAAGAAAGGAAACAAACAAAGTCAGATTATATGTTAGTTATTTAGTCTTTTGTTGTCGTTTCGCCCATCCTTTGCACCATTTTCAACGGAGCATTTAGAAGTCTCTCTTCTCCCCCACCTTTACGTTTACCCCTACATTTTTCTCGCTACATACTGTACACATCCGCTGAATGCTGACAGGAGGGGTTACAGTCATCCATGCTGATGTTGTTCTACACGAAACGGTCGTGGGTAGAGTTGGAACGAATCTGCACCAGAATCATCGGCACAACATTAAAGTGGAAGAAAGAAATAAATAAAAAATATTTCAATTTTCCCACAAAACTGATTTAACAGTTTTAAACAATCAGACCTTTGATCGTGTTTTGTATTTAGTTGTTGAAACTTTGTCTGCAAATGCTTTCAATTCCTCTATTCATTCTTCGTCCTGTCCTCGACATGTCTGTTGTTTATAAACGTAGAGGGAAGAAGCTTTTTACCACTGAGCAAGATTATTCTTGCTGGATTTGTCCAGAATACATCTTTGAATGCCTGTGATATAAATTCAATCACGTGTTGAGAAGTCTTTTCAACTTGATTAAATCATTTGTTGTTGTCGGTGTTGCAAAATCTTCTCTTTCTCAATCTTTAGTTGCCAGGGCCAAGAGGTGAACTCCATTCACTATTATCATGATAATGAATCTTGTAAATTTTACTTCATTCTGTCTGTTGGTTCACCCTTCTGGCCTTCCCCTTTCTCTCTACGTTAACATTTTTGAAGTCTAGCCTGAAGGAGAAATAAAATGTTTCCCCTTTGTAGAAAAAAATCTTTTTTTTTACATTGACTTTATGTCAATTTTGTCACAGTGAAAAAGTCTCCTCCAAAGCACATATTTCACCACAACCATTTCAATCTTTTTTTATTAATTTGTTATTTCGAGCACTTGTCCTACAAAAACCTGTTTTACTTCATTTTCTTTTCGAAAGTGAAAAATTAAAAAATACTTTAAATAAACTTGATGATTTGATCAACGGCGGGGGAAACCTAGATTGCTTGCAACTTCCTGGGTATTGCTTCTGATGACAGACTTCTTGGGAAAAAAGGGTTCCTAATTCATTTAAATTCTTATTATAAATAACCTTAGTAAGTGTCGATATTAAAGGCAATTTTTTTGCATTAAATTGGTTTACTTAATTCAGAGTTTCCCTGTTGGTAGTTGATGTTTTTTTTTACAATTGTGAAATCAGCATTTGGAATATAACTTTTCAAAGCAATTTTTCCACAACACTCAAAATAATTTGAATGATAACAAACCATTTTGGAATTGCTGTCATGTTGTGAGGCGAGC
>Ga0194133_10009198_pt1 | contig 11363 bp, 8 predicted proteins | sample TA2KigOf40mmetaG_FD_155448 | JGI IMG/M metagenome (GOLD analysis project Ga0194133, IMG submission 155448) | Freshwater microbial communities from Lake Tanganyika, Tanzania - TA2015055 Kigoma Offshore 40m | ecosystem: Environmental > Aquatic > Freshwater > Lake | place: Tanzania: Lake Tanganyika...
CAATTTTCTTTATCTGGTAAAAATATTGAACTTAATATTGTAGAAACAGAAAAACCTATATTTAATTACGATTATCAAACCGAAAATTTTGTAATTACGTATTTAGGTAAAGATATGGCAAATGTATTTTATATATTTAAGACTTACTTTAAATTTGTTAATGGTACTATAACTAATGTGAATAATTTTATGTATAAACTAAGTCCAGACGTATATTCAAATAATTTTGAATCTGTTTTACTTGGTCAATATTCTACCTTTAATATTATTGGAAGTTCTGGTGTCGTAAATGGAGTCTATAACTTTAATGAGTGAATATACCTTTACCGAAAACAACAAATCTTCTATTGTTTTTATAGATAAAACAATAGATACAAATAAAGACTATATTATCACTTTTGATTATTGCTGCCAAGGACCAGGAGTTAGCGGCGCGGAAGGGTTTAGTTTATTTTTCGTTGATAATCAAATTGCTAATTTACACGGAGGAGCACCTGGACCTGGCTTTGGTGTTACTGCTCTTACCGGCCTTTCAACATTTTTATTTTTTCCAAATTTTAAAAAATTTAATGGTATTAAAAAAACACATTTTGTAATAGGGTTTGATGTAAATGGTTTGTTTAGTTCTAATATAGGTTGGCTAGATGGTAACCCAATAGCTCAACCAAACACTATATCTTTAAGAGGTAGTTATGATTCTAATTTTAAGTTATTATATACAACTGCTAATTTAGCAAGCTCTGCATATGCAGAACCGTTTAATCTTTATGAACCCACCTTATCAGGTACTAAGTATAAAACTTTTAGGGTACGTATAACTAATTTTGGTAAAACTGTTATTGTTGATCACAGGCTAACTAATCCTTCAAAATTTATTAACCTCTTTTCTTATGATTTACCTTTAAATGTCCCCCAATCTGTATTTCCCGCAATAGGGTTCAGTAATAGTAACACACCTACAAAAAATATGAATTTAAAAGTAAAAAATATTAATGTAAATGGGTATTTTTTAACCCCAACTCCGACTCCCACGGTAACTCCAACAAATACCGTTACACCAACAATTACTCCTACTAACACTGTTACTCCTACTAACACTGTTACACCAACCCGTACACCTACAATTACGCCTACTAATACTGTTACACCTACTATAACACCTACTATAACACCTACCAATACTGTAACACCCACGATTACACCTACAGAGACGGTAACACCTACTATAACACCTACAGAGACAGTAACACCCACGATTACACCTACAGAGACGGTAACACCTACAATGAGTGTAACACCAACCATTACACCTACGGTAACCCCCACAGAGACGGTAACACCTACTATAACACCTACAGAGACAGTAACACCTACTATTACTCCTACAAATTCCGTAACACCTACAATTACACCTACAGAGACAGTAACACCTACAGTAACACCCACAGTTACAGTAAGTCCATATATCTATAATTTTAACTCAAATCAAATTAACATTACAATACCTACATTAGGTAAAGCTAGTGTATATCCAATAACATTTACTACTAACACTACCGTTGCCCCTTCACGAGTTACATTATCTCTAAATGATTTTAATCATTCCTTCCCCAACGATTTAGGTGTGCTACTAGTATCCCCAAATAATGTAACCTGCTTGGTTGCCGGTAGAATACCTGTTCTAGACGAGCCTCAACCTGCAATTAATGTCTACGTTACTCTAGATAGCACAGCTTCAACCCCATGGGATGCATATTCTTCTGGCGTATATACACCTAATTATGACCCGCTACAAGCATTCCCATTTGAATCTCCTGCACCTGCAGAGCCGTATAATTATTCTTTAAATGTATATAATAGCATTGCACCTGTTGATGCATCAGGTACATGGAACTTATATATATATGACTTTGCTTCCGGTGACGTCGGCTCTCTAGCAAGTGCTACTCTAAGTTTTATCTATAGTTGATATTTGATATTCACAGTTATATAATTAAAATATAATTGTGAATATATTTATATCTATTGCGTCTTACCGAGATCCCGAACTATTACCGACATTAAGAGATTGTATTGCTAATGCAAAAAAACCAGAAAATCTCAGATTTGGTATTGCCTGGCAAAGAGATGAAAAGGAATCTATGGCAGAATTTGCTAAAGACCCTAGATTTAAAATTATTGATATTCCATATAAAGAAAGCAAAGGAACGTGTTGGGCAAGAAGTAAGATTCAAGAAAAATATGATGGTGAAAAGTATCATTTACAGTTAGACAGTCACCATAGGTTTGTTAAAGATTGGGATGTTGAGTGTATCAAGATGATAAAAGATCTACAAGCTCTTGGACATAAAAAGCCTTTGTTAACAGGATATATTTCTAGCTTTAATCCATCTAATGATCCTGCTGAAAGGATTAAGACACCTTGGAAGATGAATTTTGATAGGTTTATACCTGAAGGAGCCGTTTTCTTTTTGCCCGCTTCTATAGATGATTTTAGGACTAGAACTATACCGGTACCTTCCAGATTTGTTTCTGCACATTTTATCTTCACTCTCGGTAAATGGATTAAAGAAGTGCCTTATGACCCATACTATTATTTTCATGGAGAAGAAATTAACTTAGCAGTAAGATCGTATACGTGGGGATATGATTTATTTCACCCTCATAAAGTAGTTGCTTGGCACGAATATACAAGGAAAGGTAGAACTAAGCATTGGGACGATATTAAAGATTGGGTTGAAATGAACAATAGCTCCCATTTACGAAATCGTAAGTTGTTTGAAATGGATAATGAGAAAAGAGATATTAAATTTGGAAAATACGACTTTGGTAAAAAAAGATCTGTTGCAGATTATGAAAGATATTCAGGGCTTTGCTTTAAAAAGAGAGCAGTTCAAAAATATACACTAGATAACAATTATCCGCCTAACCCTGAAAATGATAAAATGACTCCAGAAGAATATGATAATTCTTTCTTAAAGATTTTTAAGCATTGTATAGATGTGCGATACGAGCAAGTACCAGAAAAGGATTATGATTTTTGGTGTGTAGCGTTTAAAGATAAAAACGGTAAGGATGTTCATAGAAAAGACGCAGATAAAGCTGAAATAGAAAGTATGTTTAGAGATCCCGATAAATATTGCAAGATTTGGCGTATTTTTAATGTTGAAGAACCTCCTCATAGTTGGATAGTATGGCCTCATAGCATCAGCAAAGGATGGGCCAACCCTATAACAGGTAATCTTTAATGGTTAAAATAGGGTTTCATTCCAATCAACTCTGTTTAAGGGGATCTGAAATTGCTTTATATACCTATGCAGATTATAATGAAAAGATATTAGGGAATAAAAGCTATATCTTAAGTGATCCAACTAGAAATTTAGATGCATTAGATAAATTTAAAGCTAGATTTGAAGTCAATCTTGCAGGATTTCATAGCCATCAACATTTTCTTAAGGAAAAAGGTGTAGATTATATCTATACTATTAAAGCAGGTGGTAATGATGGTGTTTGCATGGGCGATCCACCCACTTTAGTTCATGCTGTATTTCCATCTAAAGATGTTCACGGTCATAGATATGCATATGTTTCAGACTGGCTATGTAGATTTATGGAATTTGATGTAGAAAAACATTCTGTACCGCATATTGTTGAACCGCTCCCACCTTCTCCATATTCATTAAGAGAAAAGCTAGGTATATCTAAAAATAAAAGAGTATTTGGATGTTATGCAGGGTTTACAGAATTTAATATATCTTGGGTACAGGAGACCATATGTAATGTAGCAGCTGAACACCCGGATATAGTATTTTTGTTTATGAATATTGAAGATTTTAGATTCAGATGGCCTAATTCACCACCTACAACTCATAATAACATTATATTTTTACCCGGTACATGGGATCTTCAGGAAAAAGCTGCGTTTGTTCAGGCTTGTGATGCAATGATACATGCAAGAGGTGGAGGTGAAACGTTTGGTTGTGCAGTTGCCGAGTTTGCAACAGCAAATAAACCTGTTTTGACATTTGCTGATTCCGGAGAGCGTAGTCATATTGAGTTATTAGGAGAGAGAGGTATATTCTATAAAAATATGGATGAAGTAAAAGATATGTTTTTAAATTTACCTAATTACATTAAATATGATGACTATTATAAATCTTATGAATGCTGCAAGCCTGAAATTATAATGGAGAAATTTAAAAAGGTGTTTTTAGATTAATGAAAAATAATAAAATTTTAGTAAGCACGATTTGTTTTGTTAATAGAAAGAAACAAGGTGCTGAAATTTATGCCACATTTGCCCGAGCATTAATAAAAGACGTTATTTTTAAAACACCTTATGATATAAGAATCGTTACTAATGAACCAGAGCATTTTAAAGAAGATGTTGAAACATGGCCAGATCGTGTAAAAATAGTTTTTGACGATCTTTCAAACGATCAAATTATGGTTGGTCATTTTAATCATAACCTAAAATATAAGGCTTTTTATGATATTCCTAGTCATTATGACTGGGTGTTGTATTTAGATTGTGATGCTGGGTTCACAGACAAGCTAGATATAGACCTAGTTAATAGTTATATTAAAATGTGGGAAGAAGGGGGATACGATTTTCTAGGAACCCGTACTAATGCGGTATTAATTAATGAATTAAATGACCACGAAGAAAAGTTAAGAATTTGGGAACAGGACAAAACTCAATATAACCCTGGTAATCTTTTTTCATCTAAATTTGATTATTATAAAGTCAGTACAAAAGAAGGGCCGTTTGAATGGTTTGACGCTAAACTACCCAGTGAACATGTATTATTATTAAAAAATAATGAAAAGATGGCTAAAATGGCTTTTGAATACGGTAAAATTAATAAAATTTTTGAAGCACAAGTTACTAATTCTTATGTTTACGGGTCTTTAAATGAAGCTTTTGAAATAGGAGTATCTGCAAAGCTTGCAGGGTATAATGTAGGTGATTTTAATAATGATGGTCTTTACCATGTTATTAAAGTAGTTTGTAATTTTAACAATCCTAAAAGCATTCGTTATTAACTATGACTTCCGTAAGGCTTAGGGCTTCCTGGACCAGCGATGAAGAAATACTTCAAAGAATATTAGAGCAATTTAAAACTTCTGAAGACGATTTGAAGGGTATAAATTTTGTTCTTGATGATAGTTATGATATTATAGTGTTTTTTAACTACATACACGGAGAAATAAAGCCTAACACTAAAATATATGTTTTTCCTCAAGAACCTACCTGGTCGGGGGGTCATCCAAGATACTTTAATAACGATTCTAACATTACAGTTTTCGGGTTTGATAAAAACATATATCCAAACTCTCATTTAGTAAAAGAAAGTATGAGTTATATGTTTTATGGTGGTAGAGGACCTACAGCAGAAGGACACGATCATTGGAATTATAAATTTTTATCTTCTTACAATTTTGTTAAAACAAAGAACATAAGTTCACTTATATCTGCATTAGGATCTGATGGCGGTGAAAAGCCCCAAGGCTGTATTTACAAAAAAAGACTTAAATTAGTAGATTATTTAGTAGAAAATGCAGAGTTTATTGACATATATGCCCGTTCAGGTAAACCAAATTTGTTAGGAGACGTTAGATACAAATTTGATGCGCTAAAAGACTATAAATTTTCTCTTTGTAGTGAAAATTCCAATGAAAAAAACTATGTTAGTGAGAAGTTTTTTGATTGTATATTGACAAACACTGTTCCAATTTACTATGGGTGTAAAAATATTAAAGAGTTAGTTCCAGAGGACAGCTTTATATCTATAGATATTGATGATTTAGAAGGCACTCTACAAAAATTAAAATTTATTAATGAAAACTGTAACGAGCTATATAATAAAATGCTACCATCTGTATTAAAAACTAAAGAAATGTTTTTTAATGAATTTAATATTATAAAAATTATAAAAAAGCTCTGCAATACTGTGTATTGAAGTGATTAACTTTTGAGATATATATTATAATGACCAGAGTTGTTATTCATCAGCCCAAAAACTTTGAGAGCAGATATTATAGATACTATAATTATGTTTTTGACGGGCTAAGTAAAAAAATACAAGAAAATTTTGATTGCCTAGAAGCTAGGTACTTTAAACACGCAAATGAAATTAGATACCCTGTTAAGTTAGCTTATGATACTAATTCTAAAAATTCAGATACAACTCTTTTATTAGAGTGCGAAATGATTATTGAAAATTACGACACACACGAGGTAGTTGTTCTTTCTGTTTCTGATGACCTAACTCATGCTATACTTCATAATTATCCAAACGTTAAAAAGATTTTAGTTTCACAGTTCGAAAAAAATAAAATTCAATCAAACCTTCACAATAATCAAGAATTTAATAAATTTGCTCCATGGGTATATTTTCCACAAAATATATTTGATTATGACTATTTCTATAATACTAGAAAATCTTTAAATAATTTATTTGATAAATTTTATTTTAGAGGTACTTCTATAGAAGTAAGAACTATACTTAAAGGATTTAGTAATGAATATTTTGAAGGCGGACTGCCTATCGGGGGTTTTGAAACTTACGCAAGCGATCTTATCCACTACAAAGCAGCGTTTTCAATAGCCGGTAGGGGTGAATTTTGTTATAGAGATATTGAAAATATGGCCATGGGAGTGCCTATAATACGGTTTGAGTATTCACATGAAATGAATCCACCCTTAATTCCCAATGTACATTATATATCTGTACCAAGACCAGCTATAAATTTTGAACGCGAGTTAACCCCTGAGTATGCTCCATTAATAGAAAAAAGATTTTTAGAGGTGAAAGATAATAAAACATTTTTAGATTTTATTTCAAAAAATGCTAGAGAATATTATGAAAACCATATTAAAATAGATAACTGTATACAGCATACCTATAATTTAACGGAGATAGAGCAATGGAAATAGAGAAAAACATTACAAAAAAAGTAAATTTAGGACAAAATGATGGGCTTTCCAGCTATTTAAACTTTGCCTGTCAGCAGCATCATGGTGTTTATGAAGTATTTTATAATTTTTTAAATGAGGTTAAACCTGCAAATATATTAGAGATAGGCACTGCATTAGGCGGCTTTACTCAATATCTTAAGCATGTAAATGACTCGATTAATAATAATTGCAGGATCTTAAGCTATGACATACATTATCATAATTGGTATGAAGACATGAAAGCTCAAGGCATAGATGTTAGGGTGGAAAACGTCTTTTCTAATGACTACAGTGAAGTCAAGAATGAAGTAGCTGAATTTATCAAATCACCAGGTACCACTATCGTATTTTGTGATGGCGGCAGTAAGAAGGATGAATTTAATATTTTGTCATACTATTTAAAGGATAAAGATTTTATCTTAGCACACGATTTTGGTTATGATAGAGATGTATTTGATAAAACAAGTAAAGGCAAAATATGGAACTGGTGTGAAATAATAGAAAACGATATAGCTGCTGCAGTTGCTAGAACTGGTCTTATAGACTATAAAAATGAAATTTTTAATAACGTTGCATGGACATGTAAGATAAAAATATGAACATTTTTAGTAAAATTAAAAACTTTCATAATATTAAAATCGATTCGAGTATTATTAATCAAACTCAAATAGACTTTTTAGTTTTGTATTTATTAGAGGCAGTTAACGAAAAGGTGGAAGGAGATATTGTAGAGCTCGGTTGCTATGTAGGTGAATCAAGTAAATATTTACAAAAAACATTAATTGAAACTAACTCGGATAAGAAATTATACGTATATGATTCTTTTCAAGGATTACCACCGCTATCTAAGCATGAAGAGAATACTGGTTGGACAGAAGGGGGGCTCACTACTTCAGAAGACATTTTAAAAGAGAACTTTCTAAGGAATGGACTTCCACTACCAATAATTACTAAAGGTTGGTTTAAAGACATTCAAAACTCACAACTACCAGATAAAATATGCTTTGCTTTTTTAGATGGAGATTTTTATGATTCTATTTACGATAGTTTAAACAAAATTTATGATAGAGTTTCAGAAAAAGGCTATATTTTTATACATGATTATGATAGAACAGACTTACCAGGAGTAAAAGCAGCTGTATTTGATTTTTTTAATCAAAAAAATATTAAGTTTAATATAGTTAAATTGTGTGATCAATTAGCAGTTATACAAAAAAATACTGTGATAGAAGAAATTCAGCTACCAAAATCACCTTATACTATTGTTACCGGATTATGGGATATTGGTAGAGATAAACTATCGGAGGGGTGGTCAAGATCATTTGATCATTATCTTAAAAAATTAGAAGAATTACTTAAAACTGATTTTAATCTTATTATTTTTGGCGAAAAAGAATTAGAAAAATTTGTATTTACCCATCGCCAACATTATAACACTCAATTTGTTGTTAGAAGTTTAGACTGGATTAAAAATATGCCCTTTTACGATAAGATACAGGAAATTAGAACTAATCCAGATTGGTATAATCAGGCCGGATGGCTTAAAGATTCTACTCAAGCAAAACTAGATCTTTATAATCCCTTGGTAATGTCTAAAGTGTTTTTATTAAACGATGCAAGTATTTTAGATAAATTTAATTCTGAGTATTTATTTTGGCTAGACGCCGGCATTACTAATACAGTACACCCAGGATACTTTACACATGATAAAGTTTTAGATAAACTACCTATATTACTTAACGATAAATTTTTATTTGTTAGCTTTCCTTATCCTGATGGTGGAGAAATACACGGATTTACTCGTTCCAAAATGAATGAAGTTGCTAAGACTAAAAATGTTGAATATGTAAATCGTGCAGGATTTTTCGGTGGTCCTAAAGATCTTATTACAAATATAAACAGTATATATTATTCTTTATTAAATGAAACATTATCCCAAGGCTATATGGGCACAGAAGAAAGCATCTTTACATTAATGACGTATTTACATCCCCACCTATTTAAAAGATTTCCTATTGAAGCAAACGGATTACTTGTAACGTTTTTCGAAAATTTAAAAAATATTAAAGTAGAAGAATATAAGGAAGTTATTTCTGTTAATGAAAATACAACGGGCACCGGTCTTTATGTTATTGGGTTTAATTCACCAAAACAATTTGAACTATTATGTGAAAGTTATCTCAAGCATTCAGGATTTATTAGAGAAACGAAAAATTATCTTTTAAATAATAGTACAGATCTTTCTTTAAATTCTGATTATATTGAGTTATGTAAAAAATACAATTTTGAGCATATTAAGAAAAATAATATAGGAATATGTGGGGGTAGGCAGTATATAGCAGAACACTTTAATACAACAAATCTTAAGTACTATATCTTTTTAGAGGATGATATGACCTTAGTAGAAAAACCTGGACTGACTTGTCGTAATGGATTTGCTAGGTATACAAACAACCTATTTCATAAAGTACATAAAATTATAGATAAAGAAAGCTATGATTTTATAAAGTTCTCTTACACAGAATTTTTTGGCGACAACGGTACACAGTGGTCATGGTATAATGTACCACAACCTATTCGCGAAAAATATTGGCCTAATTATTGTAAATTACCGGAAATAGGTACCGATCCTAATGCACCGAGAACACAATATACTTGTATAAAAACGATAGATGAATTGAGCTATACAGAGGGCGATATTTACTATTGTAATTGGCCACAACTAGTTAGCAGAGAAGGTAATATAAAAATGTTCTTAAATACAAAATGGGCTCATCCTTTTGAGCAAACATGGATGTCTCATATGTTTCAATTAACTAAAGACAAAAAATTAAGAGGTTCTGTGCTCTTACTATCTCCTGTTGAACACAATCGCTTTGATCATTATAAAGGTAATTTACGTAAAGAAAGCTGATTTTTAAGTAAATAATAATGTGAACTTCGTATCTTATGGGCTATCTAGTATTCAAATACTTCAACGTCCTTATTTTTTAAACGGATATCTATTTGTAGACCCTTCTCTTGGTAATATAGTCTATACAAATACTTTTACAGGCAGTACATTTGATGCAACTTCTGGTTCTTTTGTATACCCGTCCTCTTCTTATGGGGGTCTGTTCTTCCCTTGGGGATATGCTATACAAAATACTTATCTCAGTGCAGATTTGGGATTCTTTAAGGGTAACACTACCCTTACTTTTGTACCTTCAGGGCTTAGTGAACAGTATTACCCAGTATTAAAGATAATTTATGATTTTAATGATACTAATATTACAGTGATTGATAAAAAAATAGTACAAAATGATTTTGTTAATATAGTAAGCCTAGATCCTAGCTCTCCTAAAGACAATCCCGTTTCTCATACTTATCGAATTTATACCTCCGGTGTTAATACATATTTTCCCTCCGTAACTGTTTTTAACGGTAATCTAGCATTAAACAAATTTGATTTTAAGCTGAGATTATATCCCGACACTATATTTGATTTAGAAGATTTTCATTTAGTTAATTCTACTCAATTAGATTTAGTTGATAATAAATTTAAAAGTTTAGAATTATTACAAGTAGAAACTTTATCAACTTCATATTTAACACATTTTTGTTTAATTAGTAGCTTACCGGACGCCGAACTTAACAAGATAGTTATTACCCCTACCCCCACTGTTACGCCTTCAATAACACCAACTATTACACCAACGACTTCTATTACCCCATCCATAACACCAACGGCTTCTATTACTCCATCCATAACACCAACAATTTCTATAACACCTACGGAAACACCTGCAGTCACTGTAACCCCTACTAATACACCTACATTAACGCCTACGGAAACAGTAACACCGACTGTAACACCTACAAGCCTTACACCTACACCGACACCGACTATTACGCCTACTGAAACAGTAACGCCTACGGAGACACCTACAGAGACAGTTACCCCAACAGTAACACCTACTGAAACTACTACACCTACAGTAACACCTACATTATCTGAAACACCTACACCTACACCTACAAGTACAGAAATGTTTATTACACCTACAATGTCACCTACAAAAACACCACGCCCAACAGTGACACCTACTAAAACGTCAACACCTACAGCTACTATTACACCTACTGTTACACCTACGATGACACCCACTATTACACCTACAGAAACGTTAACACCTACAATAACACCTACGGAAACAGTAACACCTACAGTCACAGAGACTCCTACAGTAACACCATCAAACCCTATACGTACAATTTACTTCTATAACGATGGGTTCGAATATACAAATCTAGGCAGCGGTCCAGGTGAGCTATATGTAAAGAACCCTGTAGATTCAGGACTCAATACTTATTGGGTATTTAGAGGAGATTCAGGTATTGTTGCAAACGGTAGTATTTTAGG
>Ga0194133_10009200_pt1 | contig 11360 bp, 3 predicted proteins | sample TA2KigOf40mmetaG_FD_155448 | JGI IMG/M metagenome (GOLD analysis project Ga0194133, IMG submission 155448) | Freshwater microbial communities from Lake Tanganyika, Tanzania - TA2015055 Kigoma Offshore 40m | ecosystem: Environmental > Aquatic > Freshwater > Lake | place: Tanzania: Lake Tanganyika...
GACCCGAATATTGGGTAAAAAACCTTGAAAGTTGAATAAATAAACCACATTTGAAATTTGATTATATGACAAAAATTGTTTGGAAGAGTACATTCTGATAAGAACTTCTACTAATTCAAATGCTGTTTATTGCGTCACACATCACAATAAACTCATACTTGTATAATAGTCTTTAAGTAAAAGCTGCATCTTTTAATTGTAATTCAGATTTTCTAGAAAACAAACGTTTTTTGAAAAATTTACTACACACCAAGCCAAGGTGAGCCTTAACATGGGTGTGGACGTAAATCAATGGCCTATTTACAAAAATGAAAAAGAGAAAAAAATAATGTTTGCTCATTGAACTGAAAACTAACGGTTGAATACACTCCTTAGCAGTCACAATATCAAAAGTGATGTTTTATGAATATTCAAAACAGTGCTCAAAAATTTGAAAATATTTCAAGAAATGCCACAGGCAAATACAAATTTTTTATTGCTTTTCGTTTTTCTCTTTTTACTATTGCTAAAACAAAAGTGTCATTTTTTTCCTGACTCTTTAAAATTCAATTTTCTTCAATATTTTGTTTGAAGAATAAAAGCTTTCTTTTTAATTTTTTTATACTTTATCTTTTCCTTTACAGATTGCAAAAAAGTTAATTTTACATGTTTACGTCCATTAAAATGCGATGCTTCAAGTTTTCGTCATGAAGTAAATAATTTTACTTTATTCTAATATTGAAATTATCGCTTTCGTTTCCTTTTCCTTGTAAAATCTAAGTAAAGATAGAAAAGTATTGCTTCTTGCTTCAATGACAAATTCCTTTGATTAGGTGAGCGTAACAACTCAAAAAACCGTCCTTAAATCTGGGTTCTGATCTTTATCTGCAATAAAAAAGCGCATCATGAAAACAAAAAGGCAAAAAATTGTGGAATACGATGTGAAACTCAACGTTTTTCACAACAAATAAAAAGGTTACTTTTTTCCACTCTAAGGTAGTCGTTAATATTCATTTTTTAAATTTAGAAACTCGTTGAATAAGATCTTTTATAAACTTTTTGGTCCAAATTTTTTCAGTACCATTGAGTTCTATACATTTGCCTAAGGTGCCGACGAAGAATTCTAAAAACTGAGGTCGAACTGGTCGTAGAAATTGAAAGACAGATTCAAGTGCCATCAGCGGACATTAATTTCGTGACACGGCCAAATGTCTGATGCATTATTATGAATTATGAGACCTTTTTCACTTAAATATGAAAACTTCTACGAACTCAGATTGTCACCATCTCCTTTGTCCAGGAATTTGAAGAATTGAGGTTAAAGTTTTGAATGTATTTCGGTGTAGGTAGAAGCCTCTGATGCTATCCGAGCTCGCTCCTTAAGGCATTACTTGAAATCGTTCATAGCCTGATATTTTGTGGCAAGTTATTTTTGAAAAAAGCCAGAAAAATTTCTCTTTTGACTGTAAAGTGTGGCTGAATAGTGAATGGTTACAGGCAACTCACTATAAGAACTAATTAAGATCTAAGGTTGTCGGTTCAAACCCCCAGCCATGCTGGCAATTTTTCCACCCTGGATTGCAAAAAAATTAAAAGAACACCCTCAGTCAGATTAATAGTGATTTGCAGTTTCCATAGACTTCTAAATAGGCCTGGACTCTGATAAAGGTGTTGATCGCATATCAACATTGCCTGCATCAATACTGCACCGGACCAGATAATTATTATTCTCAATTTGTTCTTAATATAAGGATCAAAATTACTTTTTTCAACAAAATCTTTGATTCAGGACCAATTTACAATATCATTTGAAGACTTTTTTGAAAACCACAATTTTCATCTTTTCATGTTTAAGTAAGCCGTTTACTTCTGCAATATTGATCTAAATGGTATTGTATTTGTTTCTAAATATTTTGTGAGATATTTGAACCTTCGCTGTTGATGGCATTTTCCTGCTTTAAAATGTATAATTAACAGAATGCCCCAAATCTATCTGATATGATTGAACCAAGAATGGAAGACAAAAAGGGAGTGAGAGTGAGAGGAGGGGAGAGACGATACCGAGAAGCCCACACGATCACACTGCTTATTGATCAACACACTGTTATCTGCAATTAAGTTCTAATTTTTCTGACAACAGTTAATGAAAATTAATTTTTTAAGTACATTATTTCTGATCCTTTTGTAATTTTTCTTTGGACGCATAATTGCACTGATAAAGGTCCCTCCATAGATACAGTTTTTTCAGTGCAAACTTGTCTTACAGAAAGACCAGTCAGTATGAACGATTATTTTTAAGATGCCGAGAGTTTCAGTTTTCAGGTTCAACGGCTGAAATGCAGCCACCTCCTTGGGCTGCGCCAACAATGCATTCAATGAGTAAAAACTTGTTTTCAAAAAAATCATTTGATCACTCAGTAAAGAAAAGTTTAACTGATGGTCCTCTTCTTCCATATTTCGGCTTGAAATATATTTGATGACTTTTAAAAAAAAGTTGTAATAAATCCAAAATTGTTCAATAACTTGCTTAGGCTGTCATTAGCAGATGCGTTCAAATTCGAAAATAATTTTGTCTATGGTTAATTGTCCATTCAGCTTTATTGGAGTCTAGTGAAGATGAAAAGAATATCACTGATGGCAAGAATTGTCCGGTTTAGGACTTCAATTTGCTATTTGGTTCTCAGCATGTATTACATGTTTGCAAGAAACCTTGAAAGCTAGCATCAACAAAGAAAAGTGATTGAGTTCCAAATTGCCACTATATTTGATTTGAGATTTTTTGAATATTTAGAAAATATTAGATGACCTGCGATTCTGATTTTCGTCTTTTTTAAATACTATATAGAATCAATTTATTTACATATTAAATGGTCCTCAGCCATTTAGGTAGCAAGCTAAATTTGGAACCCCTTTAACTGACATTCTTGAGACTGCATAGTCCTCTTTGCCCTCAATCATTTTAAAATAAAGAAAAACAAATGGAACACTTCTTTGACAGTAGAAGACACATGCATTCAGATAAACGACAGACAAGAAGGCTAGTGGAGATAAAGAGAGACATACTTCTTCAAGATTTATTCGGCTATGTATTGCAATTCACACTTACAACGACACCCCTTAAAAACATTTAATGAACCTTTTTGTGTATGACAGTAACAAATCCTTTTTTAAAGGTATCTATTTTTCTTCTTTTCCCATGATGTATAAATAATAGAATTATGGATCTTGCCGAGCAACTATGTAATGGACTGCCAAATTATCCAAGTATCTTTTTACGTTGCTCAAAAATTCAATAAAAAGGATCTTTGAAAAAGACTGATGGTAATGCATTTTCTTAGTATTTATTGTATTTCTTGTCTGTTGAAAAGTAAAATAAATTCTGAAGACTTATCTAAGTATTTAGATTCGTGTGTCTCAAATTTCATCGTCCATTTTTGACATGTAAGCTTACGCTTTGAAAAGCTGTAACATCCATTTCAGCTGGGTAGGCATTAACAAAGTGTCTTTCGTATCTTGTTGAAATGTTGTTGAGATGTATTACGACATCTAATCAACTACATTCGAGACCGACTGATGAGTGAAAAGAAAAAAATTTGTTCACCACCTCAGTTAAAACTTTATTTTTAACTAGCTAACCGGGCCCCGGCGCTGCCCGGGAAAAATTTGATGAGCTTGCGTCAGCCATCTGAACATTTTATGTTACACAAAGGTTTTAGAGTTTGGGGTACCCCAGGGTCCAGGGGTCGGGTTTACGGGGTCATGCTTGTGTTAAGAACCTTCCCCGAGTTGGTGGGGAGGTCTGTGCAAAATTTAAAATTTGGTGGAGATTGGTTCGGCGGTTCGGGCGTGAAAAGTGTACATAGGTAAATAGGTACATACGTACAAACAGTCACTTTTATAAATATAGAAGATAGAAGATATAGATAAACACTTTGGAATTTTTCGTCCTGTAAGCATATTCTCATTCATTGTTTCTAAACAATCTAATCTGGTCCAAAGTCAAAAATGACAAGGGCTTTAACATTAGTAGCTTCTGAAGGTAGAGGTAGTTGTTTATTATGACTATTTTCGCTTATAGGAATGAATGTTGACCTGTAAGGATGCATGTGTCGCCGAAACTGCAACCTTCAAGCAACTTTTAGTAGACTTTCATGAATGCTGGAAAAATCTTTACCTTGTCGTTTCATTTCATTTTTTCTCTTTGCTCTTATGTATGTTTTGCCTTCTTGAAAATCAGTTTCACGATTCTCTTTCAAAAGTGACAACAAGAAGTCTAGTGTTTGGCCAACCTAAATTTCAATTCATTTACATAGTCAGTCGCTCAAGACTTGATAGAAATTGTCAACGAGTCGGAATGAAAAAATGGAAAAAAGTTTGCCCAATGAAAAGTAGCGTACATTAAAAAAGGTCCAGAATTTGCTTAGGCACATTAAACTTCTGATTACAGTTTCATCAGTTTCATTTACAAACCTTACCCGCGAAGAAAAATTCGGAGTAGCTATTTTAGTATTGCACATTATATTATTGAGCTTTTATTTTCTAGGGACGAAAAGTCTATGGGATGTTCCCTATGACTTGATTTAAATGATGGTGACCATTTAAATCACATGCAAATTTGAGAAAAAGAGATAGGGCTAAATACAGCATGAAATTAAAATCCATGAACTCGTTCTCTGGTGGATGCAATGGCAAATCGAAAACTAAAAAGCGAATTGCATCTAAGCAGTTTAGGTGAAAACTGCCTTTATTTTACAAAGATCAATCAGCTTATTGCTACTACTATCATGGCTATTGCTCATTTTATTATTACTTTTTGTGCACGTGTGGAAACTTGAAGGCAAAAGTTGCAGGAGGTACGGAATTTGAGCGCCCTATAATCCACAATCCGATGCATATTGTGATGTTTACAAATGCACCTTAATTATTTTATAATTAAACTGATAAAAATATTTTACTAATTTTCAAATTGATTCATATTTCCTTTGACTGTGCTACTGAGTATCAGGTTTTCTGTAAAAGACGATTTTTCAATTTGAAAATTTAAAACATCACTCACTGCTCAAAGTTGTACCATAAAACTTTGTTCCTGTCTCATTGACAACTTAAATTTCAAAGAAACAAATTTATCGCAACTTGAAGGTCAAAAAAATATTCACTGTTTGCTAGCAGAAGGTCATCTGAGGTAATGAGTTGCACGTGTAGGTTGCAAATGACAAAACTATGAATAGTGTTAAAAAATTTGACCAAAAATTACAATGTTGATATGTAGTTCGATTAGTTTTTTGAAACTCAGGTACCCAACAACCTGATCACGTCCTTCAAACCAGTTTTGAGTCTCTTTATGTACATTTGTAGAAGTCTTTGTTCAAACTGTTGCGTCATTTTCTTGAAAATATAATTGTTAGTCTCCTTTGAATCTAAATTAAATTCAACAATTTTTTCAATACTGTCTCATAAAATAAAAAATATAAATTTATAGCTTATTATATGGTAATCATAATTTTCAGAAAATAAGAATCCACATTTAATTGTTTTTTGGATAGAGTAGTTTCAAAGCTAATCTTTGAATACTCGAACGAGCAAATGCAACTTGTTTATTTTTTGCCATGTCAACATTGCCTTGATTAACAATCTGAAGTTTTTACTCATGTGACCACCACAGCAGCACACTTATATTATTACATTATGTTCTTGTTCTGCTTTTTGCATCTTTTATTGTCAAGTGATTTTATACTAACCTAACCTATAACCTAACTTAGATCTTGTTTCTCAGTCAGGTGCCCTCGACCACTTGGATACAGACCCCTAGCTTGTTTTCCTATCTTTTCAGGTTCACTCTTTTTACTCAGCCATGATATATTTATGATCATTTTTTAGCTTTCCAAAAGAAAAAATCTTTTCATGGTTTTTATGCAAGTATTTAAGTTTTTCAAAAAATATTAACACGTACATTTAACCAAAAATTATTTTTCATCTCAAAAGTCTAATATATACATGAATTTTCTTTCTTTTTTGTAGACATGTAAAATTATTCCAAAAAAGTTTCCATAAAATTTTTGAATAAAAGATTTAAAAGGACTTATTCAATAGCTCATTATTTACTTTAAAATATTAGTTTTTTTACAAATTCTTTTTTCCAACTTGTTATTTTTCGTTCCTTCAGTTTAAGTTTAGATTCTAAGATTGCAACTATTTAGATGGAAGTAATAAGAGGACAAAAACTTTTCCAGACACTTTTGGGAAGGAGAATTTTATGACCCTTACATTTAGGTTAAGCTATTTACCAAATTACACTTAAATAAAAGAAGTGGCTTATTACAATCAAAACTCAATTTTACAAGTCTGCTTAAGGATTAAGGCTGAGTCTTTTGCTTGCATTGGTCAACATGGTGATAAATGTAGAGCTTAGAAAAAAGAACAAATATTGCTAGGCTGGGTCAAAAACAACTTTGGCTGTATAAAATTCTAGCTGCTCAATTTCCTCAGTGGCTTTTTCAATCAACAAGTGGGAGGATTCCTATAAACAGTTAAGCATGGAAGGAATCAGTTTGTTTTTTATTTTTTCTTTACGCATTTTAACTGTCCCAAAAACTAAACTTCAAAGAGAGTGAGATATTTTACGGATAACTTTTTGCTCTCCTGACGTTCTAAAGCTTGAAATCACTTGACAAAATAAACTCTGAAAAAAGTATTTGACTCATGAATCAGATTTGGATTAAATTACACTGCCTCATGGAAACGTGTTTAAAAATCGCAAAATGATTTTTATACTAAAATTTTTTATTTATTGAATACTTCAATACCCCTTCAAATTCGAAGGGTTAAAATTTGCAAACATTTGAAAAGTTTTATTTTGCTAGTAATATTTTTTGAAGGAGGTCTGATATTGGTTTTAAAGTGTGGTGACTCAGCTTTGAAAAAATTGAGAAAAAATGGTAAAATGGTCAATCTCAAAATTTAACCTGTTAAGTTTTTCGAAATCGTGTACAGCCTATTGCTTACTTTTTTTAACCTCCATAGACTCATTTTGATAAAAAATATTTCATCATTGGCAGTAGAGAAGTTGGAAGTAAGAGTCTCTTGCTCAGTTTCTTTTTCTCTCTTTTTTTGCATGTGACGACGATTGATTGCCGTAAGACACCAACACCAACAGCTATGTCTGCAACGAGTCTAGCCAATAAGGACAACTCATAGAGATATTAATTTTTAGGAAGAAATATTTGCTATATTTGTTTTCTATTGTCTAAAGTTTCGTGTTAAAGCACTCAAAACATTGCAATCTTTTTTGAGCGTATTGATCTAAAATTATTTAAAGTATTTTGTAGCTTTTTTCTCCGTTCACACTCAAGTAAAGGACATACAAAATACCCTTTTAGAGCCTATTTGAACCACGCTTTAAAATGAATAAGGAGAGCCATTCTTCACACGGGAACGTGCAGACTAACTATTTATAAGTACTCATCTCATGAGAATAACTAAAGGAGAAAAGGAAAAATAGAAAGTGCAAACTAGATGCAGAAAACTAAGCAAAAAGCATTTAGGAGAAACTTTTCAAGGTCAGCCTCAGAGATCGAGGATCATATCACAATATCCTTTAAAACAAAAGGGGCTTAGATTAACAAGAATTACAATACATGATGAGATTCCCTAAAAACTTTTTCAGTCAAGCCAGGAACACCATATTGTCATGGATCTCACAATTCAAACCGTAAATATTTCTGTTAGTCTACTCCCTTCTGCCACTTTTGTCATTCCTATAAAATAGATAATCAAAACTTGAAATAAAACTAGATAAACCTTTAAAAGCCTCTTTGACAGAAGCAACTGTGCGTGCACTTTTCAACGGCTTTGTAAAGTCAATGCGGCTAAATCTTTTGAGAAGCACTAAACATAAGCAGATTGAAGAAAAGACTTTCATAATATAAACCCACGGATTTTGTCTTGATACAACTAAGCTAGAATTTTGATCTGGTTATGATAAAAAAGAAAAAGGATTTGCTGTAAAATAAAATTGATTAAATATGTCGACTGGACAAATGAAAAAACCAGCCATTTGAAAGCAATTAAACCAGCTTAAGTTTAAGGTTTTTTCGTAAAATCTTGTATATTTGCTTTCAGTTTATATTTCACTGTGCATATGACACTTGGTTTTTCTAAACCTGTATTGGAAAAACTTTCTCGTTGGTTCTTAAACCATTGGCTGGTAACTCTCACAATCGCTACTTTCAAGTTTTGCCCGAAAGTTAAATTCAATAGAGTAAAAAAAAGAAACTCATAATCTTTCATCAGCCCAATAAAGGTTAGCATTGAGAGGAATTTTTCCTTTAAAGTCTGTATTTTGGTGTGTAGTAATTTATGAATTACTCGTGGAGAACTTTTTTAGCATCAACTTTGTTTATCCGAAATGGCAAAATTATTAGACTTTTTGTAAAAAAAAATTTTCAAAAACTTTCCTGACAGAAATACGAAAAGGTCACCCTATGAAGCAAACGCTCCCTTATTTTGACATTCGCTTTTTACTTAGTGTGGTTTTCATAATTATAAATACAAAAAATTATGAATTTTCTTATTTTTGAGATGTTTTTCAAACGTTTTCAATTTCATTCTACTACAGGTCTCAGATTTTTTCCATAGAAACAAAATTGAGAAACTGTTTGGTACAGAGTGCAAAGGCCAAACCATTGCTTATACCATTGCTTTTTCTCCTCACCAGTTTGAGTTTAAAGCAAGAAAAAGTTGTGTTCTTAAACCCTTCGTGGTGTTTCCTTTGACTTCTGTTTTTTAGTGAAGATCACATTTAGCTCAGAACGAAGATTCGGAACAAATAAAACAAACACACAAAAAAGAAAGGGAAAAAATACTGGCCTCTGATTACCCCAAAAACAAAAGAAAACACAAAAAGCTTGACCAACTTCATATCGCCCCTTATTCCAACATCATGTTAAGTGGTTATTTTGTAGATAAAATTACTCTAGATAGGGTAAAATTTTATTTAGATCCTTTGAATAAACTTGATCACTATCTTTAGTTTCAAAGCTTTTGTTCAAATTAAAGTAATCAAACCCTTTTTTTACAGGTAGTTTGCTGCTGTTGAATGTGAGCCATTGTCACTGTAAAATTTACAAAATGGGATCAACTACTCAAGGGGAAGAGCCGAAGTATAATCTGCGGTGGCAGGACTATCCACAGTCTGTTGTTTCATCCTTTCGACACCTTAAGGAGAACGAAGACTTTGTCGACGTGACACTTGCATGCAACTCCCAGCAATTTACAGCACACAAAGTAGTGTTGTCAGCCTGCAGCCCATATTTTAGAAAACTGCTAAAGGTGGGTTCTATGAAAATACTTGCTTTATATCTAAAAAGAGCTCCAAATTCGATTGAAAATTTCTAGTTTTTAATTCTTTCTCACAATTCATAATTCGTTCTTCTCAGGGCAATCATTTCAATTGGCTAAAATTCATCTGAAACCCGTCTAAACTAACTTTGTTCGAACGATTGGCGAGATAAGTTTTAACTTGATCGTATTGGCTATGACAGTGAGGGGATTCGAAATTTGTTTTGGGCCTAATTCTCATTTGCTTTTGTGATTTCAAACAAAATCGTTCAATTCAAACAGCGAATTTTGATTCGATTGTGAGTCCTGCCAATGTTTGAAAACTTTATCATAAATGCAATCATTCCTTCCATTCAAAGTTCAAATTCTAGTTTGAAAGTTTCATCAAAGCTTGATTTTCTCACTGTGTCTCTTATTTGGATTTTAGATTAGGTTGCTGCTGCACTAACTAACGATCATTTTTAACATGATTCAAGCGAACCAAATTAGATTATGAAATCCTTTTTGCTTTAAGAATTGTCAATTTGAAAAGTAAAAGGATTTTAACTTCCTTCAAAATACTATTCAAGAATAGAATATTTTAATTTTGGTGCCTAAATTTTGATTGAAATCCTTTGACATTTTGGCCTTTTCAAAGCCGACTATCCCCCTCAGCATAAAATTGTTGATACTTCCTAGCTTGAATTTTTCGATGGAAAGTTTTTTATTACTAATCAAAGATTTAAGAACCTCTACTTTAAATCTCCAATTTGCATGAAAACTGTTATGATACACTTAAGGCATTCGCCTTCTAATCTATTCATAACTTTTCGCTTCATTTCTCCACATAGATAAAAAGATTTCCATCTTTCCATCAACAGAAGATTAGTGACAATAGACCCTTTGGATTTTGTTGCCATACCTTGTTTTCAACACAAAATGAACGAGTGTTTTGAAATTCTTGAAGTGATTTTTCAAAAGCTCCATCCTTTGAAACTTTCAACCAAAGAAATAGATATGATAAAAAGCTTCCTGTTAGTGGAAAAAATGACACGTCTAATTTTTAAGCGTCTCAAATCATCAAATAAATGAGGAATTATGAACCTTTTGTTCCGACATTTGATAGTGGGTCAGAATCTAATTTCTTTTATTTTACCCTGCTTGAGGTTAATAATGCCTATGCGAGATTATTTAATAAAAAAGGGAGCGGAATGGATAACCTAAGTGGATTTTTTACAAAAATATTCGAATCTGATCTCATTGAACCGCTTGCTTAAGGAAAATATCAAAAATTTTCCCCATTCATTGATAATAGGATCAATCAGTTTAGTCGCGAACTACAGGCCAGCCTCAAATATTCTCAGTGTGGCTAAATTATTCGAACTTTATATCTTACAAAGGCTGAAGGGTGTGGATTTAGACATATTAATGGGAATTAGTCAAAATGGTTTTCAAAAAAGACATAGTCTGGTCACTGCGATCACTCAAATGGTAGACACTATATCTGAGAGCCTAGATAACAAGAATAAAGTATAGGCATTTATTCGGCAGATCTAACTTATTCATTGTTACCTCGACGATCGTCCAGGGTATGTACTATCATGGAATTTATTGTGTCAGGGACAACGAGACGGTAAATTCTCTGCTGAAAATCACTCTAAAATCAATCTGAAATTAAAAGTCGCTTGGAGTGACTGGTTTTTTTCCTCCTGGTGGAGCATACCCCCGCGCTGTAGATCTGATAACCTTCTTTATACCAACCCAACTTTCAAATCTGGATTTTTCCATCCGAAAAAAAAGGGTCACTGTGATTAAGACTCCAGGCTTATTTTTCCTTATTATTCACTGTGATCATTTACAGTATCTGCTTAATAATACTGAGCCCATTTGTTAAAATTTCGATTGTAAGGGGCTTTTTGTAAATCGATAACTTTTGTCTTCCACCTCTTCTTCTCATCAACAACCAAGAAACACCATCATCCTCACCAACAGCAACTTCAACTCTTATCTTTATCCCTAACCTCTTCTCCCTTTCTTCCCTCATTCAAACTTTTTTTTATCCTTTT
>Ga0194133_10009202_pt1 | contig 11359 bp, 11 predicted proteins | sample TA2KigOf40mmetaG_FD_155448 | JGI IMG/M metagenome (GOLD analysis project Ga0194133, IMG submission 155448) | Freshwater microbial communities from Lake Tanganyika, Tanzania - TA2015055 Kigoma Offshore 40m | ecosystem: Environmental > Aquatic > Freshwater > Lake | place: Tanzania: Lake...
TCCCAATCCGATGATCCCCAAAGTGATCTCGGCGATACGCCTGCCAAAATGCCTTTGCCATTTACCTTTGTGCATTTCCCGGTCGGCAATGTGGATGTTTCTGAGAAGACTTAACATCAGTCCGAGAGTCAGCTCCGCCACGGCAGGGGCGGGTGCATCCGGCGTGTAGGAAACACTGATTCCCCGCCTTTCCGCCTCCACCAGGTCCACATTGTCCAACCCAACCCCGACTCTCGAAATATGCCTTAGCTTTTTTGCCTTGGCCATCACCTTGGAGGTAATTGGCTCGGTTCCGGCGATAATTACATTTACCGATCCAATGGCTTGCATTATTTCTTCTTCAGAAAGCTTTCTTCCAAACGGGTTAGTACAGAAAGAGATTTTGTTAGCTTGAAGCATCTCGAGCGGAAAAGAATTGGTAGTAGCAAATGGCGTTGTGCTGATAAAAACATTTATTGGGCTCATGATCTCCTTTTTATCTTTTAAATCGCTCTCTTGAATACATTTTTTGATATTATTTCCCAAAGGGGTTCTTTATAAGTAAGGTGATTTTCTCGAATGTAGTCATTTTTGTACTGGTCGTATTTATGCTTGTTCACAAGCGGTTTTAGTGTTTCCAAAGATCTTTCACCTAAATTGTCCATATAAACAATTGGCGCATCTAGAGCCTTTGAAAAAGCTAAAATACTTTCACCAAATAATTCACTTCCGCTCAATTCCGAATTTGAAAGCAAAAATACAGGTTTTCTATGAAAAACAGCAAAACTTAAAGAAGTGCTTGTATGCGCTAAAATTAACCTGCAGTTTTTAACAAGATTTTCAGTCTGATTTGCAACTACATCTCTTCTCCCAAAAAATATTTTTTTTTCCTTTTCGCTGTATCGAGCTCTTGGGTGCTCAGCGATTACAACTTTTTGATTAAACCTTCTTTCAATTTTTGTGAATGTGTTTTGAAGCTGTTCAAAATATGTCTCTGGTTCCAAATGTGGCTTGCTATTTACGTACTCATAATCAGGATGAAAACACATGTCTTCGTCTAAAAAGATTATTTTATTTTTTAACTTTGCTTTTATTTTTTTTAAACTTTTTTCTTGTTTTTCATAATCAAAACTATGCGCTTTAATAATTACGGCTGAAGTACTTTTTATTTTAGGAACGCTTTTTTTTCCAGCACAGACATAAAAATTTGGTTTGCATATTTCATTAATAATTTTATGAAAAATATTTTTAATAAGTTGATTGGGCTGTATTTTTTTTAAAATAGTATCCAATATTTTATATAAAGGTTTTTTTTCGATTGATAAACTTGGAAGTTCGCCGCACTTTAATACTAACCTTCTTATTTTTTTTAGTTTTAAAATAAATCTGACAATGTTTGAACTAATTTCATTATTTAATAAATCTATTGCAAGAAAAGTTTTTGAGTTGCATATTTTTATTAATAAATTAAGAAAATCCCTTGGTTTTTTTATTGGAATATAATTTAAATTATATTTATTGAGCTTCCCATGTCTTTTATAAAAAGTCTTTAAAACTTGAGGATGGCACAGGGGGGTAAGGTCATATACAAACACGTGCCTGTAGTTCTTTTTCCACACGTCAATGCCAAATCGGGCTCTATTGATCTTGTCTAAAGGTTGAGCTATAAAATAAACTATATTTGTGAAATTAATAAGTTTTATTTTTAATTCTCGATTTATAATTTAGCTTTTTTGAATTTGCTTTTTTTAAATCTTGGGGCGCGCCTACATCCAACCATGGTTCGTGCATCGGATAGGCAATTATAGTTTCGGAATTTTCCTTTAAACGCTGAAATAAAGCAGGCATATCAATCGATTCTCGCGGTCTTAGAGCCTTTAGGGCTTGAGGAGAAAGAGCATAGACCCCGGCATTGATGTGGCTCCGATTAACCGGCTTTTCTTCAAAGCCAATTATTTCCAAGCCTTGGGTGCGAACCACCCCAAAGGGATGCTTCAGTTCATGCACCCTTACTGCCATGGTGGCATTCGCATGGTGTTTGATGTGAAAATCAATCATCTCACCATATCGAATATCAGCTATGACATCCCCGTTGGTCACTATCAAAGGCGCCTGCGGAGTCGGATTAAGGAGGCCTAAGGCACCGGCAGTTCCCAGCGGCTTGTTTTCTTTCAGGTATTTGATTTTTACCCCTAGTTTTTTCCCGTCCCCGAAGTAGTTTTCAATAACCTTTCCAAGATAGTGAATGGCCAAGACAAATTGGCTAAACCCCTCAGATTTCGCCCGCTCAATAATGTGCTCGAGCATCGGCCTCCCAGCTACGGGGATCATTGGTTTGGGGCAAGACTCTGTTAATGGCCTTAATCGTCGACCAAGACCCCCAGCCATGATAACCATAAGGTTCTTTCGTGCAGGATTTAGGGTTACGTCGTCCCAAAGATGGAGGCCTACCACATGCCGTTTTTCATCCACGACGGGGATCTGCTGGATTTTATTTGCCGTCATCAGCTGCAAAACCAACGCACGCTCTATGCCAGGAGTCACGACAAGGGGATTTTTCTGAAGTATTTTTGATACCGGGGATTCAAGATTGAGCCCTCTGAGAAGACCGCGGCGGATGTCGCCATCAGAAACGGTCCCTATCAGTCTGCATTCGAAATCGACAATTAAAACAATTCGCATCGCTGAATCATCCAAACAGCGAATGGCCTGTTTAAGAACCGTGGAACTTGGTAGAAGTGTTTTTCGCCAATCTTTTTTTAAAGAAGGGTTTTGTTTCATTATAATATTTTATAAAAAACTTTTTCTAGCCTTTGCTCAAATGCCCTTTTCTTAAATGTTTTTTTAATGACTTGGGAAACTTTTTTTTACTAAAATTTCAGTTTTTTTAATTTTTAAAAGACTTATCTTTACTGTCTGGATAGATTTTTTTATTGCGGACTTTTTTTTTGCAATCAAGGTTTTTTTTTAATTTATAACTTTGATTAAACAGGTTATTTTAAAACTGATGCTTTGGGCAATAAAGCAGATGAATTTTTCACGACACTACCGTCTACTTGTATGACAAAAGTTAAAATAAACTTTTATAAAACGAGAACCATGCGCGTAAAGATCATATTTTTTAAAAAAGTTTATGTTGGCAGCACAACATAAGTTCTGGGACTTTTTATTTTAAACATTTGATATCTTAACTCTAAATCAATGTACTTTTCCGCAAATCGTTTTTAAAAACTTTTTTGATTAGCTTTTTCTTACCAACTCACAAAAAATTAAAATTTTTTTAAAGGTTTTTGATAAAAACATTATTCCATCTTAAAAAGAGCATTTTTGTCCTATTTTAAATTTTAAATTCTTTCAACCAAAACGCAAAACGCTTCTGCATAATAAAATCCTGACTGACAGCCTCGAAATTTTGCTAGCGCTTCAATAGCATCTAAACTTCTAGGAAACGGGAATTTATTTATTTCGGAATTATATATTTGAAGAATTTGCTTTTTCTTTTTTAAAAAACTTGTGATATCTACAAAGCAGTTTGGGATAAATTTTCGGCTTAAATCAAGTCCGGACTCAGTTTCGGAGAGCGTTTCGTATGTTAAAACTTTTTTGATGGAAGGAAACCGGAACCACTTTGTGCATGCCGCAGAAGCTTTAAAGGCAAAAAGATGATCTGAATGAGCGTCACCAGGGTGGGGTAAAAATACAATATTAGGCATAAAGGAATGAAAGACACATTCAATTTTTTTATAAATTGATTTGATTGAAGTATTGTCAAGCATTGAAGGTTCAAAACCTAATGACCAAAAGTTTTTTTCTTTTATTTGATATTTATTTAATACATATTTAATTTCTTGTTCTCTTTTATTTACTTGATATGTTTTAAAGCCATATGTTTGGTGCATATTAGTAAGAAGAAGCCAAGCAACATCGAAGCCCATTTTTTGATATTTTAAAATAGACCCTCCGCAGCCAATAGTTTCATCATCAGGATGGGCTCCTACAAAAATTACTTTTTTATTCATCCTTAGTAATAATTTGTTTTTAATATTTTTGTTTGTTTTATCTTTAACTTTTGCAGGATTTTGCATATAATTTTTACAGCGTCGCCGTTTCCGTAAATACTTTTAATTTTTTTACAGCGTGATTTAAACTTTTTATTGTAAAGAACTTTTTTTACAGCTTTTATAATTTGTTGTTGGCCTATTTTTGCTCGAATTACATTTGATCCAACTTTACGAAGATTTTGGCGATCTCCAATTAAGATTGCCGGTTTTTTTAAAAATCCAGATTCGAAAATTAATGCTGAAGAATTACCGATAATTGCGGTACATTTTGCAAACAAAGTTAAAAAAATATCTCGATCTAAATTCTCATAAGTTTTAATTTTTGAATTTTTCCTCTTAAACGAATCAATGGCTTTTCGAATGGCTACATTGCCTGGATCGTGATTAGGATAACCACAAATAATTGGAAAATTAAAGGTTTGCAAAGCTTCTAAAATGCAACTCATGTCCTTGAACTCATGACCCGCACTTGGAAGATAAGGGGCTGGGTGTTGAATTACAAGGAAAAAAGGAGCGTGCAAATCAATTTGAAACTTCCGCCTAACCTCAGGTACTTTTAAAGAAATTTTCTTTAAGCGATCTAAACTAGCTGCACCGGTTACCCATACATCGTTCGGATTTTCTCCCATTTTTATAAGCCTTTTCTTATGCTCTTTTGTAGATGTAAAATGAAAATGACTTAATTTTGAAATAGCTGGTCTGAATACTTCATCGATATCTGAAGCTAAACAACGATCTCCGCCATAAAAATGCGCAACAGGAATTTTATAAAAATTAGCAACGATTGCCGCGGCCAAATGCTCCTCTCGATCACCACAAACACAAAATAGGTCTGGTTTCTTGTTCGCTAGTTTATAAGAAAGGCCCAAAATTAATAAACCAAATGATAGTGAACGCCCCTGCCAGGAATCAGAAGCTAGTAAATTCTCAATTTTATCGTGTATTTGAATTTTATCATTTAATATTTGTTTAATGGCATAACCGTGGAATGGGGAAAGATTAGCAGAAGCAATAAATACTGATGGTTTTAAACTCTTTAATTTTTTTAATTTGTCAATTATAGGAGCGAATAAATCAAAATCGGACCTAGCAGCAGAAAAAAAGCAGATTTTCAATTTATTTAAAAAGGGTAATACTAAAGCAGTTTGGTAAATAATTATGTCTCAATTCAACTTTGGAACTTATAGATAAACATATTTTTAATATTTCAGGTGGTGACCAAGACTGAATATGCGTCGCGAAGTACTTGTATTCATTTGTTAAAATGTCAGTGTGCGCAGCAATTTTGCAAAGCTGAAACTGTTTTCTTGTAACCTTTTTAAAGAGTTCTAAACAATTTTTGTGTTTTATATTATGAATTGCAAAAGAAACTACATAATCCCATTTTTTTGTGTTGTTGAAATTTAAAATATTGTTTGATGAAAATTTTATTGTTGGATGCCGCTTGCGAGCAATGGCTAGCATTTCTTTTGAGATATCGTTTCCGCTATAGTCACATTTAATTTTTAGCTTTTTAAGCAAGTCGTAAAAACTCGCGACTCCACAACCAACATCAAGAATAGAAGAATTGCGAATTTTTATATGCTTTAGAAAATTGTAAAATCTTGTTTTTTGGCCGTACATACCACTTTCCACAATAGTGCAATCGTCAATATTATTACGAGCGCGAGCCCCCCAATATTCCTTGAGATAACAAAGTTTATCGCTTATACTTTCTTGCATACGATAACCCAGTAAGACCTTTTTAAACATTTATTTGGTTTTGAAGCAAAATAGAGAGTTTCATTTTTTTCTTTGCGAATTATTTTCCATTTTTTATGTAGTATTTTCCTTATCTCGCTCCAAGAATAGAAACTTATAGGACCAACGCCTCGTACTGTGCCACCATAAATATTATTTCTCTGACCGTCTTCGCCTTTTTTACTTTTTAAAAAACTACTGTCATTTGTGCTAAAAGGTGTAAAAAGAAATATTCCTCCTGGCTTAATAATTCTTTCAATTTCATAAATCGTTTGATTAGCAATACTTTTTCCAGCACAAGTCAAAGAACCCATGTCCAAAATTATATCAAATTCTTGGTTTTTGAAAGGTAAATTCGACCCGAATTTTCTTTGTAAGATTCTTCCTTTAAGATCTTCTTGGTAAAACCTTCTTTTTGCGAATTCGATTGCTGTTTTTGATCCGTCGATGCCAGTAACTTGGAATCCTTCCCGTGCTGCAAACCAAAGATTGTTACCCATGCCCATCCCAATCTCTAGAACAGACTTTTTATCATTTTCCTGGTAAGACAAGGGCATCAGTAAAGTTACTACCGTTTCATAAGGATACAATTGAGGGGTTTTGCGTTGTCTGTAAACTAATTCCCAAATATTTTTAGACTTCACTTACTATATTCCTGCCTGCAAGTAAAACGTTTTTTGAATTGCCGCCTTCATTGCAAATTAAATCAATTATGGATAAATCACCATTAAAGGAAAGAGAGCTAAATTTTTGCTTATACTTTTGTGTTTTGTAGTGTTGATACTTCAATAAAATATTATTTTTATCAAATATTTCTGTATCTTGATAAACTTTAGCTCCTCTGCCTGATAAGTAAGTTGTGCCATTTACTTTCTTGATTAAGGCAATTATATTTTCTTGTTTATTAACTTCTTTTACACCTAAATCAGAAGCCCTGATTCGCTTACATTTTATATTTAAAAAATTACATAAAAGTTCAGTAATAAAAATATTAAGTTCTGATAAATTACTTTCGTTAATTTTAAATTGATCAAAAATTTTACTTATAAAATCTAAACCAATTGTTTTTGCGTAGAAGTTTTTTATATTTTTTAAATGATTACTTTTCCAACTTTGTTCTGAAATAATTACCTCATTTATTTGCTTAAGTCCAGGATTTGACACAGGTACTGTAAGCCATAAAGCGCCCTGTGGTGTTTTTATTTTATTCCTGTGTTGTAGGCCGCGGCGGCAAAATTGCACATTATCAAGATAGATAAAAATGTCAACCTGATCCATCTTATCAAAATATGCTATCCAGGGAAAGTATTGCGGTTGGTGAATAGCGACAGTCACTAGTTTTTAGTCTTGTAATGGCTCATCAAAAACAAAGGTCTTTTTTGCTCTTTTTCCGATGATAGAATAATACTTTGAAGCGGGAAGTATTCCTTGGCATCTTTTTAATGCAACATTGTTTTGCGAGAGCATTTCTCCCTTGTTTATTTTTTTGGAGGCGACAAGAAATTTTCTACAATTTTTAATAATTTTTTTTTCTTTCTTGCTAGGAGTTTTTTCTGGTTTTCCCAAAGCTTCTTCTACGCTGCGAATTTCCTCAACTAGTTTTTTAAATTCATAAGGCGTGATGCTTGCTTGATGATCTGGTCCATGCAGGCATCGATTTAAAGTAAAATGCTTCTCTATAACTTTTGCGCCGCGCGCAACTCCAGCAAGACTTATTGCAATTCCTGTTGTATGGTCTGAAAAACCTACGCAAGTTTTAAATTTTTTCATAAAAGTGTCTAAAACTCTCAAATTTACATCTGAAGGATTTGTTGGATAATCAGTATGGCATTGCAAGACAGTTATTTTTTTGCGAGACAAACCGTTTTTCCTCAAAATTTGTAATGCTTTGGAAACTTCCCTTAGATTTGCGGTTCCAGTGGAAAGTAAAACCGGGCGTTTGTAAGAAGCAACTTGTTTCAAAAAAGGCGGATTATCGATATCTCCTGAACTTATCTTATGGAAGGCAGGTTGAAGGCTTTCGATAAATTTTAGGCTTTCCAGATCGAACGCTGTGGAAAGAAATCCTATTTTTTGCCTTTGACACTCTTTTCTTAAAAAAACAAATTCTTTATGGCTTAACTTAAGTTTTTCCAGCATATCACGCTGGTTCCCTTGCTTGCCGAGCGCCTTTTTTTGATATTCAACTTTTGGTGCGCTATCCGTTACCAGTGCTGAAGGAATAAAGGTTTGGAATTTAATGAAGTCAGCCCCCGCTTTTGCCGCTTCCCGTATCATTTTCTTTGCGATGGAGACTTGACCATTATGATTTACCCCCGCTTCAGCAATGATGATACATTTTCTAATCTTTGGCATTTTCACTTGCTTTTATTTCTTTTGAGAACTGTCCCCATTGGCACAACCGAGTAAGGCGGGATCACCACGCCCTCTTGAACAATAGATCCGCTACCAATAAAACTGCCCTCACCGACCTGAACTTCCCCATTCAAAATTGCACCCGTGGAGATGTGACAATGGTCGCCCACGCTTCCTCCATGCTCGATAAGACATTGGCTGTTCAGGATGCAGTTTTTGCCGATCTGAACCCCACCTTGCACAACGGCACCAGGCATCACCGCAGTTCCCTCATCTAGCGAAGCCTTAGGGGAAATATGGGAAAAGGGAGAGGCAACGATTGGAAAAGCGCCGCCCAGAAGCTTGATTTTTGAGAAAAGGTTTTTTCTGGGGGCCGGACCCTTGATTTGGCCGATCCCCAACATGAAGAAGCGAGTGATTTTCAAAAGTTTTTCCAAATCTCCATCCTTGCCAATAATCGGATACCCATGAACGACACGACCCTTTTTCTCCTTCTCTACCACCAAGCCATGGATTCGAAAGGATCCCTCGGCTTCCAAAAGGTCGATGCAGGCTTGGGCATGACCACCGGCGCCCACCAGCAGGATTGCTTTTTTTTTCATGCAGGTGGTGCTTGGGCTAGGCTGGGACTGCTGGGCAGGTTGAGTATCATGTCGGCCAAGGCCTCCGTTCCCGTCACATCCATGTGCGGACATGCCCGAAATGGATCCAGTTGGTGCAAGGGGGCCCAGAGGGGACGGGCAAGGATTTTTTCCCGATGTAGCCTTGCTAAAAGGCTGTTCAGAAGGGCTTGGCTGTTTTTTTTCAAAAGCAAGGTTTGTAACCAGTAGTTGCTTTGACAGTTCATAGGCTCTGCAAACAGGGAAACTTGACAGAGTTTGGCAAGGGAATCCCGATAAGCCTTATAGAGCACTCTTTTTCCATGAAGCAAAGAAGGCAGCTGTTCCAGCTGCGCACAGCCAAGGGCAGCGTTTAGATTGGGCAGGCGATAATTAAATCCGACTTGGTCATGCACATATTGCCAGGCATGCGGAACCTTGGCGGTCGTTGTGAGATGTTTTGCCGCAGTTGCCAGATCTGGATGATTAGTCAAAATAGCTCCACCACCACCGGTGGTAATAATCTTATTTCCGTTGAAACTAAGCGTGCCCAACAAGCCCAACGTGCCGGCATGGCGCCCATGGTAAAAGCTGCCCAATGCCTCGGCGGCATCCTCCACCACCGCTAGATTGAAGTCGTGTGCCACGGCAAGAATAGGATCCATGTCGGCAGGATGACCAAAAGTATGCATGGGTACGATCGCCCGGATGACCTTACCTGTTTTACGATTAAGGCACAGACCTCCCCGTTTTTCCGAGACGAAGGCTAGATACTCCCTTAATTTTCCCGGATCGATCCCCAAGGTTTTTGTTTCACTATCCACGAAGTGAGGAGTCGCATTGCAATAAACTACTGCGTTGGCGGTGGCCACAAAGGATAGTGTCGGGACAAGCACTTCATCGCCGGAGCGAACCCCTGCTAAATGCAAGGCGATGTGCAAGGCGGCGGTTCCGTTGACTACGGCTATTGCGTATTTCGCCCCGGTGTATGCCGCAAGTTCTGACTCAAAACGATCTACATATTTCCCGATGGAGGAAACAAAAGTGGTGTCCAAGCACTCTTTTACATAGCTCCATTCATTTCCGCGAAAGGTAGGCTCGTGCAATGAATAATTTCGGTTCTGATCTGGAAGTACCCTGCGCAAAGCGGAAACGATTTTTTGTTCAAAATCTAACTTTAAAGTATTTACAAAATTCACTATATATTTTTCTTAGTTTTTTGTTTGGCGCACATTCAACTTGGGGAACGCTTCTGGCTTTATATGCATATGGTCAAAAAAGTCGTTCTCACGGAAATTTTTAATAGAAGGATTGAAAGATCCTATCACCACAATTTGTAGTTCCGCGGCTAACTTCAGCAACACCTTTTCTGTGGCAAGCATAGCTAAGACGTCCCTTGAAGAAGGATCTTGCCATACCTTGGGGTGATAGGGGGTCATCATCAAAAGAGGCTCGGTACCTCTTTTTTTCACCCACTCAAGCAAGGTGCGGTAAGCGGCAACGCCCTCAGGGGTATTGCAAGGTGTATCGGTCTTGTAAGAAATTCCTCCCTTAGGGATCGGAGTTTTTTGAAGTTCAGCTCGGGTTTTGGCTGAGTAAACATAACTACCATCACTTAAATAAACAGGAAAATCGCCTCCGACGGTGTAATCCAAGGCTGGTGCCGGCGAAAAAATGACGTCTATATGTCGTTCTTTCCCGAAAAGACTTTTTAGGGAACGCCAAGTGTAACCGAGGTTGAAAAGATTGCTTATTTTTTCCGGCAATACTGCTTGGACAGAGGAGGCTCGTGTTTCTTTTGACTCAAGGATTTCTTTTTTTGCCGCTTGGCAGTCTTGGCTGTACTCTGACCATCTAATATCTTTGCCAAAAGCCAGCGTCCATGGATCTACAGAAAAAATGGTGTATTTAGGCACTGAATTTTGCAAGGACAAATACGCAAGGGTTAAATGATCCTCTAGACCGGCCCCAGAAACAGCCAGATTTAACAATGAGCGGCAACTTCGGGACAAGAACTCCGGCTTATTTTTAATGCCAAGCGACAGAACATGACTTGAACCGATGACCACGCCATCAAATTTTTTGGCGTGCTGGGCCAAAGCTTTCTTGATTGCTCTTTCGGAAAATGTGTCCGGAGGAGCCCATAGTCCATATTTTGAGGCAAGCAACCTTTCGGCGTAAACTGAGGGATCGATCAGGCTCTTGCTGTAAATTTTTGCAGGGTCAACGGCATAATTTAAAAGGCCTGTGAATCCAAGCATCGCGAAACCTGTTACCAGGAAACTTCGCACATATCGGGCAGCGGCGGAATTGGCCAACTTTTAAAACTGATAGTACAAAAAAGGAGAAACCCGGTTCATCAGGAGAAGGCTTATTCCGAAAAGGGCACCTACCAAGATCGCATACCGCCCGGTTGGTCGCCAAGCGAGACCCGGGGCCGGTTGTACGGGATTCCACGCCGGCTGGTAGCGGGCCAGCCACTCCTGGGAGTTGGGCAGCGCCCAGATGATTAAGATCCCGCCTGCCAAACAAAACAAAATTTCTCCGGTGGCGTTTCCCAGAAGCGAACCCATGCCGCTGGAATATTCCACAATCCTGCCGAGAAACCTCTGCGTATGGTTTTGT
>Ga0194133_10009204_pt1 | contig 11353 bp, 11 predicted proteins | sample TA2KigOf40mmetaG_FD_155448 | JGI IMG/M metagenome (GOLD analysis project Ga0194133, IMG submission 155448) | Freshwater microbial communities from Lake Tanganyika, Tanzania - TA2015055 Kigoma Offshore 40m | ecosystem: Environmental > Aquatic > Freshwater > Lake | place: Tanzania: Lake...
CGCTCGGCGCGCAATTCGGCGAACGCGGCGGGAATCGAGCCCTGCAGCGTGGCCAGGTGCGCGGGCGTCCTCGCCGCTTCGCGGCTGGCGGCGAAGGCGCGTTCCACCTCGTCGGCGGCCCAGCCGCGCGCGCCGCGGGGATGGGCCGCGATCGCCTGCATCAGCGCCGGGGTCGGCGCGTAGCCCAGGCGCGAGGCGGCGCGCCAGGCGGCGGCGTCCTCCGGGGCTTGCGCGTGCGCGCTTGCGCCGAGGGCGAGGAGCGCCGAGCCGAGCAACCGGATCACGGGCAATCGAGCCTGGACCATGCTCCTATTCTGCCATCGGCTCGCGCCGCCGGCCGTTACCAATTGTTTCGAGCTATTTCCGGCCGAATTTCCCGGTCAGCGCGGCCTTCGCAAGGGCGTTGCCGTTGACCATGTACCCGGCGAGCGACGCGGTGCCGCCGGCGGCGTCCAGCCGGTCCACCTTCAGCGCATACAGGGTGAAGATATAGCGGTGAGCCTTGTGCCCCTGCGGCGGACAGGGCCCGCCCCAGCCGGGGCCGCCGAAGTCGGTGTTGACATGGACCGCCCCCGCCGGCAGCTTCGAGCCGTCGGCGTCGCCCGCGCCCTTGGCCAGCCCGTTGGCCGTGGCCGGGATGTTGAGCACCAGCCAATGCCACCAGCCCGCGCCGCCGGTGGGCGCGTCCGGGTCGTGGCACAGCAGCGCGAAGCTCTTGGTGCCCTCGGGTGCGCCCGACCAGGCAAGCGCCGGGGAGATGTTCTTCCCGGTGCAACCGAAGCTGTTGAACACCTGCTCCATGGCGATCGGGCCGCCGGGGCGGATGTCCGGGCTGGTGAGCCGGAACGCGGGGCGCGGGGCGCGCCGCTTGACGGTCTTTCGCTTGGCCATGTCGTTCTCTCCTTGAGGTCTGCAGGAAAGGAATTCTAGGTCAGGTGAACTCCGCCTTGTAGCCCGGCGGCGGCGAGTAGCCGAAACCGCCGATCTTCTTCACCTTGTCGTAGCCGCCGTTGGCCTCCACCAGCGCCTGCTGGCGCTTCTTGGCGCGCCGGTCCACCTCCTCCGGATCCAGCATGCCGCGCAGGAGGACCTCGCAGTCCCTGGCCACCGCCCGGTGCGCCGGATCGGTGCCAAGGTCGCGCAACTCCTCCGGATCGGAGGCGAGGTCAAACAGCTGCGGCCGGTCCGGGTAGTGCACGTAGTAGGTGTACTTCCACGTGCCGTGGCGGATCATGTACTCGCCCGATTTCGAGGACGAGGCGTGGTACTCGGAGAGCACGTCGCGCTGCGGCGCCTCGCCGCCGGCCAGGCGGAACAGCGACACGCCCTGCCCGGGCGAGGCGTCCGACCCGACGCACTCCAGCACCGTCGGGTAGACGTCGACGTGGCTCGCGGTCGCGCTGCGCACCGCGCCCTCGGGCACGCCGGGCCCGGCGAGGATCAGGGGCACCTTCGCCGCCTCCTCGTAGAGGATCTGCTTGCCCCAGAGCCCGCGCGCGCCGAGGTTGTCGCCGTGGTCCGAGGTGTAGAGCACGCGCGTGCTGCCGGCAAGGCCGCAGCCGGCGAGCGTGTCCAGCAGGTGCCCGATGTTCTCGTCCAGCGAGGACACCAGTCCGAGGTAGCCGGCGCGGGCGCGCTTCACGGCGGCGGCATCGAAATACGAGCCGTAGCCGGTGTTCTCGGACTGGTCGCGGTCAGCCGGATGCGGCAGGCGCCCGGCGGGCCCGTACAGCTTGGGCTCCGGGGTCCTCCCGTAGTAGCGGTAGTACCAGTGCGGCGGCGCCTTGAGCGGGAAGTGCGGCGCCACCAGCGACACGTACAGCACCCAGGGCCTGTCGGCGTGCTTCGGGGCCTCCTCGCGCAGCCACACCTGCGCGCGCGCCGTGATCTCGCGGTCGTACCAGGTGTACTCGGACTCGCCGGGGCCGGCGAGGCCCGCCATCTTCTTGCCGTCGGTGCGCACCGGCATGTGCTCGCCGCGCAGCAGGCCATAGAGGTCGCCCTTGCCCTCGACCACGTTCATCGGAATGATTTCCTCCGAAAAGCCGTGGTCGTCGCCCTCGAGGCCGCGGAAGTGGAGCTTGCCGACCGAGGCGACATGGTGCCCGGCGCCGCGCAGCACATGGTGCCAGCTGGGAATCGCGCCCTCGTAGGCGTCGGCGTTGTCCCAGTAGCCGATCTGGTTGATGTAGCGCCCGGTGGCGAAGGCGGCGCGCGCCGGGACGCAGATCGGGCAGGTGGTGTAGGCGTCGGCAAAGCGCGTGCCGCGCGCCGCGAGCCGGTCCAGGTTCGGCGTCTGCACCAGCCGGTTGCCCGAGGCGCCCATCCAGCGCGGGTCGTGCTCGTCGGACATGATCACCAGCAGGTTGCTCGGCTTCAAATGTGTGCTCCTAGGCGGCGTATTGCCGGATGACGTCGCGGGACACCTCGATGCCCAGGCCGGGACGCTGCGGCACCTCGACCCAGCCGCCCTGTTGGCGCAACGGCGCGTCGGTGAGGTGCTCGCGGAAAGGATGCGAGGACATGTCGAATTCCAGCAGCGGCTCGCTGGCGAAGAGCGCGTGGTTCGCCGCCGGGATCGCCGCGATCAGCTGCAGCGAGGCCGCCTGCCCGACCGCGGAGGCCCAGACGTGCGGATTCACCTGCACGCCGTGCGCGTGCGCGAGCGCGACGATGTGGCGGCAGCCGCTGAAGCCGCCGGCGGCGCAGATGTCCGGCTGCGCGATGTCCACCGCACGGCGCGCGAACAGCTCGCGGAACCCGAACAGGGTGAACTCGTTCTCCCCGCCCGCGATCGGCGTCGCCAGCGCGCGGCGCACTTCGCCATAGCCCTCCAGGTCCTCCTGCGTCACCGGCTCCTCGTACCAGCGCAGCTTCCAGCCCTGCGCCTCGATGCCGCGCCCGAGGCGGATCGCCTCCGCGACGCCGTACGCGTGGTTGGTGTCGATCATCGCTTCGTACGACAGCCCCGCGGTGGCTTCCCGGATCGCCTGCATCACCGCCAGATCGTCCTCGACCCCGAAGCCGAGCTTTATCTTCATGGCGCGGAAGCCCTCGGCATGGCGCTGCTTCGCCTCCGCCGCCTGGCGCGCGGCCTCGCCCTTGCCGCTGATCCGGTAAAAGCCGGTGGCGTAGGCCTGCACCTTGTCGCGGAACATCCCGCCCAGCAGCTTCGCCACCGGTTCGCCGCGCGCCTTGCCGCAGATGTCCCAGAGCGCGATGTCCAGGCCGCTGATGGCGCCGATCACCGCGCCCTTGAGCCCGTAGTCGCGCGTCTGGTGGTACATGCGGTGCCAGAGCAGTTCCGGCTGCAGCGGATCGGCGCCGAGCGCGAGCGGCCGAAGCGCCGAGTTGACGACGGCGGCGGCGATCTCCGGCGGCTGCAGTCCCTGGCACAGGGCCTCGCCCCAGCCCGTGAGCCCCGAGTCGGTGGCGACCTCGACCAGCGTCGCGCCGCGGCTGCCCACCCAGCCTTGCGAGAACGCGAACGGCTGGGCGAGCGGCGAACGCAGCACGTGCGTGCGCACGTCAGTGATCTTCACGCCATCCCCACCTGCGCCTTGCGCGGGGCGATGTCGCCCGGCCGGCTGCGGATCATGTCCATCAGTTCCTTCTGCGCCGCGCCCGGGGCCTTGTCGCTGAACCGGTTGTCCATCTCTTGCAGGTCGTTGGCGAGGTCGTAGAGCTCGCCCGCGCCGCTGTTCAAGTCCACCGTGAGCTTGTGCGTCTTCGTGCGCACCGTGCGCAGGTCCACGTCCACGCCGGAGCGCGAGGCGCGCAGGTCCCATTCGCTCAACGCGAAGTCGCGCCGCTCGCCCCCTTCGATCAGGCCGCGCAGGCTGCGGCTGTGGATCGCGCGGCCGAACGAAACCCCGCCGTAGTCGGCGAAGGTCGCCGGCAGGTCGAGCGTGGATACCGGGTCGCCGACGACCTTGCCCCTGGGCACCCCCGGCCCCCGCACCAGCAGCCCGATGCGCAGCAGTCCTTCATACGCCATCGGCCCCTTGAGGATCAGGCCGTGGTCGCCCAGCCAGTCGCCGTGGTCCGTCGAGTACACCACCAGCGTATCGCGCGCCAGGCCCAGACCGTCGAGCGCGAGCAGGATGCGGCCGACGTTGTGGTCGATGAGGGAAATCATGCCGTAGTAGTTGGCGATCAACTCGCGCAGCTGCTGGTCGGTCTGCGTCGGGATCCTGGAGTACTCGGTGCGGATCTTCGCCAGGTGCGGCACGATCTGCGGCTTGCCCTCCAGACTCTGGCGGTGCCACCAGGGCCGGCGCTCCAGGTCCAGCGTCCGGTGCTCGGGCAGGTCCACCTCGTCCGGATGGTGCAGCCGGCTCCAGGGCTCGGGCGCATCGAACGGATGGTGCGGGTCCGGGAACGACGCCCAGACGCAGAAGGGCTGGTCCCGGTTGCGGTTGATGTAGTCGATGGTGCGCTCGCCGATCCAGGTCGAGTTGTGGAACGCGACCGGCAGGCCGGAATGGAAGGTCTGCACCGCGCTCGATAGCGGCGGCAGCTTCGTCTCGTAGAGCCGCTGCAATGCTTCGCCGCGGCCGTCCTTGTGGAACCAGCGCTCGTAGTGCTGGCCGCGCGGCGGCTTCATCGGCGGCCAGTGGTTGTGCCCCTCCACCATGATCTCGACATGCTGGAAGCCCATGTAGGGCCCGTACCAGTCCTGCGGCTGGTCGGTGTTGCGGCACTCGGGGGTGCCGGTGGCGGCGAAGGTGTGCGAGGTGGCGAAGTGCGCCTTGCCGATGTAGCCGGTGCGATAGCCCGCCCTTGCGAACACGCCCGCGAACCCGGCTTCGCCCAGCGCCGGGTCGAGGTCGATGCCGTTGTCCGAGACCCCGTGCGTGAGCGGCAGCAGCCCGGTGAGGATCGAGGCGCGCGAGGGCTGGCAGACGAGGTTTGGCGTGATGCAGGCGGAAAAGCGCGTGCCCTCGCGCGCCAGCTGGTCCAGGTGCGGCGTCTTGACCTTGCGCCCCTCGAAGCCGTAGCAATCGCCGCGCTGCTGGTCCGAGGTGATGAACAGGATGTTGGGTCGGCGCTTGCCCTCGCCTGCGCTCAATTGTCCACCTTGGCCCCGGTGCTCTTCACCACCGGCGCCCAGCGGGCGATTTCGGCCTTGATGAACTCCCCGAAGGCCTGCGGCGAGGCGCTCGGGGTGATCTCCAGCCCGGCCGCCGCCAGGCGATCGACCATCACCGGATTGCGCAGCGCCTTGCCGAACTCCTCGAACAGGCGCCTGACGATCGGCGCCGGCGTGCCGGCCGGCACCGCGGGCCCCCACCATTGCACGGTCTCGAAGCCGGGCACGCCCGCCTCTTGGAAGGTGGGCGTGTCCGGCAGCAGCTTCTGGCGCTCCTTGCTCGTCACCGCGAAGGCCTTGAGCTTGCCCGCCTTGATGTGCTGCACCACCGGCGGCATGCCGAGCGAGGCCAGCGGAATCTGGCCGCCGACCAGGTCCACGATGGCCTGTCCGCCGCCCTTGTAGGGCACATGGGTGATGGTCAGGTTGCCGGCGATGCTCTTGAACAGTTCCGCGGCGAGGTGCTGCGGGGTGCCGTTGCCCGGCGTGCCGTAGGCGAGCCTGCCCGGGTGCTGCTTCACGTAGGCAATCAGTTCCTGCAGCGTGTTCGCCGGCACCGAGGGATGGCCGACCAGGATATGCGCGCCGCTCACCATCTGGGTGATGGGGACGAAGTCCTTCACCGGGTCGAAGGGCAGCTTGGCAAACAGCGACGGTGCGATGGTGTAGGCGTCGGCATAGAACAGGATGGTGTAGCCGTCCGGCGCGGCCTTGGCCACCGCCTCGGCGCCGATGTTGCCGGCGCCGCCGGTGCGGTTCTCCACCACCACCGGCTGGCCCATCTGCTGCTGCAGGATGGGCGCGATGACGCGGCCGCTCAGGTCCATGGCGCCGCCGGCGGCGTAGGCGAGGATCAGGCGGATCGGCCGGTTCGGATAGTCCTGCGCCAAGGCCGGCGCCGAAAGGGCTCCGGCAGCAAGCGTCAGCACCGCAGTTCGAATCAATTTCATGTGTGGTCCCGGCTCAGGGACCCGCACTTTAAAGGAGTCGCCCGATAACTGGCAACCATGTGGACCCGCTGTTTCGACTGCCTCGGCGATGGCGCGTACGCCGCAGAGCTGCATCGCGCGCTCCAGCTCGGTGGTGAGGATCGCGAGCGCGCGCTCGGCGCCCGCGGCGCCGCTGGCGCCGGCGCCGTAGAGCACGGCGCGGCCCACGCAGACCGCCTGCGCGCCTAGGGCGCGCGCCTTCAGCGCATCCACGCCGCGCCGCACGCCGCCGTCCATCAGTACCGCCATGCGTCCGCCTACCGCGCGCGCGATCGGCGCCATGGCATCGAGCGACGCCACCGCGCCGTCGAGCTGGCGCCCGCCATGGTTGGACACCCAGACCCCGTCCACGCCCATCGCCGCCATGCGCTCGGCGTCCTCCACCCGGCTTACGCCCTTCACCACGAGCTTTCTTTTCCAGCACTCGCGCAGGCGCGCGAGGTCGTCCCAGTCGAAGGCCGGATCGGTGTCGCGCCCCACCGAGGAGGCGAGCGCAAGGCCGCGCGCGCGCGTGCCGCGGTAGCCGCGCACGCTGGCGAAATCGGGCAGCCCGCCGTGCAGCGCGATGCGCCAGGCCCAGGCCGGGTGCAGTGCGCCGTCCAGCAGCAGGCGCGCATTGAGCCGGGGTGGAATCGAAAAGCCGTTGCGCGTGTCGCGCTCGCGCTTGCCGCCGGTGGCGAGATCCACCGTGGGCACCAATGCCTCGTAACCCGCGGCCTCGGCGCGCTCGACGAGCTTGTCCACGAAGCCGCGCTCGCGCAGCACGTACAGCTGGAACCAGAGGCGGCCCTGCACCTGGTCGGCGATCTCCTCGATGGAGGCGGTGGCGTTGGTGGACAGCGTGTAGGGAATGCCGGCGGCGGCGGCGGCGCGTGCGATGCCGATGTCCACCCCGGGCCAGGCGATGCCCGCGCCGCCGGTGGGCGCGACCACCAACGGCTGGCGCGACGGCAGGCCGAGGATCTCGCAGGCGGGATCGACCTTGGACACATCGCGCAGCACCCGCGGCAGCAGGCGCACGGCTTCGAACGCCGCGCGGTTGCCGCGCAGCGTGTGCTCGTCCTCGGCGCCGCCGTCGAAGAAGTCGAAGATGGCGCGCGGCAGGCGGCGCTTCGCCAGAACGCGCAGGTCGGCGATGGAGACGGCTTGGTCGGTAGCGGGCATGGCGAAAAGTGTACCGGAGCAACCTATAATCCGCCCTCCTTCCTGCAAACCGGACACCGCACCCGATATGAAGCCTGCCACGGCCCAGAAGCGCATCGAGGGCGTGCTCTCGCCCGTCGTCACCCCGTTCAAGAGCGACCTTTCCCCGGATGCCGAACGTTTCGTCAGGCACTGCCGCTGGCTCATGCAGAGCGGCTGCGCCGGGCTGGCGGTGTTCGGCACCAACAGCGAAGCGAACTCGATGTCGGTGGAGGAAAAACTCGAACTGCTGGAGGCCCTCGTCAAGGGCGGGGTGCCGGCGGGGACACTCATGCCCGGCACCGGCCACTGCGCGCTCAGTGACTCGGTGAAGATGACGCGCGAGGCCGTGCGTCTGGGCTGCGGCGGCGTGCTGATGCTGCCGCCGTTCTATTACAAGGGCGTGTCCGACGAGGGCCTGTTCCGCAATTTTTCCGAGGTCATCGAGCGCGTCGGCGATGAGCGCCTGCGCCTTTACCTGTACCACATCCCGCCGGTTGCACAGGTGGGGATCAGCCTCGCGCTGATCGAGCGCCTGCTCAAGCGCTACCCCGGCATCGTTGCCGGCGCCAAGGATTCCTCTGGCGACTGGGCGAGCACCAAAGCGATGCTGGATGCGCTCAAGGACGCGGGCTTCGACGTGTTCCCGGGCAGCGAAGTGTTCCTGCTCGATGGCCTGCGCGCCGGCGGCAAGGGCTGCATCACCGCCACCGGCAATGTCAATCCGGGGCCGATCTCCGAGGTCTACCGGAACTGGCGCGGCCCGGATGCGGACCAGCTGCAGGCCGGCATCAACGTCACGCGCAAGATCATGCAGAAGGTGCCGATGATCCCGGCGCTGAAGGCGGTCACCGCGCACTTCAGCAACGATCCGGCGTGGAGGACCGTGCGCCCGCCGCTCACCGAACTCGCGCCCGGGCAGGAACAGCAGGTTATCGCCGAGCTGAAAGCCTCCGGATTTTCCATGCCGGGGCTCTAGGACGGGCTCGATGTAACCGATCGGTTACATTGCAGCGCACCACCCGCCCCCACGCCGCCTGGAGTTACCGCCATGACGATCGATTCGAAGGCCCCGGTCCACGGTGTCCTCGCGCAGGCCTTCCGCCAGGAGGGCGTGCACAGCTGCTTCGCGTTGCTGGGCGACGCGAACATGAACTGGGCGGCGAGCCTCGCCGCGCTGGGCGTGCGCATGCTGTACGTGCGCCACGAACATTGCGCGGTGGCCGCAGCCATGGCGTACGCGCGCAAGCAGGCGGACGTCGGCGTGGCCACGGTCACCTGCGGGCCGGGGCTGACGCAGATCATCACCGCGCTGCCCGCCGCAGTGCGCGCGCGCCTGCCCCTGGTCATCTTCGCGGGCGAATCGCCACTGAAGAGCAGCTGGTACAACCAGGAACTCGACCAAGCGCCGCTCATCGCCGCGACCGGCGCCGCCTATCATCGCCTGCATCTGGTGGAGCGCATGCTGGTCGCGGTGCGCGATGCCTTCCTGCAGGCGCGGCGCGAGCGCCGGCCGGTGGTGATCGGCGTGCCCTTCGACCTGCAGGACCGCCCCTGGACCGGGCCGCAGGCGCTGCCCAGGCCCTCGCGCGAACTGCTGCCCCGACCGTCGCCAATCCCGGCGCATCCCGATGATGTCGCGGGCGCCGCGGAACTGGTTTCCGGCGCGCAGCGGGTCGTCGTCCTCGCCGGACTCGGCGCAGCCGAAGCGGGCGCCGGGCCTGCCTGCCGCGCGCTCGCCGCGAAGCTGGGCGGTCTGCTGGCGACCACGCTGCCCGCGCGCGGACTGTTCCACGACGATCCCTTCTGCATCGGCATCTCCGGCAGCTACACGCCGGAGGCCGGCCTGGAGTACCTGAAGCAGGCCGACCTCGTGATCGCCGTCGGCTGCTCGCTCGCCTACCACGCGGGCGGCGGCGGTCAACTCTGGCCCAAGGCGCAGATGCTGCAGGTCGATATCGATCCGGTCGCGGTAGCGCAGGGGCAGGAAGTGGCGCGCCACCACCTGCGCGCCGATGCGCGCCTGGGCGTGGAGGCGCTGGCGGCGGCGCTACCGTCCCGCAAGGACAGCTGGCGCAGCGAGGCTATCGCTGCGCGCATCCGCGATGGCAAGCCCGACAGCCACGTGTTCGACATCGCACCGGGACTGCTTGACCCGCGCGAGGTGGCTGCTGCGCTGGTCAAGCAGTCGCCGCGCGACTGGGAGATGGTGAACGCCGGCGGCCACTGCTCCTGGTTCTTTGCGCAGATGCCGTCGCGGCCGCAGGAGCGCTTCCTCACCATCCGCGAGTTCGGCGCTATCGGTAATGGCCTGTCGTTCGCGATGGGCGTCGCGGCGGCGCGCACGGACCGGCCGGTGGTGCTGTTCGACGGCGACGGCAGCGTGATGATGCATGTGCAGGAACTGGAGACCATCCGGCGCCACGGACTGAGGATCCTGGTCGTGGTCGCGAATGACGGCGCCTACGGCTCGGAAGTGCACAAGCTGCGCGCCGAAGGATTCCCGGATGACGGCTCGGTATTCGGTTACTGCGACTTTGCCGGCATCGCGCGCGGCTTCGGCCTGCCGGGACGGACCTTCAAGAGCCTAGAGGACCTGCCTCAGGCCTTGGCGGAATTCGCCGCCGGCAGCGGGGCCGCGGTCTGGGATTTCCACGTTTCCGACCAGGTGCTCTCGCCAAGCATGCGGCGCGCGCATCCCCAGCCGGCGAAGAAGGTCTAGCGCCGCTCCGGCGGGAGGTCCGGGATCGCCGCCGCAAACGCGGCGTGCGCCGCCCGGTCCACCGGCCGGTGCTTTTCCTTGGTGCTCGCCGGGTACTTGCCCAGGTAGTTGCCGTTCTTCAGGTCGCGCGACGGGCGCGCCGGCCGCGGCATGAAGCCCCCGCCGCAATTGGGGCAGACGTTGCGCAGCACGTTTTCCACGCAGTCGCCGCAGAACGTGCACTCGAAGGAGCAGATCCACGCCTCGGCATCGGCCGGCGGCAGCGCGCGGTTGCAGTTCTCGCAGGTGGGGCGCAGTTCGAGCATGGCGGGCCTTCGGGATTCCGGCAGGGCTCCATCCTAAGGCATGCCGCCGAGAACCGATTCGGGCCGTGGTTGTCTGACAGGCACCCTGACCCCCGGAAAGACCTGGAATGGCCTTGGAAACGCAGGAACAACGATCGGTCCTCACAATCTGCCTCATGGCGGCGTTCGCCGACGGCGCCAAGCACGACCGCGAGCGGGACCAGATCAAGTAGGTGGCGGCGGCGCTGGCAGGGGACGGTTCGGCGCACATTTCCGCGCTGTACCAGGACGTGCTGCTCAAGCGCGTGTCCCTGGGCGAGGCCGCCGCCGGCCTCAGGGCGCGCGAGGCGAAGCTCCTCGCCTTCGAGATGGCGGTCTGCGTGTGCGACGCCGACGGCGCGCAATCGGATGCCGAGCAAAGGTTCCTGGGAGACCTGCGCGCCGCATTGGGCATCGACGCTGGCGAGGCCCAGACCCTCGCCGCGCAGGCGTAGGCAGTGGCGGCCGCACCCCTCGCCGCTGCCGCGCCCGCGCTTGGCTCGACCCTGTCCCCGCACGAAACGGACAAAGTCATCCTCAACGCCGCGATCCTCAACGGCGCGCTCGAGCTGCTGCCGGAGTCGCTCGCGACCATCGCGATCATCCCGCTGCAGATGAAGCTCGTCTACCGCATCGGCAAGTCGCATGGGTTCGAGCTCGACCGCGGCCACGTCAAGGATTTCCTCGCCACCGCGGGCGTGGGCCTCATCTCGCAATACCTGGAACAGGCCGGCCGCAAGCTCCTCGGCGGATTGCTGGGCAAGATCGGCGGAGGCCTGCTGGGCGGGCTGGGCAAGCAGGCCGTGAGTTCAGGGATGAGCTTTGCCAGCACTTACGCCCTGGGCCATGTCGCCAAGCGCTACTACGCCGGCGGCCGCGTGCTGTCGGCGCAGGTGCTGCGCGAGGCCTTCGACGGCTTGCTGGGCGAGGCCGGCGCCCTGCAGGCGCGCCACCTGCCGCAGATGCGGGAAAGGGCGCGCTCGCTCGACACCGCTCAGCTCATCGACCTGGCCCGGAGTTGAGCAGCCGACCTTAATTCTTGCGC
>Ga0194133_10009205_pt1 | contig 11353 bp, 7 predicted proteins | sample TA2KigOf40mmetaG_FD_155448 | JGI IMG/M metagenome (GOLD analysis project Ga0194133, IMG submission 155448) | Freshwater microbial communities from Lake Tanganyika, Tanzania - TA2015055 Kigoma Offshore 40m | ecosystem: Environmental > Aquatic > Freshwater > Lake | place: Tanzania: Lake Tanganyika...
TCCCAAGATGCCTTAGGGACAGGGATATGGCAATGAGCAAATAAAGGACAATAACTAATCCCTACCAATTAATCAGCTTCAGCTTCCATTGTCAAACAGCAACTGCAGGACATTTCAATAAGAGACACATCAATCACGAACAAAGTAGATAGCTGTCAAGTTGGCCAATCACAGACTGCCACAGACCAACTGGTTTTCTAGGACTACAAACTAAGACAGCCATTTTTCCTACCATCAATGACAGTCGGTAATGTAGGCCAGATTCAGGTTGCCATTTTGATCCTCGCACCCACACTTAATGGGTCAAGAGCGTGCTCACACCTATCGTTGTGTTCGCCACAGGGTTTCTCATCCCTTCTTTTCTTTCAAGGCTCAAGTGATTCTGTATTTCTTTTTCACATGATCCTGACTCCTTCCTGCTTTCTAGGTCAGTTCTCGTTTCTCTTTTTCCTTGTGGTCCACTTGCCATGGTCTGAAGCACTTAATACTTCTTCATTCGGAGGTTTCGTGGTTGTGAAAACAATCTTTAGAGTGCCATAGTAACCTCGCAGGATGACTTCAAAAAAGCATGTAAAAAACCCAATCAACAAAAGAATCAGTACTGCAAACTCTTTATTGATGGAAAGTTAGCCCTTTTATAGTTCTAAATAGGTTAGCAATTGCAAGATGGCATCTTTTGATGTCTGTGAAGAGGGTCATCCGTTAGAGACAAAAACTTATTGTAGTATTAGGAGCTAAGTACGTTAAAGGAAGATAAATTGGCAAAATAGCTTGAAATGACTTTGAAGGTAAATGTGAAAGATCTAAACATTTCCATAAAAAATCTCGTGAAATAAGAGATGTGAAAATAAGTGAAATTAGAGTAAATGATACAAACATTTCCATAAATAGGGTAGATTTGAAAAACTATTTTTCATGCTTTTCAAGAAGCTTAAAAGGGTAAAAGAATAAAATTATTTATTGCAAGCTTCAATGCTTCAGTTTTTGAGGCTGCTTTTTTGACAAAAAATATATTATTCTTCTCCAGGGGGTCCCAGCTCAGCATTCTCTTCTTTTGTATGAATTGGTACCTCTACAATTATTGTCCTGTATATAATAAAGAAACAGATAAAAAACTATCCCATTTAGTTATTTGAAAAAAGCATTGCCTTGGAGTAATGTTGACATTTGTCTTGTTTCTTCCCAATGGTATTTGAAATGGATTTTCCAGATTATTGACTATTCCATTTGGATCGCAGGTTTGGATTTTACTTCCAGTTGAACATCCATTGATTGCAGCTTCAAACCTGAAGTGCAATTGAAATACTTAGATCTTTATTTAAGATAATCCTGACCAAAAATAAGGCAGCATATTCACATATAATTTCATTAATAAAAAAAGTGTTTTCATGTGTATCATGGCAATTTACGACATGAAAGACAGTGTAAACACGTGTTAAACCTCGATTACACGTGTATGCATGTGTAAACACTGGAAAAATGAAAAAATGCAGGTGGTTTGACCTGAATTATGGCATTTGTGTGTCTTATTTTTGGTCGGGATACTGTATTTTACCTTGGTATTAACTCTTCCAGCTTCTTCTTTTGTCGAGTTATTTTTCCCTTTTCAACAATGTTTTCTGATAAAAGTTCCTGTTGAAAAGTATATATTCCTTGCTCAAAATGTATGGTAAATAAGCTGTTTTTAAATTTTTTGGCTTTGATGGATACCAGGAGAGTTTGTCTAGCTACAGGTTCACTTACCCCCAGTTTGCCTACCCAGCAGTTTGCCTACCCACAAGTTCGCTTACCCACCTGTTCGCCTACCCACCAGTTCACCTACCCAGTAAATAGGATTGCCATTTCGCTTACCTATGTGTTCATCTACCCACTACGTAAAGGCCTGTGTGAGGCCAAGGCCTGGGCCTTTATTTGCTTTACATGCAGGCCTATTTTACAGCTGGTGTAACCTAATTTAACCTTCTGGGATTGACCTTACCCTTCAGGGTTTAAAACTTGGGCTTAACCCGTGGGGGGCTATGTAGGTAGATGAGTGAGTTAGTAGGTAGGCAAACTGGTAATCTTACTGGGTTTGCGATCAAGTCAGGTAGGCAAACTGAGGCTAAGCAAACTCCCAGGTAAGTGACCTGGGTTTAGTCAAACTCGTAGGTGAGCAAACTCTCTTGGACCCCTTTGATGTATTTTTTAATAAATTTGCAAACTTCTTGTCTATTCAGTTCTTGGAGTTGCTGTTGTAGGAAGCACTTTTCTTTCAGAGCCCAATCACCACAACTAACAAATCCATAGTAGTTTGCATCTGGACCCTCAACACACCTGAAAAAAATAATTCCTGCTAAACTTTTTCCAGTAATAAATGTAGACTCATACAAATTATTAAGCATGGAAACCCAACTGGAAAATAACCGTGTTTAGCAGAATTTTTGAAGTAAATATCGGTATTGATAAATTGTGGGAATTATTGGGACATTTTGACAAAAAAGAGTTCGTAGATTTTTGATAATTACCATTTTTTATTAAACAATTCTATAATGTTGAATCCCTGTAATTTGTGTAATTTTTTTTGCCCAACCCATATGAAACTTCTCTAGTAGGGATTTAGTGAATTGTTAATTGCGTACCTTTGCAACCTAATCTAGCCTTACCCTGCAGGTATGACCCCAGCCCTACCATAAAAATTAAGTGATAAGGAAATCAAAAATTAAAGAATCTGGAAAATAAAAATTGGAAAAGATCCAAAATTAGGGAAATTGTGTTTGGGAAAACCACTTTTGGGAAATTTTCATTGACGAAAAACTTGTAGCGCTACATTTTTACCTTGTTGCCCAATCAATGAAGCACAAAGCCTGTGAAACATTTGCATAAACTCCAGGAATCTCATCTCCACATCCAACCCCCCAAGCCACTATTCCAACCTGAGAAATTGAAATCATGAGGTATCCAGATTGGACTTTTTGAGTAAGACTAACCTGAATGTAGGTATCACCAGTTGGGGTTGGACAAACAAGTGGTCCACCACCATCCCCTGTACAAGTATCCTTTCCAATTTTTCCTCCAGCACATGTAAATGACTTGTCCAAATTAAAGAATCGGCCAAGACGTGTGGCTCGTAACTTTGTCTCACAATCCTCTTGGGGTACAAGATCCAAAGGAACTTTTTTCAGTTTAACTTGATACTCTCCAGGCTTGCCTTTTGAAAACATATTTCCTTTTCCTGAATGGTTTTCTAAGATTCAATTTTACTCACCAAATCTATCTTTTCCCCATCCAGTTGCAAAGCAATTTTTTGGACTGATTCTTCCTTCGAAGTTTAAGTTGTCTGGAAGGCAAGCTGTGTCTATGTGGTAAGATAGAACAAATGGTTCACTCTAAATAGGGAGCCAAGATAAAATGAGGAACAAAAAATTTTGTGAAGTTCATCATAGACCAACTTTACCAAATGAATCAGGGCAAAATCATTTTGTAAATTGAGCTGATTGAATCCTGGATGAACTGAGACATGTTTAGCAACTCTGTCTTGATGTGGAAATGGCTCACTTGTTTGCTGAGTATCCCACTCTCCAGCACGAACTTTTATATTATTTGGACTGAAATTGCTGAAATATTTAAAAAAATCATTTCTTTATGAAGTGTCTTGCTATCAAAACCATTTTAATATCTTTACTTTCAACATGTGTGTTTCATAGAATAAAGCAGTAAATGTTTAATATATCGTAAACAAGTCCACCAAAAATAAAAGTCACATGAGCTTTTAATGAAATCTGCTTCTTAACTGAAGCTCAAATAAATATTACAATTACAAAGCTAATCTCATCGTTAGTCAGGAAATGTACAAGCCTTTAAGGGCTGTGGCGCAAAAGCTCTCCGAGAGATGGTTTTGTGATGCAGCAGATAGGAGCCCATAGAATTGAATGGAAAATAATACCTTATCAAGAGTTATACATTACATAAAAAAGGGGAGGTACGGATTGTGTATTTAAAACTTTTCTCCACAAGAGGATTCCACATTCCTCATTTTATCTCTCTTTACAATCCCTAGATAGCTCTGTAGATGCTCTCTGTGATTCCCCACTCAGTATTGAGATGGACTATGACTATAAAGGGCCAACCCGTCTCAAACCGGGTTATTTTTTGACCCAACCCAAGGAGAAGTTTTTGATGTAGCAGGATAAAAATGAAAAAATTGGCTTTTTGAGGAAAATTTTCCAGACCCAGAGGTGGCTGACCCAACCCAGGTCAAAAAATTATGTGGTCAGGAATGCTTTATTCATGTTTGATTCCCGAGCTCACTCAATCACTGAGCTCCTTTCTCACATGTCAATAAAAGGCTTCTGCGCCTTTAGATGTCATCTAATTAATTTTTGACGTAAGATTGTGGTAGGTAATTAGGCTGTAGTTTGTAAGTTTACACTTTTCCCAATAAAGTTAAGAGCAAGACTTTTAGTTCTTTCAGACAGGTGGTATTTTAGTAGTAGGAGGTACAGGATGTGTGATAATACTGTGACTTCGCTATTCCGTTTATGAGATTGCATAAGGTTTTAGTACACATATATGCTCCCCAGGAATAGTCTATATTTCTCTCTTACCTTACACAGTGAGCTGCTGTGAGAACAATCCTGTCAGAAATGAGGGAACAACCACAAACATAAAGGTTGACATCTTCGTTGTTCACTATGGTTCTGAATTAACTTATTTGTTAAAGCGATAGTCATTGAAAATCAACTTTATTTAGAAACCTGTTCAGCACGGCGCACATATGAGGCCATTCACCAAATTGAGTCATCCCATCTTCTTTTTGGTTCAGTATTCTAACACCAACTCCTCCAGTGTGCCTCTGGCCACATCTTGAAGAGTACTGCTTTGAAACTAGAATCCCTTGACCTGAGGGTCCATCGTCTGACTGATTTTGACGAGGCTCCTCAGATGATGTGGAGGAAGATGAAGAAAGTAAAGTCAGTGGTGAAAGGGCTGCCTGTCCAGACACCAAAGTCTTTTCAAAGTCCGGATGAATGCAGCACACCTCAAGATCTCCCGGACACTTTGATTTTTCAGGATCAAGGATGACAGCAGCAAGACTGGTGCGAATGTCAAACAGGCCCCCACCGTCAACCACTATTGTTCCATTGAAACATTGATAATAGGGGACACATCTGTAACCAGCATTAAAATAAAAATTGCAAGGCTTTGTTTCACTATCGACAACAGTTGCTACAGGAGTTCCAAAATTAGGATTGTTTTTCCTCTCGGATGAAGGTGAGACTGAAATTCCTCTACTTCCAGAAGACCCTTTTGAAATGCCTTTGAAGCCTCCAAATATGGCATTCAAAGAGTCCTAAAATTGTAGCAGACTTTAGGGAAATTTTTAATATACCTGACCAAAAATAAGACACACGTTTGCCAATTTTTGGGTGTAACCGCCTGCATTTTTCTTGTACACAGGTGCCTACACGTGCTTACACTGTCGTTTATGTCATAAACCGCAATAATATGTGTGAAAACACCTGTGATTTTTATTAATAAAATTATACGTGCTTATGTTGCCTTATTTTTGGTCGGGTATTCTGGTATCTAGCATCTTTCACCTGATCCGAATTCCCTGAAGAACCTTGTTTATTATATTTGGCATCATTGTTGAGGATGTCCTCAGGTGAGACCCCATCCTGAGGTTTAGGAATGGCAAAAACAACCACCACAAAAGAGGCACTGACCAGGATGGCCTGAAACCCTTTCATCTACAAAATAAACACTATTAACCTAATCAAATTTTGGATTAAATTTATGAATCCTACCACTTTTAACCTTATTATTCAACTTTTAATGCAAAAAACCTTACTTTTTCTTGCTGTTGTTGGGAATTCCAGACCAAATTTTTTTTTCTTTCTGCCCTAAGGCAAAAGCTCGCCCAAAAACTTCAAGTTATCTAACATTTAGATATTCAAAAAATTTCGATTAATTGTCAACATTTGAAATGAAATGACTTTTCAAAGGCAAATAAAATAATAAGTATAAATTATCTGTCTCGAATAAATATGTTTTTCATGTAAGTCTAATAAGTTTTTATTGAATCTGTCCAAATACTTTGTCTTTTTTTTATTTTGTTGGTTTGGATTACCAGTTTTGGAATATCTTCAAACACAATCAGAGAAATATAAATCTTAAAGGAAGACATCTGGTTGAAAAGGCACATTTGTTAAATTTAAATCAACCATATATAATAGGCTTCAGAACTTATAGATGAAAGAATTTTTTTCAAAATCAAAGAAAACATTTTTAAAAGTCCAAAAAGAATCTTTTCTGATTGTTGAGGAATAATTTAGTGGTCTTTGCAATGGAGGGTTAGAGGTTCACAACTGGCAAACTCTGAGCAAAGTTGCAACAAAAATATTATTTTGTATGTACAATATTATGGTGGAATAACTTGGAAAGAAGGGCATAACCTACCTATTATTAAGTGCCGTGAACATCTCCCAAATAAAACACACTTGGTTTTCATTTGACTTCCTATTCGTAACTGACTTTATCAAATTACAATGTGGTGGTTCTTACAGCTAAAAGCCTTGCAAGAATGAAAGGCGTTCAAGCATTTGTTCTGTGCATGGAAAAGGAATCACAGAACCAATACATGTACGGAAAGTCTCACAAAGAATACAAGAAACCTACAAGTACTATCAAGAATATTATATCAATTAAATTGTAAATGTCCTATGATGTCTTTCTCTTCTTTTTTAAGGGAATTGGCTGATGTTTTCACTGGCCATAAATCTGTGTGGGTTTGCTGGAAAATGCTCCGTCTCTAAAACATCCACCTAGCAGAGGTTGAGGATCCTTTCCAATGACCTCAATGGTGGCTTTTCATTGGTCTCTTTTGGTGACGCATCCATGAGTGGTAACTCGCAATTGGGTATCAGTAATGTGATTCGAGGAAAGTGATGTCACCCCACAAGGATCCATGGTCATTGGTTGGTCCAAGGTTGAATAACATTTGTGATTGAAGGATTTCAAGTTGGACTGTGACCTGACTTTGTGTGTACATTGAGGGATCATTGACACCCTGTTGTTTGAGTTCCGTCTGCTAGCTATGTTGCTGCGCAGAACCCTTGGGTTGTTTCGCCTAGCCTAACCTAACCTATAACCTAGCAGGCAAACTGACATTAGGCGAACCGTTGTAGGCAAAATGACATTAGGTAAACCGTCACTAGACGAATCGATGTTTTCCCAAACAATGGGCCATCCCTCCTCTGGTCCGGATATTTTTGATCCAAACACGATAAAAATTAGCTTTTTTTGAGGAAAATTTACCTGACCCGAGCAGCCAAATATTACCTGACCCATGCCAAAATTTTTTGGTCAAAACCAACCATCTCTACTTCAAAACAAATTTTATTAGAAACAGTTGAATCCAAGCAATTTAAATCCCCAAATCAAATGTTTATGATAGCGATGGGTCCAGGTCAAAATTTTTTGACCCAGGTAGGGTCGGGTCAATTTTTGTAGCTCGGGTCAGGTCGCAGGCATCTATAGCTTATGTTTTGGTTTCGAAAATTTCCTCTTAAAATGTTAAATTTTTCAAATTTTTTCCCTTTGGATCAAAAAAATCTCTTCAGGTCGGATCAAAGGCAGGTCGGCCTCTTATTTACTGGGGATCAAAAGTATGCTTGGGTCAAGGCCCATCTCTAGTTTATGGTAACCAACCCCATATATTCAACATACAAATCTCAAGGTTCAAATAAAATTTTGTGAATGAAAATCATTCTAGAACTTATATACTGTATGAAAATTTTCAGTCTTAAGGTTTAAACTCTGAAAAGCTTTTGAAATTTATTGTTAGAATTTTTCATTAGGAGAGCTTCCTTCCCATCTGGTGCATTTTAAAGCAGAAAATGTCTAGGTCAATGTTCCGAGAGACTTAATCGACTTTTAAGGGACAGCTGGACATGATGAGAATTCTGGACATCCCCTGCTGGAATGCAAAGATTTTTCAAACTCATGCTTATTTTTAATTTGAAAATTTTATTCTGCTATAGCTAGCTGCGCCCACAGTTAGTAAAAAACAATCTATGGAAAATAAGAAATACTGGATTATAAATAACCCTATCATGAAAAGAAATAAAAGTTACCTATTGTATTTCAAAACAAATTGCAATGATTTCTTGAACATAAATTTCGCTTTTTATCTGTATTTAGTTGCAAAAATTTTCCAGCTGATGATTTCCGGATGCCATTCGACTTTTTTTCAGAGACATTATTTTCTCCCTCACTAAGCATACCACAAAGCCTGACAAGATAAAGTAGCTGTCAAGTCAAACAAAAATCAAATGCAAAGTTTTTTTCATTGGACAGATGCAAATATCTGCAAACTTGGTTTAAAAAATCATTGCCAGAGGTCAGAAAAAAGTTTGGTGGAAAAAATGGAAATCTTTATATCTAAGTTGTTGCTTTATGAATCTTTCATTTTTGACCCGGGTCGGGTCAGCCATTTATGGTTCGGGTCTGGGTTTGGAAAATTTCCCCTAAAAATCCCACATTTTTCAATTTTTCCCCCTGGCGTCAGAAAAAATCTCTTCAGGTCGGGTCAAAAAGTACCCGGATCAAAGACGGGCCGGCCTCTTAATAACTGCGGGACAAAAGTATGCTCGGGTCAGGTCAGGGCCCATATCTACCTTGACCTGATCCGACCCGAGAATACTGCTAGCTCGCAATAGATTAAGGGGCTGCCCTAATATTGTCCTGTGTCTTTTTGTCCCGACAAGACCAAAAATTGTAAAGATTAGTATTTTTGGGGGAAAGTTTTCCAGGCCCAGAGGTGGCTGACCCAACCCAAGCCGCAAAAAAATTACCTGACCCACACCAGGTCAAAAAAAATGTTTGCACCAACACACCAATAGTTGCTTTTATATAAGTAGAGGAATTTGATTCAATATGTTTCAAATGATTTGAATTAATGTTGAAGTTCAAAAAAATACTTTTTTTAACTTTCACATTTGTTCAGACCTTGGAAATCTTTCCAATAAACAGATGTCACACAACTACTGCATCGGAAACTCAATGCTGACCCCCTTTCCATGGTGGTTAAATTTTATTCAGAAACTGTTCTCGATTTTTCAAAAATCTATTTTTTTCACTTAAAATTATGATATCTGATTTAAAATGAAAAAATTTCCCCAACCCACAGTGTGGCTTTGATAGAGATAGGTCCAGTTCAAAAAGTTTTGACCCGGGTCGGGTTGGGTCAATTTTTTGTTGCTTGGGTTGAGTCAGGCCGGGTCAGCTATCTTTGGTTTGGGTTTGGATATGGAAAATTTCCCCTAAAAATTCTAAATTTATCAATATTTTTCCCATTGGGTCAAAAAATCTCTTCAGGTCGGGTCAAATAGTACTTGGGTCAAGGATGGTCGCCCTCATACTTATGGAAAGTCAAAAGTTTGATCGGGTTGGGTCGGGTCAGGGCCAATTTCTAACTTTTAATGACAAAAAATGTTGCCTGGCATATTCTTTAAAAATACAGAAACTATTCAAGTCTGAGTATTAAAAATGGGCATCAAAAGAATTTGAATTGTATTGTGCTGTGTCGTCCCAGGGCTTGGTGCTACTTTACCTTATTAAAAACCTTTCTAATGGCATGTTCAATATCAATCTTTATAGGATGAAATTCAAGTGAAAAAGCACTCATATATTCAAGTATTATATTTTCTTTTTATAATAAACATTCAGGGTAGAGATGGGCCCTGACCTGAGCTTACTTTTGACATGCAGTATATAAGAGGCCGATCCACTTATGACCTTTTGACCCAACCCCAAGAGATTTCTTCTGATCCGAAGGGAAAAAGTTTAAAAAATGTGACATTATTAGGGGAAATTTTTCAAACCCAAACCATAAATGGCTGACCTGACCCGAGCTACAAAAAATTAACCCGACCCGGGCCAAAAACCTTAGACCCGGACCCATCACTAATTCAGGGTAATGTGTAGGGTGGCAACACCTTTATTTTGACTGTTTGGGTGCCTCAAAAATGTGGACGACACGTTACACCCTACACATTTTCAAAAGTTGTGTCAAAGCAACAGAAAAATCACGGAAACCCCTTTTTATGGAAAAATTTATGGACACCATTTCAGGTCAAAATGAAGGGTGCCTTTAATGGTGTTATGAACCAGAAAAAGCGTGTAAACGCCATTTCTTTTTAAGATAAGGAAATAAAGGTTAAAATTCCTCCACCAGATGGCACCACTTTCAAATGAAAAATTGTTAAATTTTTATTTCAGTTTAATTTAATTTACAGGTTGAATATGGTGGGATCCTTAATCTCCAGTTAGGTTTTGTCCCAAATGGGTGATAATTTATTTTGACATCTAGTCAATGAAAATAAGGGACACCATTTAGGGTCTTAATGGTGTATCCTATTTTTTACTTTTCAAAAATACTTCATCAACATAAAACTTTAATTTTCAGAGTTCTGATGTTCAATTTTTTAGATCATTTTTGATCTCCATTCCCAGAAATAAAAGCTGTCATTTTAATTGAACTTTCTTTGTCAGTTCTTCTGATTTTCTTTCTCAAAGTTTGTGTGCACCCTTAAAATGTTTCAAGTTTTCAGAAAAATCCTCTGTTTGAGTATAAATTTGAAAGTTTACCTATTTTTGAGACATTTTTTTCAGTCAAAAATGTTAAAGTGAACATAAATCATTAAAGTTTTGTCTAGCTTTGTTTGAAACTTCTCAAGCCAGTCGTTTGTCAGAAACTTTAATGATTTCCTGACTCAGAGGAGTTTCAAAGGATCTTCTTTTAAAATCAACCAATAAAACGAGATGAAATTGGTTTTAAGGTTTATCCTTGAATGAAACACTTTTATAACTTGCTCCTCAGGCTGATCAAGAAATTCTTTAGAATTACAAAACTTTTGAGGTAGGTTTTTTTCAATTTTGTTCAGTCATAGATATGAGAGGTCATAGGCACCTGACTGAGAACTAAGATCTATGTTGTCGGTTCAATCCCTGACCGCCCATGCAAGCAATTTTTCAACCCCAGATTGCAAAATAAATCAACAAGGTGCTCACAGTCAGGGTAATAGTAATTTGCAGTGACCATAACCTTCTATGGCGGGACTCTTATAAAGGTTTGGAAAACAGATAGGACTCGGCTACAATTAGGATAATGGACTCAATATTGATGAAGTCAGAATTCTTTTGAGGAAAGCATAATTTAGTTATACTTTAACAATTAGCTTTTTCGCTCCCATTTTTGACATTTAAATTTTGTCAAATCAAAATATAATTGTTTAGTTTTAACAACATTTGGATTCTTTTATAGTCATTACTTGTCATTTTGATTTTGTATTATAATATACATATAGTGAGT
>Ga0194133_10009206_pt1 | contig 11353 bp, 10 predicted proteins | sample TA2KigOf40mmetaG_FD_155448 | JGI IMG/M metagenome (GOLD analysis project Ga0194133, IMG submission 155448) | Freshwater microbial communities from Lake Tanganyika, Tanzania - TA2015055 Kigoma Offshore 40m | ecosystem: Environmental > Aquatic > Freshwater > Lake | place: Tanzania: Lake...
AAAGCGGTTGTCTTTGCTCAAACTCTTCAACCCGATTTTGCCGGAATCATTTGTGGCCTTGTTCAAAATGTTGGTGACCTGGAACTCGAACTCGTCTTCGTTGGTGTTGCCAGTTGCATTTTCAAAGATGCCGAGATACGTCTGGTCAATCAAGTTTTTCACCTCCTTCTTTTTCGCGGTAATGGACTGCGTGATTTGTTCGTTGGTCGCGCGGTCGGCAATGAGGTCGCTGATGCCAACGCTGTATGCACTGCTCTTCATGTATTCCGTGACGATGTTCTGCAGATTGTCGATAAAGTCGGCAGCCGCCATGTTGCCAAAGTCGTTGCAGGTGCGCGTGATAAGACCGTTGCTGCCTCCGCCAAGCACATCCTTGTCGAGTTGGCCGCGCAAATACTTGCCGTCGACAATTTCAAACACACCGGGCGATGTCGCAAAGTCGTCATTTTCACCGAAGCCCTTGGTCTTGTATTTCATGGTTATTGAAGGCATAATCTGCGATAGAATTTGAAAGTTGGTGATGCGTTCAGAGCGGGTTGCGAAGAGGCCTTCGTTTATGCTGTTGTAAGCCATCAACAAGTTCATGGCATCTCTTGGTGTGAATGACACGTTTGGACGAGTGAGACGGTATGAACCGAGCAGCGAGTCTTGAAAGATGCCAATGATGGACTGATTTTTGGCAGGACTGATGATTTGATATGGCACAGCAGCCAAGTTCTTGAGTTCGGCTTCGGCTTCCTCATCTTGCGGCATGTGCATGTTCATTTCATCACCGTCAAAATCGGCATTATAAGGCTTGGTGTCGCCGACATTCATGCGAAACGTGTCGCCCTGGCGCATGATGCGAGCGATGTGGCACATCATGCTCATGCGGTGCAAAGTGGGCTGACGGTTGAACAGGACGCCGTCGCCGTCCATCATGTGGCGGTGCACAATATCTCCATTGTAGAGGACAATATTGTCGCGGTCGGCATATCTCAGTGAAATGTTTTCGCCGCCTTTGCGCTCAAGAATCTTCGCGCCAGGGTATTCATCGGGGCCATTGCGCACCAGCTTAGTGAGAAAGCGGCGATTCATGTCATTCACCACGACAGGCTTGGTTATGTTTTTGGCAATTTTGAGAGGCACCCCGAGCTCTCGAATGGACAGATTGGGGTCGGGAGTGATGACTGAACGCGCGGAAAAGTCAACACGCTTGCCCATGAGATTGCCGCGGACGCGACCTCCTTTGCCGTTCAAGCGCTCCTTGATAGACTTGAGCGGGCGGCCGGAGCGTTGAGCCACTGGTGCAGCGCCAGGAATGTTGTTGTCGACAAGTGTGGCGCAATAATACTGCAGGACAGTGTGCCAGTCGGCAATGATGTTGGCTTGCGCGCCGTCTCGGATTTTTTCTTGGAGTGTCTTGTTTGCCTTGACAATGTTGACAATGATGTGCGTGAGGTCGTCTTCACTGCGTTGTTGGCCGTCCATCTTGATAGAAGGACGAACAGCGGGAGGAGGAACTGCCAACACCTGGCAAATCATCCAGTCGGGGCGTGAAAAGGCGGGACTGAAACCCATGAACGACACGTCATCGTCGCTGATTCTGCGAAAGATTTTGAGAACAATTTCAGGGGTGAGTTGCATATTCATTTTTTTGGCGTCTTCTTCCGACATGCCTTTGATTCCGTCGCTCTCCCATTCGGCAATGAGAGTGGCCAGATTTTCTTTTCTGATTTTTTTTGGCATGAGACAGCCGCATCCATTTTCATTGTCATCACCGCAACGTTTGACTTTACTGGCCACACCAAACACGTAAGACCATCTCTCGTCTGGCAACATTTTCAATGCTTGTTTGTGTGCATCCTTGTTGATGAGGAGTTTGCTGCATTTCATGCAAACGCATCTCAGAATTTTGTGGATGGTGGATAAGTGTTGATAGTAAAACACAGGTGCGGCCAATTCGATGCGTCCAAAATAGCCGGGCGTATTCATATAGTCAAGTCCATCCGTGGGACAAAGCATGCCTGGTTCAGAAACACCCATGTAAGGGCAAAACAGACCGCCGATGACGGGTTTGTTTCCGACATACGTGTCGCGGCTCGTAATTTGAGTGACTGCTCCTTTTCTTATTTCATCTGGAGAGAGCATGCTAAACTGAATGCCAACAATTTTCGATACACGTGGTTTTGTTCCATTTGATGAAGATGATGATGTTGATGCCATTCGTGTATGTGTTGATAATGATAGAATCCTCCTTATACTTACTAAATAATATTTAGATTGTTTTTGAAATCAATTTTTTATTAAAACACACATTGATGATGATGAATTAACAAAAAAATTGAACACAAAAAATAAAATATAAACACAATGCATTGAATTAATCAAGATACACCACCAACAATGCCTGTGAACATTTCAACTATTCCCAAGAAGAGAGCAACCAAGTCAAAAAAACAAGAGGAGACATCCCGTGTTTATAAAAAGAACAATTCTGGTCCGGATCCCAATGCGCCTCAGCCACCTTCGCCTGACAGCGATGCAACCGACAATGATGCTGAGATTGAATCTTCGGTTGCAGCAAATGCCATATCGTCATCTGTTGCAGCAAATGCCACATCGTCATCTGTTGCGGCATCAACATCAAATGCCACAGCATCAAATGCCACAGCATCAGCTGTTGCGGCATCATCTGTTGTAGCATCAAATGCTGCAGCATGCGATGAAACATCCACACCAAAGTCGAAAAAAATGAAAAGAGAGTCATCCTATGACCGACTTGAAGTGAACAAGTTGTTGTCTGACCTGTTTCCTTCAAAATACATGAACGAAAAGGTGAAAGCATTGGAGTCAACCAATGCAACTGCAAAACCATCAACAAAATCATCGACAAAAAAAAAGACAACCAAGAATGATGATGCAATTGCTCAAGCAATCATTGAAAATGCATTTTCCGCAACGGATGAGCCAATAACGCCACCGGTGAGCAGTGCACTTACAAGTCCACCAAAGGCTCCAAAAAAATCGAGCTCTTCCAACGCGTCGAAGAAAAAACAAAAACAAAATTTCAACATCATAATACACGTTGAGCCAAAAACCAAAGACGAAGAAACTGCATCACCAAAAGACAAAGACGATGTTTCAAGGCGTCTTGATTTTGGCAAAAAGAAAAAACTTGCACCGGCACCGGTATCGGCAACCGATGCATTTGAAGATGATGACGACAGTGATGAAGATTACATTCCAGAAGACACTGACAGCAGCGGCAGCTATGATGAGGATGATGACTACTTTGACGAAGACGATGAATATTATGAAGACGATGACAGCTACTATTCATCATCATCAGAGAGCGAAGAAGAAGATGAAAACATGGAAGAGATGGAGGCAAAGCAGAAAAAGTGCATGGATGAGATTGCCATGATGCAGTCGTTGCGCACAACATATGAAGAGATGCTCACCAAGGACAAGACGAACCGCATCGTGGCAAAGCAGCTCAAGACGCTGAAAGACTCGGAAGAAAAAATCAAGAAGGAATTAGAGGAGCTCACTCATCGACACAAGCGCAAGAACTCAAAGAAGTTTCGTAAACTGCTCCGCAGAAAGAGTTCAACAAACGATTTGGAGTACTTCAAGAAACACCTCACCATTCAGGAGCAGCGTGCGCTGATTGATGAGTTGGCCGCAGTTGCCAAAGTCACCGCTATTGAAAAGCCTTACAAGCTGACTCTGCTCGAGTCTGATATTCCGCGCGACATGAAAGCAGTTGCCATACGCAAGGTTGGCATGTTGCAATACATGGAGCCCGGGTGTGGTGAATACTGCAAGTTGAAGAACTGGGTGGATGCTTTCATGCAGATTCCCTTCAACAAAAACAAGAATCTGCCGATTACCATTGCAGATGGTGTGGAACGTTGCCATGAGTTCATGACTGATGCCAAAACCCGGCTGGACACTGCAGTGTATGGCTTGAACGACGCCAAGATGCAGATTATGCAGATGGTTGGGCAGTGGATTGCAAATCCTGCAGCAATTGGCACGGCGGTTGCGATTCATGGGCCTCCAGGAACGGGCAAGACGTCGCTTGTCAAGGAAGGCATCAGCAAAATTCTGGGTCGAGATTTTGCGTTCATTGCGCTGGGTGGTGCAACTGACAGCAGCTTTTTGGAGGGGCACTCTTACACATACGAGGGCAGCATGTGGGGCAAGATTGTGGACATTCTGATTCGCTGCAAGTCAAGCAATCCGGTCATCTACTTTGACGAGCTGGACAAGATAAGCGAGACGTCAAAAGGCGACGAAATCGTGGGCATTCTGACGCACTTGACGGACACCTCGCAGAATTCGCAGTTTCACGACAAGTACTTCTCAGAGGTGGGGTTTGACTTGAGCAAGTGTCTGTTCATCTTCAGCTACAATGATGAGAGCCGCGTCAATCCAGTGCTGTTGGACCGCATGTATAAAATTAAGACGACCGGATACAGCACCAAAGACAAGACATACATCGCGCAACATCATTTGATTCCGCGCATTCGCGCCGAGGTTGCGTTTGCAGAAGGCGATATCGTCATTCCGGATGCAGTGATTGAATACATTGTGGAAAATCACACCCAAAAGGAGTCGGGTGTGCGCAATTTGAAGCGCTGCCTGGAAACGGTTTACACGAAATTGAACCTGCATCGACTCATGCGTCCAGGCACGCAGTTGTTCGATGAGAAGGAAAAATCGTTGGAAGTGTCGTTTCCTTATACGGTGAGCCAAGATGTTGTGGACAAGCTAATTAAGAAGAATGATTCGGACCGGCCGAATATGAGCTTGTATTTGTAAATGATTCAAAATGTGTAAGTGATTTAAAAAAATATATTTTTTTTCACACTTCATTTTTAATTAATAATGAATTAATAATATGTGTTTATTTTATAAGCAACCATTTAAAATGAATCGCAACATCAATAGAGGGTTTGTGGAAAAATTGCAAAGAGTTAGAAATGAATATGAAGATGCGCAGATGATAATTTTTATGACCCAGCTCCAAGAATGCCAAGTGCCAATCCTGGCGTGAGACTGAGTGCATTCGAAAGATACAACTGGAATCCAGATATTAGCGTGCACCCCTATTCACATAACTTTCCTGAAGCAGAAGTGGCAGCAGAAGCAGTCGCAGTGGCAGAACCAATGGTGGTTTCAAGGCCATTAAATAGAGATGCACCCGCATTCGTTCCTCCTCCTCACCTGAATCCAAATGCCAGGAGAGGACATGGTAGCAGAGGAGGAAAAACTCGCAGGCACCACAACAAGAAAAGCAAGAAAAGCATTCGTCGTGGAAAACATTGAGAGAAATTCAACGATGAATTCGAAATAATTATCAAACTATTAATAATTATTTTTGTTATTGTTGGTATTGTTGTTGGTATTGTTATCGTTGTTGTGGTTGTTGTTGTTGTTGTTGTTGTTGTTGTTGCTGTTGTGGCTGAACAAGCCCCTTGGACTCACGGTCCAAAAACTTGGCACGATTGTCCAGGTTGGCATCATAGCTGGAATAACTGGAATACTGGGTGTTGGTTTCATTTGGATAAAATCCAATCTTGTCGGCCTTGTTTCCATACACGTATTCATTGGGTCCAAGAACAGTGCTGCCATTGGTATCATGACTCATCTTTTTGGAAGCCTTTCCATTGTATGCAGTGGTTCCCGAGATTCCCACAGTGTAAGAAGCATTTGGAGAAACCTGAGTGGGTGCTGGGGCAGACCTTGACCCGCTTGCCATTGCATTTGCTAAACCAAACACCAGAGTGAAAAATACCAAAAATGGGACAGCCACGAGCACCCATGCCACGGTTGTGTATCCATTGGTGCATAGCAAGTTCAAAACCCATGTCCAAAACAGGAACCACAATATTTTCAAAATGAAAACGTATGCAGTGTTTTGAACTGGACACGAAATATGTCCGGCTGAATATGTGTTTGTGTTTTGGTGATTTTGCACCCAAGATATCAACAGTGCCACAAAAGAAATGGCAAGATAAACCAATGCAGGACTGCATAACATTGCGGCTGGTGTTGCTGAAGTTGTATTCTGTGAGTTCATTTTTGCGTTATATATTATGAACAATATATAATAATAAAAATAATGATAACAATATATGATATTAACAATATATTGAATTTTATTTTCTGGCAGGAAACCGATTGTCAAGAATGCGGTTAGCTCCCCAACTGGCAGCCCCGCCAATGATGCCTCCGGCAATTGCGCGTCCAGCGAATGCAGCTCCTGCAACCACGATTGGCGCAATCTTTGGATTGGGAGAAGACGAGAACGAAGGTTCAACTGGAATGGAATTCATGTTGATAAACAGGTTATGCGGTTGTACACTTATGCGTGTATAAGTTTATAACATATAATAAATTGTGGATTTAAAACTCGGTTGTGAGAGTTCGGTTTCCGCCACGCTCGTTCAAGTAATCCCACTGCTTTTGGCTGGTGCAGATGCAGCCAGTGCTAGAAGAGTAGTAGCTAGGGCAGCACTCGGGCTTGACTTGATTTTGAGCAAAAATCAAGAGTTCGCCAGGGGGCAGAGGAATGGGACCGCCCTTGTAAAACTGTCCAGACTTGGTGTTGTCTTGGTTGCCCATTTGACTGGCATAGTTGCGCGCCGCGTTTTCCCAGTTGGTGACAGGGATGCCAGTGTCCATGCTGTAATTCAAGGGCGCGCCGTAGTCGTCTGAACCAAGCATGACAGTTTGCTGAGTGAATGCTTCCTTAAGTGCACTTCCAACATCGGAGGGCATGCCACCAACTGAAAACGAAGCGCAACTGCAAAACAAATGAGTTCCTAAAACAATACCAATGACAACAAAGAGAATTACAAGCTCAATGCGAGCACTGTATCCAAGAACCTTCAATTCCATTAAAAAGTTGACTTTGAGATTATATATAATAAAAATATTTTTTTATTGAAATCACTTTCCTAAACTCAACATCTTATCTTATCTTGAGGGTGGGTCAGGAACCAATGAGAGACCGTGTATGTGCATAGTTTCAGCCAAAAAGTGCGCAATGATGCCTAATGGAACTGCGATTCCAATATAAATTGCGGTCATTACGGTTGCGGCAGCAGTGGAAGCGACGACAACTGGAATCCCAAATGGTCCAAACGCGATGGCAATCGCGACTGCAATCCAGAGGGCAACGATTGCAACACCCATTGCAATCAAAATGATGACAATGACTTCAAATGTGGAGCGAAGTCCGGATTGCAGTGTATCATACACTCCAAGCAATGTGTATAAAGAAGCCGTCATAATGCCTTGTATTTTTCCCATCATGTCGCGCATGCTCAAGAAGATTCCAATTATGGGCTGCATCACATTGAGTCCGCGACTCATGATGTCCGAGATAATGGAAGAAACCGCATCTCGGATTTTGTTAATCAGGGTGCGTATCTCGTTTAGTGCATCTGCAATGACGTGCAACGCATTGATTGCGAGAGATTGCGCGTAATAAATTGGTTCCATGAAAAGGGACGAAATCGATTTCAGTTCATTTTGCACACAGTATTCAAAATTTGTTTCAGTGAAATTCATTTTTTCTTTGGTTGTTCCGTTGGGTAGCATAACATTTCCGGCAAACATCATGTATGCTGGATTGCATCGGTATTGAATCCAGTTGGTTTGTATCAACCGCGTGTTTTGGCGTATTTTCAAATAAGCATATCCGCAACAGTATGCAAAAATTATGATGGTTGACCATGCAATGGAACTCATAAAATCGTCATGAACTTTGTTTTTATACATGAATTTGAACCACGACACATCTACAAATTTTTGATTGTCACTCATGGGAGGTCTTTCCTTATTATTATTTGTCATTATTTGTTTTTCAAGCGCTTTGCAAAACAAAATTGTTATTGTGTTGGTTGGTAATGGTTTCCTTAATCAAAGTGCACGCACAACTTTTCCAATTGGACCGGCCCAAGTGTTTTCCATAGTTTGCACGCTGGTGTCCATGGTATACAGCATGGTAGTCATGATGCCGATGTTTTTGGCCATCATGTCCTTCATTTTGATGACCATGACTTGGATTTGCACCAACATGTTGAGGAATATGCCAAAAATGTTTTGAATGCTGCCAGTCAAATTGACTCTAAAATTGTTCATGAAACCGCGAACACTATTCAGTCCATCTGTTAAGCCGCCAATTGCGCCCGAGGTTACCGACATGATGTAATTTGCGGGCTGCATCAACACACTCATGTATCCGGTCTGCATGGTTTGGATGCATTGTTGAAAGTTCGTTTCGGTGTCGTATCCGAAAAATGATGCGGTCATCATATAAATCGGACTGCATTTGAACAATGGCCAATTGTCTTTCACACTCTTAATGTAAATCAACATGAATATGGCAACATCCAGTCCAATATAATATGCAATCACTAACAACATTTGCATGAATGTTCCAAATTTTGATGGAGGGTCCGACCCGAACTGCTCTGGAACTTCTGCCACTTTTGACACATCATCAGTTGAAGTTTGCATTTAGTTTGTATCAATTTGTATCACTATAAAATCCAAATATAATTTTATTTTGTATTTCGATTTATTGCATTGAAATGCATTGAAATGCATTTTTATCAGTTAACACGTGTGTGTGTTCCTGGTGCATTTGGGTCATCGTATACCGCTTGTGAACCAGTTTTCATCAACAAATGATTACCAGCCAAACTGTTTGTGTTTGCTCCGGCATTGTGTGCGCCGGAGAATTGTGGCACAGGTGCAACCGATGGTTTTGGTGATGGAGTTGGTGCTGTGGTTGTCATTGTCAGGATAGAGCCACCACGCTTGTGTCTTCTGGACCGTTTTGACTTTTTGTGATGTTTTGACCTTTTGTGATGTTTTGACCTTTTGTGATGTTTTGACCTTTTGGACTTCTTAGTGCGCCTGGACCTTCCACCAATTTTTCTACCGGATTGTTGCAATACCAGTGCATTGTGCGCTGCATTTCTTTCTTGAGATGCGGCAATCACGCTAGCACTATTTGTGGCCGAAACCGGTGCAGGAATTGCTGAATTGATAGAAGTGCTTGGAACATCCGGTTTTACTACCACATGTCCATATGGATTTGAATTTGTTGGAGTTGGAGTTGTCATGTTTATTGTATATATGCAATATAACTATATTTTTTAAAAAGCATTTAAAATCGCAATGATATTTATTATTATATTGTCATAGTTCACAATAATCTTGAAAATGAATAGCTTGGACCGTCTTCAGTTGGAAAAAATGATTCAGGCAAATGATGCTGCCGACAACACCTCTCAAATCCGCGAATTGAAACACAGCATGCTCATTCATGCCGATGTTGCAACACTCCTCAATTTGAAGCGCGACTACGGTCGTTTGGCTAGAAGCAACCCGGAACAATTTGACATGATGTGCGTGAATCGGTGCTCATTTCTTTTTAACAATTACACCGACATATTCAACAAGGTGAAAAAGGATGAAATCGATTTAAGCATTTTAGGAAAGTTATTGGGTGTGTTAAAAATGATTGAAGAAGGCAAAGTGGACCAACATGAGGCATCGGTGGAAGTTGGCAAGCTGCTCAAGCAAATTTACATTGACAGCGCGTTGAAAAAATCGGAAAAGCTGGACAAGCAGCATTCTGGTTCTTCATCCGACAAGGCTTCACTGCCTGCCGCTAAAAAAATATCGTGGAACCAATACAAGGCCAAGCATCAAAATCAAAATGAGCAACTTTAAAATAATATATTTTCACAAACTGATTTTTATATATTGAGGCATAATATATAAAAATCGTTGCATCACAATATGCACAATGTGGTCATAATGGTGTGGAAACAATTTCTGGATGCGGGATTCGGCGACATGTTGCGTGGAACGATTCAATTATACAACATGTCTAAACGCATGAATTTTCAATTGATTGTTGACACGCAACTGCATCCTGTTTCAAAATTATTGGTTTCGCGAAAACACATTTATTTAAACTATGTTTTAGAACATCAAACAGAAATCATCGACATGAGACACACGGTTAAAGAAAATTTAGAAAGTGTCATAATAAGCAAATTGAGACGAGACAAGCCATTGCTGATAACAACAAACTGCACCCCCACAGATGCAATGACGAATGATTGCAAACGATTTATGCGTTTTATACTGCATCCAACTGATGAATTCAAGAGATATTTCATTGAGACGCGCAACAAGTTTGACATTCCAAACAATTATGCAATTGCTCATTTTCGGTTAGGAGACCAAGAACTCATTAAAAGTGATGCATCAAGTGTGGACATAGCCAAATACAACGAACTATGTCAATTGGTTGGACACCAAATGTCAAAATTTTCCAACTTATGCATAATGTCGGATTCGTTGGAATTTAAAAAGTATTTATGCAAACAACTTCGTCCAGAATTCATTAGACGCATCATTCCAACAACGCCCATTCATTTGGCGCATCCGGATGCTGCTGCGGACGTTGAAAACATAAAAGAAACCATGTTCGATTTTATGCTGTTGATAAATGCCCGGTTTATTAAAACGTATTCAAAATACGAATGGATTTCTAATTTTGTCATGTGGGCAAGCCACATTTTCAATGTTCCCATGTTCGACATGAAGCCGCCGAAAGTCTCAATGAATCTGTCAACAATGACAAAAAACACGAATTTTCACCCTTCCGTGCAAAAACATGACAAATGCATCATTTCAAGACCATTATTCAGCCAAACCACTGCTTCTTTTCAAAAGATGTTTTAACAAGCGTCTACATTTTTTTTATGAAATTGTATCCATCTCTACACATGTCATAAGTGAAGATAATGCAAAATCAATATAAATACACAATGCATTCCATAATCATGTATTAACATTGCCGATGTTGAAAAAGAGCAACAAGAATAAAATCCTGCTTATCGTGGAATCACCTGCAAAATGCAGCACCATTGTCTCTCATTTGGGTGCCGATAAATACGTTTGTGCGGCCACATTTGGTCATCTGCAAGAGTTGACTGGTCTCCAAGACATTGATACCACTTTCGCCGATGTCCCCAAGTTTCATGTTGTCGAGAGTAAGAAACAACAGATTGAAAAAATCAAGGCGCTGGTTGCGGAGTGCAAGGAAACGTATCTCATGACGGACAATGACCGCGAAGGTGCTGGAATTGCGTATCACGTGTGCCGTCTCTTTGACTTGCCGATTGCCACGACAAAGCGCGTGATATTCAACGAGATTACCAAACCTGCATTGGAGCGGGCCATTCAGTCGCCACAGCTGCTCAACATGGATGCGGTTCATGCCCAAATTGCACGACAAGCGCTCGACATGTTGGTGGGATTCAAAATCAGT
>Ga0194133_10009207_pt1 | contig 11352 bp, 9 predicted proteins | sample TA2KigOf40mmetaG_FD_155448 | JGI IMG/M metagenome (GOLD analysis project Ga0194133, IMG submission 155448) | Freshwater microbial communities from Lake Tanganyika, Tanzania - TA2015055 Kigoma Offshore 40m | ecosystem: Environmental > Aquatic > Freshwater > Lake | place: Tanzania: Lake Tanganyika...
AAAGTACAAAGAAGAATCAAAATCTGCTTCGTCGATTTGCTTGGATCTTCTCAACAATAAAGTTGATAAAATGGTTTGCTTCAATCGTAACCTAAACTGTCATAAATAATTAAAAGCTTAAAATGTTTTTAAAATAGGTCAGATTGTTTGGACAAAACTTGGAGTCTACTTCAAAGATCACCAACGAGATTAAGGCATTAAGATCAGAGATTGAGTTTGTACCTAAACAAGAATCTGGGGTTAAATTCTCCATGGCTGGTGCACTACGTCTCGCTAGGAAAGTCGAAAAACGTGATTCGAAAGAAAATAATCTGGGAAAAGAAGGTAATTTTCACCAGAATACGTCATTAAAAAGTTATTTCTGAAATCGATTTAAACAAGTAGATTGATTGTTTTATTGCAAGCTTCTTGTAAAGTCACACTCTGTTAACGATTGATGATAATGAGCCCAAATAAAAGATTTGAATTGAATTGAAAAAAATTCTGAAGGCCACCGTGGCATATCGGTATTAATAAATGAGCTGATTATTTTGCAATGACACTCGATTAGGTGATAACCATTTCCCCTAACCATTATTCTAAGAGTGACATATTTAACATTTTGCAGATCTAAATAAAACTCCAATTGACAGACTAGCAGACTACCGCTGGGGTCAAAATCTCCTTCTATTGGGAGACAATTTATGGTATGATTTAAAATTTGATTTGAAAAAGTAAAGAGGTTGTATAAAGTTTTTTTTTTATAAAATTACACAGGAAATCATTTAGGATTTTTGAGGACATACATAATGACATCAGGCTAATGGAAAAGGAAGTTAACTTAAAAATGTCATGTCGAGAAAATGAAGTTATAGCAAAGCTTTACGATTCTAATAGAGATAAAATACTTTTTCCGGTACCACCACGAATTTTCAGGTAATACTTAGTAAAGTGAAATTTTCATGCCAAACAATTTTACTTTATGATTTTGATTTTTTTTTCGTAGAATTGCACTTTCTGTTGGTGCTCATGACTTGGTAATTTGAAAAGTTTAAGCTTTTCTATAATTTAACGCGAAAAATACTTGATTTTGTGGTAGATGAGTGATCCTGACCTCATCACATTAAAAGATGCAAGCTTCGACGAGTGCAAAACGAAGAACCTTCCGATTCTTGTTCAAAAAGCCAAGATACTAAAGGCTCTTATCCTCAGGTGTCACTCAGCAAAGGTAAAATATTTTTAACTCTCTTGATTTGATTTCTTTTATGACGATAAGGGTGTTTCAGGTTCAAGTGATAATTGTTATTCCGGCTTCTGGAACACAACGGGCAGAGATATTCAAAATGTGGGAAGAGATTTTGTTGGAAGAGCTTGAAAGTATTCTCTCGTCGAATCTAAAAATTTTAAACTTTCAAGAAATTGTGTATGAAATATTAGCTTAATGAATGTCCCTATCGCTTAATTTTAAGAGTGATTTTATCTTTTCAGAAGGTCCTCATCTCTTGATTTTAAGACTCAAGATGAACTTTTAAGAGCTTGGTTTATTAATACTGAAATTGGAACACTCTCTGCTTATGGTGCCAAGAGACTTTTTGATGCACTCAAGATACTTGGTTAGAAAATTCAAATCCTGGAGGTTATGACTTTTCAAGGATTCTTAATTGCTGATTTATTCAAATGTTAAAAGCTGCAATCTTGCTTTCACATTTTTCCTTTTTAGCTCGACTTGGCAACAAACATTTAGGCATTCCACTTGAGTATTGTCCTCGATGCACTCGCAGCCACCCTTATGGACAAAAAAAGTGCAAAAGTTTAGACCGTGCATGCAATCAATGTGGAATAATTGGGCATTTTAAAGATGCTCATATGGTAAAAAAATGTTTAAAAACAATAAATCGCAAAATAATTTTGTTTGTTTTATTACAGGTCACAGATCCAGTTAAGCGTCGTGAGATTATTGAATTACTGGGTTGCGACATTTATGATACCCGTCTTCCATTGGTTTACGGATGTGCCCCAAACCCTGATCCACACGAACTAGATTGTGCTACTCTTCAAAGTTAGACCAGCTCAATTTTAATTTATTTTTCCATGTGTATAGGAAATTGTATTAAATTAATCTCGAAATCTATCAGAAGACTTCATTTAACCTTAACCGTAACTATGTAAAACTACCAGTAAGCCAGTCTTAAACCTCAATACCCAAAGCTTGAGGAAATCGCAATCCTAAGACATTTTCTTTTTGTTTTTGTAAACAGACAAAATATTGGCATTATTGATTTTACTAAATCCAAAACGAAAAAAATAAAAAGGTACAGTAGAACTGGAGTAATTAAATATTAATGACTCTGGAGAGCTTCTGAACTCGGTTTAGGAGGATATCACCCTGTTTGATGACAGATTGATACTGAGCATTCTTGGTGTCTGGGCGATTGGTAATAACGATGCCTCGAACCTAGAGTAATATTCACTTTATTGGCAAACGAAGGGATTGAATTAAAAATAGGTCAAGTGAGCAATTTACCTTGTCAATTTTGCAGTGAAGCCTACCGTCAGCAATGTACCTCGAAAGGTCCTTGAACGGAGAATACATTAAATTTAATCAGCAAATCTTTGTTAGTGTGTATAACCCTACCTGGTCAATGTAGTCTTCAGCAACCCCAAATGCAGTTGCCATGTACTCTAGTGTGAGACTTCTGTACGATTCCAAAAGCTGTGCATAAGCTTTGATTTTCATTTCACGCGTGTAAAATCCACTATGGAAGTGGAGGTATCTAAAAGCGAAAATTTGACTGATTCTCAACGTAACTCAAGCATAATTTTGCTTAAATACCTGTCATTCTTTAGAATGGTCTCAACTTGTGCCAAAGACTTAAAGAACTCTTCATATTGGCAATTGTAAAGTGACATGAGATAGTTCTGTACATCAGGACAACCATGAAGCACTTCACTGATTTCTGCACCTTTTACAACTTTTTCCAGCAATTTGCCTCTATCCAAAGCAATAAGGCCAGTATAAACTGTATACTTAACAAATTGTTTGTAGTCCATCAATTCATAACTGAAAAAAAGAGTGTCTGTTTCTCACACTAGACAAAAAATTCTGACAAGCAGAGTTTTTTAAACCAAAAGTGTTTCTTTCAGTAAATATGTTTAGCAAACGACGAATACAAAAAATACTCATTTCCTCTATTATTATTTTCCATTAAAAGATGTCTTTCAATTTACCTGGTAAATGTCGACACAGTTTCCAGAAATAAGTTGGCAGCTTTGGAAAAATCTCTGATCGACATGGAGTACAAACCCTCATAAACTTTCAATCTGTTTCGGCGGTCCCAATCTCCACCTTCCTCCATCATTGTATTTGCTCGCTGAAGGTTACTTTGGATGAGTTCTGGAAAGAAATATTGAGCCATAGAATATTTTTATAATTTTAGAAAGCATAATTAGGCAAAAGAACAGACGATGTGAACTTACTGTAGTCAGTATAAAATAACCCCAAACGGATATTATGGAAAAGAAGGTCCATTCTATTCCCAAGGCCAACAGTTTTTTCCATTGTTTTCCTTATCGCTTCAACGGCTGCATCCTAAAATGGAAAAGCCCAGTTATCTTTGTCTTTTGGTTTTATACTAGGATTTATTAACCTTGTCTCCAATTTTAGTAAGATATTCAGCTTTTGAAAGAAGGGCTTCCCGCAACTCACTTTCGCCCAGATTTTCCTCAGCATCTTTAATTTTTTCATCCTAAATATTTCTGTTTTAATTTCTTTGGCACCACAACCAAATGGCTTATTGTGAGAATCGTGATTCAACTTACAAGCTCCTTAATAGTTTTTTCATTGTCAGCCACTAATTTGTTGTAGAGAGACTGATCTTCAGTCCACCTGAGATCCTTGCAAACAATTTTATAAAAGGGTCCCATCTCATTCTCTTCAATTGCTTTCAGGAGTTCATCTTTGACCTGGAAAAAATTTAAATGGCCAATAATACCCTAATATTAATAAGAAATTAAATATAAGTAACTTTGTAAATAATTGAAAGAAGACAAAATAAATCACTCATTAAAAAAAACAGAAGTTAATACTTGATTTAGAGCTGCATTGCTTTCATATTTCAAAAATTGAAGCTGAAACTTTAATTGAGCAATGCCAAGGTCTGGGATCTTGGCGAGCCCTTGTTCCTCCATGTCTTCAACTGGCATTTTGTTATCTGCTCCAAAGAAAAGTTTCCATATGTTTAAAAAGTTTAGTTCTATAGAAAATACTCTAAAGATTCTTTTAGTTTACCAGAATAATCTTCCTTTGTTTCAATATAACCAAAAATCAGCCAGTCTCGCGCGGTGACAAGCAAAATTATCTCAATTTCAAAAAGTAAACAAGAGTCAAAAAGGATTGGCGTACAACAGGCATCTACGTAACCAATGTATAATTTTACAAAGTTTTGTTTGAAGTGAAGTAAAAGAATTATTAATTAGAGGTCATTTAACTTCACATTTGATGGCCAAACTAAACATATGCAAAGGAACCTTATTTTCTTCTAAGGGACCGTTATCTTATATAGCTCTTTACGCTAATGGCAAAGTTGTTTTAAAGAAGTCAAGTTTGCACGCCGCAGTTTTGTAATTGTTTTAAAAGTCAGATTAATTTCAATTTTCACACAAATTTTTCATTTTTTTCAAGGTGATTGTTCTCCATTTTGTTTAGAAAAACCACTTTGTTGAAAAAGGTTTTTAAAGCCACCTAAGATTGTTGATTCATCACATGGCCAACATGCAAGGGCTATAAAAGAGTAGAGGGCGAGAGAGAAGTGCAAGTGCTTGATCCAACTTGGTGTTTTTCAGATTTAACTGGTGGGTGCATGGCACTTTGCGGCCAATCAAACCAGCTTGACGTTACAGACAAACAGCCAAATCTACAACAAATACACTTGTTTCCGTAGAACCCTTGATAAGATCCCTGGAGTTTAACAAGTCCCTTCAAGCCAAAATCAACATCAGTGGAAAAATTTTAGACAAATCACCATTTGACGAAGTCACCAGGTAAGTAAGCATTGATACATTCGCTGGTTGAAGCTGACAAATTATTTGACAGTTTGTCCCATATGTTGTCCACTTGATATTACCTCGTAAACCGTCACATGATTTTAACGTTTGTTTTACTATGTGCAGGGTAAAATGGAATACTTGAACAAACTAAATAGGCTCAAGTCAGCTTTGTCAACCACTGTTGAATCCACAGTTTTTTCAACCGTGTCGACAATAGCGAACGCATTGCCTGGAAATCCTGTCACAAGGTAGGTCGATATTTAAAAATGTCTTTGACTCTTACAATATCATAAACATTTATTTAGGGACTACGAGGTTTTTGAGCACATTGGAAGTGGTGGTCCAGGTTAGTATCTTTAAATATGAAACTAAGTAGAGGAAACTTTGTACTTAAATCTGTATTTAATATTTTAGGACTTGTTTGGAAAATATATAGTGGATCAAAAAAGTCAACCAAACAGCGTGCAGCAATTTTTGTGATAGAAAGGAAGTCCTTTGATCAGCGATTGCAGGTAAAAATCAATCTGATTAGAACCCTCATTTATGCTAAAAAAGCTTTTTTTCATATGATAAAGTTTGGATAAAGCATTTAATGTTGTTGTTTTTGTAGTCGACCACAAAAGCTGAACGTGATTATCTTTGGGACCTTTACAAAAAGTCCATATCTCAACTTACAAGGCTGAGACATCCCCAAGTCCTGATAGTTCAACATCCCTTAGAGGAATCTAGGTATAAGATTTTAGCCCACTCCTTGGCCCTTTAAAATTTTTGGTTTGATATTCAATTAAACATAATATTTGATCAAAAATCATTTTCAGAGATTGCTTGGCCTTTGCAACCGAGCCCGTATATGCATCGTTAGCCAATGTTCTCGGAAGGCATGAAAACATGCCCAAGCCAGTCCCTGCTCAAATACGGGATTACAAGATGTTTGAAGTTGAAATAAAATATGGACTTCTCCAAGTAAAAGAAAAGACTTCACGAAGTGATGTAAAAATCCTTAACATCTTTTGCTCCCTTGTGTAGGTTTGTGAAGGCCTTAGCTTTCTCCACGATAGCGTCAAAATGGTACACAGAAATTTAAGTTTAGGAAGTATCATTCTAAATGAGGCTGGGGCTTGGAAAATATTTGGCTTCGACTTCTGTTTAACAAATATAGCTGGTGTAGGGCAGACTCCAGAATGGTCCTTTCCCCTTCCAGACCAAACTGCTTCAGAATTTGGACAGCCTGGCAAGAAAACATCCATTTAATGAAAAATACAAACGTAAATAAAATCCAACTTATTTTCTAGATTTGGATTTTTATGCTCCGGAATATGCCCAAGATCCTGATGCCATTAAGGTCTCACCTGCTGCTGACATGTTTTCTCTTGGAATGCTTGCACTAACATTGTACAATACAAAACCCTTGTTCGATAATAACGGAAGTTGGGTGCATTTCAAGCGAAACTCATTAGAGGTAAAACTGAAACTAACGATTTCACTTCAAAATTTTTAAAACTTTCTGTTTACAGTTGAAAAATCTACGCGAGTCGAATTTACAACTCATCCCGCCTGAGTTAAAAGAGTACCTAAAAATGCTTTTGAGCACAGCAACAGAGGTGCGACCAACTGCCTCACAATTGACAAAAATTTCCTTTTTTGACGATGTTGGTGTGAGGACATTAAACAGTTTGGTAAGATATCATTCAATAAGAAGAATAAAATAATTTTTGACTTAAAAATACTCAACTTGAAGGACTCGCAATTCCAATGGGATAATGTTCAAAAATCACAGTTCTATAAAGGCCTTCCTCAAATCGTGCCAAAGTTACCTCACAGGTTGTTTGGAATTGATTTCTCATCTCTAACTTTAAGACTAAACTTTTTTTCTTAATCTCAGGGTTTCTTTGCATCGAGTAATACCTTGTCTTGCTAAAGAGTTCGTTAATCCACAGATGGTACCTTTTGTACTGCCTGTCGTCTTGCAAATAGCCGAAGAAGCCACTGGGTCAGACTTTGTTCAGTACGTTTTGCCTGATCTTAAATCTGTTATGAAAATGACAGATCCCATTCAGGTTTGTCTCCCAATATAATGATCAATAACACTTTCCAACTTGGAATAGTTTGTTGGTTATATTTCGCTGAATATAAAAAATTTTAAAAGTGTTGTCAAATACAAGGTGTAATTTTTGTGCTACAGATTTTGCTCATTTTTATGCAACGGATGGAGATGCTTCTTTCGAAAACACCCCCTACAGATGTCAAAAATGATGTTTTGCCAATGATTTACCGAGCATTAGAGTCAGAAACGACCCAAATCCAAGAGCTTTGTCTTTCGATCATTCCTGGATTTGCAGGTAAAAGCCATAAAAGAACGTTTCCTAAGTTTGAGGGTAGATTCTTTTAAAACAAAAATTAAATAGAGTTTTTATAATAACTTTTCTCCTTTTAATGCTCCACTGTAAATAGGCAAAGGTAAGATTGTAATTTTGTGATGAAACCTTGCTTTTTTAGACTGAGATATTTTTCCTGTTTGCTTTTTTTTGCAAGAGTCCATTATCTTTAGGGTCTTTCGTAATTTAAAGCAGTTTAGAAATGACCAATAAAACTAAAACAAACTAAATTTCTAGTCATTTGAATTAACTTTAGTTCACTACAACTCCGAGGAAGCAAATGTTTTTTCGACTGTGAATGCATGCATATAGATGTTCAAGAGTCAAGACAAAATCCAATTACATATCCCCAATACCTTACCCTATCGAACTAATTTGTTTTTCTGAATTTAAGGCCTTCTTGACTATCAAGCCATGAAAAATTCACTCCTACCCAGAATAAAAAAACTTTGTATAAACACAAGCCTCCTATCAGTCCGTGTGAACGCCCTGATCTGCATTGGCAAGCTTCTTCAACACCTTGACAAATGGATTGTTCTAGTAAAAAATTGGGATTTTTTTATATTTAAAAAGGTTTTCTAAATCTTAAAATTTTTTACAGGACGATATCCTTCCGATGTTGCAACAGATACCGTCTAGAGAACCTGCTGTTGTCATGGCAATCATTGGTAAATTTAAATGAAATACTTTTCTTGCACTTTCTCCTCGTATAACCTAATGATTCACGAATTTGTATATATTTTTTGTGAAGTGAGCAACTATATTTCACTTTATTTGTTCAAGAAGTCCAAAAGGTCTTATTCAATTTGTAATGATACTTTGAGGGATTTGCACTAATTTGTATTTGGTATTTGAGATAGCTACTCTTAAGTCAAAACTCCCTGAAAAGATACCTAACATTATTATTTATGTTGAATGTTTTCAGGTATTCATAGAATGGCATTTTCTGACTCAAAACTTGGAATGACAAAAGAGATTATGGCAACAAAAGTCCTCCCATTTCTATTCCCATTGAGTATTGAGAACGGCCTTACATTAAACCAGGTTTAATATATCTTTTTAAACCACATAATGTGTTTGATCTCTTTGAATCCCCTCTTAGTACACAGCCATTATGACTTTGATAAAAGAACTGATGCAAAAGGTCGAGGAGGAGCACAGAGTAAAACTAGAACAACTCAACACAGTTCAAAACGAAACAAGGTAAGATGGTATTTTTGTCATTTTCCTAAAATTTTCAAGTTTCTGAAAGTAATTTTTTGCATATCAGGTCAGCTTTAGAGATAAGCATGTCAGAGAACTTTCAACAAAAATCAGGCGAGTCTTAAGCCGAAAGTGCAAGCAATTACGAAGTGATAAACTAAAGCAATAATTTTCGTTTAGGTCAATTGGTCACTGCAGAAATGACTCCCAGTCAAACAGATCAGCTCTTCTCTGGATTAGGCCTCAGCTCCTATGTTTCAAAAAAAGATAGTGGCTCAATAGCTACCAAAATGCTTGGTTCAACCAGTCCCACCCTAGCCAGCTCTTACGCCCCTCCTAAAATACCGCCGCCTCTCTCTGGTCCACCATCATTTTCTCTCGAGCAAAAGCAAAAATGGCTCAAAGACTCAGAAAGTTTACAGCGGCTAACGAGTAATGAGCCCCTTGCTCCGTCACAGGCAATAGGCAGAGGAAATACAGGTTCCAACACCGTAAAAGACCTCACTGACTCATTATTGGCATCAAACTTAAACAAGATATCGTCAAGCCAAACCTTCACCAGTGGGTTTGTGACGAATCAAGCCACCAGCTCAGCGTCAATTTTTCATTCGCCCTCAATGTCTGGTGGATTTCCTGCTTCGAATCAGAATTTAGGAAGTCACACATTCCAAAGTATAAATGTGCAGAACAGTAGGCCTGATTTGTCAGGATTTGATAGTTTATTACCAATGTCAAAACCGAAGCAATCAATCAACGACATTAAGTTGGTTAGCCCACAGCCAAATTTTCTCTTCCCAAACTCAAACATTTTGGAGTCTTCTCCTTCTTCTTTTAATACTTCACAAACATTTAACAATCACAGCTCGAAAGGCACAAAACCTCTTTCTGTAAATGAGATCAATGATTTTTTGAGCTAACCAAGAGATTTTTCTTCAGGCATTTACGGTCATACATTTCAATAATTTAAATTTCTAAATCCAACGTTATAAAGATTCTAGTTTTCGTGTTGGTTAACAATGTAAATGCACACCCTACATAAAATTATTTTTCTTTGTTTACAAATAGTTCAAAAAAGAAGCATTTAATTAAAAAGTGTGTTTATCTTTTCGAGTTTTTTCCTGAGATTAAGTTAACCACTAGCTTCCCATCCCAAGCAGTCGATTCCGCTCTCAAGTTGAGCAGATCCAAGTCAACACGTGTATCTGCCATGTTTGCACGTTTGGAATGAATTTTTATTTTTTACGGTTTAAACTCTGGCAATCAAAACATATTTTTAGTTGTAGGGTGTACTGGAGGATAACGTCCAAGCTTAGTCATAAAATCTGCGACGTCGACCATGTTTGAGTCAATTTTGCAAGCTGCGCCTTTGAAGAGTAGGCCCTGTAATCAAAAGACTCAATTATTTACGAGGTTCAATGAGAAATAATTGAAAATGACTCACCAACTGATTCTTTATATCCTGGGAGGTGTGATGGACAAACATTTCGGCTGCCATCATCTCAAAATCTGTGTGAGGGTATCCAGTTGCAAAAGATCTGGAATTTTTAAGGTGTTTATTACGAATCACATACAAAATCGTATTCAAAAAATAATTAAAGCAGCTCTCTAACCGACTTGCTCTTGCCAAAGATGATGCCAATACATAAATGTAGGAGGAAATATTTGCAATTCGATCCAATTCGAGCTCTTTTAGTGACAAGTTGTACCCCTCACGGGTCATAGCCTTTAAGAATGAGATTTTAAGAAAAGTGAGACCAAGCCAAAGTGGTGTTATGAAAATCTGTCGAATCTCCGTTTTTACCGAATTTTCGGTTCAGCCGACCCCGACCCCAGTTAGGTTAGCCCCACAGGGTTAAGTTAGGTTAATTCGACGGAATGAATTGTCGGTAAAAACGGAGATTCGACGGAACGAATTTTCGGTAAAACGGCAATTCGACGAATTTTCATGGGACCGCCAAAGTTTGACTATTACCTGAAATATTGCTCCCCCGAAACGTAAGAGAATTTCTTCTAGGACATCACTTGGGTCTGATCTAGAATTGATGAGTTTTGTGATAAACTTATTTAATAACCTCAAAAAATTGTTCAGATTGCTTACAAGTGGAAATGAAGGTCATCCCCTAATTTTAAGGTAAGCTTTGGTTTGTCTCGTGCTAGGTTATACTCTTCTTTATATATTTTAAACGCTTCCAGAGGGGTTTTACCAGTGTTCCTATGAAAGATCATTTTAAGTAAAAGCGCTGTTCTACTTGGGTCATAAATTTCAATTGAACATCACCTCATTACTTGAACGTCTGCAGCACGAAATTTTCCTGCATATTCAATGCCTGTCAGGGCTATATAAAACCCAAGAATGTTAGAAGTTCCTTCCCACGTTGAGAACGCTTTAAGATCGTTGACCAACTGTCTACAAAGATAGCTTCAATTTCAAAAAAGCACTTTGAATTTACACTTTTGCCATAATTACAAAATGGGGCTCTCTTTGAGGTAGGCAGAGGCTCCAAAAATATCAACACAATGTTTGCAGATGACGTCTGAAGCTTTGATTGCAAAATGCTTTACCATAGCCGACTCCAAACTGGTATCTTGCACTTTCTAAACAATCATAGAGGATTTTATTGGCCCTTTTTCTTTCTTAAGCCATAAATCTAAAATAGCAAACCTGATAGTCAGCAATCCCTGCTGTCATGTAAACTGCACTTTCCAAAGCATACAAGTAACAGGCTGCTTCGCTAAGCTTTCCTTTTGT
>Ga0194133_10009208_pt1 | contig 11351 bp, 10 predicted proteins | sample TA2KigOf40mmetaG_FD_155448 | JGI IMG/M metagenome (GOLD analysis project Ga0194133, IMG submission 155448) | Freshwater microbial communities from Lake Tanganyika, Tanzania - TA2015055 Kigoma Offshore 40m | ecosystem: Environmental > Aquatic > Freshwater > Lake | place: Tanzania: Lake...
AGCTGAGCTGACGGTTAGGTGATTTTTCTTGGTGCAAAAATCACCCGTCTACCTGGTTTATCTTGTGGAGAAATAGACAATACAGTCTTTTTTGAAGGAGACCTCTTTGGCACAGAAGTTTTGGACCTTAACAAGAAACTTCAATGGGACAAACAGAAAATGTGTCATGAAACTGATATCTCTGGATCAGACTCTGACAATCGGAAATTCCTTAAGAAATGGTATTTTTTGTCTGTGTGATGTTCACTAGTCCTAAAATGTATGCTTTTCAGTTGCGAAAGATCTTGACAGGAAACTTCGAAGGGCCAAGCAGGAAATGAGTCTTAAAAGTGATGTATCTTCTTCAGAGTCCGACAATGGCAAATTCCTTAAGCAACGAAAAGGTATTATTGTCTGTGTGATGTTCACTAATCCTAAAATGTATGCTTTTCAGTTGCAAAAGATCTTGAGAGGAAACTTCAAAGGGCCAAGCAGAAAATGATTCTTAAAAGTGATATCTCTGCATCAGACTCTGACAATGGGAAATTCCTTAAGCAATGAAAAGGTATTTTATTGTCTGTGTGATGTTCACTAGTCCTAAAATGTATGCTTTTCAGTTGTCCGATGACAATGTTGAGACGACAGATGAATATGGCAACGATGGGAAACCTGTTGTGAGAAGCTCAAACAATAATACACAAAAACCATCCAAAAAAACAGACAACTCAGAAGATGACTTTGGCAAAAAGGATATTGATTTCTACAAAGGTTTAACATACTTTTCAATTGTCACATTCTTGATTTCAATGTTATTTTTATTTGTAGGAGAAGCTAAACGTCTCAGAAAAAAATTAGATGTCATGCAGGAAAAGTGGCTTAAACACAAACGCTGGTGTGTAAAATCAAGGCAGGATTTGTTCACCGGAAAAACAGAGTTGGTAAAAAACTCGGGAGTTTTCGTAAAAAAAGAAGACTTAAAGAAAGTTCTGCAAACACAGTGAGTACTTTGTTAATTACATTGCAATTTTCCTGTAAGTTGAATTTATATTTTCCCTTAGAAAACAGCCAACTCATATTGGAAGAGCAATACTTTGAAACATTTGCACACACAAAGAAATGATGACACATTCCCTTTTGGGGAGGTCTGGTTTTGTTAACCAAGAGACAAAGCAAAAGCACAACTACCCACCTATTGATGAAAATAAAAAAGATGCTGTTGTTGGTGAGTGATTAGTATTCTTATTGGAGGAATTTTTTTGTTCTAAATTTGAATAATTTTGAAAATGCTGTTTCTTACACATTTCTGCCTCAAACAAATTGGATATGATGCTAAAGCCTTAAGGAAAGACAAATCCAATTTCAATTATCGCCCCATGATGTCCCACCAGAATGCAATTGTTCGCTCAATCACAGACTTCTTAAGAACTTATAAATTGGATAATGCAGACCAAATCCCGTGTGAAAAAAAACCAATGATTTTTAGGCCCGAAAAAGGAAAGTTAATTTCGCCTAAAAGTGCGACCATCGCCGCATGTATAGTTGCTTTATAGACGCGAAGTTTGGGTTTTTTTTGGTAGAAAAAATAAGCGTGATAGAAATGTGTTTTAAGAAATGGTTTTTTTGTATTGCGCAACGATACGAAAAGCAGTACTCATTTTATATAAACCCCTAGGGCTCCCCTGCAGTCCCCCCCCCATATGGGCTGCAGAAATGTAGTAAAAAGTTAATAAATATAAACATTCTATATTTATCTAAAAATTCCAGCATAGAAGAAATGAATATGCGGTACAAACAAAGTTAAATTTTATCAAAAAGTAAGTTATTCTGTAAAACGGGAAACAATTTAATTCTTTGTTTCGTTGTTAGGCTTTTGAAACATTGCGTTCATGGTCCTTGATATCCGTTATTATTGTTGGTGTCTGAAAGCGAGTTGATTATCTTGATATAAATGTTCAAAGACTTTCCAGTTTGTGGTCAAGTTTGGCATTTTTCCTGTTCGTACGTGTTCTCATCACACACTGGCCCTTCCTCCTGATTCCAAATCCCAGAAACCTTTTCCCAAGAGCCCCTTTGCTCTTGGACTAAAAACCCTTTTGTTTCTAGCCTCCACTATAAGAAATAACCCTGTGATTACAGAGGAAATAAAATGTCTCTTACTTCTAAAAGACTTGCTTTATTTTACTGTAGCACTGGATAATTTTTCTTCTTAACACTTTAACAAAAATTACTTGGGAAAAAAAAGGACCAGAGAAATTGATCCTTTTTCTAACAAAAAAACTTAGACTTTTTCTAAACAAAAAATAGAGAAAAACTTTGAACTTTGTGGTCTGCTCTTCTTAAGATATTGGGCTGAAGTGAAGTCCTGTTTTATTTTTGAGCACCCATGTAGACTGCAGGGGAAGAGGAAGACAGGCCCCATGCTTCTAGGCCTCCTTCTTTCTGTGTTTTTTCTTCTTTTCAGTGGTCCCTAGAAAATGTGGAAGGTTTGGTGAGTTTTGTCACAAAGTTCCTAAGTCCTTTCTGTCTGTCAGAATTCTTAGCCACTCCCAATCCTTCTTACAGTACGGCACGCATCATATCAGATAGACTTTTTATGACCGCCGATCTAAGTATTTTGTAATCCCGAAAGCGGGGATGGCCTGGATGTAGGAAGACATCTTCGTTGTAGCCAAAGATGATGCACACATACTCTAAGCATTGAAAAGTGTTATCATATTTATCTTGCACTTTGTGTTGAATTAAGTAATACCTATAACGGCGTCTCTCTTTGTTGGATAAAGTGCTGGTAATGCCTTTATACTTTTGTTTAATGGATTCCCTCTCCCGAGTCAACTATGGACCGTTAGGTCTTCAACAGAAAAGAGCACTCTGAATAGATCCCTTGCCAATTGCGCTGGATGGTTGCTGTAGAATGTAATGAAAGTTATCATAACGATATAAGTTTGTTTTTAAAAAAGCACTTTCTTACTGATGTAGTGTCATTCGTTTGAGTAACTCTCTATTGACCATGACACCCGTGCCTGGGATTAATTCTATTTTTTGTTCTGGTTGCATTGCAGCTTTTAATTTTCGATTTTCTAATTGTAGGTTGAGGTTCTCTCTCAACAAGGCAAGGTTTTGTTCTGTAATGCAGAAAGGCTATTTTGAAAGAGAGTTTTTGTGTCAAATTGTCTTCCAAAAATTAATATACCGTTTGCAGCCGTAGGATTTTCTTTAGAAAGTTCTTTTAACATTTCTTGAATGTTTTAGATTTTTCGGTCGAACTCTTTGTCTTCGGCGGTATCCTCCAACAAATGCATTGGTAGTTGTGATACTTTATGGAAATGTTGTTCGTCCAAATCTTCTAAAGCAAATTTATAAACATTGGAACTTATTTTGAAAGGAAATAAAACAGACCTTTTAGAGAGTCCTCTGTTGAGGAGTCATATACTCGAGACTTGAAGCTTCTGTCCTTTGACATTTTTACAGGGACATCTAACAAATTACTTATAAAGTGTAATTTGTTTTCTTACAAAATTTCTCACATTCAGGATTTTTGGAAAAGTATCCTGACGTCACATTCTTTCTCCTTTGTTTCTTCTTCATTTGTGGTGAAGAAGCACTTGCTGAAATATATGTGTCAATATTTTAAACTTATTGTTATTTAAATACAGCAGACTTTTAGATTTTGGTTACATTCGGAAGCACTGTCGTGCAGCTCGACAAGGCTCGGAATCTCAAAAGATGGGTCATTACCAGAGTCGTTACTGGAAATGGAAAACCTTTTTTTTCTCTGTCGGCTTTCAACAGGCGCTTGCAATTCTATAAAATTTCCCTGTATTTGAAATTAGAAAAATAAAGGAATCCGTCATGTATACCTTTGGTAACAGCAACATCAAAGGATAATGCAAACGGAAAGTAGCGTGGGCAACTTCGCTTCGCTTGACAGGTTCAAAATGGTTGTGCATCTTTACTTATTTCTTTCACGTGATATGTAACAGAGAGACACCCGGGGCAGGTGTGCTTATGTCTCGAAAGATCTAGGTTTTTGGTTAGGACAATGGCGACTTTGTTTGTAACTATTTCTTTTGCGTCACCTATCTTTGTCCTTTCAGACTTGTCAACAGGATCTTTATGAGATGTTAAAAATAACCCTTACACTCATGCACATGCAGACAATATAAGAACATTTTTACCTTCCATGTTTTTTTCATTCAGGACACTGATTTCACATTGGTCCACATTTACAATGGAACTTTGAACAGGAGTACTATGAACAGCAAGGCTTTGTGAAGTAATGTCTGAAGAATCTATGCAACATGTATTGTAATGTGTGTACAGTTAAATATTCAGAGAAAAGAGAACCTGTTGCAGTATTCTCAGCTGACACTACTTCTGTTACAGTTTGTGATGCTGAGGATGGGTATTGGGTCACAAATGGGACTGTTATCGTCGACATATCTACAAGGCTTTGCCCTTGTCGCGATGTTGTCCATGAGAAATCAAGCGCTAAAGAAAAAAATTGAACATATTATGAATGTTGTAAATAAGTATTTTCCATGCCTTGTGTTGCATTTTCCTCTGATAATTCTTTGTAGTAAACCCCCTCTAAAATAAAAGTAGTACTTTAAAAAAAAGGTTACTATTATTTAATTAGAAAAACAACCTTCATACAAATCAGCATCACCATCATTTGTTATGGTGGACCTTATGATGGGGCCAAGTATATCCAATGGAGTTACAGATTCTAAAGTTTTTGACAAATGTTTTGTTAACAAAAGGCAATATATTATGTAACCTATGAATGCTGCTTTCTGGAAGACATATTTGCGACAGTAATATACCTTGTAGACGGGCATACCCATGTTCCTGTTGCACACTTACTGCTTCTCGACTTTCGGCTTGTGTTTGAGGCAGAACCTCTATCTCCATGTCTAATATTTATAGCAAGTGTGCCATTTTTGAAATCTCGAAAATGTTACTTATGATTTCCCACCTTCATTTGTGTTAAGCCTGATATCTTGAGACAAAGTGCCTTGCGAGTTAGTGTTTTGCAATATTTGGTCGTCGTGTCCTGCGCTTCTTTTGAGAGTGTTTTCTGAAAGTATATAACAACATGTGTGAGCTTTAAAGTAATTAAGACTTCTTATAATGTTATATAGGGTTACGGCTCAATTCCACAGATGCCTCTGAATTTTCCAAGCAGTTATTGTTTTTAAAACTCTCAAGCATTTGTGATTGGATGGCAAAGTCTAAGTGACAATGTCGTTGACAGACTATAAGAAAAGTGCATATTAAAAAAAGGATAACCTTCAGCCTCTGGTGTCCAGTCCTCATCCAAAAAGTCGTTTTCCTGTAGATCTGTTTAGGCTTTTCTTTTTTTGAGTGTCATTTTTATAGACAGATTGGAAATAGTTTTTGATTTGGCAATGTCCTCAATTTTTTTCTCTAATAATGTTCACACGTAAGGGGTTTGAAATATTAACAAATTTGTGTTTGTACATACTATGTCCTTTTTGTGAGATAACGTCTGTTGTCATCTGACTGCCTTGCGAGTCATCATCAGTATCCTCAAGTATATCGTCCAGGGTTCTTTGTGCCCTTTTTTCCTTTCCTTTAAAATGTAAATAGAGTAGTATCAAAGACAAAAATTGTGTTACTTTGACAATTGAAGGAAAGATTATTACCAGCAAATCGTAAACGTGCTTGTTTCTCAATTCCATCCTCTACATCACGGACTTGAATAGACTTTCCATACAGAAACGGGCACCGGACACTGGTGATTCTTGGGTCTATAACCGTTTTGAAATGTTGTATGCGAAACCGTCCCCCTGGGTATTCAGAATTTGGAGGATACTCTAACAAGACATATTCGTCTGCGGGTTTGCAAATCCCTGTAGCCATCTAGGAAGGGAAAATAATTAAAGGGTTGAACCCTTTTTTACATGAAGAGCTATTACCTGTGTAATAATTATAGAATCGTTTGTAAAGATCGGGGAAAATTGTAGACAGATTTGGTACTTCGCTTCTGATAGGGAATATATTTGACTGACACTTAAAGACTTTTGAGTGATGAATTGACCTCGACGTTAGAATAATTTCTTGCAACTGCAGCCATTAAGCCAAGCGCCGATTTTGAAGCTAGCCGTAATTGTGTACAGGAACGTTTACTTGCAATCCTGTTAATCCGTAAATCGAAATCCAGTGTACGCAAACCTTTTCTTGAAATCCTGTTAATCCGTCAATCGTACTTATCGTGCACTTAATCTGCGCGCCAGGCAAGGGGTATAAGGAAATCAAAACAAAAACAAACCAAATGTAAACAAATAAAGTTTACAACCAAAAGCAAAAGCAAAGTTACTTTTAATTTGCAATGTGCATTTGTTTTTCAACATTTATGCCACGAGAAAATATATTTCGTTTAAATTAAAATTGCGGGAACGCCATCATATCATCAAATTGTTTTTGCTGGAATGACAGTAAGCCCAAATTTTGTAGGACAAACTGATACAATAATTTATATTTTTATCATTTTTTAGGTTTGCCTGCAGATTTATATAAAATGGAGCCTCCGTTGCATATAAGGACGTATAAAGATTTACTGCATATTGGCATATATCAAAAGCCTGCAAGAACAACCTTCAAAAGTGTCATTATTGGACAAGCTAGTCGATCTGTGTTATCGTCTAAACACCGACGTTATTATTTGAAAAAGGTGAGGAATAGTTTTGTACTTTTTTTGAAAAAAAATCAATTTACTAGATGTCAAATGTTTTCTCAGAAAAGAACATGTATTAACGTTCCTGTGATAAATGTTGTCTACAATTCAAACCCTGTGAGTCCTGACAGTTCCATAATTATTGACGAGACTGACACGACACTTGGAAGAGATGACTTTATAGATGAAGTGCTGTCTGAGAATCCACTGAGTACTGTCATAGACCTCTTGTCAAAACAACGAAGAGAAACGGTTGTGGAATCTAATGTTGAGGAAGTCCTTGATGTAGACTTGCAGGTAAAAAGGAATTGTTAAGAAGATGTACCTTTATTTGATTCGTACCTGTTATTACTAAAGGACAAAATTTATACTGGTGCAAAAATAAGCCAGAGGGAAAGCACTGTTATAATATATTCTTTGGTGTTCCGCCTCAAACTAGCAAGGGTACACATAGAAGAGTTGCTGACAGCTATAAACATTCTTATGCCAGAAGGGACATATTTGCCCAAGAGCAAATACTTGTTGGAAAAGGCATTAAATGTTGATAATGGACACTACACCAAAACTTTCTACTGTCCGCGTTGTCAGTTTCTATGGCAAAAAGGACAAAAAAGCTGTTCCGTTTGCAACTCCCAATGTTCTAGTGACGAACTTATTTATAAGGAATCATACGTATTACTGGTACAACCTATTGACATCTGTTGACCTCATTGATCCACATTGCCCCTTGTTAACACACAGTAACCCCATTGACCCCAATGGAAGCTTATAGGGGTCTATGGGGGTCAATGGCAGCCTATGTGGGTTATCAGGGATCTATGGGGGTCATCAGGGGTCAATGGGGGTCTATTGCAGCTTATGCAGGTCAATAGGAGTCTATTGGGGTCAAGGGCAATCAATGGAGCCTATGGGGTAAAAGGGGGTCAGTGGAGGTCAATGATTGTTAATGGGGGTCAACAGGGGTCAATGTTGCTAGTAGGGGTCAATGGAGGTCAACGGGGTGGGGGTGGTGGTCAAAAGGGTAAGTAAATATCTCTTTAAGCCTCATAATTTTAGGTTCCAAACAATGACACTTAACCAATATTTGCAGGGCCTTAAAGCCTTGCATTTATTCATGTTGTGTCATTTCTTTGCAACTCTGGTTACATGCTGAATCTGTAAACCGTACTTTTTTCATGCAATTTTGCCAAATAATCCTACATTTCACCAATCTTCTTTTTTTATGCCAATATTGCATGAAATACAACTTTTTTCCGGTCGGATGAGATCGGATTGTTCCGATTTCAATGCCGCGTTGTAGTTCAAGCACACTAAGCCTGCGGCCATACCAGTAATATGTTGACTGTCGTGTGACTAGGCATATATCAAAAGCCTGCAAGAACAACCTTCAAAAGTGTCATTATTGGACCTTTTGAGATAATGACTGAAAACATTGGAAATGTTGGTAGGCACACCTGGATCTTTGCAGATAATGACTGAACACATTGGAAATTTTGGTAGGCACACCTGGATCTTTGCAGATAATGACTGAACACGTTGGAAATGTTGGTAGGCACACTTGGATCTTTGCACATAATGACTAAACACAATGGAAATCTTGGTAGGCACACTTGGATCTTTGGAGATAATGACTGAACACATTGGAAATGTTGGTAGCCTGGTAGGCACACTTGGATCTTATTGGACAAGCTAGCCGACTGATGTAATTAACTACATAACTTTGAAATTAGTTTTCTCAGCTTCTAGATAAAATTTCAAAAATCTGGTTCACTGATTTTCAGCCATTAATATGAGGATTAATCCAGTCAAATTTCAACCTTCTACAACCAAAGGTGTAGGAGGAGATAGAAGTGACAGACAGAAGGGCGGACACGGGACATCACCCATTTTCCCATGAGCCATAATCAAATTTCTACCTACTCCCTCGCTTCGCTTGGGAGGGATAAAGTCTTGACATGATCCTAGGACAGTTAGAAAAATGAGTCTTTGAAAGAATCTTTTGAAATATTTGGAATCCAAGGTTTTGACGAATTCAGCAAACTAAATCAAATAAAAACAAACATATTTTCCTCAAAAATAGCGACTTGAAACCAGAGAGATGCTTGAAACAAGGTAGTAAGATTGCTGAGGAAATCACTTTGATTTGACCACATTTCTTTTTTTTCCTTTCTGCCACCCTCACAAGAAACTTGTGAGGGAAAAGTTACCCAACTATAATCTGGGTTTGGCTATGAGCAGATTGTAAAAATGGCGTGAACTTCTCTTCTTCTTCAACCAATAGTGATCTGGAGACCCTGGCACGTGCAGCTCAGATTCTTCACCCGAGAACTAGTTGGGAAAGGGAACAGCCGAGAGTTCACCAAAAAGTTTGAAGAAAAGTCCCTCCAATTCATCCAAAAAGATAGATTTTGGATGGTGAGACCCTGACACGTGCAACCCGATCGGATGCGGAAAGGGAACTCCGATTTGCCCTCATTTGAAAATTGAAATAAAAAGCTTTATTCAAAATATCAGGTTAAACACAGACAGAATATGGTTTAAAATTTTCAAAAAAATTGTTTGGCACAGGAAGAAGTTTTTTACATATCAACAAAATACTTTCTTCATAAAAAAAACTGCTGAAAGAGGCTAGGAGATAGTTTGTGACTGCCAAAGAGGTGAATTCATGCAGCGCCTGTGGGGTACCTCTAAATTAAGTAAAGATTGATTTGATTGCTTATAGAATTAAGCAAGAAGCTCATGGCATATAAAGGGTGGCTGGCAAGTTGGCCACCTAGTCCAGATTAAGGGTTTCCGTGTACTCGGAACCTATACAAACAAGTGTAGTTTGGGTTTCCATTGTTTGACAAAATTCTTAGTTCAATAAAGAAAAAGATTTCATCGCTGGGCTTCTCCATGGTAAAATACTGAAGTGAATCTCCATGGTGATCATAGACGAAGTTACCCAGAAACTTTGTTTCAGGATCATTTTCGCTGTGTCGGTGGCCGTAGACCTCAAACTCTTTCGGGGCTGAGTCAATTTTTCCCGTCGGGGACATGGATCTTGGAATGTGCTCGAGAGAAAATCGGGTAGGTTTCATGGCTGTCGACAATTGAATCACAAGAAATCCTTGAGACCCCTTGAAGGCCCAACATTGTCCAGGTATGACTCCTGGCTGGATTTTAAATAAGCCATGTGATTATCAATATTGATAAAGTGAGGTAGAAGTTTATCCAACCTGAATGGCTGTCCTAGGGTTATTAGATTTCCACCAAATGGGCAAACCCAACAGAGTGTAGGTGGCTTCATGACGCAAGTAGCTTTCTGTACATCTGGTGCTGACAACTGCACCACCAGCACTTTCTAGGGCAAAGTCAAAAAGGCCAGTCTTGTCAGCATCATAAGTGGCGATAGCTTGTTGAATCAGTGAATTTATTTCATCACGCTTCAAGGAAGGCAAACCTTGAGATCTTGAAAAGTTCAAGATATTTGATTGAAGAAATGCTTCTTGCAAGCCACTGTTAACCTCTGCAACCTGATTATAAAATACTTGCTTAATAACAGGACAGGCACAATGAAAAACACGTTTTTTTTACCATCGTAGCATCCAGCTTTACAGAATTTTTTAGTTCCTTTGAAATGTGGATTTTAGCAATAGGATACTGACTTACAAACACTGCCTTGGCTCTGTTTGTCAAGTCTTTCAAATGAATTTCACAGTTTTTGGACACCAGCTCTTCAAAATAGGTTTGGTTCAAACAACAGGTGAAAGCTTCAACAGACAGCAATTGATCTAATTTAATTTCCTGAATAGAAGAAAAAAAACATGTTTTAAATAAAAGTAGTTTTTATAACTTGAAATATTAACCATTTCTTGTATTTCTCTTTTCAGACCCTGGATCTTTTTCATAAAATCAGGTTCATCTGCCGACTTGAATGCATCCGTTTTCTCCTTCGATAGGATCCCCTGAAGGTCGTCATAAACATGAAAGTTTCTCATCATCTCTTGATGAATTGACTCACTTCTTGCATCAAAGATTTTTTTGAAACCCCTAGGGTAGTTTTGGTCAACAGATGGATAGTCTTTGATCTTTGAGAGCAATTCTTGAATTTCCTCCTCTGATATCGAGCTGGGGGTTGTCAAAAAGCTTATGAAATCAGAATTGCTGAGAATTTCATCAATTATTTTCTCAGAAATATCTTGAAATGTGGGTGCTGGCTTTGGAGACTTCATGCCATGGTTGTCAACAGATAGGATTGTCCAGTTCGAAAAATGAGACCAAAGTTCACCTAGTTTTACACTTGCAAGGATAGGAAAGCCCATTGCCCATTCCAGGATTTCAAATTTGTCAGTCTTATTTTCCTGGTCCACCAAAACTTGGCCTGTTTTGGATCTGGAGATTTGACCCTCGATCCAAAAATCTTCTGTGGATGGCAAAATATCAAATGAAAGCGCTGCCCATGTTATGACCAAAAAAAGAAAAATGACTGCACATGTTTTGATGCAAGATTGTCGTTTGACTGTCTCAGGTTTGGCACTTTGATCCTTGTACATTATTTTGATTGTCTCCGAGATCCACGAGTAAACCATCGACTTGGTAGATGATATTTTTTCAAAGACATTTTCAATAGAAATTTTTAAAAAATTGGAGAAGGGATCCCAGAGTGCCATAAACTGTTTAAAAGTTCTCTTTA
>Ga0194133_10009211_pt1 | contig 11348 bp, 3 predicted proteins | sample TA2KigOf40mmetaG_FD_155448 | JGI IMG/M metagenome (GOLD analysis project Ga0194133, IMG submission 155448) | Freshwater microbial communities from Lake Tanganyika, Tanzania - TA2015055 Kigoma Offshore 40m | ecosystem: Environmental > Aquatic > Freshwater > Lake | place: Tanzania: Lake Tanganyika...
AAGAGGGTCAGCTGTTCATAGTTTTACTCGTGGCAATTCATGCTTTTTACTTAATAAGAATCCTTTCTTTACTTTTTAAGGATCAATAGATACCTAGAGATATAAAATAAATATAAATCATTTGCCATGAGCAAAAACCTTCTAGGTAGGGTTTAATATTTACTGGAGTGCTACTCTCAATATTCTTGTTTTATGAACACTGTAAATCTGTCAGTCTAAATTGATTAAGTCCCTCCACTATTGTGGCAACCATAAACCCTCCAAACCCATTCTTAATTGTATTCCCTGCCTGGGTGATCCCGAAGAAGTGTGAAATTCATGACCTTTTCTCATAACCATTCAATACAGCCTCAGCATGTGCTTTTTAAAACCAGGTTCAGTTGATGTAGCAGATGGTCCTACCTGCATTAAAATCCAATATGTATGGATGAAATGAGTTCACATAAAAGTGAAATGATTTTTTTAACAAAATAAACATATCATAAAAAATTCAAGTTGAGAAAAGGTGTGGTAGGGGACTTTACCTAATTAAGTTTCCAACTGGCTCCCAACAATATATCATAATGTATAGATTGATTTCCAATAATGGTTCAGCTGAGATATATAGTGTGAGGAAATTGATTGAACTTGAATCACAAAATTGATTTGACAGGAGCTGAAACGCAGCTCCAGAACAAAAATATAGTTAATAGAGAAATATCTGTAAACCTTAAATCATAAAAATAGGCATCATTTAAACTTTTGTCATCAGGTAATGTGTACGAGGCGTTCGTCAATAAATCAATACGTAAATGTTTATGAAACGAGAGACCCCATGAGACCTTGGCTCTTGGATACAAGTAGAACAAGAACAGACTCCAGGCCTTTTGAAATCGTGTCACCAACATTTCCAAGAGGCTGAGATTTGAGTGGTATGGAAGATTGGTGTCAAGGATACGATCAGAACAAATCTGAAGGCAACATTTTACCCTTATCTAGCCTGGTTTATATCGAATCTGCCGGAACCATAACCTAAGGTGGCCTTTCCTCTGGGTGAAGCTACTACAGCAACTTTATTGTATAATAAATTTATGCTGGGCTGTGCTTGATTCCCAATAAAAGACTTGTAAAGTTGTGTATTTTCAAAGCAGGTCTGCAAAGATGTTATTTGAAATCTGTTGAATAAAAGTCGGATCATAGGATCAAAACTTAATTGATTTGACACATGTTACATTTAGAGAAACACATAAACAGACTTGACCAAATGGTTATGGCACAGGCGGGAAAATAAGATCTATGGCTGTAATTTTTTTTGCTCAAAGCCTGCCAACACAGATAATCAATCCTTCACTCTGTTTAATAAAAAACATCTCAGTCTGAACGATACCTACCAATGGCAGGGGAAGGTTTTTTTCCTATTTTCTAAATTTTAGGTTGCATTTTAGGCTACTGTAGATATAATTTAGAGGACTAGAATCAGCTAAAGTCGCCAAGTTTGGTTTCTCAATCTTTACCTCAAAGCTTATCATTCAAGGGTGAGGGCATATCTTTTTCAATGCTAAAATTCAAGTACTTAAAATTTCAACTAAAACTTCTAACTCTTTTTGTTGCAGTTCAAGTAAAGTACTTTTTGCAAATGTTTCAAGTGCTATTTACAACATGCTGTTTTAAGGCAAAGAAAAATGACAAAAATCTTTTAATTTGTCACTTGAAAAATGATTTATGAACAAAGAGATTTAAACTTTTCATTCTTGTGAAGAAATGTAAAAAAAGGGAAACTTGCCTAAACTTAAACCATTAAAATATTGTGTTAAAGATTTAGACTAGTTATTTCCTGGATTTATTTTAATTTTTGCTTGCAAATGGAAACTTTGGGTTTGACCCTTTTGCCGGAATCACATGCTAGATGCTTTGGTCAGATGGCATCTGGTTGACGATCTGAGGATTGACTTTTTAAACCCCAGTACCTAGACTGCTGTTTGACTTTGGATTGTTCTACAATTACCTGCGACGTTATATTTTCATTTAAAGTTCAAGACTACTTTTCTTCTAGGAGAATTCTGTGTTTAGAGCTGCATAATTTACAAAAGAAATTTAAGCTTATTGTTTTTTCTTTTTTCTTAAGGCAAGTCCCACGGTTACTAACAGGTTCAAAATTTGGCAAAATCAAACTTTAAAGATTACAACTTATTGTTTAAATATTTCTTAAATATATAACTGTAAAAAAGTATCAGTATTTTCGCTTGAATTTTAAATTACAATCTAAATATTTTTTTCATAGTAAGATTTCATATCGAAAAGGAAAAAAGTTCTTTTGTCAAAGAATTAGTATTTTTTGCACAGGTCATATTTTTATGTAAAAAGTCTCTCCTTGTGCCTTTTTATTCATTATTTTGAAGATTACATAGATATTCAACATGCAAGGAGAAAGTTTTTGTCTTTTGTGTGCACTTGCATTTTTCATGTTATTCTTTACAGTTTGGAAGACAATAAATAATGTAGGCTTAAAATTCTAAATGGCTTGTTTTCTGGTATCTTATGTGAATGGAAAAGCTACAAGGCACTATCAGAGTAATGAATTGCTTTTCAACAATTCAATTTTCATGACAAATGATCAAACAAAGATAGATATTTGGCGTCAATTTTAAATTCAAATGACCGAGTTTCAAAAACTTAGTAAATTGAATTAACTAGATCTGTTGTGCATTTTGAATTTTCTTGAAAACAGACTTTTTCAATCTAAACTTTTAGCATTTTGTTTCACAAAACATTTAGCTGAAACTCACATCAAGTTACACCCAAAAAGTCAACTTTAAATTACTTGGAAATCATCAATTCCACCCTAATTAATTTTGACTTTTGTCAGTTAATTGCGTGACTGCTTCCCCTTAATTTTTCCACAATATTTCCTAAAAATGCACAAACATCAAAATCATGCCATATTTTGTTGGGTAAAGAGCGCACCCAACTTTTATACCCCAAAAGTATAAAAGATAAAAGTAAGTAGAATTACATTATGGCAGGCCTGTTTTCTCAAAAAAATCTGCCTTACATGAAGCAAAATGACGAAAGTTGAGAAAAAAAGACTTAATATTTTTATTATTTTGGTACTTGGTAAACAATATGGGTAAATTTAATTATACCATTTTTGAAAATTTCTAGCTTTGAAGTTTTAAACTGAATGCATGAATCCACGGCCCACATGGTTTTATTTACTTTGTCACATGAAGAAAGTTAAGAAGACATTTTACCATCTTCAAAATGAACATTAAGTCTTCTCAAATGTCATCCGTAGCAAACATTTTGGATATGAAATTCCAAACACTTTCTTACTTTATTTCCAAATACAGGGTTTAAGGGTAAGCAAAGTTTTGAGACTATTGATGAGAAATCATACTTAAGATGGGTACCACCAGTTAAGAAAGTTGGATTGTTATATTGATCAAGTGTTATGAAATCACATGTTTTTTCTTCAACAATTTCATTTTGGCTGTATTCTATTGTAAATCTCAACTTTACAAGGAAGTGTGAGATTGGCTTATTGTTGGAACCGTCTTCATAAATAAACATACTTTTACACTTAATGTACAAGTTAGTGCACAATTACTACTTTTATTTCAAGTATTCCACATCACATAAATGTAATTATTCACAGCAACTCAAGATTGAATTAATTTAAAGAAACCAATTATCTTCAAAACTTTCAAATTTCCAAGACAAACATAAAAATAAATTACATAAAGAAGAAAGGCCTGCTTTCTTATATGAAACAGCATCTTAGATTCATGACAGCACAAAAACTCAAATCTCACTCACACTGTGCGTTGATGGAAATTATTAGAAGAAAAAAGAAAAAGTTTAGTTAAAGAATTACAAGTACAAAAACTTTCACTTTGTTTTATGTAAACAGAATATTTCAGCTTGTATGACCTATTATGTGATAAAATAAAATTGACATGTCAGAAAAGTGAGTATCCGTGCATTATTATGCTGGCGAGCACTTATTCCAATGCATATAAATTGCAACACTGATGACTATTCTATTTATGAGTCACAACATTTTATTAATTTTGCTCTATACATGCCAGAACAAGGAAGAAAAGCATTGTAAATAGTAACTGTTAGATACCTCAACCTCTAGCTTTCAAAAAACTTAATTTTAAAAAATGCTTTTAAAAATTGGTTTTCAAATAAATAAAATAACAAATGTTAGCTAATTTTTTAAAATTGCTCTTGTAAAGGCTAATTACATGTAACTAGAAAATTGAGCATTAAAATTATTATCTATCTATTTACCTACTTGACTAGTACTATTGTTCTAGCTGGTACTCATAACAAAGATCAATCATTTTAGGCTAGAACTTTGTCATCAGGGTAGTGATGGGTTCGGGTCAAAAATTTTTGACCCGGGTTGGGTCGGGTCAATTTTTTGTGGCTCGGGTTGGGTCGGGTTGGGTCGGGTCGGGTCAGCCATTTATGGTTTGGGTTTGAATATTGAAAATTTCCCCAAAAAATGTCTAATTTTTCAATTTTTTTCCCTTCGGTTCAAAAAAAATCTCTTTGGGTCAGGTCAGAAAGTACCCGAGTCAAAGGCCGGTCAGCCTCTTATTTACTTTGGGTCTAAAGTAAGCTCGGGTCGGGTCATGGCCCATCTCTGCATCAGGGGCCAATTCTGAAAGATGTTTGTTTGGATTTTTTTACCTGCTAATAATACTCTGCTGCTATCTAAAAAATAAATGGAGAATGTTCAATTGTAGATGCCAGAACACTAATCAGAAACTTTCCCCAAAAAAACTTTGTTTCCTGAGAACTTTGATCATTGGTCAAATGCAACATCTAGAAATCCTTGATTTAGTAAATGTTGTGCTTTAAAAAAGAAACAATTTGATCTTTTGTCCCTCGGTTGAACAGTTAAAAAAGCCTTAGGTCTTCATACTTTCCGCGCTCTTCTTTCCATTCTTTGTTTGAACAAACAACAAACAAAATGAAAAGAAAAGCTATCACCTTGATCTTCAAAGGTTTGAGCCTCAAAAAAACCAGAACCTGTCACAAGAAGTAAATTTTAAAGCATCATGCCCCTTTGATCATCTTTTGTTGTACCTTCTGACGCTGACTAACATCAAAATACACTATGAAAATATTGTTATTTTTTGATTAATTTCAACAAGAGAGCGGCAGAGTTTGGTTTTTTTTGTATAGGGATAGCTTTTGCACATCACTACACTAATCTTCTCAAAGCAGGTTGTCTGCTCATGCCTTGCCCTCTGCTGACTCCTCCAACCGATGCAACCTCCCATTGGAACAGATCTCCCCCCTCCCTCCTCATAGATCCATTACCTTAGGTTAGGTTAGGTTACCCTAACCCTCAAATCTAGAGATGGGCCCTGACCCGACCCGAGCTTACTTTTGACCCGCAGTAAATAAGAGGCTGACCCGCCTCCGACCCGGGTACTTTCCGACCCGAAGAGATTTTTTTTGACCTGAAGGGCAAAAAATTGAAAAATATGATGTTTTTAGGGGAAATTTTCCAAATTCCAACCCAAACCATAAATGGCTGACCCGACACGACCCAAGCCACAAAAAATTGACCCAACCCAACCCGGGTCAAAAAATTTTGACACGGACCCATCACTACTCAAATCCACTCGGATTGGACCCTCGTAACTTTTGCAATTCCTGTAATTCTCTTATGAATTGGACGGGTGGGTGCATTTAAAAATCTCAAATATCTTTCTTTTCAAACTTCCTCAGGGCAAAACAAAAATAAAACTGCCTCTTTTGAAATCTGCCGCCTGCCGGAATTTATCTGGCAGGCAGTTTTGGCAGGCGAGGCAAAGAAATCTTTCCCACCAAATCAGATTTGTTTAAATCGACACAACAGATTGTACCCGATCCCCAGCAAAACAGATTGGTGAGTCGTTCTGCACAAAAGTGGGCATTTTGCTATCGCAAAAAGCCTGCACATCTTCTTTATATATAAAAATGAGATGTCTGTGAGCATGTGTGCTTGCGTGTTTGTCTGCGCCAATTTACTTTGAATTTATAGAGGTCAATCAAGGTAAATGGCGGTCAAGGAGGGCCAAGGGGGGTCAGGAGGGGGTCAAGGTGGTCAGGGGGATCAAAGGGGGTGAGTGCATTTGGTCTCTTCTCATCCACTCAACCAGAAAGGGTAAGTGTGTTTGGCTGGCCGAAGGCCAGCTCACCCCGGAAATGCGAATGGCGCTCTGGCCAGCTAGTTTGGTATAGATATGTCTGTCCATCTGTGATAGGGATCAGACTTAATTAATAACTTTAAAATGTAGTTATGTTCAATGAAAGAGAATAAAGCCTGCTACAAAGAAAGAAAGAAAGAAAGAAAGAAAGAAAGATCTCCTCCCTCTGTTTTGGTACTAAAATAAAAAAATGGTGTATAGGGTAGAGGAATTCCTTGCCAAAAAGCATACAGATTTTTTGAATTTAGCTGCATGAGCTGAGCTATTAAATATACCTGAGTTTTGATGCTATAAAGAATTTTTTTGTGTATTTTACATATTTTTTGTTTTATCAGTTTGTGAATATTCTGTCTTGGAGCTGAGATAATTAAGCTCAAAGATTACATGTCACTTTCACATCACGTGTCACGCATGACGTCATCCATCAAGGGATCGCCTTGGCTGAATGGTCATGGCATTAGGCTGGGAATCTGAGGGTCCGGGGTTTGAACCCCGACAGCTCCAGGCAACCTTTGACTGACCCCGGGTTGCCAACTAAGTAATTCCCAGCCAAAAAAAGTGTGCCTTTAATGAAAGGAAAATTCGCAAAGCGTACTATAAAAGATTCAAAAAAAATCTAATTGGATTAGGCAGCACTAATCAGAAACACCTTGCCGCACCACGGCACTAAGCAGTGTGACACTGCACTTCTTCAGCAAACACAGGCAGGCCTAAGAATGCCGTGGCACACTGCTTAGTGCTGTTGCGAACCAAAGCATTTCCTTGTTTGTTTGTTTGTACTGCGTGCCTCAGTTTGTTTGTATATGATAACTAGATAAAATGTTACCAAAAATGGGAGGGTAATGCAGGTTGAAAAAAACAGGGTTTCAGGATTTAGTGTCCCTGATCCTAAGCAAAATCTGCTTTTCAGGACACTTGGTTCTCAAAAAACGCGCTTGCGCAGGTTAGGTTAGCAATATGTCACCTGCACGCTTGTCATAACGCACGCTCGCTTGTCGTAGTTGGCGAACTTGTACATTGGGAGAACTTGCATTAGGCAAACTTGATTGGGCGAACTTGCATAGGGCAAACTTGTATTGGGCGAAAGATCAAAATATCATTTAGTAAGGTTGATGGTTATCATATTTTCTGCTGACTTTCTTAACAACTTTAGTCCACTAGAGATCATTAGATAATGTGATACACAAGGCTTTTAAACATTTAATGTCTTAAAATTGCTGCAATCCGTTTCCAGCTTTGGTTTTGGTTGATTCTCCCAAATAATTGGAACTAAGGATGGAATTAAATTGAGAAGGAAATTGGTCATTAATAGTTTTGAAAATATCTATTAAGTTTACATTACATTAATGGGCCTTTCATCTGGTGTTGTGCATCAACATCTTTTGGTACAGTTTAGTTTGGTGATGTTTTGTAATTATCCTTGTAGGCTACTTTGAGATGTGAGAAATAGAACAATTTTTAGTTTAAGGCTATCATATACATTGAAGGGTCATTCAAATTATTAAGTGGTTGGCCTCGGGTCTCTTGTTCTTTTCCAGGAATTGTTATTAAGTGCAACTTTCAATTGGAAATCATATAATCAAACATTTCAATCGCCATCCTAAGATATTTACAAAGGAGAACTTTAAAAAAACTTTCTTTACTTTCTTGCCTGCTTCATCTTCCCCCTCTTTACCAATAATTCAGGTAAGAATTGTTAGCATGAAAATTGGGATGAGATACCTGACCTGAATACTATGTTGGATCTAGAGGAACTGGTCATTTTCTAGCAACCCAATTCCTGGCAAAGTATGCTTTTACTTAAAGGGCATTCAATCTATAAAGATTTTATTGGTAATGAGGGTTTCAAAAATTTGCTTCTAGTTCTGAAAGCAGCAAATATCCATTCCAGAGCTAAAAAGAAAATCATCAGATGTTTTCAACATATTTGATAAGGCAAACCTATATCCATGACAATCAATGTCAAAATCTCAACTTCCATTAATTTTTATGGCTTCAACCTTATTTTTTGCACCAGCACAGTTTTTCCTTGCAAAAGCTTGAGTGTGTCTGCATTTTTGATGCATTCAAAGATTGCTTGCAGTAAAAATTTACTCTTCTGGTTGAGACATAAAAGTTAGGAAGGAAAGAAAGGCAAATGAAAAGAATTGCTACCTGTGCAACTGACATTCAAATGCATTTGTAATCAAAAACCTGACCAAAGTAGGTTTCATATGGAATGCCAAAACAGAAAACTCTGTACAGCCTAATCTTCCTTAAGATTTTTTGTTGTAACAGATCAAAGAAAAAGTAGGTTTTTTATTCAGAGCAATGAATAAAAGTTCTTTTACAGGATTAGACTTTTAGAACAAATTGTCATAAATATCTTTAAATTTTACTCTAAAGTCAAGGTCCACCAGAGAAAGACCTCCGAAGCCACCTCAAGCAAAAAGATCTCAGAAACAGGATCAACACGAGGGAAACGCTTGGCAGGTCACGCTACTATGACGAAGATCGCTACGAAGAGAAACAGGGTCGATCCCTACAAAATCACTACGACTATTATGAGCCAAGACGCCAATATAACCAACCTGGACCAAGCTATGAGCGCTACCCAGAAAGATATCATGACAACTTCATCAGAGAACGCCCCAACTGCTGGTATCCCAGACGCTGGAATGGGCCCCAAAAGTGCTACAGGTCGCCATCTCCTTATCAAGAAAGAAAGAGACGAAGCCCAACCCAGGATAGATATGAACAACCGAGAGTCCAATCGAGAATTGTCGTCCCACCAGGATCCAACCCCCTTGGGGGCCTTGAGGACAGAACCAGGGATGATAGAACACCGCCTAGGAGCAACTACAAGCGAAGACACTTGCAGGAAACTTCCTACAGCAACAAAAGACACAATCGCTAATGAAAAAGCTGTCGTTACATTTTGGAATTGCGCTGGAGGATTAATCAATAAACTGCATTTTTTTGAAACAATTAATAAATGATTATAAACCTTGTGTGCTATTTGTATCTGAATCTGAACTGAAAACAATTGATCTAACAAATGCGTGTAATCTTGATGGTTTTGGCATAGAGGTACCACAGAGAAGGGTCGGGTCTACTGTTTCATTAAAAATGATCTGAAATACATGAGGAGAACCGACTTGGAATCTAGCATTCATGATTGTATTATTCTTGATACCCTAAACCTTAGGGAAAATGTTAGACTAGTTGGGTTCTATCGACCTTTTAAGATCCCCGAAAATATCAGTAAACAAGCTTACCTTGATGGACTGCTTGATTGTATAGGCAAAGCACACAAACCCACTAGATTCATTGCCGGGGGTGACATTAATATAGACTACAACCCCCAAAAAAGTTCACAAGAGTTAGATACTCTAACAGAATGGCTCATTGAAGTGGGACTAATGCAACTTGTAGAGAAAAACACTAGACATCGTCTGGTGTTCACTGACGGCAACATGAGGCTAGAAACTTCACTCTTGGATCATGTTTATTCAAACGACAAGCCCAAAATTACATGCCTTGAGACTGGATATAGTGACCACGAGGTAATAATCCTGGAAATTAACAGGGGACTCTACTTCGGCAAAAAAGTCAAACATATGGTACGAGATTGGAGAAAGTATTGCCGGGATTCCCTGGAAGACATGTTCGAGAAGGCAACAGAAACAGACAATAATGTAATGGATGCACTAACCAGCATTCTTCAGCATTTAGCTCCATACCGAGTTGTAAGGACACGTGAAAACTCAGGTCAAGTTGTCGACACACGGATTGAGAAGTTAAAAAAAAGAAGAGACAGGCTATATAAGAAGTATAAGTCTGAAAATTACTCGACCAAGAAAAAAATGGAATATCTATTCGAATCCAAGGAGCTATCAAAGAGAATCAAAAAAGAGGTCAAAATTTCTATCAAGAAAGCTATACATCATCGAATATTAAAACCTTCTGGACTATGGTTAACAAACTACTAGGGAAAAACCAAAAACATGAAATAACCTTGATGGTTGAAGAAAAAATTATGACAGATGGTGTAGAACTAGCGAACACTTTTGGGAACTTCTTTGTAAACAAAGTTAATACTCTGGCCAAACTTGATGTAAGACCAATTCCAACAATTATATGTGACATTCCCACAGTCCCGTTGACATTCACCATGGAAGATCTTAAGGAAGCATTAAAACTTATCAAAAACAAGAAATGTCATGGTTTAGAGGGGCTCCCGCTGAAACTTATTAAGGATTTCTCATCAATTTATCCATGCCTAGTTCTCAGCTTGATGAATGAAGTTGCCAAAAAGGGAATGCCTAACCCCTGGCGCACAGCCAGAGTACTTCCACTATTCAAATCCGGCAATAAACTCGATGTTTCAAACTACAGGCCGATATCCAATTTGGCCTCATTTAGCAAACTCTATGAGAAGATGCTCCTGAAAAGGTTAAATGAAGAGACGGCCGGATTGGAAGGGAGCTCTCAACATGGATTTAGGCCAAATCACAGCACAGTAACGGCGTGCCTTGAGCTCCAATCAGTCATCAGCGAAGCAATAGATGATGGTAAATTTGCAATGGTTTACTCAATTGATATGTCCGCCGCCTTCGACCTTCTGAGGCGGGATATCCTATTGCATGAACTTAGGACGAGGGGTAACCTCTCGGAAGGCTTATTGTTCCTTATATCCGATTTCCTAGATGGAAGAAAGATGAAAACAGAAGTAGATGGCAAGCTGAGTGGGGAACACGAACTTAAGGTGGGTTGCGTACAGGGGTCAACCCTTGGCCCCCGCCTATTCACCATATATTGTGGAGGGCTGCCTACGTTAATCAAAGCAGACCACTACGTCACATACGCCGATGATAGTTATGTCATAACGATAGATGATGATTTACAACGCGGGATAAACCGAATGAGCAGCATTAGCAAATCTCATATCCAAGCCTTGGAGAACTTGGGAATGAAGGTGAATGCTAAAAAGTCTGAAGTAGTTATTTTTAGTAAGAAAGACCTAAATACACTAGATGTGTCGATAGGAGAAGATATCATTAAAACCAGCCCGTGCATGAAGGTTCTTGGTGTATACTTCGATTCTAAGCTAACGTGGGAAAAACACATCAGACATACCATATCAAAATGCGGCTCAAAACTAGCAGTGCTAAGGAA
>Ga0194133_10009213_pt1 | contig 11347 bp, 10 predicted proteins | sample TA2KigOf40mmetaG_FD_155448 | JGI IMG/M metagenome (GOLD analysis project Ga0194133, IMG submission 155448) | Freshwater microbial communities from Lake Tanganyika, Tanzania - TA2015055 Kigoma Offshore 40m | ecosystem: Environmental > Aquatic > Freshwater > Lake | place: Tanzania: Lake...
GATGGACGTATCACTGGTGGAGCGGTTGTAGCGCCAGCTGCAGTGCCGCGTAGCTAAATACGGAAGAGATAATCGCTGAAAGCATCTAAGCGAGAAACTCGCCTCAAAACAAGTTCTTCCCATAGAGTCGTCGTAGACTACGACGTTGATAGGACGGGTGTGGAAGCGTGGTAACACGTTAAGCTTACCGTTACTAATAGCTCAATTGGCTTGATTTATGCACTGAAAAAACTTTTTGATACAAATTACAATGTAAAGAAACTAAATCATTATTTCCAACTTAAACGTTTAGTAATTTTATCAAAACATTAAAAATTGAAAAAAAAATTTTCAAATTAGTAGCAATTATTCTATAAAATTTGAAAGTTTTCCAAAATTTTAAAAATTAATTAAACCAGGGTTTGTTGTCATTTATTAATCTTTGCAAATTCTTATCTGATAAAGATGATATATGAAAAAGAGTTTCACCATAAATTTTTCCTCCTATTCTTAATATTAATATTTTAGATTTTTTTGTGAATTTATGTTTAATGTTAGGTTTTAAATAAATAGAATCTCCTGGAGAAAATTTTTGTTTAATCTTTTCTATTTCCAGAATGCAATCAGTTTCTCCAATATTATATAAATATTGATGAGATGGAACTTCAAGAAAAGTGCCATGATCTTCTTCGATGATTACACTTAATTCTAATGCTTTTGAACAAGGCAGATGACTTACACTTGTGAGTTCAACAAACTTATAAATGTAATTTTTCTCTGAAGGATATTTCCATCTTAAACTTTCGTTATATTTTCCAATTTTAACTGAGGTATATTTTTTATTCGGAATAAGTTCTCCCAAATTAACATTAAGTACTGAAGCTATTTTTTCGAGATCCTGAAAAGATGGAATTGAATTTGTATTATAAATTTTTTTTAAATTGAAACCAGTCATTTTTTCAAAATTTTCTTCAGCTAGGGAAGACAGATTTAGGAAATATTGTAATTTTTTTTTAAATCCATTAGTATTACTACTATTATTAACTAAATATTTTTTTGCTAATTCATTTCCAATAACCGACAGTTCATTAAGGACCTCGTTGTCTACTTTGTCAGTGTAGGTAAGGGCCAAAATTAAACCAAATTTATTTTCTTTATTTTTTCTTGTTGTAAAACTATGTGGCGTGTAAGGCGAAATATACATAGAGTCACCAGTGTTCATCTCCTCTAATTTTTTTTTTCCATTTTCATCAATATAATAAAAATTAACTGGACCCACAAAATACGTAAATTGGTGTAAGAAATGACCATTGTTAAATACAACATCAATATTTTCGGGATTTTTATCATTTATAACGACTAATTCCTCTATCCATTCTGGTCTGAAAGGGGAAATTTTACTCATTACAGTATCTTTATATTTATAATAAGGTTTATTTTTTCTTTTCATAATTCTTATAGTTTTATCCGACTCCACTTTAGTAAATATTTTATAATTATTTATCGTGTCGTCCTCGAGTCCAAAAAAGTCATTAAGATTAACTGGCCAAATTTTACAAGCTTTTTTTAGTAGTTTAAAATCAGGATCTACTTCTCCACTCAATATTTTCTCTATTTCTTCGATTGAAATGTTTAGTTCTACCGCAGCATCTTCTGGACGTCTCTTTAAATCATTAAGTATTTTTCTAAATTTAAGTGAAAATGAATTACTCATTAACGATTATCAATTGATTGTTAAGTTTTTAAATATGTTTATATAAAATATCATGATTAATAAAAAATTTTTTAAATTCAAAAGACCATATGTATTTGTTCCCATGGCGGTTGATTTTCTTCATCATGGACATATTAATATTTTAATTAAAGCAAAGAAATATGGCAATGTTATAGTTGGTTTAATGACCGATAGGGGGATAAAATCTTATAAAGGGCAAAAACCAATTATTTGTTTTAAAAACAGATTAAAAATTTTAAATCATATCAATATTGTAAGTCATGTATTGCCATTAGCAGGATTAAAATATGTAAATTTTGCTAAAAAATTTAGATTTGATTTTTTTGTACATGGTAGTGACTGGAAAAAAAATGTACAGGTTGATCAAAGAAAAAAATTAAAAAAGATTATGAAGATATGGGGTGGAAAGGTTATTGATGTTCCTTATACTGCAAATATTTCTTCTTCAAAAATCAAAAAATTGTCAAGATAATACTTGGTGGTTTGATGAAAAAAATTGCATATGTACCTTTGGCAGCAGACATTTTACATGAGGGACATTTAAATATATTAAAAATAGCATCAAAATATGGGAAGGTTGTTGTTGGATTATTGACAGATGCAGCCATTATTCAGTATAAAAATTTACCATTTTTTGATTACAATGAAAGATTTAAAATAATCTCTAACTTAAAATTAGTAGATGAAGTTGTGCCTCAAGAAAGTTGGAATTATAGGGAAATATTAAATATTATTAAGCCTGATTTTTTTATCCACGGTGACGACTGGAAAGTAGGTATTCAAGCAAAAGTAAGATCAGAAGTTATCAGAGAATTAAAAAAATGGAATGGAAAGTTAATTGAAACTAAATATTTTAAAAATATTTCACAAAATTATAAAAAAGAAATTTTACAAACAGGAGTAACACCTGATCAAAGAAAATCGAAATTAAAGAGATTATTGAAAGTAAAAAAAATTATAAGAATTTTAGAGTCTCATAGTGCATTATCATCTATGATTATTGAGAATGTTGAAGTTTACAAAAATAAAAAATTACTCCAATTCGATGGGATATGGTCATCAAGTCTTACTGACTCCACTCTCAAAGGAAAGCCCGACAATCAATCAGTTGATTATTCTCAAAGAATTAATTCTTTGGGTGATACAATAGACACTTCTTTAAAACCTATAATTTTTGATGGAGATAATGGTGGAAGAATTGAGCACCTGACCTATCTTGTTAAAAACTTGGAAAAAATTGGTGTATCAGCATTAGTATTGGAAGATAAAAGAGGACTAAAAATTAACTCTCTTTTTCAGGATCAGTCAAAATCTCTTCAAGAAAGTATAGTGCAGTTTTCAAAAAAAATAAAACTAGCCGTGAACTCAAGAATATCAAAAGATTTTATGATTATAGCTAGAATTGAAAGTTTAATTTTAGGAAAATCATTAAAGGAGGCTTTAAACAGAGCTGAAAAATATTCGTCAGCTGGCGCAGATGCTATTTTAATACATAGTAAAAAAGAGAAACCAAAAGAAATATTTCAGTTTGCTAGGTTATTTAAAAAAAGCAAATTTTATAAACCCATGATAGCTATCCCGTCTACATATTCTAAGACTTATGAAAGCGAATTAATTAAACATGATTTTAAAATTATAATTTATGCAAACCATTTATTAAGAGCGTCATATAAGGCAATGTTCCAAACTGCAAAAAATATATTAATCAATCAAAGAGCTTTTGAAAGTGAAAAGAATATAACGCCGATTAATGAAATAATTTCGTTAATCAAATCATGATTGATGCAAAAAAATTGTTTCTATTATTAAAAAAAAATAAAATTAATTTTTTTACCGGAGTCCCAGATAGTATATTAAAAAATTTTATTTATATTTTAAATTCAAACAAAAAAAAAACAAAACATATAATAGTAGCTAGCGAAGGTAGTGCAGTTGCTCTGGCAGCAGGTAATTACCTCGCAACAAAAAAACTCGCATTAGTTTATATGCAAAACTCTGGACTGGGAAATGCTATAAATCCTCTAATTTCTATTTGTCACTCCAAAGTTTATTCAATACCCCTGATATTGATGATCGGATGGAGAGGAAGCCCTAAGGAAAATGACGAGCCTCAGCATCAACTAAAAGGCGAGATTACTCTACCCATTTTAAAATTGTTAAATATAAAATTTTTAGTCTTGAATAATTTAAGGGATTTTAAAAAAATTAAAAATTTAATTAATTATTCAAAATATAATAAAAGACCAGTGGCTTTCCTTATTAAGAATAACACTTTATCTTTAGACAATAATTTTGAAAAAAACAATAAGTCAAAAAATTATTTAACAAGAGAAGCAGTTATAAATGAGCTGCTTAGTGTAATTAAAAAAAATACAAGAATAATATCGACAACCGGATACACATCTAGAGAATTGTACCAAATTAGGGAAGATAAAAAATATAAAAATGGAAAAGATTTTTATATGGTTGGTGGTATGGGTCATGTATCTATGATATCCCTTGGTTATTCTTTAAGTTCTAAAAATCAAGTTATATGTATAGATGGTGATGGCTCTTTGATAATGCATATGGGCTCATTAATTTCAACAGGATTAAGATCTAAATCGAACTTTAAGCATATTTTATTAAATAATGGATCACACGAATCCGTAGGGGATCAAAAAATTGATACATTCCAAGTAAATTTTAAAAATATTTCTAAAGGTTTTGGGTATAAAAATTATTATTTTGCAAAGGACAATTTATCTTTAAATCAAAATTTAAAATATTTTTTAAAATCAAAAGGTCCAAGTTTTTTTGAAGTTTACATTAAGTCACATTCTATAAAAAATCTTTCTAGACCTAAAAATTTAAAAAAAATTATAGAAAATTTTATTAAATAGTTAATAAAAAAAAATGGAATGTATTTCAGAAAATAAATTAAATACGTTTCTTGAAAATAGAAAAAAGAAAAATATTTTAATAATTACTGGTCAAAAATCTTTTAATTTTTCAGGATTTAAAAAATTAGCAATTTATAAAAATTTCAAATCTAAGATTACTGTTTTTTTTAAAAAGAGTGAAATTCCAGAGTTTTGCGAGTTGGAATATTTAATTAAGAAAATAAATATTATTAAGCCTGATTTAATAATAGCTTTGGGTGGAGGGAGTGTGATTGATTATGCAAAATTAGCAAATGGATTACATAATATTAAAAATTTAAAAGAAAAAATTAAAAATGGTACTCTCAGAATTCAATCAAAAAAGACAAAAATTTTAGCTATTCCCACTACAGCTGGATCTGGAGCTGAGGTGACTAAATTTTCAGTCATTTATATTGATAAAATAAAGTACTCAGTAGAGAACAATTTACTTAAGCCAGATTTTTTTTCCTTAATCCCAAAATTAGTCATTAAATCTCCAAAGATTGTTAGAGCTTCATCAGGTTTTGATGCAATTGCACAAGCTGTAGAGTCAATTTTTTCTAAAAAAACAAATACTTTAAGCTTAAATTATTCTTCAAAATCTTTGAGGTTGTCAATTAGATTCTTTCTGGGATTTGTTAATAGTCCCAATCATAATAATGGATTTCAAATGCTGAAAGCAGCAAATTTTTCCGGAAAATCTATAAATATTGCAAAAACAAATGTACCTCATGCATTCTCATATTTTTTTACAAGTAAATTTAAGATCCCGCATGGTATTGCTGTGTCAATATTCTTTATTGAAATAATAAACTTTTATTTCAAAGCAGCCAATAAAAAAAACAATATAAACTTAATTAAAAAATTTAAAATATTCTTTAAATTAATTAAACAATCAAATTTGGAGGGTTTTAATCAATTATTTAATAAATTTTTTATTAAAAGTGGAATAAAAAATTATTTGAATAAAACGTTAAAAAAAATCAAATACAAGAATAATGCTAAATATTATTATAATTTAGACAGATTAAAAAATGCTCCAATTAAAATATTAAAAAAAGATATAGACTACTTTTTTTTAAAAAAGATAAATATTTAAATTATTTTTTTTATATTTAATTAGCTTCAAGGTTTAATAAATTGCACTTTCAAAAAAGTATTTCTCTTTTTTTTTTTTTTTTAAAATTTATTTTTTTAAAAAAATTATAAAAATTTTTTTTAGTTAATTTATTTATATTTTTTTTCCCTTTTTTTTTAAATTTTTTAAAACAATTTTTGATTAGTAAATCAATCTTGTTAATTTCATGATATTTAAATTTAAAACCAAAATATTTTTTCACAGTATCCTCAAAATTTTCTAAAGATTTGTACTTTTTAAATTCTGAATTATGTATTTTATTTTTAGATTCGTAATATAAAGTTGGTTTTTTTAAAATTAGTGTGAATTCAATTGCTATACCAGAGTTATCAGTAATTAAGCACTTCGCTCTTTCCATCGAATTAATATTTTCAATATTGTCATCATAATAGAAATTTTCAGAATTAAATTTATTTTTAATCCTATTAAGGAAAGCCTTAGATCTTTTAAAATGTTCTGGATGTGGTCTGAAATTTACTTTATAATTATAATATAGAAGTTTTTCAATTATTTTTTCAAAATCCTCATTTATAAAATTTCTTTCATTATAATTCCATGACGGTGCAATTAAAATTTCGTCGTTTTTTTCTTTAAGTTTTAAATTTTTTTTTAAATAATCAAAATATAAATAACCGCATTTAATAAGTTTTTTTTTTTTTAAATTATTCAAATCTTCTCTTTTTTTTATTTCATTTACTTGATAGTCTCCGTTGCATAAAATTATATCGTAATTGTCAAAAGCTTTACTTGTGTAGGCTCTTAAAGTGCTAACGGCAGAATGAAAATAATAAATATATCTATCTATATTCTTAGTTTTTTTTAAAATACTATTTCCCAGATCTGTAGTGGTTAAAAAAAAATTATTAGCTTTTATTTTTAAAAAAAAATATTGTAAAAAAAAACTACGTCCTACATATAGATTTTTTACGTTCAAATTATCAATATAATCATCTTTACTAGAACTAACGTACAAGATTTTATTTGGATAAATTTTTGACAAAGATTCAATTAATAAATAAGAATACTTCAGATAATTTTTGTTTTCTGAGTAGAATATAATTTCTATTCGTTTTGATGAAAATTTGATTATATTTTTTAAAATTTTAAAATTTTCAATAATATTTTTTATAATTGTGAGCATTATCATAGACTGGAAATATATTAATTTTTAAAAAAAATAATGTTTATTTTGCTAAGTTAGAAAAAATTTTTTTGAATTTAGAAATAATTTTTTTTAAAAATCTTATGCATTTTTTATAAAAAAGAACGATAATTGTGCAAATTGAGGAAATAATAGCAATTAATGCTTGAATAATAAAAGTTCCAGTTGCAGGATCAAGGTAAGCATATGAACTTCCTGTAAAAAAAAGAAAAAAAAGTATTGCAAGTATAAAAAAAATCATCTTTTGTTTTATAAAATTATCCTTAAATATACAATCCACTTTGTTAGAATAAAGTAACAAAAATGTTAAAAGTAATTTTGAAAAACTTAGAAAATTATTTTTTATTAATAATTTGTTTACTCCCAGTTTGGTTTTTTCAAGAAATTAATTCACTAAGTAAATTAATATTTGTCTATTTTTTTATTCTAATCAGTTTTTTTTTATTTATATTATATCTTATAGAAAAAATTAAGAAAATTTATTTAAAAAAGATAATATTATCAATTTATTTTTCTTTAGTTTGTTTTTACGGTTTAGAATCAAAATTGGGTTTTTGGGTCTATTTTGATAGATTTATTGAAATTGGAATTCAAAAATACATATTTTCAATTATTTTTAGTATAAGTATAATATATTTTTTTTTTAAGTTATTTCTTAAAAGTTTTTTTTTAAAAAAAATATTTATTACAGTTATTTCTTTTCAAATAGTATTTAATTTGGCTTATAATTATTACAGCCACTCAAGATACCAAATTTTTGAAAAAATTCATCTTTCTAATCAAACTTTGAGTACTAATACTAAAAAAAAAATTTTAATTTTATTAATCGATACAATGGTAGGATATAACGGAATAGACGAAAGTCTAGAATATGGTAAACTAGCAAAACAAAGTTATTTTGATCTTGCGAAAAAATATGATTTGCACTTATTTACATCCGTATATTCAATTTACGCATCAACTGTTCAATCAATTCCATCCTTATTAAATTTTGATTTTCAAACTATAAGAGACAATACATCAAACTATAGTGAAAGGAATTTAATTGATAAAAAAACAGAACTTACAATGAAAAAAAATGCTTTCTTTAATAATAATAAGGACAAAAAAATTATCTCTATAAAAAATCAGTATATGAATTATTGTGATAATAACGTTGCAAGCTGTGTATCCTCAAATTTAGTGAATAATTACGCTACTTATTTAGATACATTTTTATTTTCAGAAAATGATTATTTTCTAAAAAAAATGCATCAACAAAGCTCAATTATTTTTCAGTATTTTTGGAGAATTATTTATTATTTAAAATTAAATAATCATTATCATGATAGTGTATTCAACAAAGTTAAGTTTAAAAGTGATTTAAATAATTTAAACATACTAATATCATCAACTGATTATGATATTTATTTTTTTCACTTTATTTTTCCACATGTTGAATTTGGTTTTGATGTTGATATTGAAAATAAAAAGTGTGCTTTTAATAAGAAATATCTCTCAGTTAAAATCGAAAATACATCCGAAAAAGAGATTTTGAGTCATCATTACAAGGATATTATTTGTGCAAATATTTACCTAGATAAATTTTTTCATGAAATAAGACAAAAACGTCATTTAGATGACATTGAAGTTTTTATTATTTCAGACACTGGTTTAAATTTGGGGTTAAAAGACAATCAATACTCTACAAGAAATCACCATTCGGTAGTATTTACTATTTATGGAAAAGATAAAAAATTTAATTTAGATGATAAATTTATTTCCTCTCAAGAATTATTTTCAAAATATTTCAATCCAGTATATAAAGAATCTTTAGATGAAAACAGAGTTGACAAAGTTTATCATAAACCTGAAAATATTTTTAAAAGAATCAATAAGTTCTAAAATCAATTAGATATTTTTTTGATATATATTCTTATTCTAAAAAATATTTTTTTTTCATTATTTAATTGGTAAAAAATTAATTTTTTTTAAAATCGAAATGAATAAAACCTTTAATAAATTAGAGTATAAAAATAAAAAAATATTAATTACGTCAAAAATAGATCATCATAATAAAAATTATTTATATCTAAATTACGGATGTTTAGATTTAAAAAAAAGTTTAAGTAATAAATACATATTAAAGCATCCCTGGGAAAACAAACAGCAATACTTCAAAGACATTAATAAAATTAAAAGATTAAATTTAATTATTTTCAAAGAATTTAAACAAATATTAAATAATTATTTCAAGATTAAGAAAGACAAAAGATATTGGAAAATTATAATTGGTCCGTGGTTACATTGTTTCGTATATATTTATTATGAGAAAAATTTAATCATAAATCAAATTCTTAAAAAAAAAAAAATATTAGTACCAATTTTTAAATTTAATAACATGCCAGTACCGCAAAATTTTAACAATTTTTCCCTTAATTACATAACCTCAAATAATTGGAATAACTATTTATTTTCTAAAATATTTTTAATTAAAAACAAAAAAAAACAAAATATAAAAATAATAAAAAAGCTTAACGAACACTTATTACATAACAGCAAATTTAAAATAAATATTTTATATTACTTTAAAATTCTAATTATAAAAATTTTAAATTTTATATTAATAAATAGATTCAAAAATCAATCATTTTTTTTCTTTCAAAGTTACCTCTCTATAAAAAATAATTTATATCTTTTTTTTAAAAATTTCAGTTTGCCTTTAATTATAAATCTAAAAAAAAATGTTATTTTAAATAATATTGAACTTAGGAATTTTCTAATAAAAAAAAATAAAATTCAAAATAAGTTTTATAGAATGGTTTTTGAGGAAGCATTTTTAAATATTCCAACAGACTACTTAGAAAATTTTGAAATGATTAGAAAAGAAATATTCAAACTTAATATCAATTTTAAGCCTAAAACTATCTTTACTACTAACGGATTATATATGTCTACTGCATACTCAGTTTATACTGCAGAAAGTGTTTCAAACGGATGTAAATTAATTCTAGCACAGCATGGAGGAAGGTATGGAAATATTAAAAAAAATTTCCACTTAGATCATGAGCTAGAGATTTGTGATCATTATATTTTTTGGGGAAAAATAATTAATAAAATAAATAATAATAAAATTAAAAGTTTTGGATTTATAAAAAATATTAAACAATTCAATTTAAGAGAAAATCAACTTCTGCATAATAAAAAAATTTTATTCTTAATTACCTCTCGCCCAAGATATTATAGATCAGAGGATAGTGAAATGAATTTAAAAAGTGCCTTTAGGTATTTTCAAGATTGTCCTAAATTTTATCTTAAATTAAGAAAAAATTTAAAACATGAACTAATTTACAGACTGAATAATAATAAACATCTTAACTGGGATTTAGATGAATTATTAATAAAAAAGTGCAAGTTTGCATCAATAGATTATTGCAAGGAAAATTTTTTGTCTGTTGCATCTAAGTCCAGAATAACAGTTTGTTCTTATTTTTCTACTACATTTATGGAATTAATGGTTGCTAACTTACCTGTTTTATTATTTACGCCATTTTCTTATGACAGTTATAATAAAGAAACTTTAAACCAATTTGAATTATTAAAAAAAAACCAAATATTTTTCGACAACTATGCTAGTGCTGTTAATTTTATAAATACTAATTACGAAAAAGTATTTGAATGGTGGAACCATACTAAAATTCAAGAATGTAGAAAAAAGTTTTTAGAAAATTTCTGTATTATAAATCCAAGGTTAATAAAAGATATTCAATTATTAATTAAAAAATAAAATTTATGAATATAAAATTAGATAAATATAAAAAAATTTTAAAATTTAAAAAAAAATTTAATTTTTCAGATTTTGATTTAATTACAAACTACGGATTATTTAGTGGCGACACAAATTGTTACTTTTTCTAATAAAAATTTCTTCAAGAAGTGCTAAATTTTTTTTAGTATTATTGATATCCAAGTAAATTAATATGTGAAAAGTCTTGTAATGATTTAATATATATTTATTGTTTAATTTAACATAAAAATTATTATAATCTTCGTCTATATAAACGTTTTTCAGCGCTTTCCATATTTTATCGGTATGTAAATTATTAAAATTTGAAGTAACAAAATGCACTAGATTAATTCTTTAATAATTTTTTTTTTAACAAAAATTTGTGGATATTTTTTGCCCTATAGTAATCTAATTTTATTAATTTTGAAATTTTTTTTAAATCATTTTTACCATCTGAATACGTTAAAAAATCCATTATATTTTGTGCATGATTTTTTAAAAAATGTCTTGATAAAGTAGGATAAAGATTTCTTTTTCCTAGATGTGGTTCACATAAAAATTTATTTTTAGGGATTTTTTTTTTTGATAAAATTTCAATTGCTGTCTTTGCTACAAGGTATCCTCCTTTTAAACCTTTCAAGTTCACTATATCAAAATTATCAAT